>Ga0315282_10015526_pt1 | contig 11218 bp, 10 predicted proteins | sample YL17G07_20_MG_FD_203693 | JGI IMG/M metagenome (GOLD analysis project Ga0315282, IMG submission 203693) | Sediment microbial communities from Yellowstone Lake, YNP, Wyoming, USA - YL17G07_20 | ecosystem: Environmental > Aquatic > Freshwater > Lake > Sediment | place: USA: Wyoming | collected...
CTCTTCTTCCTTTTCATCTCTTTTCCTCCTTTTTTGGCGATGGGGGACAGCGCCCCAGGTTTATAGTGGGTAACCCTAACCACTGCCCTTCCCTTGTTCTTTCATCCATCTCTTACATCTCTGAATCTGTAAGGTTGTTCCGGTGAGTCTTGGCAAGGCCATTAATGTGCTTCACCAAATCTTCCCCACCCCCACCCTCCCCTCCCCCCTCAAGGGGGAGGGAATTTCTTTCTTATTTCAATATGTTTACCCTCTCCCTGGGCGGGAGAGGGTGGGGTGAGGGGGCAGATTCCAAATTTTTCACACCCTCCCCCGTCAAGGGGGAAGCTGAGTCGCATGACCCTGAAACTTTTCACTGACACTATTTTTTCTACTGTCGTACAGGCTCAAAATATTCGATGTCGAGTATATTCCCCTGCGGTTTCTCTTTCCACCGCGCCTGCACCTTTCCACCAATCTTAATAGTTTTCTTGACATTCTCCAGGTCAGTGAGATCCGTTCCCCCGATACAATGCAGGAAGCCTACATCGGCTCCATCCAGGTCTATTAGACCCGTGATATAAGGCGGCTCGATCGGCTGGCCGGAGAACTTGAAAGTAATCAGGGCCCACGTCCGGATCAGGCCTTTATCACTCACCTGGACCCACTCTTTCGTATCCACGAAACATCGGGGGCAAAACATTCTGGCCGGTACTAATACCCGGTGGCATTTCGGGCAGCGAGTGCCCATAATTTTCTTTTTCTTAAACTCTTCAAAAAAACGGGTAAATACCGGCCCCATCGCCCAGCGATAGGGTAAATAGATGACTTGTTCCAAAAACCTCACTTCGGTTGGGTCCATTTAAAATTCCCCCTTATAATGTGCTGCCAACAATCATAACCCCGTTCAGCTGGTCCATCCCGCCCATGGCGTGGGCCAGGGCGGTCTTGGCCCCGGGTACCTGCCGTTTGTCCGCCCGGCCAGTTACCTGAAGGGCCGCTTCGCCTACCCGGATTAACCCGGTGGCACCGATCGGGTTGCTGCATAACACGCCACCCGAAGGATCGCAGGGCAGCTCTCCCCCCCTGAGCACCACTCCTTCCTCTACCAGCCGGCATGCCTCCCCTGGACCACAGAAACCAAAGCATTCATAAAAGATCAACTCCTGAAAGGTAAAAGGATTGTAAACCTCAGCCACGTCAATCTCTTTCCGCGGGTTTTGAATTCCGGCCATCCGGTAGGCCTCTCTGGCAGCGATGATGGCGGATTCCCAGACGACTTTGTCGCTATCACCGAAAAAGGCTTCATCCCCCGCGTAATACAGGCCCTTGACCCAGGCGGGTTTCTGGGGGAAGCCTTTGGCTTTTTCGCCAGCAGCAAAGATCACCGCAGCAGCTCCATCCGAAGCGGGACATACGTCCATCAAGCGCACCGGATAGGAGACCACTTTAGAATTCAGCACGTCCTCCACAGTAATTTTCATACGAATGTGGGCGAATGGATTATCCAGGGCGTTTTCGTGATGGTTTACAGAAATGACCGCCGCCGCCTGTCGGACCCTCTCTTCGGAGATGTTATACCGGTAGGCGTACATATTGGATTGCATGGAGAAAATTCCCGGCGCTCCTGCCAGAAAAGGCCTTTGAAAGAAAGGCTCAGCCACAGTGGACATCGTCCCCTGCGGGTCATTCTCCATCATCTTCTCGTGCCCCACAGCCAGGACAACATCAAACAGCCCGGAGGCCACGTGATAATACGCCATCTGGGCAATGGACATTCCCGTAGAACCGCAGGTCGCGACCCGCATGGACGGCTTTCCGAGAGCTGCCAGAGCATCGGATAAATAAAGGTGCGGTGCATTGACCCCCTCCATCGGCGCCGGCATGGAGCCGGAGACTACTGCATCTATATCTTCCGGCGCAATTTGAGCATCTTCGAAGGCCGCTTTAACCGCCTCGTAGACAAGCTCTGGATAGCTGACATCATCCCGGCGACCCTGTTTGGTCTGCCCGAATCCGACAATTGCCACCGCCCCTGACATATCTCTCTCCCTCCTATTTTCCCAGAACCACGACGGAGTGGTGCTGCCCGGCCAGACCATGAGTCGAATGCGCCAGCGCTGTATTTACACCAGGCACTTGCCGGCCTTCCGCCTTGCCCATGACCTGAAGGGCGGCTTCTGCAATCCGGATCAGGCCCCGGGCCACGTAGGGGTTAGCAGCCAGGACTCCCCCGGAAGGATTCACCGGCAGCTTTCCATCCAGGGAACTCATCCCGGCATCGATGAATTTTCCGCCTTCTCCTTCGCCGCAAAGGCCTAACTGTTCATACCAGAGGAGTTCCTGATAAGAATAAGGTTCACAAACTTCGGCCACGTCAATCTCTTCCAAAGGCCGGGAAACACCCGCCATGGCATAGGCCTTTTGGGCTGCCCGTTTGAGGCCTCCGTTTAAAAGGTTGCGGTCGCCTAAAAAGTAGTCATCAACCGACCAGCCAACTCCTCGAATCCATGCCGGGGTATCCGTGAGCTCTTTCGCCTTCTCTTCAGAAGCCAGGAGAATGGCGCAAGTCGCATCCGATTCCGGGGCGCATTCCAGGGCTTTGATCGGGTCGGCCAGCCTTTCTGATTTTAAAACATCCTCCACCGTTACCTTTTCTTTTTTGAAGGCATATGGATTATTCCGGGCGTTGCCCAGATTCTTGACAACAACTTTGGCCGCTTGCTCTTCTGTAATTCCATACCTGGCCATGTATAAATTGGCTTGCAGAGCGGCTGCCGAAAGGTCATCGATTCCTACGGGCCGCTGGAAAAAGGGGTCCGCGCTCATATGGGTCAGCGTGCTGGGTTCGGGGATCTCGGACATTTTGGTGATCGCGTGAACAATCGCCGTGTCAAAATGACCGCTCATAACTCGGAGATACCCATAGAGAAATGCAAAAGCGCCGTCTTCTTCGGTTTTGGAAGAATTCTTCAGGTACCCACCGACGGCATCATAATAATATGTATTGGAACAACTGATGCCCTGCCAGTAATCGGATGAGGAAGTGATAATCGTTCCGATTTCATCCCGGCGAATCCCGCCCCGGGCCAATAGATTTTTTACTACCCGGTAAGTGATTTCGCGGATGTTGAGGTGGAAGATTTCATCATGGCCCATCAGGGCCACAGCTACAACAGCGACTTTCCTCCCCGTCATGACCACCCCCCTTTTTCCATTGTCGATTCCGGATTGCGGATGGCCGATTTTTCCTTCCGAACTTGCCCCTGCGATTTACCGCCTAGGCCAAGATATAGGTCGTTCGTAAGATGAAAATTAGAATGTATGAGTAAATCACGGCACTCGCCGGATCACTCCTGCGCGCCTATCCAGGAAAATTAAAACGGTTTACCCGTTAATCATCATGTCTGGAAAAAAGCCGGGGGGTCTGGGTACTGCTTATTCGATAGCAGAATAATGGTTTTGTTTCAACACCCAATTATGATGTTCTCGTAAAAAGTCTGAAAAGGCGTATTTCCGTCATTCCGGCGAACCCCGGATCGGTTCCGGGGCCGGCGCCGGAATCCAGTTATTTCAAATATTTAAAAATTCCCTGGACTCCGGTCTTCGGCGAGCTCAGCCGAGCCGTTTCCACCGGAGTGACGACTTTTTACGAGAACATCTATGGCCTAATTGACTTGAATTCAATAAATGACGAGCGCAGAGATCTTGACCCCGGGTCGTCAAACCACTTGGAATATCACTGGGACGAAGGGGATGGAACGGACGAGGGATCCCCCTCTTCCCCTCCCGCAAGGGGAGGAGAATTCCGGGGGAAGCAGGGCGTAGTGATCTAGAGGGGGTTCTGTTCGCAGAAGCAGCCAAAAGTTCCCAAGGAACAACAGTTAGGAATCTCCTCGAGGCGGGTGCACCGGCCGCAGAGTTCTCCCGGCTCTTTAATTCCGTTGCAGGGAATAATCATCCCCGGGCAGGTATAATCACATCCCCGGCAAAGACGGCAGGTCTCCGGTCTGGTTTCAAAGGGCATGCTTACTTTTCTTTCCACGCCTCTCCCCGAAAAGCCAAGTGCCTTTCCGCCCATCTGTTCGTAACACATCCGGATACAGAGGCCGCAGAGGATACACCGATTATCTTCCATCGGAAAGCGGACGTTGAGGATTCCCATGCGCGCGGCGATGTCCTGGGCCAGCTTCACATTGGGGGCGCTGGCCACCAGGAGCTCGGCTAACATCTTCCGGGCCCGGATGACCCGCGGAGACTGAGTTTGAACCACCATCCCTTCTCCGACCCGATGCGTGCAGGAGGTATCCAGGAAGGCTTTTCCGTTCCCGGGGCTGTTGATCTCGACCACGCAAATCCGGCATCCGCCATAGGGGGAAAGGTGTTCTGCGTAACATACCGTGGGAATATGAATCCCAAATTGACGAGCCCCTTCAAGGATGGTGGCCCCTTCCTCGACGGCGATCGCTATTCCATCTATGTTGAGGCGAACCGCTTTACCTTTCATTTTTCCCCTCCTTTATTGGACCATGACCGCGTTGGCTTTACAGACATCTTTACAGGATCCGCATTTGGAACAAAGCTGAGCCAGGATCCGGTGGCTCTGCTTTTTTTCTCCTTCGACCGCATGAGTCGGGCAAACCTTTCTGCAAGCCCCACACCCCGTGCAGCTGCGCTCAGAAATCGAATACTGGATGAGCGGAGTGCAGACCGCCGCAGGGCATTTTTTCTGCTGAATATGGGCCTCGAACTCCGGGCGGAAATAGCGCAGCGCGGAAAGAACAGGGTTGGGGGCCGTTTTTCCCAACCCGCAAAGGGAGGCATCGGCCACCACGTGAGCCAATTCTTCGAGGAGAGCCAGGCTCTCTCCATTCCCCTTTCCTTCGGTAATGCCGTCCAGAATCTCGCCCATCCTCTTTAATCCTTCCCGGCACGGAAGGCATTTGCCGCAGGATTCCTCTTTCAGGAAGCGGATAAAATACCTGGCCACATCCACCATGCAGGTTCCCTCGTCCATGACGATCATGCCTCCCGAGCCCATCATGGAACCGGCCCGGCTGAGGCTGTCGAAGTCCACCGGGAGCTCGAATAGGGAGGCTGGAATGCAGCCGCCGGAAGGGCCTCCGGTTTGTACCGCCTTGATTGCTTTCCCATCCTGAGGTCCGCCTCCGATATCAAAAATAATTTCTTTGAGGGTGATGCCCATGGGCACCTCGACCAAGCCGGTGTTTTTCACTTTCCCCACCAGGGAAAAGATCTTTGTCCCCTTGCTCTTTTCGGTGCCGATGGAGGAAAACCATTCGCTTCCCTGGCGGATGATCAGGGGGATATTGGCCCAGGTCTCCACATTGTTGAGGTTGGTGGGCTTACCCCAGAGCCCCTGGGTCACCGTGTGAATCTGCTTACCCCTGGGTTCCCCCACCTTACCCTCGATGGAAGCAATCAGGGCGGTGGATTCTCCGCAGACGAAGGCTCCACCGCCTTTGGCCGTCTCCACATCGAAATCAAAGCTGGAGCCCAAAATATTCTGGCCCAGTAAGCCGGCTCTTCTAGCCTGGTTGATGGCCGTCTGGGCGTTCTTGTGGGCTAAGGGATATTCATGCCGAACATAGACAAAGCCTTGGCTGGCGCCGATGGCGTAGGCCCCGATCAGCATCCCTTCGAGGATGGAATGAGGATTCCCTTCCAGCAGGCTCCGATCCATAAAGGCCCCCGGGTCTCCTTCATCGCAGTTGCAGACAACATATTTGGGTGCCCCCGGGGCGTTCCGGCAATTTTCCCATTTCTTGCCCGTCGGATAGCCTGCCCCTCCCCTTCCTTTCAAACCGGATGCTTTAACTTCTTTGATCACCTCCGAGGGGGTCATTTGCAATAGCGCCTTGGCCAACGATTGATATCCGCCCTTGGCAACATAGTCTTCAACCCGGGTCGGGTCAATCAGGTCGTTATTGCTCAGGAGAAGTCTCATCTGGGCTCGATAGAAGGGGATATCTCTGGCAGAAGGAATCTTTTTGTGGGCCCGCTCGTCCTCGAAGAGGAGATGGTCTATTTTCTTCCCCCTCTGAACCGTTTCCGAAACGATCAGGGGAACATCTTTTACCTTGACGCGCTGGTAGAAAATATCCTGGGGGAAGATCGTCACCAGCGGTCCCCGCTCGCAAAAACCCGGGCACCCCGTGTATTTCAGCGACACTCTTTCTCCCATTTTTTCCTTGGCGAGTTCTTTTTGGAAGGCCTTCTTTACCTCCTGGCAATGATAGGCCTGGCATCCAGTGCCCCCACAAACGGTGATCACCGTCTTATACTGCTGCTGTCTGGCTAAGATCTCGTCCCTCCAATTTTCTAAATCGTTTGCTGACTTGATTTTTCTCATACCTTCCTCCCGCCTCTATGGTTGTTCAACTTCTCCAGGAGTCTCCTCGCCTTGACCCAATTCATCTCTCCATAATATTTTCCATCGACCATCATCACCGGCCCGATCGCGCACACCCCGAGGCAATTGACGGCGTGCAGGGAAAACGTCTTGTCCGGGGTCGTCTGGCCGGGTTCGATATTCAACACCTTGCTCACCTCCCTCAATAACTTCGGTCCCCCCCGAACATGACACGCCGTCCCGCAGCAGAGAGTGATGGAATGCTTTCCCTTGGGAGTCAGGCTGAAAGATTTGTAGAAGGTAGCCACCCCATAAAGGTTGGGCAGGTCCATCTGCAGCCTTTGAGCGACTTTTCTCAACGCTCCGTCGGGTAAATAGTTATACCGATCCTGGATGTCGTGCAGAATGCTGATGAGAGCTGTCTTCTTCCCCTGATGTTTACCGATGATCCCTTCCACGGTTTGAAAGTTCATTTTCTCCTCCAAAGCTTAAGTAAATTTCTTGGAATAAAATTCATTTATACTTAATTTTTAACTCAAAAAATTTTCTCCCTTAAGCCGTGCTTAACTTTACCAACCCTCGCGTGGTGGGCTTAATACCAACAGAAGAATGACCTCCCCCTTTCCCACGTTGGCCCATTTCGTCGGGGCCGTAGGCCCTATGTAAATGCCATCTCCTTGTCTGATTATCTTCTTTTCCCCTTGAATTTCAGCCTCCAATTCTCCTTCCATTACGTAGGCAAATTCATCCCCCCGATGATCGAAGAAATCTCCTTCGACCTTCCCACCCTTTCTCAAGGTCAAAAGATAAGGCTCCATCCGGCGGTTGAGCGTATCCGAGACCAGCAACTGAAGTTTAATGTCGCCGGCTTTCACACCCTGGAGTTGAACATCCTGCCTCTCTCCGGGCTTGATCACCATCTTTTGCAGTGGCCCATCCTGCCTTTCCATCAGAAAAAAAATCGGCTGGGTATTCAATTTCTCACTCAATTTTAGAAGGGAATCAAGGGATGGACTGATCAGGTTCTTCTCCAGTTGAGAGATAAAACTCGGAGTCAGGCCCACCTGCTCTGCCAGTTCCTTCTGGGTCATCCCGAGTTTCTTCCGCAGCCCCTTGACCTTATCGCCCAGGTTATGGGGTCTTCGCCCTCCGATGGAGGGAAAGATCACCTCCTGGTTCCAGACTTCATACCTCTTCGGAAGGAACGCACTGCGAGAAAACCTTCCTTCCATCTTGATCACTTTGAAAAAAAGCTCCCCGTTCTCCTTATCCAGCTCGATAGCCACCTGGGTGATATGCCTTAGATTGGCCTTGAATGATTGGGTGTGCGCATCTTTTTCTAAAATCCAGTAGGCGACTGTCCGCAGGTCGTAAAGCCGGGGGCAGGAATAGGTAAACAATTTGTAAGTGGCGTTCTCATCGCCCCAGACATCCTGCATACCCGTCAGGCTATCAAAGATGTACCGCGTCCCCTCGCCCTCCTCGATTTCAATCCGGTCCATGGCCGCCCGAAACTGGGATAGGTCCCTGGGACTTTCAACCTTGACCACACTCCCTTTAAATCGTTCTTTCTCCTTCTCGTAAAATTGGCTAAAGAGGCGATCATTGTTCCCCTTGCCGAGGGTAAAGCAATCCAGAATGGTGAGATTCTCCAGATTCGAAAGGTGGTCCAACCGTTTGGTGAGCGTTGAAGGAGAGACATTGAAACTCACATAGACCAATTTATACCCGTTCTTAAGTGTGTCCTCGATAAACCTCTGCAGAAAGATTTCAATATAAGTACCGGCTTCCACCTCCCAGATAACATTATCCCCGGTTTTGAAAAAACCCAAAAGATGGTCTAAATAATTAAACCCCGAGGAGATCTTCGCAATCATTTTAAATAAAACTAAATTTCCGAGAAATAATTCAGTTTAAATGAATTTCCGCCCTTATTAATAGCCTTCCGGGGAAGAAATGTCAACCATAATTTACCGCTTGCCCACCCCCAGTTTTCCCTCTCCAGGATTGCCCGGCGGGGAGAGCGATGGATGAGGAATCCCGGCGGGAAAGGTTTCTCCCGGGTCCATCCAGTGTCTTTCCGCAAAGGAAGGCGGGATCGAAGGACTGCCGAGAAACCTCGGCTGAAGCCCGCCTGCTCTAGGGAGTCCCGCCAAAGGCGGGACTTGGAATCCGAAGGAATCGCCCTCCCCGCCGGGCCCAGGGCTTCGCCCAAAACTGGGGGTGGGCCTGCAATTTACCGCAACCCAAAGACCTTGGCTGCATTTCGCCCCAGGATCATCCGTTTCTCTTCTTCGGAAAGGTCGAGGCTTTCTATTTGCCGGATGGCCAGCAAAGGGTCGAACCACGGCCAGTCAGAGCCGAACAGGACTCTGCTAACACCAATCGCCCGGATCAGTTTTACCGCGTCTCCACCGGAGGCAAACCCACTTTTTATCTCCCCGCCGGAAAGAATAGCGGACGTATCGAAATAGACGTTGTCATGCTTGCGGGCCAAAGCTACGGATTCCTCCAGGAAGCCTTTCCCCAGGTGGGCAAGGACAATGACTAATTTGGGGAAGCTATGCATGACCGGCTCGAAGTTCTCCGGCCTGGCATAATCCGCCTGCGTGTAGCCGGCCACCTCAGCTTCGCCGGAATGAAAGAGGATGGGTAACCTCAGATCCATAGCCCTTTGGTATGCCGGCCACAGGCCCCGGTCAGAAGGATAAAATCTGTTACTCACCGGATGGAGCTTGAGGCCTTTGGCGCCATGATTCTTGACTTTGTCTTCAATCTCAGCTTGCATGTCCGCGGGGCCCTGCAAAAGATCGACGCTGATCAAAGGGACAAGTGCGGGATTTTCCCCGGCACTTGTGCAGGACCAGAGATTCCGCCGCTTCATTCTATCGAGCACTCTTTCGTTGATATCTTTTTCCCCTTTCTCTCTTGCTGCTTGAGGAGCGCCGGCGGGGATATTCTTCAAAGCCGCCAGCCGCATATCGTAAGTGGGGGTCATGTTCGCCAAGACGGCGTAAGAGATTTTTCCTCTAGCCATCGCGTCCAGAAGTTCCTCCACCGTGCCCGAAGACCCGGAATGTCCGCCTCCTTGCAAGGCCTGCTGCCCGATGGCGGCCGTAGGATAGGTGTGCACATGAGCATCGATGATCAGATCGTTCCCCACTGTATCCCTCCTCATGATTCTGAATCCCAACCCCCGAAGGGGATCACGCCCTACAGAATTGTAAAATGATAAATTGCGTTCGTATTAGTTTAAAGCCATTCGAAAATGTTGCCGATGATCTTTATATATCCGGAACGATACTGCCAGGAGGTTGGGAATGAAAATCCCCAAGGTCGACCTTTCACAATATATCCAACCGAAGCCAAAAAAATCACCCGAGGAATCACCGATAACCCCCGCGGGGAAACGCGCGGAAAAGCAGAAGGGTGAAAATCCTTCCCCCAAGGGCCTTGACACCTACGTTTAATACTTCGTTTCTCGGAGAGCTTGCCGCTATCGTGCCCTACCGATGATCTCCTCTTAAAAGGCCATTTCCCCTTCCTTTCCTGACTCGATTGATTCAAGTGGAAGGAGGGCGACCGCGCATCCCGAGCCAACCGTTAGCCAGCAGTGCGCCGATTACGATGAGCCCCCCAATCAAAGCGGTGCTCGCGGGGCGTTCCCCGAGGCCAAGCCATACCCAGACGGGCCCGAGCGTCGTCTCCAGCAGCATGAAGAGGCCCACTTCGCCGGCTGAGAGGTGACGCGTCGCCATGGTCATCAGAACGCACCCGAGGCCGAGCTGCAGCCATCCCATGATCCACAATACCGTGAGGTCGCGCAGCGTACAGGTGAACGGCCAGGCGAGGGGCAGCGAAAGGATGATCGAGAAGATGCCCGCGAGCATCACGGCCGGCACCATGCTCACGCTGGCATGGGCGCGCCGGAGGACGACCACGTTCAGGGCAAACGCGGCCGGCACGCCCAGCGCGAGAACGTTGCCCAGGGTCCGGCCCGATTCCAGGCCCTCGGAAAACATGAGTACCATGCCGGCAAGGGCGGCGGCCATGGCGCTCCATGTGCGCGACGGCACCCGCTCGCCGAGGAAGATCCAGCCGAACGCCGCCGCGAAGAACGGCCCGACGCTCATCAGCACCATGGTGTTGGCGACCGTATTGCGCGTCACCGATAGGATGAAAAAGAAGAAAGTGGAGCCGAGGAGTGCACCCGAGAGCGCACCCTCCCTGCCCACCGCGGCGATCTTCTCGAACGTCCTCCCCCGGTGCCAGAAGGCGAGTACGGCGAGCATGAACACCACCATGAAAACGGACCGCCAGAAGACGATCTCCCATGGATCCGCGAGTTCGACGTTGCGGACCAGGATGCCGCCGGTACTCCAGCACAACCCGGCGCCGATCATCATCAGCACGCCCTTGCGATGCCCGGTGGCCTCTGCCGGATTCTGTTTCAAAGCGGAAAAAGGAGTGGCCCTTTGGGGCTCATCGATTCGTGTCATATTAAATCATGCCTAGCCATTATTTAGAAAATAGTTTTCAAATCCCCCCAACCCCCCTTTGCTAAAGGGAAGCTGTGAAAAAATCCTTTCCTCATCCCACCGTTATCGTGGTTCGGGAGCCAGGTGGCGGTGAGCGCGGGCAGCATCGGCGGGAGAAAAAGGCTAACAGAAGATTCAACCTCGTCTCCGCAAAGGGAGTCCCGCCGTTGGCGGGATTCTTCCCGCCTGATCCATGGAAGGAAAACTGCCTCATGATGCCAAGCGAATCGCTATCTGGCTCCCGAACCGGGGAAGGCCATGAAATGTTGTTTCAAGTCCTGCAATTTGAAACCGGAAAAATTTTTTCACAGCTTCAGGGGGGCGAGGG
>Ga0315282_10015527_pt1 | contig 11217 bp, 8 predicted proteins | sample YL17G07_20_MG_FD_203693 | JGI IMG/M metagenome (GOLD analysis project Ga0315282, IMG submission 203693) | Sediment microbial communities from Yellowstone Lake, YNP, Wyoming, USA - YL17G07_20 | ecosystem: Environmental > Aquatic > Freshwater > Lake > Sediment | place: USA: Wyoming | collected...
AAAGTTGGAAGCTGAATCCAAAGATGTTGATTTGGAAAATTTGGTTCCACTCGAACTTATCGATGTCCGTCCGGTTGCTCTCAAGAGAGTCCAGCCTCGATATCCAACCTCAGCCCTGCGCTCAAATGTCGAAGGGACTGTAGTTATCAATGTCTTGATCTCTGAAACTGGGGATGTTATCAAGACTGATATTGTTCAAGAAATCAAAGGATCTTTTGCCTCTGAGTTTAGCACGTCGGCTGAAAAGGCCGTCCAGCAATGGAAGTTCAGACCTGCATCCAAGGCTGGCCGTACGGTCAAAGTGTGGATGCCGATTTCGCTTAAATTTAAGCTAAAATAGTCAGCATCCAAATTCCCGAATTTGGCATCTTGTGAGCCGATCCCCAAAAACTGGACCGGGCAATAAGGTGCTTGGGTTAAAAATCTACAAGAGGGACTTTAAACGGATGCCCCCTCTCTATCAATCCCCTAGGTACTGATTATTGCGATGAACCGGGCGCAAAAATAGTCGTTTAAGCCCCTTTCTTGGCCTGAAAATTCGAATAAATATAGGATTATCAATCAGTTATACAGGCCCGCCCCCCACTTTCACTTTATTTTTTTCGGCCGAAGATCGACCAAGAAATCAGGCATCAAAATAAGTATAATGTCGGTTTAAGGAAAGATGAGGAGGCAAATGATGATCAGGACAATTCTCTTCGCGGCAATCTTTGTCGGTTCCTGCCTGATTATGCCCCTCGGCAGTATTGCGCTCGCTCAACAAGATAATATGGGAATTGCAGATACCCAGTTCAAGGCGGGCAAGTTCGTGGAAGCCGAGAAGCTCTATGCGCAGGTCCTCGACAAGGATCCCAAGAATTTCCGCGCCCTGGTCAAGATGGGCTATCTCGCGCTGCTTTCCAATCGCCTGGACGAGGCCCAGAACTGGCTCACAAAAGCCCTTGAATTAAAGCCGGGCGATTCGTCTCCCACGTCTCTTTTGGCCGAAGCGTTCTACCGCCGCGATGATTTCCAGAAGGCTGCTCCCCTATTCCGCGCTATCGGCCAGGAAGCCAAGGCTAAGCAACTCGAGAGCTTTAAAACGGGGGCGCTTTATCGAATCGAAGGCCAGGCGCAAGTCACCTCTCTCAAGTTTGTCATGACCGACCCGCTGCCTGTCGTCCAGGTCAGAGTCAACAGCAAAGAGCCCGTCAACTTCTTTATTGATACAGGGGGCGCGGAAATTATCCTCGACCCAGACTTTGCTCAGGAAGTGGGCGTCTCGAAGTTTGGTTCCGAGACCGGGTCTTTCGGCGGTGGAAAAAAGGCCGCCTTTGAGTTTGGGCGCGTCGACGCGGTGACCCTTGGAGAATTCACGGTCAAAAATGTCCCTGTTCATCTCCTCGCCGTCCGCCGTTTCTCCCAGCCTGTCTTCGGGGGGAAGCCGGTCGACGGAATTATCGGGACGATCCTCCTCTATCATTTTCTTGGCACTCTGGACTATCCGCAGGGCGAATTAGTTCTGCGGCGCAAGACAAGCGCGAGCCAAAGCGACTTCGCCAAGGAAGCAGAACAGGGCCGGTTCATCAGCGTCCCTTTTTGGCTGGCCGGTGACCATTACATGGTGGCCTGGGGGGCGGCCAACAAGAGCGGGCCGATGCTTTTCTTCGTGGATACCGGCCTGGCCGGTGGGGGCTTTATGAGCCCCGAATCGACGTTGAAGAAAGCCGATATTAAGCTACTGGAAAGCCAAGCCAGCGAGGGCGTGGGAGGTGGAGGAAAGTTTAGAACCGTCCCCTTTGTCGTCGATGAGCTGACCTTCGGAGAGGCCAGGGAAAAGAACGTGCCGGGGTCGTTTTCCGGACCTTTCCGGTTAGAAGATTCCTTCGGCTTTCACATCGGCGGCCTGATCTCTCATGCTTTTTTCAGGCCCTATGCCGTGACCTTTGACTTCAACGGGATGAGGATTCTTCTGAAAAGAAAAGCTTAGCTCATTTTTGACGGAGGTTTGTTGATGAGAAACACAAGTTGCAGACCGGGCCTTGCATTCTTGCTCGTTTGTTTATTGGCATCCGTCTCCCTCGGACTGGCCGATGAAAGATCCGATAAGGTCGACAAGCTCTTTTCCGAATGGGACAAGCCGGATTCGCCAGGATTTGCCATGGCCGTCCTCGAAGACGGAAAAATCCTCTACACTCGGGGCTACGGAAGCGCCAACCTCGAACTCGGTGTTCCCCTTTCGCCTCAGTCTGTGTTTTACATCGCCTCTACATCCAAGCAATTCACGGCCGCCTGCGTCGCACTCCTCGCCAAGCAGGGCAAGTTATCCTTGGACGATAATATCCGGAAATATGTCCCCGAAATTCCGGACTATGGGACGCCGATCACGATCCGAAATCTGCTCCATCACACGAGCGGGCTGCGCGACTACTTAACCCTGGAGATGATCGCCGGAAAATCCTTCGGCGAATACCACAAGGCCGACGTTCTCGAACTCCTCTCGCGGCAGAAAGAACTCAACTTCGCTCCGGGCACGGAGTTTCTCTACAGCAATTCCGGCTATTTCCTCCTGGCGGTCATCGCCGAACGGGCCGGGGGCAAGAGCTTCCGAGAGCTGACCCGGGAGCTCATCTTCGAACCGCTGGGAATGGAGAATTCCCATTTTCACGATGACTATCAGATGCTCATCAAGAATCGCGCGTCCGGATATTTCCCCGCCTCGGAAAAGGGAAAATTCGCGAACTACATTTCGACTTTTGATTGCGTAGGAGACGGCGGGTTATACACCTCGGTTGAGGACCTTTTCCACTGGGACCAAAATTTCTACACCCACCAGGTCGGGGGTCCTGATCTTGTCGCCCAGATTCAGACTCCCGGAGTTCTCAAGAACGGCGAGAAACTCGATTATGCCTTCGGACTCATGATCGGCACCTATAAAGGCTTAAGGACGGTCATGCACGGCGGAGCCTTGGAGGGCTACAGGACAGAGATGATTCGCTTTCCCGATGAGCGGTTCTCGGTCATCTGCCTGTCCAACTTCAGCGAGGCCAATCCGGCAAAGTTGTGCCATGAAATCGCCCAAATCTATCTGGCCGGAAAGCTCAAGGAAGACAAAACAACCGCACCGAAGCCCGGCGGGAAGCCGGCCTTTCTCCAACTCCCCGAGGGCAAGCTCAAAGACGTGGCGGGAATGTACTTCCAGCCGGCCGAGGAGAGCATCGTCAACATATCGTTCGGGGACGGAAAATTGTGGGTCGAATTCATGGGCCGAAGATTCCCTCTCGGCGCCGTGAGCGAGAGCGAGTTTCGCGTGCTCGACGCGCCGGTCGAAGCCGGGCTGAAATTTGAAAAGCCGATGGCCGGCAAACCCATGATCATGAATATGGTCATGGAGGGCCAGAAAGACGTTCGTTACGAAAAGATCGAACCCGCGAAGCCGACACCCGCCGAGCTCCAAGAATTCGCGGGAGATTACCGGAGCGAAGAGCTCGATACGACCTTCCGGCTGGCCGTGAAAGAGGGAAAGTTGTTCTTTGTCCACAAAAACGCCGTGCCGAATGCGCTCCAGCCGACCCTGCCCGACAAATTTGCCGCCGGGCCCTTCGCCCTGAGGTTTGTGCGCGAAAACGAAAAAAAGATTACTGGTTTCGCCCTGAACGCCGGCCGGGTCAAAAACCTGAGCTTTGTGAAGAAATAGGACTTTTCACTCGCCATGCCGAAGACTCTGATCATGGGGATTGGGAATCTCCTCATGGGGGACGAGGGCGTCGGCATCCATGTCCTCCGCTGTCTCCGGGAGAAGTCGCCACCGCACGGCGTTGAATTTGTCGACGGGGGGACAGGAGGGTTAAATCTCCTGGGGTTTTTCCTCGACTACGACCGGATCATCCTCATCGACGCGGTCGCCGACGGCCAGCTTTCCGGCACGGTTTCCATTGTCAATCCCGAATATCCGTCGGATTATCCGGCCACGCTCGTCTCGCATGATATCGGTTTGAAGGATCTTATCGACGCGGCCTATCTTCTCGAAAGAACGCCCGAAATTGTCATGGTCACGATTTCCATCCGCGAGCCGACCGAGGTCACCCTCGACCTCTCGCCAGAAGTGAGCGCCGCCATCCCTGCCGCCGCGGCCACTGTTTTAAATGAGCTCAAATCATCCCAAATCAGCTCGTAGCCCATGGCTCCTCGCTACTAATGCAAACACGAGGTGTAATTTGATATGGTCAATGTGGCGCCGGAGGCCACCCTTGGGACCCCGTAGCGGAGGGGGACCCGTCGGCTTGTCCGACGGGGGAACCGACGGGACTGGTTCCTCGGGGTCCGGGGGCCAGAGGGTGGTCTCCGGCGCCACCTGAACGGAGATGTCGCATTAATTATTGCGTTCGTATTAGCTCATAGCTCTTCGCAATATTAAGCAAGAGTGAATTGGGCCCATGTGCCGTGAGCGGTCTTATCGGACTTCTTTTTCAATAAACTTCCAGCCGCCGATCATCGACGACATGGTTCCCCTGCCTTCGAGATAATCGTGGTACCAGGAAAGATAGATGTGGAAGGCCGTGAAAACCAACAGCACCCAGGTCATGACGTGGTGCCACTGGCGGACGACGACGTCTCCTCCCATGAGCGGAACGACCCAGGTGAATAGCTTCGGAAACCGGCTCCGGCTCATGGCCGCGTAAAGGCCGAACCCGGTGACGATCTGGAAAAGAATGATCAGGTAGACCAGGGGATAGATGATGCCCGCCAGGCCGTTGATCCCGATCGAACTCAGCGGTAGCTTACAGATCTGGAGCAGATCCAGGCAGAGCACCTTCCAGGCCTCCCGGATTTGCCTGGGCGTATGGGTGATGAAATTCTTCCATTTTGAAAATCTGTTGCCCACGAATCCCCAATAAACCCTGGCCGCAAAATTGACCGTGAAGATGTAGGCGAACGCAAAATGGACAAAACGAATCTGCCCGAAGATATATCGGTAGGATGCTTCCGCGGAGCTCTGAAGGGCAATGGGATTGGCCATCAAATAGCCCGTCACGGAGAGGACGAGAAGGCAGGTGGCGTTTGTCCAATGGAAAAACCGGACCGGGAGCTGCCAGATATAGACCTGATAATATTCCGCAAATTTAGGCTCACGTTTTGGTTCAACCATGGCTTTTTGGCTCCTTTAAACCACCCTCACGCGGTGGAGATACCGGCCCTTCGGGTCATAGAGGTGGACGGCGCAGGCGACACACGGATCGAAAGAATGGATTGTCCGCAGAATTTCCAGCGGTTGCTTCGGGTCGGCAACCGGAGTTCCAAGGAGCGAAGCCTCATAAGATGAGCGCTGGCCTTTGGCGTCCCGCGGCGAGCCGTTCCAGGTTGTCGGAACAACAAGTTGGTAATTGGCGATCTTCTTGTCCTTGATTTTGATCCAGTGCGCGAGCGCGCCCCTGGGAGCCTCGGACAGGCCCACCCCCTCGGCTTCTTTCGGCCAAGTATCCGGGTCCCATTTTTCGGCGTTGAACATTCTCGAATCGCCGTTCTTGATGTTCTGGATGAGAGTGTCGTAGAACTCCCTCATCCAGTGCGCGATGAGGCGCGTCTCCAAGCCACGGGCTGCGGTCCGTCCGAGAGTTGAAAAAAGTGCGGCCACGGGTGCATTGAGCTTAGCCAGAGCTTCATCGACGACCTCACGAACGTCCGTCCTGCCGCTGGCATATGCGACCAGGAGGCGGGCCAACGGGCCGACCTCCATCGGATGGTCCTTCCAGCGCGGCGTTTTCATCCAGCTGTATTTTCCTTCGACATTGAGCTCTTCGTAAGGAGGCTTGGGTCCTGTATAGTTGAGGGTTGTTTCTCCTTCCCAGGGATGAAGAGATTGCTGGTCGCCTTGGCCGTACGAGTACCAGGAATGAGTGACATACTCTCGGATCTCATCCGTGGTCTCTCCTTTGACCTCCTGGACCTCGGCCAGGTTCCGCCCCAGAATGGCTCCGCGGGGAAACTTGAAATGCGAGGGGTCGTTGATTCCGTTCGTCGGGAGGTCGCCGTACGCCAGATAGTTCTCCAGCCCTCCTCCGATCGCAAACCAATCCCGGTAAAAGCCGGCCACTGCGAGAAGATCGGGGAGGTAGACCTGTTCTACGAACTCGGTGCCGTCGCCGATGAGCTTTCCGATAAAGGCAAGCCTTTCGGCGTTGAGAGCCATCGAATCTTCGATGTTGACCGAGCACGGAGCGCCACCGACGAGATAGTGGGGATGCGGGTTCTTCCCGCCCAGGATGGCGATGACCTTGACGATCTCTTTCTGCCACTCCAGGGCGTCAAGATAGTGGGCGACGCCGATGAGGCTAACTTCGGGCGGGAGCTTATAAGCCGGGTGCCCCCAATAGGCGTTGGCGAAGATGCCCAGCTGCCCGCTGGCCACGAGACCCTTGACCCGATTTTGGACGTCCCGGAAGTAATTGGCAGAGTTCCTCGGCCAGTTCGAGATTGTCTGGGCGATGCGGGCGGCCTCGCCGGGATCGGCCTTTAGAGCGCTCACGACATCGACCCAGTCGAGGGCGTGGAGGTGGTAAAAGTGGACGACGTGGTCCTGGAGATAGTGGGCGCAGAAGATGAGATTCCTGACCAGCTCCGCGTTGGGCGGCACGGTGATGGAGAGAGCATTCTCGACGGTCCTCACGGAAGCCAGCGAATGGACGGTCGTGCAGACACCGCAGGCGCGCTCGCAGAAAGCCCAGGCGTCACGCGGGTCCCTGCCCCGGAGGATAATTTCGATGCCGCGGACCATGGTGCCTGAAGAATAGGCGTCGACGATTTTTCCACCCTCGACCTCGGCCTCGACCCGGAGATGGCCCTCGATTCTGGTGATGGGATCGACAACAATTCTCTTGGCCATTATTCTTCTCCTTCCTTCCCGCCCTTGGGCTTGATATCTTTATCCTTCATGCTTTTATCCATCTCGGCCTTGAGGATCCGCCGTTTCCGGATGTTGGTGGAGACGGCATGGACGGCCAGCCCGCCCGCCGCCGCGGCGGCCAGGTAAGCACCGATCGTGTCCGCAGTCGTCTCGACCCCGAAGCCGGGGAAGGTCGAAAGATGCTGATAAAACGGCCCCTTGTCCCAAAAGCCGGCCTCGCTGCAGCCGATGCAACCATGCCCCGACTGGATGGGGTAGCTCACCGCGCCGTTCCAGCGCATGACGCCACAGGCGTTGTAGGTCGTGGGGCCGCGACAGCCCATTTTGTAGAGGCAATAGCCTTTGCGGGCGCCTTCATCATCGAACGTCTCAACAAAAAGTCCGGCGTCGTAGTAAGGCCGCCGATAGCACGAATCATGAACGCGGGTCGAATAGAAAGCCTTGGGGCGACCTTCGCTGTCGAGTTGGGGAAGGCGGCCGAAAGCGAGAAGATGGACGATAACACCGCTCATGACCTCGCCGATCGGAGGGCAGCCCGGGACGTTGACCACTCGCTTGCCGCTGATAACCTTATAGGCGGGAGTGGCCCCGGTCGGGTTGGGAGAAGCGCCTTGGACACAGGCGTTACAAGCGCAGCTCCCCCAGGCGATGACCGCCTTCGCATTTTGAGCCGCCTCTCGGGCGATGTCGAGGGCCGAGCGGCCGCCGATCGTGCAGTACACCCCGCCGTCCTTGGTCGGGACCGACCCCTCAACGGCCATGATGTACTCGCCTTTGTACTTTTCCATACTCTGGCGAAGGGCCTCTTCCGCCTGGAACCCGGCGGCCGCCTGGAGCGTTTCCGAATAATCCAGTGAGATCTTGTCAAGAAGAATATCGGCCACAATCGGGTGGGCGGAACGGATGAAGGACTCGCTGCAACAGGTGCATTCCTGGAAATGGAACCAGACGACGGGCGGGCGCGGTTTTGTTTCGAGGGCATGAACCACTTTGGGCAGGCCGGTCGCCTCGATGCCCGCCGCGGCGGCGATGTAGGAACAGAATTTCAGAAAGTCGCGCCGCGAATAGCCGCGTGACTTCATGATTTCCCAAACTGACGGATGATTATCGCTCATTCTCCCCTCCTCTGAAGGACTCCCTAGCCTACACTTTTATTTTATCAAAAGAAAAACATTCAACAAAATCGAAACCAGCTTCACCGGCCAAAGACTGTTGGCTATCCGAGCTTGTAAAGTCCGAAAGCGGCGAGCGTCGGGCTTGTCCGCGATTTGGCGATGACAACCTTCAATTTTACGGCGCTGACCCACCCGGATATTCACCTGGAGCATCAGGCAATCGAATGTCCGCTTCCGCGGAAGTTCAAATTCGATCGTGGCCGACTCGATCCCCTCTTCCGTCATCCAGAAAGCATCGGGGCTTTTCACGAGAATGGACAAGGCTTCGGATCCGGCGCGCTGGTTCGATGCTTTGACCTCTGCTCCCTCAGCCAGGTTCGTCTTGAAGGTCCGGTCAAGAGGGATCAGCGGACAACTTATTTTCCGGCGACGGCTCTATTATGGCGTTATCCTGATCATTATGACATCGTGCGGAGGAACGGCCGCTGAAAAGGAGCCCGCGAATTCACCGAGTTCTGTCTTCTTCCAGAGATCCCGCACTTTGGCCTTGAGGTGGGCGGTGTAGCCGATCTCCGGCCAGTTGACCGCGATCTTGGCCTCGGTCTTGCCCCGGTTAAAGAGGATGACCGCGCGGCTCCCGTCGGCCAGCTGCCTTGCCCAGACCTCGATGTCTCCGTCGTCCGTCACCTTTGTGCCTTGCTTCCCGAGGGGATCCTGGTCGATGGCGATGACTTCTCTGTTGGTCAGGATATCGACGATCTCTTTGGGTGCGCTGCGGAGGTCGTTTCCGGCCATGAGCGGTGCGGCGAGCAGGCACCAGAAGCTGAAGTGGCCGCGATTCTCACCGGCCGTCATCTCCCCGTTCCCGACCTGGAGCATGTCCGGGTCGTTCCAGTGGCCGGGGCCGGCCGAGACTTCCAGGCCCACCTGCTTATCCAGGATGACAGCCCACCCCAGACCTCCGTCCTTCGGGGCGCAGTCAAAACAGGGGATGATATCATCCGTCGTCCGCCAGAGATGTCCGATCTCCGCGGCCCACTGCCAGGGCTTGTTCGATCCCCATTCACAGATGCTGAAGACGATGGGCCGCCCGGCCGCGTAGATGGCATCCCGCATGATCCGATAGGAATCTTCAGCGCTCTGGGTGCCGTGATTGCACCAATCATACTTCAGGTAATCGACGCCCCACTCGGCATATGTGCGGGCATCCTGGAATTCATAGCCCCGGCCGCCCGGTCGGCCCTGGCAGGTCTTTGTCCCGGCATCCGAATAAAGTCCGAATTTCAAGCCCTTCGAATGCACGTAGTCGGCCAGGGCTTTCATCCCAGAAGGAAAGCGTTTCGGGTCGACCACGATATTCCCCTTCGCGTCCCGGGCAATCTGCCAGCAGTCGTCGATGACGACGTACTGATAGCCGGCGGCTTTGAGGCCGGTCGTTACCATGGCCTCGGCCGTCTCCCGGATCAACTTTTCATCGACATCACAGCCGAACTTGTTCCAGCTGTTCCAACCCATGGGCGGCGTCTGGCCCACATTTTCAAATTTCTGGGAATAGATCAAAGTGACGAGACTGATCAGCAGAAAAAATAGAAGGGCTTTTTTCATGACCTCCTCCTTGTCGCTGAAAACCTACTCCCGATGGTTGGGAAATCGCATGTTTAGGTGTTATATAGCCGACGCTCGAGTTGAAGTCAAGAGAGAAACGTCTATCTCGTCATCTCGTTTATCTCGTCTCGTCAAAAGCAAGAAAAGACCTAAGAAAAAATCTTATCTTCAACTGCTCACAGCTCATAGGAAATTTCTTATTTTGGCGAGAAAGACGAGACGACGAGATAGACGTAGTTGGTCTTTCGTAGTAAAATTGTTCGCAAAGTCAGAGACAGAGGCTCATTGATTCCTGCAAAATGGAGGCGCAGATGGTTAATATCATCATCGTGATCGCCGCATTCGTGCTCTTTATCTTCCTCGGCGGGATCAGGATCATCCGGCCGACACATCGAGGGCTGATTGAACGCCTGGGAAAATACAAAAGGTTCGGCACGCCTGGTTTTAACTGGATCATACCGATCATCGAACGGATGTACCAGGTCAATATCACCGAGGTTATGGTCGATGCCCAACCGCAGGAGATCATCACCAACGATAACCTGAACGCCCGGGTCGACGCCCAGGTCTATTTCAAAGTTAAGAACGACGAAGACGACGTCAAGAACTCCCAGTACAGCGTCTTCAATTACCAGTGGCAGATCGTGAACCTCGCCCGGACAACACTCAGGAACATCATCGGGACTCTGACCCTGAAATCCGCCAACAGCGAACGGGGGAAGATCAACGATGAGCTGCAGAAGACGTTGAGAAAGGAAACGAGCAATTGGGGAATTGAAATCGTCCGGACCGAGCTCAAGGAGATTGACCCTCCCAAGGACGTCCAGGAGACAATGAACAAGGTGGTCAAGGCCGAGAACGAAAAGATCGCGGCCATCGATTTCGCAACCGCCACGGAAACCATAGCCGACGGCGCGCGGCGGGCGGAGATCAAAAAGGCGGAAGGGATCAGGCAGGCGCGAATCCTCGAGGCCGAGGGCGAGGCCCAGGCGATTAAGCTCGTCAACGAGGCGGCCAATCAGTATTTCATCGGCAACGCCCAGTTGCTGAGAAGATTGGAGATGGTGGAGAAATCCCTGGCCATGAACGCCAAGATTGTCATCCCCGCAAACACGGAGCTTATCAACGTGATCGGCGAGATGGCGGGCGTTTTGCCACTGCCCCGGAAAGAACAACCGAAACCATAGCCCCGCCGTCACGGTTTAAGGCCCAGGGTCCTCTCTTTGATTCCCGATTGCAGATTGTCTTAACGCTGCTTTTTGAGTCCTAAAATAAACTCTAAGGGCCAAATCAAGGCTGTATTTTTGCCTATTTTATTTATTTGCTGCATTATGCATAGGCCAGACCCTAAACAAACCCTCCGGCGCCCTCCCTCGTCCTCGCTGGACCTCCGCAAAAGGAATTTCTTCTTCTATGATGATGTGATGCAAGGGGTATTTTCTATTTTCTTCTCCTTTCTTCTCTTGCCTTCTCTTTAGGTCTTGTGGACCATCCTTCTATTCGTGCCCATAACCCGAAGGTTACGTCCGCACACACTCTAACGTCAGGTCCCGGCCCCTTAACCTATAAAACAATGCGGCCTTCTCAAGCCCATTAAAGAAATTCTCAAGGCGG
>Ga0315282_10015529_pt1 | contig 11216 bp, 12 predicted proteins | sample YL17G07_20_MG_FD_203693 | JGI IMG/M metagenome (GOLD analysis project Ga0315282, IMG submission 203693) | Sediment microbial communities from Yellowstone Lake, YNP, Wyoming, USA - YL17G07_20 | ecosystem: Environmental > Aquatic > Freshwater > Lake > Sediment | place: USA: Wyoming | collected...
GCACGTCCGAAAACTCCATCCACGACAATCGCTGTTTGTGCGAATTTACTAGCTTCAATAGCTGCACGGCTTCCCGCCCCTCCACCTCCTATGACTAATACATCTATCATCACCGTCTCATACATACATCATACTCCATCCAAAATCGATAACCGCTAATACCTTCCCGTAGCCAAACGAGGCCGAATGGTTTCATTCTATTTAGATCTATGTTGCTCTTCAGCCTCTTAACAATTTTCCAATCCTTTCTCATTTTTTGACGCTAAAAATTGCAGGAACCTGCCAAGAGCAATAAAAACATGTTCCCTCACAAGAGCCTCTACTCGTTCTGCATCCTTCTTAATAAAAAGATCTAAGATTTCTCTATGTACTCCGATTGCATATTCAAAATTTTCCTGATGCCATAGATATGAGAATCTAAACCATACTGCCTGACGTCTCAGATTTTCAATTATTTCAATCAACGTGTCATTTCTACTAGCATTAATAAAGATCTCATGATATTCGTTATGATACTTGAAATAAGATTTGAAATTGTTGTTTCTTGCCTCTTCGGTCATCCTCGATAAGGCTAACTCCATTCCTTCAATATCTTTAGGTTCTACATTAGAAGTGGCGAGGCGAGCGGCAAGACCCTCTAAACACGCTCGAATAGGAAAGTTCTCCTCAATATCTTTCTGTGTAATTTTTCTGACATAAGTTCCTTCCCGGGGTATGATGACAACTAAACCATTCTTCTCAAGAATCCTGAAGGATTCTCTTATGGGAGCGCGGCTAATACCAAATTTCCTTTGTAATTCATTCTCAACTAACCGTTGTCCATTTTCTAGCCGGCCCTCAAGAATAGCACTTGTCAGAAACTCGGTAATCTGCTCAACTAAGGAGATAGGATATTGTGGGCTGAATTCTTTTTCCATGATTAGAAATTCGCAATTGGTTGACTGTCGACAAACCGATCATACAACTTATTAATAATTTGTCAATCCTTTTCTTAAACCAGTCCCAAAATTCGTGTACAGAAAAGTGTTTTTCCTGTATGCAGCTCATCTCGATCATAAAAAAGGAGCTATTTTAGAACAGCTTAGAGTCTCAAAAATGTTCTTGACATTTTTTGATATATATATATACTTGTCGTCAGTCGACAGCCCCCTCCTACACTAAATTATCGGCTTGAATGTTTAATTGGGAGTAACATTTTAAAAACGTTTTTAGAAAGGAGGATTACTATGTCTTGGGATTTCGAAGATTTTGAGCGGAATGAGGTAACTCGAAGAAGGTTTTTAAAACTTTTAGCCTTGGCCGGTACAGTATCCTCGGTCGAGCTGTTCGGGCCTTTTAAGAAGATGGGCTTTGGGGCGGAAAAGCCCATCAAGATTGGAAAACCTGACCCATATACTGGAGTCTATACGACTTTAGGAACATGGGGGCTCTGGGGCGGGATGCTTGCGGTCAACCGTTGGAACAAGGAGGGAGGCGTAAACGGAAGGCCAGTGGAGCTGATCACAGAGGATACGAAGGCTGAAGTCCCCACAGCCTTGAGGAAATTACGTAAACTGATCCTCCAGGATGAGGTGGATGCGATTCAGGGATTCACAAGCAGCAAAGTTTGTCTCGGGGTGATGCCGACAGTCCGAGAGCTGAAGACGGTCTTATTTACCGGGATTTGCATGGCTGCTGAGATCACCAATGAGAACGCCGACCGATATACGTTCAGGGGATATGATAATGCGATCCTGAAAGATGCGTCCATTGCCCCATTTCTGGTTAAACATGTCGCCAAAAAATGGTTTAGCGTCTACGTCGATTATGCCTGGGGACAGAGCCACAACAAAGAATTCAAAAAATATCTTGAGAAAGCAGGTGGCCAATTCGTCGGCTCTATTGGCATTCCGAATGGAACCGAGGATATGGTCCCCTACCTCAGCAAGATCGATCCCAAGGCCGAGGGCGTATACATGACTTTTGCCGGCCATGACGCGGTGATCGCTGTAAAGCAGGCCCATGAGCTTGGTCTCACAAAGAAGAAGAAAGTGGCGGGTCCTGGGGCAACGGTGTCCGAAAGTGAGTTGTTTGCTCAGGGAGACGCTGCTAATGGAATCTGGTTTGCCGATCGCTATGTCGGCGCTTTGGAAGGAAAATTCAATACTGAGTATAACAGAAAATTCCAACAAGAGTTCAAGATCGTTTCAGGAGGCCAGCCTGCTAACCGGTATTGCCTCTCCGAATTCGAATCCATGAACTTCCTGAAATTGGGAATGCGGCAGGTTAATTGGAAGGACAAACAGACCGATACTCCGAAACTGATCGAAGCCTTGGAGGGAATGAAGGTGAATGAAGGACACGACTTTCCACAAGGGACAAAATTTATGAGGGCAGAGGATCACCAAGTCTTTTGCCGGATGATTATCGGAAAGGTGGAAAAGGGTGTAAGAAGGATACTCGATGTCGTCCCCATGGAACAGGTGATCTATCCGCCCATCGTGGATGTTAGGAAGCAGCCTTTTTAGGAAGACCGAATAGAAGAGTGTTTCCCTTGAATGGGAGTCATTAATGGCAGCGATCTTGGAGACGAAGGGCCTCGTCAGGCAATTCGGGGCCCTTCGAGCCATCGACCATATCGATTTGAGCATTGAAGAAGGTGAACTAAGGGCTATTATCGGACCGAATGGTGCAGGAAAGTCGACCTTTTTCAACCTCGTCACAGGATTTCTCGAACCGACCAGAGGGAGCATCTTTCTTAAGGGCCAGGAGATTACGGGTCTCCGACCTGATCAGATCTCAAAAAAGGGGATTTCCCGATCTTACCAGATTACCAATTTGTTTCCGAACCTAACAACTTACGAGAATGTAAGAATTGCTGCTCAATCGAAAAAGGGAATCTTCAATCCTCTCATCCACTTTATGTCTATCCGTGAAGTGGATGAGAGGGCTCGGAAGATACTGGACATTCTAAATCTGAGCGAACGGGACGAAACAGTGGCGTCTACTCTTTCCCACGGGGAACAACGCCGTCTGGAGATAGCGATTGGATTGGCCACCTCACCATCCCTCTTACTTTTGGATGAACCCACAGCAGGAATGAGTCCAACAGAAACGGATGAAATTATTCAATTGATCAAAAAAATATCCAAAGACCTCACGATCATCATTGTTGAACACGACATGAAGGTTGTCATGGAATTGGCCCAGAAGATCTCTGTGCTCCACTATGGCAAGGTCATTGCTGACGGACCTCCTGACCAAATCCGGAGCAATGAAATGGTCTTGGAAGTTTACTTAGGAGGTAAGGTAAAACGTTAACAGTAGAGGATATTCATAGTTATTACAGCAAGGCCCACATTCTTCAAGGGGTTTCTCTGGAGGTCAAAGACGGTGAGGTGGTCGCGCTTTTAGGAAAAAATGGGATGGGAAAATCCACCGCCATGAAGTCAATCATGGGCATTGCCCCGCCGGTCGTTCGATCCGGGAAGATTCGATTCGGGGATACGGAAATTACTCACTGGCTTGCTTATCGAGTGTCGAGGCTTGGCATAGGATACGTGCCTGAAGATCGGCGTATCTTTCCTCTCTTAACCGTTAAGGAGAATCTTAGAATCGGTCTTGATGCCTTCGGCGTGGCTAAAGAGATTAAGAAAAGCACGCTGGAAAAAATCTATGGGTACTTCCCGAGGCTTGAACAAAGATTAGGTCAGTTGGGTGAAAGTCTAAGCGGAGGAGAACAGCAGGTGCTGGCCATTGCGAGAGCGATGGTGATGAACCCGAGATTGATTCTCATGGATGAACCGACCGAAGGGCTAATGCCCCTTCTGGTAGAAGAGATCAAGGAAATCATCAGGGTTTTAAAACAAAACAGCGTCTCTGTGCTCTTGGTAGAACAAAGTGCTATCACGGCCCTTGAGGTCAGCGACAGGATCTATGTCATGGACAAAGGGATCATCCGTTTTCATGGAAGCCCGGTGGCATTTCAGGAAGACAAGACGTTAATGAAGGAATTGTTAGGGGTTTGAGTCAATACACTCCTTGCTGGAGGCATGTGTGGAAGAACAATTGATTCAACAGATCTTGATGCAAGCCCTAAATGGACTTGTTTGGGGGATGATTATCGCCCTGGTAGCCTCCGGTTTGAGTCTTATCTTCGGCATCATGGACGTCGTCAATTTCGCTCATGGCGAGTTTTATATGGTGGGAGCATATATCGGTTGGCTTCTTATCAAGCTCTCCAATAGTTTCTGGTTAGGGCTTCTCGGGGCTTTGGCCTCGGTTGCCCTGATTGGAATGGTGGTGGAGATTCTTACGCTCAGACCCATCCGAGGAAGAGACCCTCTCTATACCTTGATGGCAATGTTTGGATTAAGTATCTTTGCCCAGCAGTCGGTCCTTGCCCTTTTCGGTCCTCTAGCAAAAGAGGTTAAGGAACCGGTAGCTATGAAAATATCCTTTTTTGCTTTTGAATACCCCCTTTATCGACTCATTGTAGTAGGGATTGCTTTTATCATCTTTTTATTTACCTGGCTCTTCCTCCAGAAAACGAAATATGGCATTTGGGTTAGGGCCACTATGCAGGATAACGTGATGGCGTCAGCAATGGGAATTCCTGTTAAGTTGGTCTATACACTCTCTTTCGCCTTAGGGGCAGCCCTAGCTGCGACAAGTGGCGTCTTAGTCGCTCCCATCTTTAGTGTCTATCAGACCATGGGACTGAGTATCATCGTAAGCGCCTTTATCGTAGTTGTCATTGGTGGGCTCGGCAGCCTTCAGGGATCGATCCTGGCTGCTATTCTGATTGGGGAACTCCAAACCCTCAGTTCGGTCTGGATCAGTCCCACCTATGCGAAAGTGTTCTCATTTTTGGCTTTGATCTTCGTTCTTCTTTTTAGACCCCAGGGACTCTTCAGCATCAGTAAAAGGCGATGACATGGGAAAGAGGCGATTCTACATTCAACTGGCGGTTATCTTAGGTCTCTTCATCGTGGCTCCTTTTGTATTGACAAAGTACTATCGTCAATTCCTTACGGAAATCCTCATATGGGGCCTCTTAGCCATGGCATTGGATCTGATTTTGGGCTACACGGGGATTGTCAGTTTTGGCCATGCAGCCCTTTTCGGTTTGGGCGCTTATGGAACTGCGATGGCGATCGTAAAAATGAATGCAGGGCTTTGGTTGGCCATCGCCTGCGGATTGACGACCTCCACTCTTTTCGCTATCGGCGTCGGATTCCTGTCGATCTATGTCCGGGGTGTCTATTTCACCATCATTACCTTGGTATGGGCCGAGATCTTTCATACGATCATGCTGGCAACACCTTTCTTCGGGGGTGAGAACGGCCTCAATTTTAAGGTTCCTCCAATCAACCTGGGTTTTGTAACACTCTCTCTGCTAAACCAAACAAATTTCTATTATCTTGTCCTTTTCTTTTTCATCCTTTCCTATCTCCTCTGCCGACGGGTGACCCAGTCACCTGTGGGGAAGGTATTTCAGGCGATCAAGGATAATGAAGAGAGGGCAAGGGCTGTGGGTTATGATGTCCGGAAATACAAGATAACGGCATTTGTCATTTCGGGATTGTTTTCTGGCCTGAGTGGCGCCCTCTACACCTTGCTTAATAGGTATGCAAACCCTGATTTCCTCAGTTTCATCATCTCCGGGGAAGCAGTGATATGGACCCTCATAGGGGGGATGGGGACTCTCTATGGTCCAGTTCTCGGAACAGGGGTCGTCATGATCATTGGGGACTCCTTGTCCAGCTGGATCGAGAACTATCTCATCATTATCGGTTTAATGTTCATCGTTTCAGTCATTTTCCTCCCGAAAGGAATTGTGGGAACGATCAAGGATCGATTCTTTCTAAAAGAAAAACTTAATAAGGATTGGAATGACGGCGCAGCTTAAATTCCTCTATCCACTGCCTCACATCAGAGTCATCCTCCCACCGGGAATCTAAGGGAACAAGAAGATGGTTTAAGGTATTTCTTCCCAGAAGTTGCCCAAGACGATTCTTGAGCTTTTCCCTCCATGCCACAAGTTCGGATAGACTCCATGGGTCTTTGCGGCTATCTTTTGTAAACTTATTCTGAATCCGTCTCTCCAGATTCTCCAAATCCTCAAGGACAAGGGATTTTACGTGGAGATTTGAAAACTTGAATGGCCTTTTAAGATCTTGGATGGTAAGTTCGATTTGACCCACGTATTGACCATAGGTTCCTCCGTAAAAAATGAGGGTATCCTTAATCAGGATGGGTTGAGAGAGGGGTTCTTGAGGTTCGCCTCCGATAATGATATCAATTCCATGAGTCATTTGAGCCAATCTTTTATTACCTTCTAAGTTGAGATTGGTTAGACAGATAATCAAATTCGACTCGGTTTGAATTGACTCGAGAACCCTCTGAGCTGATTCAACGGGATCTTCGGAAAAAAATTTTTCAAGGGAGAAAGAATTTGGTTCAGACAGTCCAAATATAGCAACCCTGAAGCCATCAAATTCCTTAAATATATAAGACTTGAATGGAGCAGGTTCTTTCCCCTTCAACCGCAGATTTGAAGAGAGGAACGGATGTCTATAGAGAGATTCCGAGTCAGCCTGAAGATCGACTTCTCCGATATTGATGGCATCAAAGCCAATATCTTGATAGACTCTCAAAATGAGCTGAGATTTCGCTAAGCTTCTTCGATCGATTTTTTCATTCATATTGAAGAGCGTATCCCCCGAATCTAAAAGGAGGATGGATTTGTTTTTTTCTTTGACTTTCTTCAGATAAGTTGCCTTCCTGGCAAGACCGCCAATCTCTTCTTCAAGTCAACCCGGACACGGATCGATTTGCCCGAGAAGGCTGGTAGAATAAAGGATTGTTAAGGAGAAGGGTTCACGACCATGGCTGGTAGAGAAGACCAATAATATTAAGAAGGAGAAAAGAATTTTTTTCACAGACACAGGCCAAAAGGCTTCTTGGGTCAACAAAAGGTTTGAAGACCTTTTTATCCCCTTAAAAAATGAAAAATTCATTATTCTCGCGAACAGGCGAATAGGCTATTCATGAAAATCTAAATCTTCTTGTACCTCTTCCTCCCTTCTTCATATAGGTCACGGCCACAAACATCATTGACCACAATGACTGGGAAATCTTCGACCTCTATTCTCCTGATCGCCTCAGGACCCAAATCTTCGTAGGCAACTACTACTGAGCTCTTGATCCGCTTCGAAAGGAGAGCCCCTGCCCCACCTGTTGCTGCAAAGTAGACGGCCTTGTATTTCTTCATTGCATTGATTACTTCTTTCCCTCTGGATCCTTTACCGATCATTCCCTTCAAGCCCTTGGCCATGAGGACGGGCGCATAGGGGTCCATCCTGTAGCTACTCGTAGGGCCTGCGGAACCAATGACCTTCCCTGGCTTGGGTGGCGTCGGTCCGACATAGTAAATGATCTGCCCTTTGATGTCAAAAGGAAGGGATTGTCCCCTGCTCACGAGTTCTACCAAACGCTTGTGTGCCGCATCCCGACCCGTATAAATGATCCCGCTGACAAGCACCTTGTCTCCGATCTTCAGTTTTTCCACCACCTCATCCGTCATGGGCGTTTGTATACGAATTGCTTCCTCCATGGTCCACCTCCCTTATTCGGTCAAAGCATGGCTTCCTTGTGGCGATCACAGTGGCACTGGATATTTACTGCCACAGGAATACTCGCAATATGGGTGGGATAGGTCTCGACATGCACATCTAATGCTGTCACCCTTCCTCCAAGCCCCAAAGGTCCGATCCCGAGCTGGTTGATTTCTTCGAGCAACTCTACCTCTAACTGTGCAATCTCGGGATTGGGGTGCCTCTGTCCCAGAGGTCGAAATAATGATTTTTTGGCAATCAGGGCTGCCTTTTCAAAGGTCCCTCCAATCCCCACGCCCACGATTATCGGCGGACAGGGATTCGGGCCGGATTCGTCCACCCTCTGGACGATATACCTCTTGACCCCTTCGATCCCTGCGGCAGGAGGAAAAAGGACAACCCGACTCATGTTCTCGCTGCCAAATCCTTTAGGAGCCACTGATAGCTTGAGCCTATCCCCGGATACCATCTCAACATGAATGATTGCAGGGGTGTTGTCCCCAAAGTTCTTCCGGGTCAAGGGGTCAAGCGAGGAGGCACGAAGATAACCATCCCTGTACCCCTGACGGACTCCTTCATGGATTGCTTCATTCAGATCTCCGTCTACTATATGTATATCTTGCCCCACCTCCACGAAGACGACAGCTAAACCCGTATCTTGACAGAGTGGAAGGTTTTCTTCTTTAGCAATTCTTGCGTTCTCCAGTAATTGTCTGAACGCATCTCTCCCCGTTGAAGATTCTTCCCTCTCCAACCCTTTCACATACGCTTCGATCACATCCTCTTCCAGAACAGTATTGGCCTCGATACAGAGTCGCCTAACAGTTCTTGTGATGTCTTCTGCTGAAATCTCTCTTACCCCCATAGGACTCTCCTTTCAAAGCAGGCTCGTCTTCACACAGGATATCCGGTTGCCTCTTCTTTACACGGCCTGCTCCACGATCTCAGATGGCAACCCTGTGTAAGTCAAAAGGTTACATAAAGCATCATTCTAAACTCTGCCTCGGCACGAGCCCATGCAATTTCTACATCCAATGTCTTATCAATATTGTTCTTTTCGTCAAAAACATTCCTATTTCAGAAGAGGACATAATTCTTATTAACATATTTAAGCTGAAGGATTATTGAAGCGGTTCTAAATCTAACGCCTTTAGCTTTTTGGTATTGGGCTCGCCCTTTTCATTCCATCCCCTCATCTGATAGTAGAGGGTACGAGCATTCATAAAACGCTGCTTAGGGATTTTCTTCCCCCCTTCAAATTCGTCTGTCATGTCTTCCTCAAAAAACCTTGCAGGGAGGATATCTTCTTTCAATCCTTCTCTCAGATTATAGAGCCTCTCGAGATTCCAGATCCTTTCTCCCGCCCTTTTCAGCTCTGCCTCCGAATAACTAAAACCTGTTAAAGCAGAAAGAAGCTCTGCGAGGACCGGCCATGTAAACTCCCCGTTACGCTGACCGAATTTACACATGCAGAAAGAATCAACAATTGTCATCAAATGTTCTTTATCCAGGAGAAGATCGACGTGAGGTTCAAAACCATCTTGATCTAATTCCCCTTTGAATATCTCGTTCACATAGAAGGTGGCACGGAGATGGTCCGCCCCCCGGTTACTTGTGATCAGAGAAAATCCGGTACCAAAGGAACGACGTGGTTCATAACCTGAAAAATCCTGTTTCTTAGAGTGGATCACCCGGGAGAGCGCGGCATTCCCAAATCGCTTTGCCACCTCCCAAGATCCTTCAGCGAGCCATTGACCGATCCCTTCTCTCAAAGCGATCTTTGAAATGAGGGAGACCATTGTGGGGTGGTCTCCCCATGAAAGAGAAACACCCTCTAAATCCTCCCGGTGGACAATGCCCAAGTCAAACAGATCCATGAGAAGGGCAAAAAGGTTCCCGCAAGAAATTGTATCGAGGCCTAAATCATTGCATAGATAATTACACATTAAAATCGACTCAAGGTTAGCGTTGTTACAGTTTGGACCGAGGGACATTAGTGTCTCATACTCCGGACCCTCCACTTCATCCAGCTTATACGGCCCTTTGGGAACTCGATGGATATTGGCGCATCTCAATGGGCAGTTGAAACAACCTTGATCTTTGACAAAATACTGCGTTTTTAAGGCTTCCGCATTTATCTTTTCTGCCTCTGGGAAATAGCCCTCTCTAAAATTCCTCGTCGGTAACACTCCTTTTTCGTTAAAAAAAGAAAAGGCCATAGATGTTCCATATCGAGCGAAGTTTTGGCCATTCTCCAGTGCCAATTTACTACCTCGCTTTGAAATCTCCAGTACTTTGTTTCGGTCAAACATTTGAATCGGGGTTTTACCTTTGACAACGATTGCCTTAAGTTTTTTACTTCCCATTACAGCGCCAACCCCACCTCTTGCGGCAGCCCTTTGCCTATTCATAATAGCTGCAAACTTAACCAATTTCTCCCCCGCGGGACCGATCACGATCACCTCTGCATTTGTATGTTTATCGAGAAGGATTCTTTCTGTCTCCATCGTTCCCTTGCCCCAGAGTTCTTGCCCATCCAATAGTGTGGCATTTCCTTCTTCAATGAGGAGATAACAGGGACTTTTGGAGGCTCCCTTGACGAGAACCCCATCGAAGCCCGCTCTTTTGAGTTGAGGACCCCACCTTCCACCACAATGGCTGCTACCTGATATGCCAGTTAAAGGAGCTTTGGTCGTCACATTAAAGAAGGCTGAAAACACACCGGTCCCAGTGTAAGGGCCTGTCATAAAAATGAGAGGATTCTGGGGGGGAAAGAGGATTAATTTGAGCGGCGGTTATATCTGTAAGTAGTCGTATTCCTAACCCCCGCGCCCCTATATATTCGTAAAGGATTCCTTCATCGATTTCATCAACTCTCATATGTTTCGATGAAAGATCAACCTCTAAAACTCTTCCCCTATAACCTTTTGGCTTCATCAATCTCCCCTCCTTCGATGGCTGAATTCTTCACTCTTTTCTAACTCTTATCAACGTCTCTAATTTTTTAAGCCCTCTTCTCTAATGGCATGAAGTAGGCTTTTTCTATGAATACTTATTGCCACGATCAGGATATCCCAATCAAAATTCAGTTGAATTTGAAGAATCGTCATTGGCCAATGCCGAATAGACAAAAGGAACCTATCCTTTATGCATACTTGGATTACTACTCCATCTATCCGTTCTATATACTTAGGCGGCTAATTTTTTTATCTCCGAATAAGATAATTTGATCCCCATTTCCTTCAAAGCGATGTCCAATGTTCCATCTCAACCATCGTAATCAACTTTTTTGAGTAAAAGTTTCAACATACGACTTTTCCCATGAGGGGAAAACGCATCCTAGATGTGATGGGTCATCATGCCGGCCTCTTTGAGCTTCTCCTCGCTTAAGAGTTTTCCCCTTATTGTGTTTTCTTTAAGCGCGCATTGCTTAGTGGTCGTGCATATCGAGAAACTCTTCTATGAGATTCCTTGGGTTTCATGAATTGTTTGAACCATCATCGTTTTCCAGAAGCTCACTCAATTCTTTGATCTTCATCAATGAACTGTGGATGGAAGTATTCTCTGGCTTCATCGAACTTGTACTTGATAAGATGATAGGGAGAAACAGCTTACCAT
>Ga0315282_10015530_pt1 | contig 11216 bp, 9 predicted proteins | sample YL17G07_20_MG_FD_203693 | JGI IMG/M metagenome (GOLD analysis project Ga0315282, IMG submission 203693) | Sediment microbial communities from Yellowstone Lake, YNP, Wyoming, USA - YL17G07_20 | ecosystem: Environmental > Aquatic > Freshwater > Lake > Sediment | place: USA: Wyoming | collected...
GTGGCCTCTACCTGGTCTCCCAGGACGAGCCGCCCAGACTGCTGGCGCGGTTGGAGCGCCCCGCCGCCATCGCGCTGGCCGCCAATGACCGCGACCTGTTTGTGGCAGACCGGGCCAGCCGCCAGATCTGGGAGTTCCGGAATTTCCGCGAGGAGGCCACTCCCCTGCTGTTCGCGGATGACGGCAACGGGGGCGCCGATGCGGTCGGCTTGGCGCTCTCGCGCGACAGCCGGCTTCTGTTCGTGGCCAGCCAGTCCGGCAAGACTCTGGATGCGTACGCCCTGGAGAGCCGCAGCCTGTTCTCCCGCAGCGCTCTGGATTATGAACCTTCCTTGCTGGAGCCGCTCTCGGGCCGAGTCCTGTTTTTGCTGAAGTCCAGCGGGAACGGGCGCGAGCCGCTGCTGGTTCTGGACACCAGCCGGGAGCCCACGGTCTACTTTGTTCCAGTAGGGAGGGGAGAATAGTCATGTTGCGGATGAGATGCTGTTTGCTACTGGCCGTGGCGCTGCTTGGATGCCTGGCGCCTCTGGCGTATTCCCAGGCCGGCCCGCCCTTCACAGTGCGGGTGCAGTCCGGGACTAACGTGACCAGTGTGGCGGATGGTGGCACCGCCATCATTCCCGCAGACGCGATCGGAATCGCTACCCCGGTCAGCGTCACGCTCACTTACACAGGCACAGGCCTAACTACGGCTGACATCGTGGCCGCGGACCTGACCGGGCACACCGATTTCTCGATCACCTCCCCGCCCACCCTGCCGGTCACGCTCCGTCCCAAAGACACCATAGCCCTCAGCCTGCGGTTCACGCCCACCACCAGCAACCGGGTGGTGGCCCAGATGGCATTCGGGTACGTGGAGGGGCGGACCAGCGGGAGGCTCACTACCAACCTGGCGGGAGTCACGCCTGAATTCGCGTTCAGTTACATTCCCCAGGGCGGCAACGCCACGCTGGTGGCGCCCGGTGGCACGGTCACTTTCCCGGCTACCGCGGTGAACGCCACCTCCTCGGCCGTGATCGTGCTGACCAATCGGGGCACGGGTTCCGGTGCGGTAAGCGCCATCGCACTGACGGGGGCCGCCTTCCAGTTGCAGGGCGTGCCGCTTCCGAACACCGCGGTCGACTCCGGCAAAGACCTGCGTTTCACGGTCGCCTACACTCCCAAGCAACTGGAGACCAGCCAGGGGACCGTCAGCGTGCAGTTGGTGGACCGGGCGGTGACTTTCAACCTCAGTGGGTCCGGCTCCGGGCCGCTTTTTGCCTACGAGACGGTTCTGGAGGCCACCCCCACCACGATCGTGCCCAGCCAAGTCATCGCGTTGCCCGATGCAGTGATCGGCGACAAGAGCAGCCTGCTGGTGCGGGTCCGCAATGCCGGCAATGCGGATGGCTCGATCAGCGCGATCAGCGTGCTGGGAACTGGTTTCCAACTGGCGGATTTGCCTTTTCTTCCGCTAACCCTGACACCGGGGAGCGCCATCGCCTTCACGATCACCTTCACGCCCACTCAGCCCGGCCGCGTCTCGGGGCGCCTCCGGATCGGGAACGACTTCTTTGACGTGATGGGCGCCGGGTTGGGGCCTACGCTGACCTACTTTTACGCCATCGGAGACACCAACACTTCCGTTCAAAACAATGGTTCGGTGATTTTCACTCCCGTGGCGGTAGGCCACACTGCCACGGTGCGTTTCTATGTCACCAATAATGGGACGGCGTCGGGCACCCTCACCAGCATCAGTGTGACGGGCGCCACTAGCGCCTTCACGCTCTCCGATCTGCCGCGCCTGCCCATGAGCCTGTCGCCGGGTGCGACGGCTGCGTGTACGATCCAGTTCACGCCCACGGTGGCGGGCGCCGCCACGGCTACCCTTAAGGTAGACACGCTGACCTTCACGCTGTCCGCTTCAGCGACCGCACCGGATCCGCTGCCCAGTTACCGGTTCGACGCGCCCAGCGGGCCGCAGGATCCCATGCAGCAGCCGGCCATCGGCCTGACTTTGGCCGCCCCCTATCCTCTGAACCTCAACGGGACGCTCACCCTGACCTTCAACTCGGACGTCTTCACCAACGATCCGGCGGTGCAGTTTGCCCTGGGCAGCAGGACGGTGAATTTCACCATTCCGGCCAATACCACCAAGGCGGTGTTTCCGCAGGGCGCCACCCAGGTCAAACTACAGACCGGCACGGTGGCCGGGACCATCAACATCACTCCGTCGTTTGCCACGGATGCCGGAATCAACCTCACCCCGACCAACCCGCTGGCTTTGAACCTCGTGGTGCCGCAATCGGCGCCTCGTCTGTTGAGCGTCGAGTTGTCGGCCAAGACTGCCAACACCATCGCGCTTCTGCTGCGGGGGTATGCCACCAGCCGCTCGGTGACCCAGATGGACTTCCAGTTCACGCCCACCTCTGGCGAGAACGTTTCCACCACCAAGCTCAGCTTGAGCGTGGAACCCAATTTCCTGGCCTGGTTCCAGAACACCTCGTCTCAGCCGTACGGCAGCCAGTTCACCGCCACCGTCACGTTCACCTTGCAGGGCGATGTGAAAACCGTGACCAGCGTGGCGGACACCCTTCAGTCCGTATCGGCCACCCTGACCAATCGTCAGGGAGTCTCCGCGGCCGCGAGCGCTACGTTGCGGTAATTGGCGGCATTTGACAGCGCCGAAGCGCTGGAGAGACAATAGGTTCGAAAGCGGGAGTAACTCAGTTGGTAGAGTGCGACCTTGCCAAGGTCGATGTCGCGGGTTCGAATCCCGTCTCCCGCTCCAGCCTCTGATTTCGCGCAAAGAGCGCAAAGAACTACGCAAAGGGCGCCAAGCGGTGAGACTCTTCCTGCTGATTATTCTTGCCACAGGCTGTGCTGCGGAAGGGCTGCCAGCTCTGCCGGGTGCGGAGGGATTTGGCGCAAAGACGCCCGGGGGCCGGGGCGGCACAGTCATTCTGGTCAGCAATCTGAGCGACTCGGGCCCCGGGAGTCTCCGCGCTGCCTGCGAGGCCAAGGGGCCGCGCTTGGTCGTCTTTCGCGTGAGTGGGATCATCGATCTCGACCAGACCATCGTCATCCGGGAGCCCTCGATCACCATCGCCGGACAGACCGCACCTGGAGAGGGGATCTGCCTGCGGCGTTGTGGAAGGGCGTCCGGAGCTGACCGCCGACAACACCAGGATGTTCGACCGCACCGAAGAGAAACACCGCAAGCTGGTCATCGCAGTGCGGGAGCCTTTTAGTGTCCCCAAGGTGACGACCAGCACCGCGCAAGCTGCGTATGAAGCGGTTGTGGCCGGCGCCGGCGCGATCCCCGACTCGCAATGGGAAGTGGGCGCATTCGCAGGGCCCTCGGCCCCGATGCGTCACTCCCAGCCAGCCTAACGCGGAGCCGGTCTCAAAGCGCGGTAATGCCTCAGTCCCCGGGGGTCCCGGGTGGGAGAAGCTTCAGCGTGTCTCGCGCTGTTGTCGAAAGTGAGCCCGACAAGCTAAAGCTTATCCCACAAGGGGTCCAATACCTCCCGGAGACTGAGGCATTACAAAGCGCGGTTGTCAAAAGTTGACAACCATGGTTCATCTTGCTAGGGTGAGCACAGGGCTGACAGAGAGGAGGCGCCCTGCCATGAATGTGAATCTCGGGTCTGCTTTTGACGGGTTCGTGGCCGAACTCCTGGCTTCGGGACTCTACCAGTCCCAGAGCGAAATCCTGCGCGAAGGGCTTCGCCTGCTCAAAGAACGTGAAGATTTGAGAAAGGCTCGCCTCGAGGCGTTGCGCAAAGAGATCGCCATCGGCGTAGAACAGGCGGACCGGGGAGAGTTCGTCGATGGCAAGAGGGTCTTCCAGGAGCTGCGCCGGAGAAGCGGCGAAAGGCGGCGCAAAGCCTCATGAAAGATTTCGTCCTCACCCCAAGGGCGGAATTGGACCTCATAGAAATCTGGGAATACATCGCGCAGGACAACGTCGACGCCGCTGATCGGGTGCTCGATGAACTTGAGAAGATGATGTACAAGCTGGCCGCGATGCCCGGAATGGGGCATGTCCGCGAGGATCTCGTAGACCGCCGGCATCGCTGTTGGCCGGTTTACTCCTACCTCATCATCTACCGGCTCGACACCGCGCCCCTGCAGATCATCCGAGTGATTAGCGGCTGCCGCGATATCCCGGGCCTTTTCTCATAGCCTCCCCGCCACGCCCACGCCGCATCGTTGGCGCCCGCCTAACCAATCCGGGCGGCAGCCGGCGCTTGCAGCGGCCTGGCCGGTATACCGCTCCAAACGTCCGCCACCGGACCGGGACCGGGACGGCATGCCGGACGCCTGGGAGACGCCCATGGCCTGAACCCGGACGAGCCGTCCGACGCGGCTGCGGACCGCGATGGTGACGGATACACCAGTCTGGAAGAGTACATCAACCAACTTGCGCAGACCACCCGCCAGGGCCGACAATCAGACCTGAAGCGGTAGGCGCCGGGCATGCCCGAACAAGACGACCCCACCAGACAGGCTGAGCGAGGCTTGTCGCCGTGGCTGCCCTGGGGATCCGAACGCCTCAACGTAACTTTCGAACCGGAGTGATTATGAGAAAACTGCTGCTCCTCTCGCTGGCCAGTTCTTTATGCGCCGCGCCGCTCGTCCTGGTCAAGGACGGCCGCTCGACGTACTCGATTTGCCTTGGCCGCGATGCCTCGCCTTCGGAGAAGCACGCCGCCGAAGAACTCCAAAAATTCCTGGCGGAAATCTCCGGGGCACGGCTGCCCATCGTCGCCGATGAGGGTGCGCCGCACGGTAACCTGGTGCTGGTTGGCAACAGCCGGATCACCGACCGGCTCAAGCTGAGCGTGCCGCCCGCGCGGGTGGGCGCGGAAGGTTTCGCGCTCAGGACCGCGGGCCGGCACCTGCTGATCGCCGGAGGCCGCCAGCGCGGGACCATGTACGGCGTCTACAGCCTGCTGGAGAAGCTGGGCTGCCGCTGGTTCACCCGCGAGGTGAGCCGCATTCCCAAAATGTCCACGATCCGAATTGGGCCGCTCGACGAGATCCAGAAGCCGGCCTTCGAATATCGCGAGCCCTATTTCACCGAGGCCTTCGACCGGGATTGGGCCGCGCGCAACAAAGTCAACGGCAACCGCATGGACCTGGATGAGCGCACCGGCGGCAAGCTCCAGTACTACCCCTTCGTCCACTCCTTCAACCAGTTGCTCCCGCCGGCGAAGTACTTCCAGGACCATCCCGAGTACTTCTCGCTGATCGATGGCAAGCGGCGCATCGAGCGAGGGCAGCTCTGCCTGAGCAATCCCGAGGTACTGCGGCTAGGCGTCGCCTCCGTGCTGAGGTGGATCGCGCAGCATCCCGAGGCCACCATCTACTCAGTCTCGCAGAACGATTGGGAGGGCTGGTGCGAGTGCGACAACTGCCGGCGCATCGAAGAGGAGGAAGGCGGCGCACACTCCGGACCGATCCTGCGCTTCGTCAACGCGCTGGCTGCAGAGGTCGAGAAAAAGCACCCGGACAAGCTCATCGACACGCTGGCTTACTGGTACTCGGAGCCGCCGCCCGCCAAGGTGCGCCCGCGCCCCAATGTGCGCATCCGGCTGTGCCCGATCGGGGTCTGCGAAGCACACCCCTACGAGCGCTGCCCCTACAACGCCTACTTCATGAAGAACCTGCGGGCCTGGTCCAAGATCACCAGCCAGCTCTACATCTGGCACTACAACACCAATTTCGCGCACTACCTGATGCCCTTTCCGGATTTCGACGAACTGGCGGCCGACATCCCGATGTACCAACGCCACGGCGTGGTGGGCTTGTTCCTGGAGGGGGCCTACCCGAAAGGGGGCGGGGGCGAGAATGCCGAGCTGCGCTCCTACGTGATGGCGCGCCTGCTCTGGGACACCCGGGCGGACGTGAACCAGGCCATCCGCGAGTTCCTCGAAGGCTGCTACGGCAAGGCGGCCGGGCCTCTGCGAGGGTACTTTGATCTGCTGCACCGCCAGGGCCAGCACTTCTGGATTTACGGCGTGCCGGATTTCTCCCCGGAGTTCCTGCCGCAGGCTCGAGACCTGTTCCGCCAGGCCGAGGCCGCGGCGGACGATGAGGCCGTTCGTGCGCGGGTGCGCAAGGCCAGGCTTCCGCTGGACTACCTCGGTGTGTTGCAGGCGAAGGAATTCTCGGTGCGGGACGGCTGGTATGCACCCACGGATCTCAACGCTCTGAAAGACCGTTTTCAGAGTTTCTTCGCGGACGTGCGCGGCTTCGGCATCACCAGCCTGCATGAAGGCGTGGAACTGAGCGCCGACGAGCGCGAGCTGGCTGGCCTGAAACCGTACCAGGTGGTGACGGTCGAGAACGCCGCCTTGCGCCTGGACCTCGCGCCGGAACTGGGCGGCCGCATCATTCGCATGATCGACAAGCGGAGCGGCCGCGATGCCCTGCGCCGGCCCAGCCCGGGCGAGCGCGGCTATCCGGACCTGGGCGGCTTGGGCCTGTTCGTCTACCCTGATGTCCATTCGCGGAACCGCGTCAGTTGCACCTGGGACCTGTGGCCAGGTCTCGTGCTGACCGGCACTTGCGCCAACGGTCTGAAGCTAAGCCGCACGATTCAACTGGCGGGCGGCGACCCGGTGGTGCGCACCCAAACCACTGTGCAGAACGCCGGCGCCGGGCCGCTGGAGGTGGCGCTGGTGTCCCGCCTCGAAGCCGATCCCGCGAGCGGCTACCAGGATCTTGGGGTGGCGTTCCGCGCGCAGGACGGAAGCGCAGTCGAGAAGAGACTGATCGAGCCTGAGACGCAGCCTTCCGGCTCGGAGAGCTACTCGGGAGCGCGGCGTCCGGATGGCGAGTGGCGCATCGTGGACCGGCCCACCGGCGCCGCGTTAATCAACCGCTTCCCGAAAGACCAGGTGGACCGCTGCAACCTGAGCTGGACCGCCAAGGCCCAGAAACGCGTGACGTTGGACGTGTGGTCCAACCAGCACACCCTCAAACCGGGCGAGAGCTTCCAACTGGAAGCTGATTACGGCATATACTATCGACCATGAGCCATCAACGATACTTTGCTTTGTTCGTGCTCGCCGGCGCTGCCGCTTGGGGGCAGGCCAAGAAGAGCATCCTCATGATCACGGACGCCGAGGGCGTGGCGGGCATCTGCCGCCAGGAGCAGGTCGAGCCCAAAGAACCCGAACTGCGCCAGCTCCTGACCGGCGAAATTAACGCTGCGGTGGAAGGGCTTCTGGCCGGCGGGGCCGATGAAGTGGTGGTGTGGGACGGGCATGACGGCAGCCAGACGCTCTCGGCGGCCACCATCCACCCGCGGGCCAAGCTGATGATCGGCAGCCCGGGCGTGACCATGACCTTGGAGCGCCACTACGCGGGCCTGGCTTTTGTCGGCCAGCACAGCCTGGCCGGCGTGCGCGCGGGCATCATGGCCCACAGCTACAGCTCGCTGGGCATCCAGAACATGCTCATGAACGGCAAGCCGGTCGGCGAAATCGGCACGATTGTGGCCCTGGCGGGCTGGTACAACACCCCGGTAATCCTGCTGACCGGCGATCAGACCGCCGCCAAGGAACTGCTCGACATTGTTCCCGAGGCCGAGGTCGCCGTGGTGAAGGAAGGCCTGGCCCGCTACGCCTGCATCTCGATGTCCGCGCAGGCGGCGCGGGAGCTGATCCGCGAGCGGGCCCGGCGCGCCATGGAGAAGATCGGAAAGATCCGGCCGTACAAGATCGAAGGCCCGGTGACCATCCAGTACGAGTACACCACCCGCAACTCGCTGCCTGCGGACGCAGCCCTGCGCCCAGGAGTCGAAGTCCTCGACGACCGCACCATTCGCTACCGCGGCAAGGACTTCTTGGACGCCTGGTCCCGCTCGCGGGGCCGGTAGGACGTGCTTGAGCTTGTCAGGTCACGGGCGAATTGTGTGCTGTGGCGCAGGTGGGCCAGCTTTGCGCTGGGATGGGGAGGATTGCTACCGGATGGGGAATGGCGAGGGGTCTAGGAGTCTAATCTATTGAAAACTAGTGGCTTAGAGGACATTGCTATTTTTTATATAAATAATTCTTGACATGGATAGTCAGAAGGGTCTATAAATGATGTGTGCGAGGGCGGCCGAGAAGGCGGGAATCTGCAGGTGAGCGTACCACCTCTGTAGCACTCGACCGTTCCGCGCAGGAGGCCGTTCTGCGGCTTCAGCTTGCCAGGTTGCAGGCTACCGGTCGGAAGCCGCCCTTTCGGGAACTGGTGACGGAAGGAATCAGTCTCCTTCTCGAGGGAGCAGGATTGGGCCGACTTGAGACGGGAGAGCCACCGGCAGTGGCAGAGGCATCGGTAGTGCCCATCAGACGGACGTAAAGCAATGCAGTGTCATCGTGACAGATCGGATCTCTCGGAGAACGCCATGAAGTACGACATTCAGCTTGGAATGCTTGCCACAAGGGCAGTCAGCGAACTGGTTCAAGCAGCGGCGGAGAACGACGCCCAGCGTTACCGGCTGTTCTTGAAGACGAGCGCGGAATTCTGCCAGTCCGTCCGGGAGTCGTCACCTCAGTTCGAGCTCGACCGGACTGTACCAAACGACGCTACAGCGTTCATATCCGCGGTCATGAAGATCTCCGAGCAGCGTTGCTCCGAACGCGACAGGGATCGGGTCTACAGGGTGGCGCGGCTAGAGCCGCTCATCCAGCAGGTTCTTCTCGAGAATCGTCTCCCCACCGAGGACGAGCAGGAGCGAATCGCAGAGATGCTGTACGAAGCCTCAGCTGCTGATTTCAGTTAGGGCCTCCGTGTACCCTGTCCGCCCCATCGCCAGCTCGTTGCAACGTGTTCACATCCGTCAGCGCTCTCGCCCGCAGGGCCGCGGCTCGTATGTCTAGGAATCTGCTCGTATTCCTGCTGAGTTCCAGTGCTGAGAATTTGGTACGGCTCGAGGACATCCTCGAACGGCGTAGGCTGGCTGCCGCGTCGCGCGAGTATACTGCCATCCTGACGGCCATGGTGGACCTCTGCGCCAACTATCGCCACCACTACCTGGCGCATCGCCCAACTATACATCGGCTTCTTGAGGGCGCCCAGCTTCCACGCGTCGAGGAGCTCGCTCTCAAGACCCTGTTGAGAAACTGCATCAATACCTTCCTGACACTCCACGAACTCCTTCTTTTTCTTCCGCGCGAGTCGCTGAGAAAGGAAATGCAGTTCTTTGCTCAGTCACTGTTTGGCCCGAAGTACAGTATCCGCGACTTGTCCATTATCCTGACCAGCCTGTACAACGCTTTCGAGTACTCTCTGGATGTCGCGATCCGGCGGCTGGACGTCTTCATGACGAAAGTGCCAGACGCAAAGAGGCTGACGTTTGGGCACGTTATGGAGCTCGCCATTGTCGATCGTGATAATCCTCTATCGTGGGGCGTCCTGGCTCACGAGTTCGGCCACTACCTTGACGAAAAACACAGCATATCTTCAGCCTTGGCCGCCCAATTCGTCACAACGAAAATACGGCCGCCCAGCGGAGCGGCCAGCGGGCTTCACAAGCTGTTCCGGGATCTGGCGTCCGAGATCTTTGCCGATCTTACAGCGTACTACTTACTAGGGCCCGTCTCCGTGTTACCTGTGGTGAACATGGAGTTGGACCTGGGCCTGGCGACAGACAAACCAATGCCTTTTGACAGGGCTCACCCGTTGACGATAACTCGGGTGACTATGGTTGAGGCGCTCGCGGCAGGCGACAACATGCGGTTGGAATTCTTCAGCCCTTACCTGGAGGCGCTCCGGGAGGACGACGCGGCGAAGTGTGCCCAGCTTGGGCCCGCCGAAAAAACAGAGCGCGACGACATTGATCGGTACGTCAATTACTTCATTGACGAGGTGAAGGCTGACCTGCTAGCAAGGCTGGGAGGGCTGGGCTTGAGGCGCTTCGGATCCGTCAACTTGCAGGCGGCAGTTGAGTTGAAGCCGCGTCTGGAGGCTGGCGTGCCTATTGGCGCGCGACGCAAGGCGTCGGAGAAGGAGGTGAGACGGAAGCTAAAGACGCTTGCGGGAGGTCGGAAAGTGGCGGAGTCAAGAGGGGTGTTTGACTTGTTGCGAGAGGATCCCGCGAGTGTGGCGGAGGTTGTGACGGCGGGGTGGGTGGCGAAGTGCGAGAAGAAGTCGCGCGTGCTCGTGGAGGCGTTTTCGCAAAAGATGGAAGCCGACGTGTTCCCATATCTGAGCAAAGTGATACAGCAGCAAGACATGCTCTTAATGAAGTCGATTGAGATTATCTCGGTCATCAGCGGGGAGGAGCATGATTCTGCAGGACATTGAGATTGTGAGGCGGTTGGTTCACGCGGATGAGAGGAAGCGGATCATAATAACGCCACTCTCGGATCCGGCGAAGCAGATTGGTTGCTCCTCTGTGGACGTGAGGCTCGGGGTCGCGTTCAGGGTCCCGGTGACGTCACACATGGGATCGATCGACCCGTACCGCGAGGAGTCGGTGGCGGAGCGATACCTCACCACAATTGAGGTGCCGGCAGGTGAGGCGTTCTTTTTGCATCCGAGGGAGTTCGTCCTGGCGTCGACTCTGGAGTACGTGAGGGTGCCGTACGATCTGGCGTGTCGACTGGAGGGACGCAGCTCGTGGGGGCGGTTGGGGTTGTTGGTTCACGCGACTGCTGGGTTCATAGATCCCGGTTTCTCTGGCAACCTGACGTTTGAGTTGTATAACGCGGGACGGCTACCCATTGAGATCAGGCCTGGATATCGGATGGCGCAGCTGTGCTTCATGAAGCTCGTGGACGAGCCGCGGATACCCTATGATTTGCGGCCGGGGTCGAAGTACAACCGGCAGTTGGGCGCAGAAGCTTCGCGCATCTGGCGGGACAAGCAAGCGGGTTAGTGGGCGACCCGACTGCGGCAGGCCAAGAAGAGCATCCTCATGATCACGGACGCCGAGGGCGTGGCGGGCATCTGCCGCCAGGAGCAGGTCGAGCCCAAAGAACCCGAACTGCGCCAGCTCCTGACCGGCGAAATCAACGCTGCGGTGGAAGGGCTTCTGGCCGGCGGCGCCGATGAAGTGGTGGTGTGGGACGGGCATGACGGCAGCCAGACGCTCTCGGCGGCCACGATTCACCCGCGGGCCAAGCTGATGATCGGCAGCCCGGGCGTGACCATGACCTTGGAGCGCCACTACGCGGGCCTGGCTTTTGTCGGCCAGCACAGCCTGGCCGGCGTGCGCGCGGGCATCATGGCCCACA
>Ga0315282_10015531_pt1 | contig 11215 bp, 9 predicted proteins | sample YL17G07_20_MG_FD_203693 | JGI IMG/M metagenome (GOLD analysis project Ga0315282, IMG submission 203693) | Sediment microbial communities from Yellowstone Lake, YNP, Wyoming, USA - YL17G07_20 | ecosystem: Environmental > Aquatic > Freshwater > Lake > Sediment | place: USA: Wyoming | collected...
GCCCTGGTCTTCGATTGGTGCCAGCCGCTTCTCAGCGGGCAGCAATCCGGGGCGCTGGCGGGGAGGCTCCAGCGGGGCATCGAGCAAGGTGCGCGCAGCAACAGCCTGACCGATGTGCGGGCTCGGGCGCTGGCCGCGGTGGCGTTGGCCGATCACCTGCCCGGCGTCTCGGAGCGGGTGCTGCGGAGCGTGGTGGAGCAGTGGTGGAACCGCGAGATGGCCCCTGCCTTGAAGGCCGGCCGGAACGTGGTGGCCCGAGACGATCTCTACGCCCTGTTCGAGCTGCTGCACGCTCTGCGCGACAACCTGAACCTGGATCTGCGCGTGCCTGTCCCAGCTTTCTTCAAGCAACTGCCGCTGTATGACTTGATGAGCTATTACCCGGCTTCCTATCCGGCTGCCGAGAACGAGTACCGCATCCCGGCGAGCCGCGACCGGCAGGTGGATCTGCGGGGCGCGGCGCTGTCGCGGGCCGCCGAGTTCGCCATACTGGCTTACGACCCGAATGCTTTCGAAAGCCAGTACTTGCAGGGCTGGCTGATGCACGACCGGTTCCTGCTTCGGGGCGCCTTCGGCATCCCCTATGAGTTCCTGTGGGCCAATCCGTACCACCCCGGACTGAGCTATTACAACCTGCCCCCGGCGTTCCACGATGAGCTGTTCGGACGGCTGTTCCTGCGCTCGAGTTGGGATGATGAGGCGCGCTGGCTGGGCTATTTCGACCGCCAGTTGCAGGTGTTCGAGAAGGGCGAGCCGCGGATGGTGCCGCTGAAATCGGCCGCCGACCCCATCCGAGTCGGCGCGGCGATGGTGATCGTCGCCCGCAGTCCCCTGCGCTTCAGCTCGAAGGGCGAGGTGAACACGGTCTTCGTGATCGGCCTGGAGCCGCTGCGCGGCTACGACGTCGAGGTGGACGATGAAGAGATGCGCGAGGAGACCACCGACCGCGGCGGCATCCTGACGCTGGCATTTCCGGGCGGCCTGCGCGGCGGCGTGCGGATCAAGCCGGGGCCACGGAACAACGAATCCTGATGCCAATCACCTTTCATCCCAGGCCGGCAACAGTTCTCATCTGCGATTTCACCACCGGATTCCTGCCGCCGGAAATGGTCAAGCGCCGCCACGTGGTCGTGATGTCCCCGCGCTATCGCCGCCACTCAGGTCTGTGCCTTGTGGTGCCTTTCAGCACCGTGGCCCCGGTACCGGTCGAGCCACACCACTACGAAATCCAAGCCGGGGCCTATCCGTTCTTCGATCCCGCGAAGTCCGTTTGGGCCAAGGCGGACATGCTTACCTGCGTGTCCTTCCGAAGACTGGACCGCGTTTTGCTGCACGGAAGGTATGTGTCACCCTCGTTGAACCCAGACGACTTCCAAGCCATACGGCGGGCTGTTCTGGCTGCCCTGGGAATTCCAGCGCCTTGACAGTGCGATATAATAGAAGTGTTCCCGATAAATCGGGCTTGAAGAACTTACGCCCCAGCGGGCCCTGGCTCGCTGGGGTGTTTGTTTTGGGCGCCGCTCCCTGAGCGCTTCAGTAGTACCAGTCGCGGAGGCGCACTTCGGTCTTAGAGCCGGCCAGGGCTTTCTCGAAGACTGTCAGGTCGGTTCCCCGGCAGTGGTAGGGGTAGACGACCTTGGGCTGAAAGGCGCGGACGGCTTCGGCGGCCTCCTCGGGCAGCATGGTGTAGGGCTGGTTCATGGGGAGGAAGGCCACGTCGATGTTTCTGAGCGCTTTCATCTCCGGGACGCCCTCGGTGTCGCCGGCAATGTAGAAGCGCTTGCCGCCGTAGCTCAGCACATAGCCGACGCCTTCACCCTTGGGATGGAAGGGCCGGCCGGGCGCGCTCTCGCGCTTGAGGTTGTAAGCGGGGACGGCCTGCACGTTCCACGGGCCGACAGTGCTGGCTCCGCCGGCGGCAATCACGGTGGTCTCCGGAATGGCCTTGGCGACGACCTCGGGACCCAGGATCACGGTGGCGGTCTTCTTGAGCCGGGCGACCAGTTTCGGGTCCATGTGATCGCCATGGGAGTGCGTGATCAGGATGAGGTCCGCCTGGGGCAGGCCCTCATAGTTGCCCTGACCGGTGGGGTCCACGTGAATGACCTGACCCCCGCCCTCGATCATCAGGCTGGCATGGCGGATGAGGGTGATCTTCACCACGCCGCGGTTGGTTGGGAACTCTTCCACAGGCCGTTTCACCTGGGCAAACAGACAGACTCCGAGCCAGAACAGGCAGATCAGTGCTCTCATGAACGGTCATTGTACCGCACGCAAGAGCCGGGGACAGGTGAAGCCCGGACCTGCGCTACGGCTTGTCAGTCTCGGCGGTTTGGCGCTCGGCTCGCATCTGGTCGAGCCGGGCGGTGAGCTGGTCGATCTTCTGGGACAGGGCCGCGATGTCGTCCTTGGTGGGGAAGCCCATGCGCTGGAGCGTGGCGCTGATCTTGTCATCCAGGGCGTCCTCGGCTTTGCCCGCCAGACCTTTCAGCCGCGTTCCCACCTCGCCGGCCAGGTGCTTCATCTCCTCACCAGCCTTTTTGCCGTGCTCGTACACGATGGGTTCGTACTCCTTGCCCTTTTCGACCAGGGTGTGGAAGAGTCGCTCGCCTTGCTGGCCAGCCGAGGCCAGAGCGCCCAGGCCAGCCAACCAGACCTGGCGCAGCGCGTCCACCACCGGCTCGGTGTGCTGCCCTTGAACGCCGGTTTTTTCCTCATCCGGGGGTTCCGTTGTAGTTGCCATGATTTGCCTCCAATGGTTCTGAAAACTCTTGTTAGATCTAAAGCCGAAGCAGCCTGGCCGCGTTGAGCTGGCGGATCTTCTGCTTGACGGCGTCGCTGGCCTCCAGGACTTCAAGCTTGGCCAGGGCCGGACCGGGATAATGGAACGGAATCCCGGTACCGAATACCAGGCGGTCCTCGCCCAGGTTGGCGAGCAGTTGCCCGAGCTCATTGGCCATGACCGCGCTCAGCAGCGAGGTGTCGATGACGTAGTTGGAGGGCAAACCGCTGGCCTTGCGGCCCAGGGAGGAACTGACGAAGCCCGAGCCGCTCACCAGAATAAACTGGGCTTGCGGGCAGGCCTTGACCAGACCCGCGATTTCCTCCAGGTCCACATCCGGGACATCCACCAGCCAGCTCTGCTGGCGGCGGTCCTCGACGCGGATGGGAATCGAGACCGGCATGCCGCGCCCGGCTGCGGTGTTCACCAGTTCGAGACAGGCACCCTCCGAGAGGCGGTACTTGTGCCAGCGGGGATACAGCCGCACTCCCCGCATGCCGAATTGGTCGTGGCAGATCTTGAGGTCGTCCTGCCAGCCTGCGTAGGCGGGGTTGAGGACCGCAAAGGGGAGCAGCCGGTCGGGATGAGAGCGCACTTCGGCGGCCACTTCTTCGTTGCCGGCCTGGGCGTTGCGGTAGGTGATCGAGGCGGCGCTCGAAACCACGGCACGCTCGATTCCAGCACGGTCCATGAGCTCCAGGAGGCCGGCGGCGGTGTTATAGCGAAGCTGCCGGAAGGCGAAGTGTCCGAGATAGGCGTTGACGTCGATCATCAGGCGGCCCTCCGGCTGAGAATGCGCTCGAAGTTGGCGCCCAGGATTTTCCGCTTGTCCGCGTCGCTGAGGGATGCGGAGCGCATCCTTCCAACGCTGGCGGTCAAGGACGTGTCACAGGCGAACAACAGCCGGTCCGCGCCCAACACGCGGACCGCCATCTCGATAACGCCCTCGTCGACCACGCTGCCGCTGGTGTCCAGGTACACGCTGGGTGCGTTGCGCAGCGCCTTGATGGTCCACTCCCAGTCGCCGCCGCCGCAGATGTGCGCGCAAATCAGCATGGCTTCCGGGTAGCGGCGGGAGAGCTCCGCCAGATGCCCGCCGTCAGTGATGCGGGGCTGCGGTTGCGCCAGCCAGGATATGTGCCCGGCGTGATGCAGGATGGGCACGCGCAACTGGATGGCCAGCTCGACCACGGGCCAGACCACCGGTTCCGTGACAACATAGTCGTTGTACAGCTTGACGCCGATGAAGCCGCGGTCTTCGATACAGCGGCGGATCTCCGCGAGCGCCTCCCGCCCGTGACCGGGGTTGACGAAGCAGTACCCCAGAATCCTTCCGGGAAACCGGCGCATGCCATCGGCCATCCACTGGTTGCACTCGCGGAAGCCCTCCGGGGTGGCGGGACGCTGCGGGGTCAGGATGGAGCAGCAGAGCTGGTCGATGCCCAGTTTGTCGGCGGCGTCGATCAGCTTGCGGTCATCCTCTTGCCAGGACGCCCGGCTGTGATGGGCCAGGTGATCATGGCAGTCAATCACCTTGGCGGCGGCCGAGGGCGCCGCGCGCAGGCAGGCGGCTGCGCCCAGGCTCTCGAGGAAGGTGCGGCGGGGAATCGAGATTGAACCTGGCATCTTTACTCAGAATCCACTTAAAGGAAGAGAAATGCAAGGGACGGCCGCGGTAAGGAGCCTTGTGGTAAAGTAAGGAGCAGCAGGGCCCACATGCAGCGGCAGGCCAAGATCACCAGCAAGGGACAGATCACGGTGCCGTGGGAGATTCGGCGGCTGCTGGGCGTGCGTCCGGGGGACCGTCTGCTTTTTGAAAGCGATGGGAAGGGCGTCCGCGTGCAGCCGGTGAGGGCCGGGAGCCCATTCGCGAAGTATCGCGGAATCGGCAACCCGGGGATGGCTTCAGGCCGGAAGGCGATCATCGGCTGGATCCGGGAGCTGCGCGGTCGATGACCACGGCCGTCGATACCAACGTGATCATCGCTCTGTGGGACCGGGACAAGGCTGTCAGCACGGCTGCGCAGTTGGCCCTTGAGGCAGCGCTCCGGCGCGGCGGTTTGGTCGTCGCAGCGCCGGTCTTCGCTGAGTTGCTGGCGGCCCCTGGCCGAAACGAGGCATTCCTGGATGCGTTCTTCCGGGACACCGGCATCACGGTTGATTGGAATCTGGATGAAGCGGTCTGGCGCAGCGCGGGTCAAGCCTTCCAGAGGTACGCCGCCCACCGCAGAACGCAGCGGGACCCTGGCCCGCGCCGCATTCTGGCCGACTTTCTGATCGGCGCGCACGCTCTGCGGAGAAGCTGCTCGCTCCTGACCTTCGATGACCGGCTGTATCGCGGGGCTTTTCCGGACCTTCGCATCGCCGAGGCGTGAGGTTGCGTCTGCGATGCGGCGGCCGGCGCGTGCGAGAGATCCGGAAGTTTCCGGCGCAGGGTAGGGCGGGTAGTCCTGCCGGCAAAGCCGGCCTTCATGCCGGCTCAGAATGCCGCCAGGAATAGCGGCATGGCCGGTCGGAGACCGGCTCCACGTCAGACCTTCTTGCCTGTGTTCTCTACGCCGCCGGGCAGAGGTTGCGGAAGTAGGGACAGCGGTAGCAGTGCGGGCCCAGGCGGGGCGGGAAATCCAGGGTGGATTGGGCGCGGCGCAGGGCGCGCACGGTTTCCCTGGCTTGCTCGAGGCTGTCGCTGTCCAGGGGGATCGGGACGGCGAGATCGGGACGCAGCAGGTAGATGCAGGCCTGGCCGGGCAGGCGCCCGGTGAGACGTTCCAAGGCCAGGGCGTAGAGGCGCATCTGGAGAGCGTAGGCGGCGGCGTGGTTGGCAGATTCGGCGGCGTCGACGTCATCGGTCTTATAGTCGATCAACACCAGTTCGCCGGCCTCTTCATACCACAGATCAATGCGCCCGTGGAGCAGCAGGTCCTCGAAGTCCATCAGGAAGTCAAATTCGCGCTCGGCGCGTGGGGCGCGTGCGGCGCGCCTACCAAGGTGGCTGGCGTGGAAACGTGCAGCCAGCTCGAGGGCCCGCGGGTCAGGGTCTGTCACGGGGAGCCCGGCCAGCAGGTTGTGAACCTGGGTGCCGAATTCGCCGGCATCAAAATCTTCGCCGGCAGGCGCAACCGCCTGCCCCACAGGCGCTGAAGAGGGCTGGTCCCACCCGAGATAGCGGGCCAGGTAGTAGCGGCGGGGGCAAGATTGGTACAGCCAAATCGAGGTCACGGCCGCGGTGGCGTCGTGCTGGCCGGTCAGTTGGGGCCGGGCCAGGCGCTGTTCGGTTCCGGCGGAGGTTTCGGCGGCCAGCGGGGCGGGCTGTTCCGGCGCTGTGGAAACGTCCAGGACACGCACGGGGACCGGCTGGTCACTGCTTGCGGCAGTGAGGTTGAGGCCGGAAACGACTTTGGCGGCCCAGTTCTGCGGGGCTCTCTGGGTGGCCGCAAACGAGAGCACCAGGCGCTCTTCGGCACGGGTCATGGCCACATAGAAGAGGCGGTTCTCTTCGTGCTCTTCCTTGCGCTTCAACTCGTCGGAAAAGGCCGTGTAGAAGATGTCTTTGACACCCTCGCCGGTGACGGGATCGCGCCAGCGCGCCACCAGGCCGGCGACGGGAGAAAAGGCCAGCGGGGGCGAGTTGCGGGCGACGCCTTTGTGGAGAGCAGCTAGAAAAACGATCGGGAACTCGAGGCCCTTGGCGCTGTGAATGGTCATGACGCGGACAGCGTTCGAGGAGTCGTCCGGCGGGGCGGTGGGTTCGTCGGGATCGGACTGGCGGAGGGATTCGAGGTCCTCGATGAGACGAGACAGAGGGCGGGGGCGGCGGGCGAACCACTCCCGCACCAGTCCCAGGAACTTCCGGACATTGGCGCGTGCGCGGGGACTCAAGGCGCTCTCGTAATCCGCGGAATCAATGGCCCGGGCCAGCAGGCGGTCCGGCGCGAGCTGGTCGTATTGGGCGCGCGTGTCCGCGAGCTGGCGCCGAAATTGGTTCAGCCTTTCGAGGTCGCCCGGGTCCCAGTTCGGTTCACCCTCGAGGCGGTCGAGCGCGGCGCCGAGGTTGCCCAACTGTTTCAGGCGCAGCAGAGTCTCATTCGAGACGCCCACCAGGGGTGAGCGCAGAACTGCCGCTAGGCTGATTTCATCCCGAGGATTCACCAGCACGCGCAGCCAGTGGAGCAGGTCGGTGACTTCCTGGGCCTCGAAGAAATGCTTCCCGCGAGCGATGACATAAGGCACGCCGAAGTCACGAAAGGCCCGCTCGAAGGGAGGGAGCGCGTTGACGTTGCGGACCAGAACCGCGGTGGCGGAATAGCGTCCCAGGTCCCGGATGCGGCGCGCCACCCACTGGGCCTCCAAGGCCGCCGCCTCCTCGGTGCTGGGGCCGGTGGCTGTGATGACCTCGACCGGTGATGCCTCAGTCTCCGGGTCGTCAGCGAATTTGCGGGCCGCGATCAGTTCGTGCGGCTCGATACCCGGCGCACCGGTCACAATGGCTCGGACAGCGGAGAGAATGCCGGCGCAGGTGCGGTGGTTCTCGCGCAGGCGGTCCACCCTCTGGCCGCGCGAGAGGATCTCCTCGCGGTAGTCCCGGAACACCCTGGGCTCGGCGTGGCGGAAGCCATAGATGGACTGGTTGATGTCGCCGACTGCGAAGAAGCCTGCCGGCCTGCGAATCAGCCTGATCAACTCAGCTTGCAGCGGGTTGGTGTCCTGGTACTCGTCCATGAGGACTTCGTCAAAGCTCTCGCGGACGCGCTGGCACAAGGCGGGGTCCTCACGGAGCAGACGGATGGCGCGCTCTTCGAGGTCAGCGAAATCCAGGGCGGCGAGCGCTTCTTTCCGTTTGCGGTAGGCGCGGTCGAGGCGCTCGAGAGCTTCCCGGAGGAGCGCGCGCTGCGGGGCATAGTAAACGGCGACCAGGGTCTGCCGGGCTCGGGGGAGCAGGGAGTTCTTCAGATGGCCGATTTGCTCGTAGGTGGAATTGTTCCGCTTGAGGCGTCTGAGGTCGCAGTCGAATTCGCCGAGCAGTTGAAGGTGGCGGAGAGAAACGGGAGTTCGGGGCAAAGCCAGGACACGGCGGCCCCAGCCTATGACCTGTTCGAGCAGGGCCTGCTGGCTGTTGCTCCAGCCCTGGGGCCGGGCCGTGACGATCTGCGCAAGAGAATCCAGAAGGTCCTGGAAGGCGTCAACGGGCGGCTGAGGTGGCGGCTCGCGCCAGCCGGCCGCGGTGAGCCGCATGGCTTCATAGACGCTGGCGAGGCCGCCGGCAGGGTCGGAGAAATCCACCGCTTCGAGCAGTGCGCGCATAGCGCCCGGCTGCTCCCGGAACATGGCGTCGAGGGTCTCCTCGGATGCGACCGCCAGTTCGGCGGCTGCGTCGGCGGCTTCGAGCACCTCGAACTGGGGGTCGATTCCGGCCTCGATGGCATGCTCCCGAAGCAGGCGTGCGCAGAAACCGTGGACGGTCGAGACATGGGCGCGCTCGATCTCGGCCCGCAGGTCAGGACGGTCTCGAGACTCGCGCACCAGCCGCTGCTTGATTTCGTTGGCCGCCTTCTCGGTGAAGGTGACAGCCAGAATGCGCAGCGGCGAGAGGCCCTGCTCGACGCGCCAGCGGAAGCGTTCGACCAGGACCCTGGTTTTGCCGGAGCCGGGACCGGCGTCCACGCAGACGTCTTGTCCCAGGCGCTGGACGGCATCTCGCTGCTCGCCGGTCAGCGTCATTGGGAGGCTCCTCCGGCAGCCAGGGCGGGCAGGGCTGCGGCCACGCGGCAGAAATCATGCGCAGCGCAGTAGTCGCAACGGTCCAGGTCGGTTGGGTCCGGTTCGACCCTGCCGGCGCGGATCTGGCGCGCCGCCTCCAGGCTGAGCTCCCGGGCCCGGTCGAGCAGTTCCCGCAGCACTTCGGGAGTACACGAGGCGCCGGCTGTTGCGATCCCGATGTGCCAGCCATTCAGAGTGAGTGCGTCGCGGAGCCCGTAGTAGAACAGGCCGGCAGGGCGGTATCCGAAGCAGGTTTCCAGACCGAGCAAGTAGAGGGCGCCCTGGACGTATTTGTCTTCGCCGTAGCCCTGGATGCGCTTTCGAATGCCCAGTGGGCTGGTGTACTTGAAGTCGAAGACGACCGCCAGGCCGGAGCGGACATCGTAGCGGTCGATGCGCCCGCTGATGCCGGCGTCCTCGCCCAGAGCGAACCGGACGGGCTCCTCGGTGCGCGTCTCCCAGCCCACGAGCACGGGCGGCTCTTCGATGAAGCGGCGGAGGTCCCGCAACATGCGGAGGCGGGCGAGTTCCGTGCGGCAGCCCTCCAGGACGTGCTTGTCGGCGCACACCTTTTGGAAGATGCGCTCGAACAAAGGACCGAGCGGCTGTGGATGCCGCTGCCACTCGGCCAGGGTCTGGTGAACGATGCTCCCCTGAACCGCAGGATCCAGGCGCTCCTGCGGCCGGACCGGAGGCGGTTCCAGCCCCAGCGTATGGTTCACAAAGAACTGGAAAGGACATTGCAGGAAGTCTTCGATGGCGGAGGGCCGCAGGACGGCGTGCTGAGCCCGGATTTTGTCGAGCAGTTGCTGATCCTGGATGACAGTCGCGGGCGGAGTGAAGGCCACGGCGCCCGAAGCGGGGGGCCGGACGGGACGCGCCCTTTGGCGTTCGAGCAGGAACCTGTCGAGGAAGAAGGAGGGTAAATTCGGTTCTCCCTTGGCGTTGAATTCCGGGTAGCTGAGAACGAGCTGGGAAGTGGCGCAGGCGGCGGCCAGTTCGAAGAGAAACTCTTCCTGCCGTGCGAGATCAGCGGTGGTTTCGAGGCGCACACCGGCAGGGCGCAGACGGGCGCGGGCGGCATCCGGCAGGATCGGCTCCTGGGAATGATAGAGGGGGAACTGCTTTTCGAGCAGGCCACAGACGAACACCACGGGCAGTTCCCATTGGCGGGCTTCCTGGGCGTCGAGCACGTGTACCACGTTGCGGCGGTGGTCCGGCACACGCAGCCGGGTTTCCCTGAGGACCAGTTGGGCGGCTTCCCAGAAGGCAGGGAAGGCCAGCGGCTCGGGAGGCAGAGCCGCGGCGGCTTCCTGGATGGCCCGATCGAAGGCCTCGATGGCGGCGGCTTGGCCACGCCAGAGGAGCGCGGTCTGGTGCGTAGCGCGGTCTGTGATCAGGGGGGCATGCACCAGGCCGGTGAGGGTCTTCAGTTGCTCAGCCCACTGGGGGGGCTGAAGCCGGGACGCTCGCAAGGAATCGAGCGCCGACAGGCGGTCGAGCAGCGCCTCGAGCCGCCCATCTGCCGAGATTTCCCGCAAGGCGGCCAGTCCCTGCCCGGGCAGCCGCTCGCGGAGCTTGAAATCCAGCCGGTCGCAGGCGGGCGAGTTTCCGAATCCGGAGTCCGCCATCTTGAGCAGTTCCAGGATGGCCTGGTGGTCCCATTGGCCCAGCATGGCCTCTACCAATCCGGTCAGGTAGCGGATGGTGGCGTGGGCGGCCAGGGGAGCAGCGAAATAGAAGCGCGCGGGAATCCCGAAGCGCTCCAGCGCGGTTTCGAGCACCGGCAGGTAGGGGAGCTGGCTGCGCAGCACGATGGCCATTTCGCGGAACTGGCGTCCTGCGGCGACCTGCTCGAGAATGCGGCGCGCAATCTCGTCCACCTCCTGCTCGGGGCTGGGGGCAACAAACAGCGCCGTGGGACATGCTTCAGCTTGTCGTAGTAATTCTTCTTCCAGAAATCCCATCCCCAGCAACGACGCCCTGGCCGCCTCCGAACCGCTCCAGCGAGGCAGGGCCACAGTGACCTGAGCATGCCGCCGGATGGCGTCGATCAACTCGAGTTCAGGTTCAGTGAGCGAGAAAAACCCGTCCAGGAAGACTTGCCGTATTTGGGGCAGCCCCCGACTTCGGATCGCGGCGGCGGCGGTGCGCAACCGGCCCGCGCGCAAGAGGCAGCCGCACCGGGACAGCTCGCATTCCACTTGGCGGAACACCGCCAGAAACGCGGGCGCCAGGGGAGCGTCCGCGGGACGCTGCCCGAGCGCTTCGGCCAGGCGGTGGGAATCACACCCGGTCGAAGAAACCTCCTCGATCAATCCTACCAGGCGGGCGCGGAAACCCGGAAGCTGAGCCACGGCTCGGAACTCGTTAGGACACGCGCGAGCCAGCGCGCCTTCCACGAGCAGTTCCAAGGAGGCGGTGGAGACCTCGGGAAGATCCTCGGTCCAGGCTTCCAGGAATTTTGAGAGCGTCAGGATGAGATGCGGGCGGAGCAGGAAGGCTTCGCGGGCCATCTGGTTGCGGCGGTGCTCCGCCATGGTGGCGGTGGGCGCCAGCAGCCGGAAATCCGTGGCGCCGCGGCCCAGCGCGGCACGGACCTCGGCGAGGATCTGCGGGCTGCTCCCAGGGCCGGACAAGAGAAGCATTCCCGCTCAGTATACAGGCTGGGGGTTG
>Ga0315282_10015532_pt1 | contig 11215 bp, 7 predicted proteins | sample YL17G07_20_MG_FD_203693 | JGI IMG/M metagenome (GOLD analysis project Ga0315282, IMG submission 203693) | Sediment microbial communities from Yellowstone Lake, YNP, Wyoming, USA - YL17G07_20 | ecosystem: Environmental > Aquatic > Freshwater > Lake > Sediment | place: USA: Wyoming | collected...
CTAAACAAAGGCTTAAGCAGCGAGAATTTGCAAGAACACATAAAGGGGCAATAATGAGAAATCTTAAAGACTAGATACTTATAAGTATCCATGATATAAACACAAGAAAGGAGGTTTTGATGAACACACTTTATTTTGGCGATAACCTTGAAGTATTGTATAGAAAAATAGGAGGTGTATTTTGAAAAAATTTATTGCAGTTTTGTTGGCCATCTTAATGTTCTTTACTCTGCTTCAGGGAACATTGAGAGAAAACATTGTAAGGGCAGGTAAAACGTATAAAACAGAAGCTTTGATTGGAAAGGAGCCATCCCAAACAGTTATTATCCTTCAGATAGGTAAAACTTCGTTCACCGTAAATGGTGTTGCCAACACTCTTGACTCTCCTCCTGTAATTAAGAACAGCAGAACTCTTCTTCCAATAAGAGCTATAGTTGAAGCAATAGGTGGTACTGTAAGTTGGGATGGAACTGAAAAGAAAGTTACAGTTTCCCTTGGCTCAAATACTATTGAACTGTGGATAGGAAAATCTAATGCTAAGGTTAATGGTATAGATACTCCCATTGACTCAACTAACTCTAAAGTTGTGCCTGAAATTATAAACGGAAGAACAATGCTACCTCTGAGGTTTGTTACAGAAAGTCTTGGTTGTGATGTTCAATGGGATGGGACAACAAATACAGTTACCATTACCTATCCTAAGCCATCGTCCGCAACAATAGCTGACGGGGATAATTTGCTCTTGGGCAATCCCAGCAATGCGGTACATAGCATATCATCTCCTGATAACTATTTAATGGACAGCGGCTATTATATTTTGTCATACAACCGCGACCGTGGAGAACCAAACTGGGTAAGTTGGTATCTTGGTAGTTCCTCATTAGGCTCAACGGACAGATCAAATGATTTTCGTGCAGATCCATCTCTTCCTGCTGGTTGGTATCAAGTACAGGCAACCAGTTATTCTGGAAGTGGTTTTGATAGAGGGCACAACTGCCCTTCAGCAGATAGGACATCAAGCGTTGCTGCTAATTCTTCGACATTTTTGATGACGAATATGATTCCCCAAGCTCCTAACAATAATCAGCACACGTGGGCTAATTTTGAGAACTATCTCCGTAGTCTGGTTCAAGGGGGAGACGAAGTATATATTGTCATGGGCTCGTATGGAGAAGGCGGCACTGGTTCGAAAAGCTATCAAACAACCATTGACAACGGACATGTTACAGTTCCAGCACATATTTGGAAGGTAGCTGTTGTTTTGCCTAACGGTGATAATGATCTAAGCCGCATCACTGAAACTACACGAGTCATTGCTATTGATACGCCAAATACAAACAGCATTAATTCAAAGTGGCAGACGTATCTCACGAGCGTTGATAACATTGAGAAAGCTACAGGATATGACCTTCTTTCAAATGTTCCCGAGCCTATCCAGAAGGTCATAGAAGCAAAAGTAGATAGCGGTAATTGAAATTATGAACACACTTTATTTTAGCAATAACCTTGAAGTATTAAGGAAAGAAGACATAATGTGAAAATAAAAATATTAGATGGTAAAAGTACTATTGGTGGTAACAAAACATTAATTAGTGACAAATCTACTCCAATTTTTCTTGATTTTGGAAAGGACTTTAAAACATGGGGAATGGAGCAATAAAGAGAAGAGAAGAAAATAAATGAGGAAAGAACCTGCTGAAAATTATCTAACTAAAGAAGAGTTTAATAATTTTGCATCTATAATCAACAAAGAAATTGAGCAACTTTTTGAAATCGTTTCCATGCTTGACAACGAGATAAAAAAGCTAAACAAAGGCTTAAGCAGCGAGAATTTGCAAGAACACATAAAGGGACAATAATGAGAGCTCTTAAAGACTATCTACAAAGCATCAACTTTAACAAAAAGCCTGACAATAGCATCATTGCTGTTATTAGCCAGCAGTATAACAACATTAACGACAAAGACTCGGAAGAACAGGTTAAAGGACAAATAGAAGACATGGTTAAAGTGTTCCCGGAATACGAAACAAGATTAAATGATAACGGCATTGACCTTATAGTCAAGAATGACGGGCAAGTTGTCTCTATCTTTGAGTGTAAGTCTCTTAAAAACAAGAACGAGATGCTTGATGAAGACGATCTAAACAGAAAAGCATTGTGGGAACTTATAGCCAACTTCTTCCTCTTGTATTCCGAAGACTCAATCCCTAGATACTTGGTTGCGACAAATGGGAAAAAGTGGTTCGTATTTAACAATAGACCGTTTAAAGGACTTGCAGATGATAGAAATGATAGAGCGAGTTGCGGTTTTGGCTCCGATATCTTATTTCCAAGCGAAAACAGAGAAGAGCTTTACAAACGTATTAAAGATTTTCTTGGCAGTAAAAGTGATATTCTCAAGAGCTTCCGCGAAAACTGTTTCTATTTTTCAAGCATAGAAGATATTTATTTCTTCCTTTCTCCAGATATTCTGTTAAACAAATACAATCCTAATATTGGCAATACTTTAAACAGGGATTTTTACGACGAATTGCTGTACATTTTCGGACTTAAAGAAGAAGAAAAACAAGGTAAAAAGACAATTGTTCCCAATAAAGTTGCAAATACATTCTACAGTCAAATATTCAACAAGACGAACGATTTTGAGAAGAGCCTTGAACTCATTATCATTTGGCTAAACAGGATTCTCTTTCTAAAACTATTTGAAGCAAAGCTTGTTGAATTTAATGGCAGTTATTCTCTTAACTTTCTGAAAAAGGACAAAATTCCAGATACGGTTACTCTTGAAATGCTATTTTTCGATGTACTTGCTGTTACTGAAGAGAGAAGAGATAAATTTGCAGAAGCGTTTGAGAATATTCCATACCTTAACTCATCGTTATTTGAGGAAAAGGAAATAGAAAAAGAATTTCCCATAAGCAAAATAAGGGGAAACGCCTCTATAAAGTATTTCGAAAAAACGATACTTGAAAATGAAAAACACGAACGTGAAAGTGGAAACACAACACTCCTAGATTATCTTTTTGACTTTCTTGATGCCTACAATTTCGGAGAAGAAGGCAATCCATCGTCTTTGATAAGCCCAGCAGTACTAGGCCTAATATTCGAAAAGATTAATGGTTACAAGGATGGCAGTCACTATACTCCTACTACAATCACTGACTACATGGCAAAAACTGCAATAGAGAAAGCAATACTTGCTAAAGTCAAAGACCAGGTAAAATTAGATTACAATGATTTTGATGACTTTAGAAGACAATTTCCTCGTTTTAATGAAGAAGAAAGAAACAAGATAAAAGAAATTATTAGAACTCTTACTGTTCTTGATCCAGCAGTCGGTAGCGGACACTTTCTTGTTTCAACGCTTAACGTTCTTTTACAAATCTGGTTTGATTTTGGCATGATTGATACGCCAATCGAGAAGTATGAAGTTAAGTTTGAAAAAGAAGATATAAAGTTGTATAAGCATAACAGCTCTTTCTTTTATAAGAGAGATTCAAAAGATAAAGACGATTTAGCATTTCAAAAAGAAATATTTGAGACAAAAAAGTTTATTATCGAAAAGAGCCTCTTCGGTGTAGACATCAATCCAAAAGCCGTTGAGATTGCAAGATTAAGGCTCTGGATAGAACTTCTGAAGAATGCTTACTACAGAGAAGATGGCACGATGGAAACACTTCCTAACATTGATATAAACATAAAAGTAGGAGATAGTTTGCTTGCAAGAACAGATGATGCGAATACAGGTGGTGTATTCATTAGTAAAATTGTACCTGAGTTAAAGAAGTATTTTAAAGATTATCAGAATATATCAGACAAAACAGCGAAAAAGTCAATCGCTGAAAAAATCAATAAAACAAGGAAAGAAATTATTGAACTACTAAAGCCTTCATACGACAAATTACTCTGGACTATTGACTTTCCTCAAACACTTGATGAAGAAGGACACTTTGTAGGCTTCGATGTTGTTATTGGAAATCCACCATACATACAACTTCAAGAGAATGGGGGTAAACTTGCGAATCTTTACGGTCCTTTAGGATTAGAGGTTTTTGAAAGAACAGGAGATATTTACGAACTCTTTATAGAAAAAGTCTATCAGTTACTTGCGAATAAGGGAATACTCTCTTTCATTACGTCCAATAAGTGGATGAGAGCAGGGTATGGAGAGAGTTTGAGAAAGTTTTTAAGAAATAAAACAACCATAAAAATAATTATTGATTTCTGTGGGTATAAAGTATTCCCTGAAGCAACAGTTGATACAAATATAGTTATTTTATCAAACGAGAAACCAGAGCAAAAGATAGAAAGAGACCGTATTATAAAAATAGACGATAAAGTTAAGTTCGAGTTTTTGAATGTAAACGAAGATGAGTTTGTTGATTATTACAATGAAAACATTACAAAATACTATTCTGAAAAGAAAAACGCAATGAAGCAAAACGAACTCTCATATAATGCTTTTACTCTTGCTGATAACAATGTACTTGACCTTAAAAAGAAGATTGAGAGAATCGGGAAGCCTTTAAAAGAGTGGGATGTCGGTATTTATTATGGAATTAAAACTGGTTTTAACGAAGCGTTTATAATTGACAAAAATAAGAAAGATGAAATTCTTTCAAACTGCAAGACAGAAGAAGAGCGAAAAAGAACAGAGGAGATAATAAAGCCAATTTTAAGAGGCAGGGATATCGGAAAGTACTACTATAAGTGGGCGGGATTGTGGCTGATTTACGTTCCTTGGCATTTTCCATTGCACAAAGATCAATCTATATCGGGTGCATCTCAAAAAGCAGAGGATGAATTTAAAGAGCACTTTCCTTCTCTCTACAATCATCTATCAAATTACAAAGAGCAGTTGTCTAACAGAAACAAAGATGAAACAGGAATTAGATACGAATGGTATGCTTTGCAAAGATGGGCAGCAGATTACTACTCCGAGTTTGAAAAGGAAAAGATTGCGTGGAAAGCTGTTGGAAGAAATTTAGCACTTACAATTGTAGAGCCAGGTATATTCATTTCTGCTCCTGCTTGTTTTTCAATTTCTGGACACAATAAATACGTTTTAGGGGTTTTAAGTAGTGCTGTGATTAAGTATTACATATTAAAATATTCGGATAAAACAGGGGCAGGAGACGTAATGTTAAATATTCAGTCGTTTGAACGACTTCCCATCACTCCCATTACCGAAGAAAACCAGCCCACAGTCCAGCAAATAGAATCCCTTGTAAATAAAATCCTCCCTGCCAAAAAACAAAACCCACAAACAGACACAAGTAAGTGGGAAAAAGAGATAGATGAACTTGTATATAGATTGTATGAATTAACGCCAGAAGAAATAAAAATAATAGAAGGGGAGAGCAATGAATTATAGATTAATAGCAAATCAAGTGAGCGATCTCCTCAAGTATGATACTACTATTAAGGAAATTGAACGCACTGCAGAATCAATTTTTAATTTTAATGTAGAAAATTTTTCAAACGAAGCAATAACATCACAGCGCGCTAAATTAATTCGTGACTGGGTACTAGCATTAGCCAGACAGGAAATGGATAATGACGAAAGAAATCAAAAATTGGTAAAATTTTTAAGACTTATTACCCCTGAAAATAAAATTGCAGATGTTGAAAAAATTTTACATGAAGCTGGCGTTGACTTATATTTGGATGATTCAATTAGCGAATTTTATAAAAGAAATTTTCACCCAATTATCTACGAACATTGCTTGAAATTATATAAACAAGGAAATTACTTTCATGCAGTCTTTGAAGTCGCAAAAGTTTACAATAAATTGGTAAAAGAGAAATCTACAAGCAAAAAAGATGGATATAGTTTAATGATGGAAGTATGGGGTTGTGAAGGGGCTCTAAAGGTTACGGGGTGTGAAACAGATACAGATAAAGATTTTCAAGAAGGCCTAAAATTTTTATCTGCCGGTTTAATGGAAGCAATTAGAAATCCTACAGCTCATGAACCTGCACTTCATTGGCCAATATCAAAAGAAGATTGTTTAGATTTATTAAGTTTTATTTCATATTTGTTAAGGCAACTAGATAAAGCAGTATGTTTTAAATCAGGTGAAGAACAATGAAATCTTTAATTCGTAAAAGACTTATTCACGAAGCCTCTTCTTATAAAACTTCTGGAAGAAAGCATTATACCCGCATACAACATGAAGCGAATAAAACTTGAAGAAGACACTTTGCCACTAGAAGAAAAAAACGGAAAATAGATCACCTCTCCAAATCCCCTCTAATTTCAACGAAAAATACCTCAAAGGTATAAATATACTATCCCGACCTCTACCTCGTGTCCTAGGGGCATTTTTGTGCATTACAGAGGGTATTTTTGTCCAGGTACCCTATTCCCTCCTGGCCAATGAGACATCCACCACAAACTGTATGAAAACAGTAAAACTTGCAATTTTTTTTCAAAAAAGTACTATAATTTTTTAGAGTGATGAAAAATCGCTCAATTGAGGGTAGTATTATTTTGAAGAAAAGAAAATTGGAGTATAAAAAATGTAACAGTATGAAAAAACTAAGGAGGTGATGAAAATGAAAAGATTAATATCTTTAATTTTGGTCTTAGTTCTGGTTTTAACTTTAGGCTGGAAATTTGAGGTAAAAGCAGGGGGTCAATTTAGAAAATTCATTATCATTGCGGCAAATAGTGGTATCCTCCAAACAAAAGGGCTGCAACAGTTTATAGCTTATAAAGAATCAAATTTTGCGCTGAAAATAGATACTATTACTATTTCTGAAATTGAGTCAAAAGAAACAGGTAGAGATGTACCAGAAAAAATTAGAAATTTTATTGTTTCTGAATCTAATGGCGAATCTATTCTCCCTTATGTAATGTTAATTGGCAATCCCTATAATGCCTCTGCTGTTACTTTGGGTAGCACAGGTGGAGATATTCCTTTTAGATATTTCTATGATACTCAATTGAGTCATTCTCCTGATAGATGGATTAATGGCCCAATTCCAACAGATCTTTATTACTGCGCCAATTATATGGAAAATGGTCAGGTAGTTTCTTGGGATGCGGATAAAGATGGATATTATGGCGAATATAACGATGATATAAAAAGTGATGAAAATTCAAAAATTGAACCGTTTGCAAGCATTGGTAGGGTTCCCTTTTCTGATCCTCTCGTCGTAGATTCTTATTTTCAGCAGTTGACAGAGAAAGAAAAAGAGTACCCTAAACAACATATTAATGTAGCAATAGCAGCGCCAATTTTACAATTTCCGATAGAAGCTAACCTTTTTGGTTTTAATGATACTGCAGTAGAAGACGAGGTGATTAGACAAATATTACAACCTTCTCCTAATGTTTCAATAACTACTCTTTATGAACAAGAAGGTGATAGAATAGGTAAGAGTTATAAATCTACTTTGCCTTTAAATGAAGATAATTTCGCTGCAGTATGGAATGATAAACCAGACATTGTCCATACTGACGGTCATGGTGGAACAATAAGAATGATTTGGCATGACAAAAATCATGATCAAATGAGTACTCCGGATGAAGTAGAAGGAATTAATTACTTCAATGAAAATAAGTTGAAAGAAGGAGTGTTTTTCTTATTCAGTGGTGGTTGCGAGACAGCACAAGAAAACCCTGATAGCCTATTCCTTTCCTTATTAAAAAGCGGAAAGGTTTTGAATGTAATTGGAAGTCCAAGATGGGGGATTGGCTCTCCAGTTACCGAGTTCTTTTTCTCCAGGATATTTAGTGGTTCTATAGGAGACGTAATTTCTGAAGTTCATGATTCTACAGTTTATAATTGTGATGATCCCAATGCAAAAGGGATATCGCTTCTTTCATATGAAACTTCATTGAAGTTTAATTTTTTCGGTGACCCTAGTTTCGCATTTTTTAATTCTGCCTCTACCATTACAACGAGTTCTCTTCCAAATGGCGTAGTGAATGTTCCTTATTTTGCGAAGCTTCAAGCAACTGGTGGAAAAGATTCATGTACGTGGTCTGTTATTTCAGGTAGCTTGCCTTTGGGTCTTAGCCTCAACTCCTCAAATGGCATAATATCAGGTATACCAACAACATCTAACACTTACAACTTTACTGTTCAAGTAACAAACGGAAATCAAAGTGCTACAAAGAGCTTTTCAATAAATATTATTAAAGATAGTGAAAACTACCTTAATCAATGGGTTTTTGTAAATGGAGGATACTTTTCGGGAGTTTATTCTCTTTCTGTCGATCCTGCAAATACACAGATAGCATACGCAGGAATATGGTATTTCGGTGTTTTTAAATCAACAAACGGTGGAAGATCATGGAATCAGGTAAACAATGGGTTAACGAATGTAATCGTTAACTTTCTTGCCATCGATCCAACGAATACAGACACTGTTTACGCAGGAACATGGGGTGGTGTATACAAGTCGACGAATGGAGGCGCTAATTGGATCCAAATAAACACCGGGCTTACAAAAGTTCATGTTTATTCTCTTGCTATTGATCCCAAGACTACCCAGGTAATTTATGCAGGAACAGATGGTGGTATTTTCAAATCCACAAATGGTGGAACCAATTGGACTCAAATAAACACTGGATTAACAGGTACCGAGGTCTATTCTCTTGCTATAGACCCATCAAATACTCAGGTAATTTATGCAGGAACAGGGAATGGTGTATTTAAGTCAACAGATGGTGGAGCAAACTGGACTGAAATAAATAATGGATTGACAAATACAACCGTCTGTTCTCTTGCTATTGATCCCAAGAATACTCAGATACTTTACGCAGGAACATGGTGGGCCGGTGTATTTGAGTCAACAGATGCTGGTATAAACTGGGTTCCTATAAATAATGGGTTACCCTCAAATATAGGAATCTATTCTCTTGCAATTGATCCAATGAACACTAAGGTAGTCTATGCGGGAACTTGGAGTACAGAAACATGGCGAGGTGGTGAATTTAATGGCATATTTAAACTTCTACCATTTTCTTTTACAATTACTGCCTTAGCAGGTCAGGGTGGTTCAATTTCTCCGTCTGGCAATGTAACTGTAAATTACGGTGATTCAAAGACATTCACTATCACTCCTGATACAGGTTACAAGATAGCTGATGTAAAAGTTGACAGCAAATCCGTTGGAGTAGTATCTACTTATACCTTTGAAAAAGTAATTGATAACCGTACAATTGAGGTAACATTTGAAAAAGAAGTAACTCAAACGGTAATCGTGCTTAAAATTGGAAGTTCAGCATTTACAGTTAACGGAGAAACAAAGTATCTTGATTCACCCCCGGTAATTAAAAACAATAGAACTCTCCTCCCAATAAGAGCAGTTATTGAAGCATTCGGTGGAACAGTTGGATGGGATGCTAACGAAAAGAAGGTTACAATATCCCTTGGCTTAAATACCATAGAGCTCTGGATAGGAAAGAATACAGCAAAGGTTAATGGTACTGATACTCCAATTGATTCCACTAATCCAAAAGTTGTACCTGAAATCATAAATGGCAGGACAATGCTTCCTTTGAGATTTGTTACTGAGAATCTAGGCTGCCAGTTGCAATGGGATCCTAACACGCAAACGATTACGATAACGTATCCATAAATGCAACAAAAGAGGCAAGGCGTATTGTTAACAACAAATATTACACGGAGGTAATAGTATGACTAGATTACTTTTAGCACTTGTTATTTTAGTAGCAATTATTTTGGTTATAAAGTTTCTTTCTTCTTCAAATAAAAAAGAGAAACTTCCTTCTTTTCCTTTCTATGCAAAGAAACCTTTAACACCGGTAGAGCAATCCTTGTATTATAAACTTGTGAATGCACTTCCTGAATATGTGATTCTTTCGCAGGTTGCATTATCGAGATTTCTCGGCGTAAAAGAAAGTGCCAATTATATGGAATGGTTTAATAGAATTAACAGGATGACTGTTGATTTTCTTGTGTGCAAAAAGGATTTTAGCATAGTAGCAGCAATTGAACTTGATGACTCTTCTCACAACAGTGAACGCAGGCAAGAAACAGATGATAAAAAAAATCAGGCACTTCGGTCAGCAGGTATTCGCATTATAAGATGGAATGTTAAAGATGTGCCTGATACAAATAAGATAAGAGAAGAGATTACACTAACATATCCAGGAAATTAATTTTCAGATTGATATGCAAAATAGGGCAGGTGAAGAACCTGCCCTTAAAATTATTCCTTCAAAACCACCTCAAATTGAGCGGATTGTGGCTGGGTAGGTATAAAAGTACCACCTGCCCCTAAGATTTGCAATGTAGGTGCCTTTGCGTTGATGTTTTTTGCAGATTAGAAGCAAAATTTGAGCAAATGCTCTCTTTTTCATCTTATGATTTGTTTGGGAAAATTTGCATTATAAAAATGAGGTGAACTATAGCAAAATACATTGTTTGTAGACCTTTCAGCTTAAAATTGAGGGAGTCTTCGATTTTGACCATTTTCAAAATGGATAAAATACGTGTATCAGATGTCGAAAAACTCCTTAACTTTAAAAATTTTTAGAATTGTACTTTGTGATTGCCAAAATATGTATTTTCAAAATGAGTGTTTTGGCCGACTCCCTCATTTTTTTGAAAAAACTATAAATAGTGCTTTCAAAAATGGATAAAATTGGTGTAAATTTTTGCGTGAAACTTTTGAATAAAAAAATTGAAGGTGAAAAATGAATACCAGTGAAATAATTGCAATACCTTGCAATTCTATTGCATACTGTAATGCAATACTATTGCAATTATTTATAATATTTTTGCAGTGATTTGTAATACTTTGCAAGATTTGTGCAATAAATTTAAATACTTTTGCAATTTTATATAATTGCAAGATAGTCGCATCTTATTGCAGACATAATATACAATACCTTGTATTTTCTTGTATAATCCTTTCAAAAGCACTTGCAATGTTTTTAAAACGAAATATAATATTTATGCAATAATTCAGGAGGTTGAGATGAAAAATAGAGAATTGGCGAAAATGTTTAATGTAGGTGAGTCAACGATTTGGCGGTGGAGAAAAGTTGGGATTTTAGAACAAAAAATCAGCGAGTATAAGCAACTGCTTGAGATTGAGGGGAAGAAATCTGAAGCTGAATCGCACAAAACCTTATTGAAGATTTTAGAAGAAGCTGAAAGAATTGAAAAGGCCCTTGAAATGCTCCCAAATATTGCATTAATATTACAGGATATTGAAAGTGAATTGAAGAAGC
>Ga0315282_10015533_pt1 | contig 11215 bp, 9 predicted proteins | sample YL17G07_20_MG_FD_203693 | JGI IMG/M metagenome (GOLD analysis project Ga0315282, IMG submission 203693) | Sediment microbial communities from Yellowstone Lake, YNP, Wyoming, USA - YL17G07_20 | ecosystem: Environmental > Aquatic > Freshwater > Lake > Sediment | place: USA: Wyoming | collected...
ACGGGTACGAGGAGACAAAGGATTCTGATGTGGTCATCGTCACCTCGGGCGTTCCTCGAAAGCCAGGGATGAGCCGGGAGGATCTTCTGGAGATCAATAAGAAGATCATCGAAACGGTGGTGGGTCAAGTAGCTGAGAAATCTCCAAAGGCTATTCTCATCATGGTGACCAATCCGTTGGACACGATGACTTATCTGGCCTTTAAGAAGAGCGGGTTTCCCAAACAGAGGGTGATCGGGATGGCAGGGATTCTCGACACGGCCCGGTTCAAGGCTTTCATTGCCATGGAGTTGGGTGTTTCAGTTGAGGATATCCAGGCCCTCCTGCTGGGAGGACACGGCGACGAGATGGTTCCCCTCCCAAGGTTTACCACGGTCAGCGGTATTCCTCTTTCACAGCTTCTTCCTAAGGAAACCATTGACAAGCTGGTTGATCGAACCCGCAAGGGTGGTGGGGAGATCGTCAACCTACTCAAGACGGGAAGTGCCTTCTATGCCCCCTCTGCGGCGGCCATCCAGATGACGGAGGCCATTCTCAAAGACAAAAAAAGAATTCTCCCTTGCTGTGTTTATCTGGACGGAGAATACGGGCTGAAAGATATCTGCTTCGGCGTTCCAGTTAAATTGGGTGCCGGCGGGGTGGAGGCCATCATCGAGCTCCAATTGACGGAGGAGGAGAAAAAACTGGTTGCCAAGTCCGCGGAGAGTGTGAAGAAAAGCATTACGGAGCTGAAATTATAAGTTTATGGAAGAGTCATTGCGAGCGAAGCCCTTCACCGCATGGTGTTCAGGGCGAAGCGAAGCAATCCCAATAGATTGCTTCGTCGCTTCACTCCTCGCGATGACATAAGAAGTCCATCGTGAAGGGAAAAAACATGCGAGAGATCAATGTGAGCTTGATCACCGAGAGGGTAAAAGACCTTTGTATGAAGGCGAACACCGATCTCGGAGAGGACGTTCTTCAGGCCTTTGATCGGGCGATGGAAGGGGAGGAGTCTCCCCTGGGCGTGGAGATATTAAAGGAATTAAAGGAGAACGCCCGAATTGCAAAAGAGGAGAATGTCCCGATTTGTCAGGACACAGGCTTTGCAGTGGTATTTGTGGAAATAGGTCAGGATGTTCATCTGGTGGGGGGAGGCCTGAACGAAGCCCTCCAGGAGGGTGTTCGTCAAGGATACCGGGATGGGTATTTGAGAAAGTCTATTTGCCACCCTTTCACCCGAGCTAACACGGGAGACAATACGCCTGCGATCATCCATGCAGAAGTGGTTCCTGGAGATAAAGTCAAGATCACCGTAGCACCCAAAGGGGGTGGCAGTGAAAATATGAGCCGGGTGACGATGCTCACCCCATCGGATGGGATCGAGGGCATCAAACGGTTTGTGATCCAGAGAGTGAAGGAATCAGGGTCGAATCCCTGTCCTCCAACCGTTGTGGGAGTGGGGATTGGAGGAACTTTTGAACAATCGGCTCTTCTTGCGAAAAAGAGTTTACTCAGATCCCTGGGAACCAGAAATCCGGACCCGGAACTGGATAGATTGGAATCGGAGATCCTGACTGAAATTAATAAACTCGGCATCGGGCCTCAAGGATTAGGAGGACGGACGACTTCTTTGGCCGTTCACATTTTATTGATGCCGTGTCATATTGCCAGTTTCCCCTTGGCAGTGAACATCCAGTGTCATGCTCAGAGACATAAGGAAGCAATCATTTAAGAAAACGTGTCCGGTTGCCGTGTCACGGGTCCGAGAAGAGGACCTCTGGAACGGGCTTGTAGTACGGACACGGATGACGGACAAGGACACGAGGGATATATGAGTCAACCCATTCGATTGCAACCGCCCCTAAGCGATGAAGATGTTGAGAAATTGAAGATTGGTGATCGCATCCTGATCAACGGAATCATCTATACGGGAAGGGATGCTGCCCATAAAAGGCTTTTTGATCTATTGAAAGAAGGGAAGACCCTTCCCTTTGATATCAAAGGTCAGATCATCTATTATGTTGGCCCCACGCCTGCTAAACCCGGGCAAGCCCTCGGATCAGCGGGTCCCACAACCAGTTATCGTATGGATGCCTACTCCCCATCGTTAATCGAGAGAGGGCTGAAAGGAATGATCGGGAAGGGGATGCGATCCGATGCGGTAAAAGAGGCGATGAAGAAGTATAAGGCGGTCTATTTTGCCGCAACAGGAGGGGCTGGAGCCCTTCTGGCCAAACGGGTGAAGATGGCCGAGATCGTCGCGTATGAGGATCTGGGACCGGAAGCGATCCGAAGATTGGTCGTCGACGATCTTCCGGTGATTGTCGTCAACGATGTCAGGGGGAATGACCTCTATATCGAAGGGGAGAAAAAATATCGGAAAGGTTAAGGTCAAGGTTCAGGTTGAGGACAACATTTTCTTAACCTCAACCTGATTTTGAGTTTGGAGGTTTGAATCATGGAGAGAGTCAATCCGGGTTCCTTGAAAGCGTGGCTGATGCTTCCCCGTTTCCAATTTCTGCCTCTCACGGTCATCCTGGTCTCCTTAGGGACAGCCATCGCGGCCTATGAAGGCTATTTCCATTTGGGTCATTTTCTCCTGGCCATGTTCGGTTCCATCCTTGTCCACATGACCGTCAACATCATCAATGATTACCACGACTATGTCGACGGGATTGATCTAAACACCCAAAGGACTCCTTTCAGCGGAGGGAGCGGTGTGCTCCCTTCGAATCTTTTGAAACCCAAACAGGCCTTTTGGTTCGGAACCATCTGTTTACTCATCGCCATGGTGATTGGAGCCTATTTCTGTTTTACAAGAGGCTGGCTTCTTTTTCCTCTTCTTCTCCTGGCCGGATTCGCCGCCTATTTTTACAATGTTTACCTTTCCAAATGGTTTATGGGCGAAATTTTTGCAGGCATAGGCTTCGGACCTTTACTCGTCCTGGGCTCCTACTATGTACAGGCAGGAAGATATAGCTGGGAAACATTAGTTGCCTCTCTCGCGCCGGGGATACTTACAGCGAATCTTCTTTTTCTCAATGAGTTCCCGGACTGGCAGGCAGACCAGAAAGGAGGGAGAAAGCATTTTGTCATCTCCTTAGGGAAGAAGGACGCGAGTTATCTCTTTGTAGCTTTGCTGACCGCCTCTTATCTCTGTATTCTAGCGGGAGTGATCACGAAGATGATGCCTGTGGTGACACTCATCGGTCTGGGAACAATCGGACTGGGGTGGAAAGCCGCGAAGGGAGCATTGAAATATTATGATGATACCGAAAAGCTGATTCCGGTATTGGGAGCGAATGTGATGACGATCCTTGGAACACAGGCCCTTTTGGCGATCGGCTATGTCATTGCCACGCTTATATGAAAGACGATGAGGGGAATCATGAAAATCGAGCTGACGAGACAGAAGGTTCACAATGAATTTTCGAAAAAAGTGGAGCTGATCAGCGGGCAAAATCTTTTTGCCTGTTACCAGTGCGGGAATTGCACGGCTGGATGCCCGGTTGCCTTCGCCATGGAGGTTGGCCCTCACGAAGTCATCCGATACACACTGCTGGGCCTGGAAGAGGAGGCTCTGGGAGTCAATACCTTCTGGCTCTGTGCCTCCTGCCTTCAATGTACGTCGAGGTGCCCTAAAGGGATCGATATTGCCAGGGTGATGGACGCACTGAGATTGGTGGTGCTGAGAAAGAAAGAGAGAAAAGATCATATTCAGATCCCTGAATTTCCGGAAGGTTTTTTAGAAAAGGTTCCCCAGATTGCATTCGTCAGCGGTTTTAGGAAATTTCTTTCGTAAAAAATTTGACGCCATGCGCTATACCCTCTGCGCTCTGCGTCTTACGAGGATAGTATGGATTATCTTTATTTTCCTGGGTGTACCCTTTATACCAAGGCGAAGAATTTTGATCAGACGGCTCGGGACTGTTCCCTTCTTCTTGGGTTTGAATTAAAGGAACTCAAAAATTGGACCTGCTGCGGAGCCACCTTTCCTTTGGCCACGGATAACATCATGGCTCTTCTTCCGCCCTCGCGGATTCTGGCAACCGCAAGAGAAGAGGGAACCGCCCTGACAACCCTCTGTGCCATCTGCTTCAACGTCATCAAAAGGACGAACCGGTTGATTCAAGAGGATGGAGAGAAGAGGGATAAGATCAACAATTTTATGGAAAAGAATTACCAGGGAGACCTCAAAATCCTCCACTACTTAGAGATTCTGAAACAAGACGTCGGATTTTCTCAGCTCAGGGAGAAAGTGAAGAAACCCTTGGCAGGGCTCAAAGCAGCCGCCTATTACGGATGTATGCTCCTGCGGCCGTTTGAAGAGATGGGGTTTGACGATAAGGAAAAACCAACTCTCTTCGAGGATTTTTTGCGGGCCCTTGGAGCCCAGGCCACTGAGTTTCCGTACAGGATCGAGTGCTGCGGGTCCTTCCAATCAGTCGGGTCGCCCGACGTGGCCACAGAATGTGCCTACAAAATTCTTGGCTCGGCCATCAAGAACGGGGCTGAGGCGATGGTTTCGACATGTCCGATGTGTACCTTTAACATCGATCACAAACAGTCTGATATCAAACGGAAATATTTGGATTTTAAACCGATCCCGGTATTTTATTTCACCCAATTGCTCGGGATATCAATGGGACTTGATTACCAAACCTTGGGATTTGACCAGAATGCCGTCGACCCTTTACCACTGTTAAAAGAGAAAGGGCTTCTATAAATAGCTTCTACCCTCCCTCTCCCCTGGTGGGAGAGGGAAAGGGTGAGGGGGGAGTCAGTAAAAGTAATTGGAGGGTGTTGGATTTTGAGCAGAGCATTTAATGAGACTAAGCAAGCTGATTCAGGTTTCCCTCAAAATGGTTTCATAAAGCGGGCGATGGTGATCGGCGGAGGGATTGCCGGGATATCCGCATCGATTGATGTGGGAAATGGAGGGTATGAAGTGGTCCTGGTGGAGAAGCTTCCCTCCATCGGAGGCCGGATGCTTCAGCTTTCTGAAACCTTTCCCACACTCGACTGCGCACAGTGCACGTTAACTCCGAAAACGGTGGAGACAGGTCAGCATCCTCATATCAAACTCCTCACCTATTCAGAAGTGGAGCGGGTTGAAGGAAAGGCTGGAAATTTCTTAGTGACGATTCGGAAGAAGGCGAGCTATGTCGATTGGGAGAAATGCACGGGCTGCGGCCTCTGCCAGCAGAAATGCCCCTCTAAAAATCCATCTGAATTTGATCGGGGCATGGGATTAGGGAAGGCCATCTATACATTATCGCCTCAGGCCGTTCCCAATAAACCTGTCATCGACCCTTCTCACTGCCGATATTTTAAGGAAAAGAAATGTAGGGTGTGTGAGAAAATCTGTCCGGTTGGAGCGATTAACTACGAACAGCAAGACCGTTTTGTGGAAGAAAGGGTGGGAGCGATCATCACTGCCGTGGGATTTAACCTGATCCCTAAAGAAACTTTTGGGGAATACGGATATGGTGAGGTTCCGGATGTGATCGATGGTCTTGCCTTTGAAAGGCTCAATTCTGCATCCGGACCAACCACGGGCGAGATTCGGAGGCCTTCGGACGGAAAAATTCCGAAAGAAGTTGTTTTCATTCAATGCACAGGGTCAAGGGATCCTGAACGTTACATGCCTTACTGTTCAAGGGTTTGCTGTATGTATACGGCCAAGCATGCCCGGCTGTATAAACATAAGGTTCACGATGGACAGGCCTATATTTTCTATATGGATATCCGCTCAACAGGAAAAGGGTATGAAGAGTTCATCCAGCAAGGGATGGAGGAAGAGGGGATCCTCTATTTGAGGGGAAGGGTTTCGCGGATCTTCCGGGACGGAGAAAAGGTCGTGGTCTGGGGTGCGGACACATTGACAGGGAAAAAAGTTGAGGTTTTAGCGGATATGGTGGTCCTGGCAACAGCGATCGTCCCCCAGAAGGAAACGAAGGATCTCGCCGGCAAGCTGGGCATCAAGACAGATGAGTATGGATTCTTAACAGAAGCCCAGAGAAAATTGAGGCCCGTTGAGACGGATATCGAGGGAATTTATATTGCAGGCTGTGCGCAAGGGCCGAAAGACATTGCCGATGCAGTGGCCCATGCCAATGCGGCAGCGAGCAAGGTTCAGGGGTTGTTTGCAAGACATTAAGACCATGTCATCGTGTCCGTGTCCGGGTTCCGCGAAAATTATCTTTTACGGATACGGTCACGGATCTCGGATAACGTTTTTATGAAAAAAATGGGTGTTTTTATCTGTCATTGTGGAGTCAATATTGCCGGGACTGTGGATGTGAAGTCGGTTGCTGAAAAGATAGGCAAGATGGAAGATGTCGCCCACAGCACCGATTACATCTATATGTGCTCGGAACCGGGGCAGCAGATAATCCGGGAGGCGGTTCGCGAAAAAGGTTTGGGTGGAGTGGTCGTGGCCTGTTGTTCACCCAACATGCATGAGAATACCTTTCGAAAGGCGGTCAAGTCTCAGGGAATGAATCCTTATCTCTGCGAGATTGCCAATATTCGGGAACAGTGCAGCTGGGTTCATCAGAAAGAGAAAGAGGAGGCAACCCGAAAAGCAGAGGAGATCATCCAGGCTACCCTCGATAAGGTGAGAAGGAATGAATCGCTGGAGACCATTGCTGTGGCTATCAACAGAAGGGTGTTAGTGGTCGGCGGCGGGATTGCCGGGATCACTGCCTCTCTTGATCTAGCTGAAGGAGGTTATGAAGTCATTCTTCTGGAAAGAGAGCCTGCCCTGGGGGGCCACATGGCGCAATTATCAAGGACTTTCCCAGATCTCGATCCTGCTCTCAATGGTCTCCTCTCCAAGGCGTCGGAGGTGGAAAAACACTCGAAGATCCAGCTCCACTGTTATTCTGAATTGGAAGATGTAAAAGGCTACGTGGGGAATTTCGACCTGGTCATTCGGAAGAAGGCAACTTCGGTGGATGGGGGAAAGTGCACCGGGTGCGGCCTTTGTATAGAAAACTGCCCCGTGGAATATATTTCAGAATTTGAGAGAGGGATGGGGATACGAAAAGCGATCGATACGCTCTATCCCGGGAGTGTTCCGAACAAGACGGTGATCAACCGCCAACATTGCCGATATTTCTTGGATGGAAGTTGTCATCGATGCGAAGAAGTCTGCCCTGAAAAGGCCATCGATTATAAACAGGAAGATGAGAGGATTTCAGAAAAAGTAGGAGCCGTTGTGGTTGCTACAGGATACGAACTCTATCCCAAGGAACAATTAGGGGAGTATGGATATGGTGAAATCCCGGATGTGATTGATGGACTTGCTTTTGAACGGATGCTTTCACCCAATGGTCCGACAAAAGGGAAAATCATTCGACCCTCCGATGGGAAAGTACCGAAGGAGATGGTCTTTATCCAGTGTGTGGCCTCAAGGGATCCAGATCGATACATGCCGTACTGCTCCCGAATCTGCTGCATGTACACGGCCAAGCATGCAAAAATTTATAAGGAACAGGTCCCGGATGGGCAGCCGTACGTCTTCTATATGGATATCCGCTCGGACTGCAAAGGATATGAGGAGTTCCTTCAAAAGACCGTTGAGGAGAAAGGGCTTCTCTACCTCAGGGGCCGAGTCTCCAGGGTTTTTCAGGACGATGGAAAAGTAAGAGTATTAGGGGTAGATACGTTGACAGGGAAGATGGTTGAAGTGGCAGCCGATATGGTCGTTCTGGCAACGGCTATTGTTCCGAGCCATGGAGTGAAAGAGCTGGCAGCCAAACTGAGGGCTACCGTGGACCGACATGGTTTTTTGACGGAGGCCCATATTAAACTCTACCCGGTGGAGAGTTCGACGAAAGGAATCTACCTTGCCGGTTGCGGCCAGAGTCCAAAAGATATTTCAGATACGGTGTCTCAGGCTTCGGCCACAGCCAGTAAGATTCAGGCATTGCTTTCCACGGATAAGCTTCTTCAGGACCCTTTGATCGCCTTTGTCGACGAAGGAATTTGCAGTGGATGCGGGATCTGTGTAGAAATTTGTCCCTACGAAGCAAGGGAGATGGATCCTCACCGTGGAATTTCAATCGTTCACAGTGCCCTCTGCCAAGGATGCGGGGCCTGCATCGCTTCTTGTCCCAACTTTGCGTGTGAGCTGAGAAATAGCGCTTCTGACCAGATATTGAAAATGGTAGATACATTTGTTACATAGCGTAAGCCGCTAAGCCCCTGCCTGTGGTGGGCGGGCTTACTATCTCTTATAATTAGGAAGGAGAAAAAATTGGAGACAACGACCGGCGCGGGGAAGATGGCTTCTTCTTTTTTGAAAGAAATCGAGAAGAAGAGTGGGGAGAATCTTAGTCTCTGTTATCAATGCCTTAAATGTACGGCAGGCTGCCCCACCGCACCCTACATGGATATTCGGCCCAACAATATCATTCGGATGATCCAGATGGGGATGAAAAAAGAAGTTCTGGAAAGCAGTGCTATCTGGCTCTGCGTTTACTGTCAGACCTGCGGGACCCGTTGTCCGAATGAGATCCACATCGGAATCCTCATGGATACCTTAAGAGAGATGGCCGTCGAGGAGGGGGTTCCGGCAAAAGAGAAGAATATTCATCTCTTTCATGAAGCTTTCATCCATAGCGTCGGGAGAGGGGGAAGAGCTCATGAGGTAACCATGCTGATGGAGTACATGCTCAGGAGCAGAGACTTGATGGCAGATTCTCTTTTCCCCGGCATGAAGCTCTTTCTGAAGGGCAAATTTCCCCTGCTTCCCAGCTTCATTAAGGGGAAAGAGGAGTTGAAGAAGATTTTTGAGAAATGCACAAAAGATAAATAACGGAATTTCGGAGGGTTAGAATGAGATTTTCTTATTTTCCGGGCTGTACGGATCATTCTTCATCTTTAGAGTACGGGTTATCGACCCATGAGGTGTTTAAGACCCTGGGGGTGGAGCTGGTAGAGATCGAGGATTGGAACTGCTGCGGGGCTGCAGCGACTCATAGTCTCAATCGTCTCCTCTCTCTCTGCCTTCCCGCCAGGAATATCTCCAAAGCGCAGTCTGCGCAGGCGGGGCCCCTGGTCGTTCCCTGTGCCGGATGTTTCAGCTATTTGAAGAGGACCGAACACGTCCTCAAAAATGACGAGGCGGGGCGAAAGGAGATCGAAGGGATCGTTGGGTTTACCTACCAGCCTTCTCTTGAGATTTTGGCTCTCATGGATGTCATACTGAATCGAATTGGCTTAGAGAAAGTTCAAGAAAAGGTGAAGAAGCCTTTAAAGGGGTTAAAGGTTGCCTGTTACTATGGATGCGCTTTGGTTCGGCATCCTAAAATTACTCAGCTGGATGATCCGGAGAATCCTCAATATCTGGACCGGTTGATAAAGGCCCTGGGTGCGGAGCCTGTTGAATGGTCTTATAAAGTCGATTGCTGCGGTGCAGACTTGGCCATGACATACGCCAACGTGGTCAAAAAAATGGTGGGGAAAATTGTGTCGATGGCAAAAGAAGCAGGGGCTCAATGCATTGTGACCTCTTGCGGCCTCTGCCAGATGAATCTGGAGATGAGGCAGGATATCGGTCTCCCCATTTTTTACTTTACCGAATTGATGGGAGTTGCCCTTGATGTTGAAAAGAAAGAGAGCTGGTGGAAGAAACATTTGATCTCCCCAAAAGGATTGTTGAAATCGTTGGAACTGGCATAAAATAATCCTCCTTCGCTCCCCCTTTAGGAAGGGGGGTTGGGGGGATTTGAAAGGATAACAATGGCACAGGAAAAGATGAGAGGGAATAAAGGTTCAGCGTTGGTAGTGGGGGCGGGCATTGCGGGAATGCAATCAGCGCTTCTGTTAGCAGAGATGGGGACAAAGGTTTTCCTCTTAGAGCAGGGACCGGCGATCGGGGGTTATTTCCCGCTGTTGGATAAAACTTTTCCTACCAACTCCTGTGGAGTGTGCTTCATGAGCCCCACTCCTCCCGCCTTCTGCCCCATTTATGAGTGTCATCTTCATGACAATATTGAATTGTTACCCTATTCGGAAGTGTCGAAGGTCGAGGGAAAAGAGGGAGATTTTAATGTCTCTGTCGTTCGAAAACCCCGAATGGTCGATCCCAAACGTTGCACCCTTTGTGAAGCATGTATAAAGGCTTGCCCGGTGGAGGTGGAAAGAGAATTTGGTGGAGGCCTGGAGAAACGAAAGGCGATCTATCTTCCCTTTCCCCAAGCGATTCCTCACAGTTTGGTGATCGATCCGAAAACCTGTACCCGGTGCGGAGAATGTGTGAAGGCCTGTAGTCCAGGGGCCATCGATCTCGACATGAAGGAAGAACAAGAAAAGATTGAGGTCGGGGCCATTCTCCTGGGATTTGGGTTTGAGCCCTTCATCGCCCAGAGAAAGGGGGAATATGGTTTTGGCCGGTATGAGAACGTGCTGACGAGCATTCAGTTTGAGAGATTGCTGTCCACATCAAGTCCGACACAGGGATTACCCGTCCGGGTCTCCGATGGGAAAAAGATGGAAAAAATTGCCTTTATCCAGTGCGTGGGGTCAAGGGATCCTTCCTGTGGTCAGGGGCACTGTTCTACCATTTGCTGTATGTATGCCACCAAGCAGGCGATGATTGCGAAAGATAGATCCCCCGGTCTTGGGGTGACCTTCTTTTATATGGACATTCGACCCATGGGAAAGGATTATGAACGATATTATGAGAGGGCAAAAACCGATTACGGGATTGAATATAAGCGGAGCGCCGTCTCTTCGATTAAAGAAGTTCAGCAGACGAAAAACCTTCTCATTACTTATGTGAAAGAGGACGGGACTTTTGAAGAGAGGGAGTTCGATGCGGTCGTCCTCTCTGTGGGCTTCACTCCCCCGCAGGCCATAAAGGATCTGGCGGGAAGAATGGGTCTTCAATTGAATCAACAGGGGTTTTGCCAGACAGACGAATTTAGTCCGGCGCAAACCTCTGTAAAGGGAGTTTTCGTTGCAGGGGCATTTCGGGGTCCCAGGGACATTCCGGAGACGGTTGTAGAGGGGTCGAGCGCTGCGGCATCCGCGGCATCCTTTCTTACCCCTAATCGTCTTCCTCAACTTCCTAAAGAGTATCCCGCAGAAGGGGCGTTGGGAGATGAGATTCCAAAAATAGGGGTCTTCCTCTGCCATTGCGGAGAAGAGCTGAAAAAGAGTCTCTCTATTTCAGACCTCATCAACGGGACAAAGCAGTTGAGAGAGGTGGTCCATGTGGAAG
>Ga0315282_10015535_pt1 | contig 11214 bp, 5 predicted proteins | sample YL17G07_20_MG_FD_203693 | JGI IMG/M metagenome (GOLD analysis project Ga0315282, IMG submission 203693) | Sediment microbial communities from Yellowstone Lake, YNP, Wyoming, USA - YL17G07_20 | ecosystem: Environmental > Aquatic > Freshwater > Lake > Sediment | place: USA: Wyoming | collected...
ACGAAGCGCTATGGAACTTCGGTTGCGGTGGATGACATTTCTTTTAATGTGGCGAAAGGCGAGGTGCTGGGCTTTTTGGGCCCTAACGGCGCGGGCAAGACGACCACCATGCGAATGCTCACAGGATTTCTCGGATACGACGCAGGCGCCATCGAAATCGACGGCATCCGAATTTATGAAAACCGCGAGGCTGTGAAAGCCAAGATCGGATATCTGCCGGAAAACAATCCGTTGTACGAAGATATGACCGTGATGGAGTACCTTGCCTTTATCAGCGAAATCAAAGGCATTGAGGCCAAATCCAGGAAAGAGACGATCGACAAAGCCCTGCAACTGTATGGTCTTTTGGAGGTCGCCACAAAAGATATCGGCGAGCTTTCAAAGGGATACCGCCAGCGCGTCGGCTTGGCGCAAGCCTCGCTCACCGACCCGCCGATTCTGATTCTGGACGAACCGACATCGGGATTAGACCCGAATCAGATTATCGAGATTCGGCATCTGATCCAAGAAATCGGCAAAACAAAAACCGTAATTCTATCCACCCATAACCTTACGGAAGTCGAGGCCACCTGCACACGCATACTCATCATCAACAACGGCAAAATCGTGGCGCACGACACACCTGAAGCGCTGGAGCAGCACAAATCCGGTCCGGTGGTGCATGTTCGGCTAAAGGGCGATGGGAAGGCAACCGAGAAATTAAGCCAGATTCAAGGCGTGCTCTCTGTTGTCAAAAAAGAGACCGAAGGCGCCTGGACCGCCTATGAGCTGACAGCGGAGGCCGGAAAATCCGAAGACGAGATAACCGAAGCCGTGTTCGATGTGACTGTTGCCAATAAATGGAAGCTGGCCGAGCTTAAAGCTCAAACCGCATCCCTGGAAGATGTCTTTACCCGACTGACTCGCGTCTGATTTCAACGGAGGTCCTAAGATGCAACGAATCTGGGGGATCTGTAAAAAAGAATGGCGATCTTACTTCAACTCGCCAATCGCATATATAGTTATCACTGTCCTTTTAATCGGAATCGGTTATTTCTTCTTCCAAACGTTTTTTGTCGCCAATCAAGTGTCTTTGCGCACGTTCTTCAGGGCTGCTGCCTGGTCTTTCCTTCTGTTCGGCCCGGCCATCACAATGAAACTGTTTGCCGAAGAAAAGAAAGTCGGAACAATTGAAACCCTGCTCACGCTTCCAATGAAAGAATGGGAGGTTGTGCTGGGAAAATTTTTGGCTGCATGGGCGCTTTTAGCCGCATATTTGCTGATTACGCTGGCTTATCCCATTACGCTTTCGTTTATCGGCGACCTGGATAAAGGCCCGGTAATCGGCGGATATTTCGGCCTGTTTCTGCTTGGCGGAACATTGTTGGCGCTGGGGCTTTTCGCATCTTCCATTACCAAGAACCAAGTGGTGAGCCTGATCGTCTCCGTGACGATCGGTCTCGTGCTTTTTCTGCTGGATAGCCTGCTGCCCTTTATGCCGGAGTGGATGCAGAACACCATGGAGTTCGTCGGCATCGATTCGCATTTTCAGAACATCGCGCGCGGCATGATCGATACGCGCGATGTGGTCTATTCGATATCGTTGATGATTTTTTTGCTGTTCGTGACCGTGCAAGTGCTTGAGGCCAGGCTGACGGATCGCTCCGGCGTTCGCAAGCTCAACAAAGTTCTTTATATCGGCGGAGCAATCGGATGCCTGATCTCGCTCAATGCGCTTTCTTTTAATCTGTTCTCGCGCTTCGATCTCACACAGGACCGGATGTTTACGCTCTCGGACGCGAGCAAAGATTTGGTCAAAGAATTGAAGGATCAACTCACAATAAAAGCGTTCTTTTCCAAAAACCTTCCCGCGCCTTTCAACAATTATGAGCGATACCTGAAGGATCAATTACAGGAATACCGGAACTATTCGAACGGAAAACTGAATTTTGTGTTCGTCGATCCGGATAAAAAAGGCAAAGACAATCAGCCGGATAAAGGGGTTATGTCCGAGATTCAAGCCGGCCGAATCGTCAAGGTGGAGGTCAACAAGCTGGAGAAAGACCAGCTTCAGGTGGTGAATGTCTACATGGGGTTAACCCTGAACTATCAGGATAAAATGGAATCCATCCCTGTCTTGAGAAGCATCAACGATCTGGAGTATGAGCTGACCTCGCGCCTCCGCAAACTGACCCAGCCAAAAACGCCCAAACTTGGATTTTTGACAGGCCACGATGAGCTGACTCCCACACAGGGCCTTAAAAACGCGATGCAACTTCTAGGCGATAAATACCAAGTGGCCGAAATCAACCTGGAAAAAGACGACTCGGCATTGAAAGATATGGATTTGATGGTGGTCGCCGGATCCAAAAAAGAGATTCCCGCCTATCAGCGGTTCTGGATCGATCAGTTCATCATGAAGGGCGGCAAAGTCGCATTCTTTTTGGATCGCAGCATCTTGGACATGAAATCGTTTATTGGCCGACCGTTCAAATCAGGCCTGGAGGACTTATGCGCTGCTTACGGAGTGATCATAGAGCCATCCATGCTGCTTGATGAAATGAACCAAAAGGTTACGGTCGTGAGGGCTCAGGGCAATGTGCGGTTCAATTCAGTCGTCCCGTTTCCGCCTGTGATCCGAGTTCAGGATATTGCAAAAGACAGCCCTCTTGTGAAAAACCTCCGCGATTTGACATTGCCTTTTGCATCGCCGCTTACGGTCAAGCCGGTCAAAGGCGTGGAGTATACCGTGATCGCGCGGAGTTCGCCGCGCACATGGCTGTTCGAAAACAATGATTCCTTTTTGCTCGAACCGCAGTCCTTGCCGGTTCCGGAAGAAAAGGATTTTGTCGGGCCGCAAAACATGGTGGTCACGCTGACCGGTTCTTTGCATAGCTATTTTACCGACCATGAGATCCCTCCCAAGGAAGAGGGGACCGAGCCGATAACCTCTACGTTGGATGAAAAGAGCCCGGACACGCGATTGGTGGTTATCGGCGCCTCTGCGTGGTTGTCGGATGCCATGCAAAATCCGCTGGGATATGTATTTTTCGCTAACCTTGTCGATTGGCTGTCTCAGGATGAACGGCTTATCAACATCCGTACACGCGGCATTATCAACAGGCCGCTGGCCAATATCAGCGAACCGACCAAAAACGTGATCCGATACGGCAATATGTTTGCACTTCCGCTGGCCTTTGTGGCTTACGGCGTAGTCCGTTGGAGGTTGCGCCTCCGGAAAAAACGCAAAGGCTTGTACTAAAGAGCAGATCTTATGATGGAGTGAAATAATCATGCTGTGGAAAAGAACCATCATCATGCTTTTGGCTTTCGTGGCGCTGACCGTTTCGGCAATTCTATCTGCAACGGTATCCACGACCAAAGAGGGTCCGGTCTTGCAATTGCCGGCAGTCAATAAAGATGACATCACAAAGATTGAAGCCATCGGCGGCAAGAATCCGGTCACATTGGAAAAGAAGAGCGACGGTTGGAAGGTCATGTCGAAAGCCGCTGACGAAAACATTATTAAAACCGTTTTGGATACCATTGCGGGCCTTTCCTTCAGCTCCATGATTTCGAACAACCCCGGATTATTCGAGAAGTATGCAGTGTCAGACAAGGATATGACTATCGTGGTATCCACTTCCAAAGGCGAGGCATGGCGCTTGATCGTGGGTAAAGGCAGCTCGGACAATCGCGGCAACTACGTGCGCCTTCCAAACGATAATAAAGTTTTTGTGAGCATCGGGCGCTTGGGGGCGCTTTTTGAGAGAGATGTCAATAAGTGGCGCGACCGAACCATCGTAAAGGCGGACAAAGACAAGGCGACTCAGCTATCTTTGACCGACAGAAACGGCGCAGGTTTTTCGTTTAAGAAAGAAGACAACAAATGGGTTTTTGACCCTGTTCCGGATAAGCTGCCGCCGGATTATAAACTGGATTCGCAAAAAGTGGATTCCGCAGTCCGCGCCATTGCTTCTTTGAACGCCGCCGATTTTGTCGATTCAAATCCGCCGCTCGCGGACATGGGGCTCGATCCCCCATTGACAAAGGCGACGCTGAATTTAAGCGATGGTTCGACCATAACTGTGCTGGCGGGCACTGACACCGAACAGAAGTTTTACGCCAAGATCCAGGACAAACCGCAGATTTACCTTGTCGGGTCGTATCAAAAGGATAAATTGCACGCAGACCTTGAAACGTTTCGCGATCTGCACATTACCTCATTCGATCCGGAAAAAGCGGATCGGATGGAGTTTAGAGAAGGAAGCCGCAAGCTGATAGTGGTCAAATCCGCCGACAATGGAGAATGGAAATTGGAAGAAACCACCGAAGAAAAATCCAAAGGATTTGTATTTGATCCGGAAAAGGTTAAAAATTTTGTCTCGTCTCTTTCAAAATTCCAGGCCAAAAAAATCATGGGACGATCTGCTCCCGCAAACGCCGGCCTGTCACTACCCAAAGGAACCATAACGGTTCACACCAGCGACGGCGTAACGAAAATCTTCAAGATCGGGAACGAAGCAGGCGAAAAACAAGCTTATTTGACCGGCGATGACGGCTTTGTATATATCGCCGCCAAAGGCGCAGTAGACCACCTTTTGCGCACGCTCTCCGATTTTAAGGTCACAGGCGAGCAACAGCAGGTGGTCACGCCGGATATGCTGAAAAACCTGCCTCCTGGCATTGCCGAGCAAGTCATGCAACAGCAAAAACAAAAGATCATGCAGAACCAGATGTTCAAGCAAATGATGAAAAAATCCGAAAGCCAGAAGCAAAATCAACCGGCGCAGAAGAAATAACACTGAATAGTGCAAGTCTTGTTATCTGTTATCTTGCAATAAGCAATTATTCATTTCGCCTTTTCGCAATCTAATACTACGTAGCTGTCGAGAAGCGACCCTTGCTACTCTGCGAAGCGGCGCTTCGCTGCGAAGCACGAGAAACTCCATTACTACTCTACGAAGTAACTTCGTTACGTAGTACGAGCATTAACAGCGAAGTAGCATAAGAGATTTGTTTCCCACGGATTTGCTTTTCTGAGTATAATAAATGCCTCTTTTTGCTGACGATTAAATTATTAATTGGATCGAAGGGAGATTTTTTTCATGGCAATGGGCGGAAAGTCGAAAAAATATTTGGTTTGGTGGATCGCGGGTGCGGTGATTTTGGCGCTGGCCTTGTCGGCGGGCGGCTACTTTGGCTACTACGCGTTCAGGGGAATAGATAAAATAAGCAATGTCCCCGAAAAGTTTTCCAAGTTCGCTCTCGATCCGAGTACATTACCCAAGGATTTCAAAAAAGCCGTCAAGGCAATCAGAAAAGCGCAGAAATGGGATTTGCATAGGGCGGATATAAAATCCGATTCTTCTGATCCCGCTTCGCTCATTCGTCTGAAAATGACTCGAGCAATGCTGGAAAAATCTTACGATCTGGGCTCGGCTTTTCTGGTGAAAAACCAGACCCCGGAAGGCAACTTCTATTATCAATACGATTGGATTTCTAAAACCTACGACCCGAGCGACCACCAAACGCGGCAGGCAGGGGCGCTTTGGGGCGTGGCTCTTTGCTACCAGCATAAACAAACGCCCGAGGCCAAGGCTGTGCTCGACAAGGGATTAAAATATTTCTTTGACCGCACTATCGAAGGCCCGGAAAAATCGCTTCTGTTCAAATATAAAAACGATCCCAAAATGATTTCCGGCACCATTGCCCTCGTCGGGTTGTCGATTATCGAATACCTGCGCACAGATCAATCGCTGCCGCCGGATTACAAGAAAGAGCTGACGCAAAAACTCGAAGGCTACCTCAATTTCCTCAAGTGGATGCAGCTCGACAACGGCCATTTCTCAAAGGAATACACAATAGACGGCAAGGAGCGCAGCAAAAAATGGCTCGGCTATTACGACGGCGAGAGCCTGCTTTGCCTTTGCAAGGCGGCAAAATACCTGGGCTACAAAGATTTGATTCCTGTCATCGAAAAAGCGGCAAGGGCAACGGCCGAGTTTTACACCGTGACATCCTGGAAAAAGAAACAGGATCCCGACGAAACCAAGAGCTTTTACCAATGGGGGAGCATGTCGTATTTGGAATACGTGGATGCGGGTTGGAAAGATGCGGATTTGTTTGCCGATGTGACCCTCGCCCTCTCATGGTGGATGGTTCACACACATGAAGTGCTGAAAAAGGGCCGCAACACCGCCTACGCCTTGGAAGGCCTGATCAGCGCGTACCATATTGCGGATAAACGCAAAGACATCAAAGCGATGGTCGATCTCCTTTACGCCATCGATCGTAATTTCGACAAACTCACGGCATGGCAGGTCGGCGGCCCTCTGGCCAAAGAAAATCCGTTTTTGGTCGCCAATCCTACTGACGACAAAATGGCGATCGGCGGCGTTATGAATGAGAAAGACAAAGCGCCGCTGCGCATCGACGTTACGCAACACCAGATGCATTCAGTGATTATGGCCTTGGACTATGCATATAAATCCGGGTCTGATTTTTCATCAGCTAAATTGCCCGCCGACAAGGATGATTGAAGTTTTTAAAAGGCGGCAGTATTCGGATTAAAGTTCATCCAATATCCTGTCGTAATTTTTGAACACGTTATGGCCTCCTACATCCCGCACCGATTCATATTAAGCAGATTCGATAATTTTGCGAAGCTTCTTGATCCGACCTCGATCGGGTTTTAGATTTCGAGAGCGAATCCAGACGAACGACCTTTGCAATAAGCAAAGTCATGAAGAACGGTTCCATCCTGACGCCGATGCTCTATTGAATGACGATACGGAAATGGGTAATGATACGGCTGTAGTTGAAAAGCAAAATCAGGATCGCAAATGAAGCAAATCTGCATACTCATATTTTTATTGCTTGTGCTATCCGGTTCGGCATGGGGAATAACGCGCGTCCCGATTTTAGGTCAGGACTTCTCAGAGGGTATCCCCCCGGATTGGGTTCGCGTAGATAACAACGGCGATGGTCATGTATGGGACGTGGGGGTTCCATCGGGCGGCGAAGAGCCCACTTTGAGCAATGATTATGCGCTGGCTGATGCGAATGCCTGGCTATCTGCAAATGACGAACTTTGGACCGGCGCTATCGATTGCACCAACTTTACCGATGTCGTTTTAATTTATGATCTCAATTACGATTCATTATACGACTCGCTCAGCGTCGGGCTTTCGGTTGACGACGGCGATACATGGGCGACGCTGGAAACTTTCACGACGGATATGTTCGTGAATAATCATGCAATCGATATTTCTGCTATGGCTGACGGCAAAGATCGGGTCAGGGTTCGTTATGTCTATCAGGCGGATTGGGGATGGTATGCAGCTATTGATAACGTGCGCATTATGGGCAAACCACAAAACCACGGCCTGTGGATGATGGCGGATTCTTTATCGAAAAAAGCCGGTCCGGGTTCGGCTGTCACTTACAATCTTACTCTTTATAACAATACGGGCAGCGGCGCATCCGTCGATCTGCAAGCCGAAAATAATAGCTGGGAAGTCACAATCCCGGCGAGCGTAACGGTTCCCCAAGGCGGCAGCTCCCTTGTTTCGCCTGAGGTTATTATTCCCACCCAAGGTCTCGCCGGCATTGAAGATACGGCAACCATTAAAGCAACATTGGGAAATTATACCGCCACGCTGAAGCTTAAAACCAAGATCGGCTGGATTACCGTGGGCCAGACTCCGAATCCTGTTTATCAACATGCGGTGGTTTATGGCGACGGCTTTTTCTATGTGATAGGCGGCGTGACTTCGGGGACTCCATTGGATTCGATCTGGAAATACGATCCGTCGACCCATTTGTGGCATACCGATTTGGCCAAAATACCGAAACCCAGATCCAATCAATCCGCTTGTTATATGAATGGAAAGATTTATCTGCCCGGAGGTTTCGGAAATCATATCGGACGATATGAAGACACCTTGTATATATACGATGTCAATGACGATCGATGGGGTACCGCACAATCTCCTGTTCCCTCCGGCGGAACCGGAGGCCCTGCATTTTCCGCAGTGGTGTGCGATGAAAAGCGCGAAAGGGTCTGGGTCATTGGCGGTCGCTATTTCCCCGGGCCTGTGCCTACTTCGGCGACTATTTATTATGACGCGGCCGGCGATGAATGGAACACCGAATCGGCGGATATGCCGCGTGCCGTTTATGGATTGAGAGGCGTGCTTGTAAACGACTCCATTGTCGTGCTTGGCGGCGATTCAGAAAGCGATGCTTTTTTAAGCGCCGTGATGCAGTACGATATTTCAACAGACCGCTGGAGCGAACTTGAGCCCATGAATACGGCGCGCATCATGTTCGCCGCCGGATACTACAACGGGTTTTTAATAGTCGCAGGATCGGGCATTAACGGCGCGGGGTCAAACTCCGCTGAATTTTCATCTTTAAACACATCGCCTTCTGGGAATTTATGGATAGATCTTTACGACCCGCTGCCTGAAATCATTGGCTCGACGGATGGGGCCGTAAACCCGAATACAAGCATGTTCTACGTTTTCGGAGGATACGGACCGAGAGGCGCTTCCAATCAAGTCTTTGCATTTCCGTTGGCAATATTGCCTTTGATCGGCGTATCGACAACAACAACATCATCAACCACAACCATAACAACCACAATCACGACAACCACAGTTACGACCACTTCTGTTACAACAACCACAACGCCGCCTATGGATGACGATTTTAACGATGATTCATCATCCGATGACGACACTTCCTCTGATGACGATTCGGATGATGATCACCACCAAAAATCCGCAGATGATGCCGGAGAAGAAACCTCGAAATCATGCTGCGCGGGTTGACAGGCCAAATTCAATTAGATTTTTTTGATCTGTAGTGATGGTCTCGATCTGACTACTATAGATTCAACCGTGCGAACATATTCAATTAAGAGTAAAGGGTGTGCGTAGTCTAAGATTTCCGGGACTCATACACGATAGAAAAAATGAATGTGGCCCAAAATAGCGTTGTAGTGAGACAGCCTCTTGAAATATCAATATAAAAAGCCGCATACTCCAAAACATATGAATTGTTCGACAAAGGAGAGCCAATGAATAATCGTTATCTTGCAGCTATTGCTGTTCTTTTTTTGACTGTTTTTGCCCTCACATGCGGAAAAGGCGACAATATTTCGGTGAACGACGGAAATGTCAGCGGCCAGGCGACTTTGCCTTTGCTGCCTATCGATCTGCCGATTTATCCGACCGATGTGACCTTGGACGGCCTGGCCGATTCGGTGAAGCAAGGGCTTGAAGATATCGGCATGGGCTGGATGTTCGACAACGATAGTGTTCAAAGCTTTTTCGACGACGTCGAAAAAAGATTGAGAAATGCTTCAATAGAGATCCTTCAGCCCGGCGTGTTATCGGTCGCCATCGACAACCAGATCACGGATACGATCCGCGATTATGTACAGGTGACCAAGGTAGGGGTCAATTTCGGTTTTTCAAACGATACCGACGAATGGGTATCCGTTCCTGTTGAATTCAAATTGTATCTAGGCGACGGCAAGCTGGCCGAGGCTTGGGACGAATCCGTGACTATTCCCTTTCAAGACGAGAGGGTGCATGACGGCCAATTTATCGTGAAACCCGGCGAAAAGATCGAACTGTCGATTGACAATGTTCCGCATCTTGTGGATGCGCTGAACAATTCGACATCGATTGGCGTCGGATATAAAGCCCTTTATCGGATGGCCGATTTCGACAACGGTGCAAGCTTGACCGAGATCATGGACAAATTCGGCCTATGCCTGATTCAGGGATTCATCTCCAACGATACGAGCCAGTGCCCGAGCGTTAATGAATTGATCGGCTGGCATTTGACATTGACAAAATTCGAGTTGGTGATCAGCGCTGAATCCAAGCTGGATATCCCCGAAATTCCCGGATGCAAGGATTTCGCTAATCAATACAATCTGGATCTGCTCAAAAACGCCTGCCCATGAAAAAGGGTGCACTGGTTTAAAAATTTTTTTTCCCCAAGAACGCTGTTTTATTACTTCAACTCAGCAGTCAGGTATTTTGCGACCGACCTGGCCGCAGTGATGCCTGAATCAAAAGCGATGTCAGAACCTGCCCCTTTTCCGGCAGTCCAATCACCCGCTAAAAACAAGCCCGGAATCTTCGTGACCACCGGCGGCCTATCTTGCCATGTCTGGCCCACCATGGGGAGCGCGCCATCGACGATCGGATGAACGATCCGGCGCTCATATTCAACTTCATTAAAAATGCCTGGAAACATCTTATTCATCATGTCTCTTAATATACGCTCGCTTTGCTCTACTTCATTTTTGTCATGAATAAAGCGCGGCGAGATGGGAGTAAAAAAGGTCGCCAGTTGCTTATTTTTTGGGGCCAGCGACTGCTCGATGTTCGATGGAAATGCGCCAAGAAGCGGAGGGTTCGTGGATGCTACGACACAGGTCGTTTCGGTTATTCGCCTTTTCAGGCAAAGGTCTATAGAGATCCCCGATGTCGGAATTATCCGACGCAACTTTTGATCCCAGCCGCTTCCAAGCATTGAAGTATCCATGATCCGGTGTAATTGCCGCCCCGGAATTGTCCCGATTACAGCCTTGGCATAGATGACGCCCTCATCGATCTCGACGCCGACTGCTTTGCCGTTTTTAAATAGGATTTTCCGAACCGGCGTTGAACATCGAATGGCGCCGTTTTTTTCAATGCGCTTTTTTGCAGTTTCAAAGAAAATCTTCCAGCCGCCTTTCGGATACCCGACCGGACTTCCTTTGCGAAAATGCACTTTCATGACTTTGCGGCCGAATGTTCTCGCCTCAGCGGAAGACACCTCGTCCAGGTCTACAGTCACAAAACCCGGGAATATATATAGGAGTAAAAAATTTTGGATTTCTTTTTCGACATGATAATCATCAAGCAAGTCTTGAACGGATTTGTTTTTACTTGCCGGCATCTTGAAAGGCCCGCCGGACATGATGAATTCTATGATTTTTTGTCGCGCCGGATCGGATAAAAGAGGCGTGGTAAAAAGCGACCTGGTTCTGTGGGGGGTCGGAACAAAAGCGCCATTGATCAGGACTTGCATCGGTTCGGGCACCTGAAATTCGATTTTCTTATTCATGGCGCGAAGGGCTGCGGCCATCTTTCCATGATTTGCGAACCGCGCAAAGTGTATGCCGTAATCGAGCACAAATCCGTTATGCACAACGACCCTTGCCCTGCC
>Ga0315282_10015537_pt1 | contig 11213 bp, 3 predicted proteins | sample YL17G07_20_MG_FD_203693 | JGI IMG/M metagenome (GOLD analysis project Ga0315282, IMG submission 203693) | Sediment microbial communities from Yellowstone Lake, YNP, Wyoming, USA - YL17G07_20 | ecosystem: Environmental > Aquatic > Freshwater > Lake > Sediment | place: USA: Wyoming | collected...
ACCGCCTTCGTCTACACCGTCAGCCTGTCGGCCCCGAGCGGCAAGCCCGTCACGGTCGACTACGCCACGGCCGACGGCACGGCCAAGGTGGCCGACAACGACTACGCGTCGAAGAGCGGCACCCTGACGTTCGCCGCCAACCAGGACACCCAGAAGACCGTCACCGTCCTCGCCAGCGGCGACACGAAGGACGAGTTCGACGAGACCTTCAACGTCAACCTCTCCAACCCCGTCTACGCCACGCCGGCCGCCAAGAGCACGGCCCTCGGGACCCTCACCAACGACGACACGGCGCCCACGGTCACGATCACGGACGTGACGTTGGCCGAAGGCAACTCCGGCACGACCGCCTTCGGCTTCACGGTCAGCCTGTCGGCCGTGAGCGGCAAGCCCGTCACGGTCGACTACGCCACGGCCGACGGCACGGCCAAGCTGGCCGACAACGACTACGCGGCCACGAGCGGCACGCTCTCCTTCGCCGCCGACCAGGACACCCAGAAGACCGTGACCGTTCTCGCCAACGGCGACGTGGTGCCGGAGAACGACGAGGCCTTCGCCGTCAACCTTTCGAGCCCCACGAACGCCACGCTGGCCGCCAAGAGCTCGGGCCTCGGGACCCAGACCAACGATGACAACTGGCCGTCCGTGCTGACGCTGACGGGCGGCGTCGCCCAGTTCGTCGAGAACCAGCCCGCGGTGCTCCTCGATGCGGGCGCCACGATCACCGACCGCGACTCGGCGGACTTCGCCGGCGGCTCGCTGACGGTCACCCTGACGGCGGGCGCCACGGCCGACGATCGGCTCGCCATCCGCCACCAGGGCGCCGGGGCGGGCCAGGTCGGCGTCTCGGGCGCCACGGTCACCTACGGCGGCGTGGCCATCGGCACGTGGACCGGCGGCACCGGCTCGACGCCGCTGGTGGTCGCGTTCAACGCCAATTCCAGCCCGGCGGCCGCCCAGGCCGTCGCGCGGAACCTCCTGTTCTCGAACGTCTCCGACACGCCCTCCGAGGCCCCGCGGACCGTTGAGTTCGTGGTCAACGACGGCGACACGCCGTACCCGCCGTTCAACACCAACAGCGGCGCCCTGACGATCGGCGTCACGGCGACCAACGACGCCCCGGTCAACACGGCGCCCGGCGCGGCGGCGGTCAACGAGGACGCGACCCTCACCTTCTCGGCGGCCAACGGCAATGTTATCTCGGTGGCCGACCCCGACATCGGCGCCAACCCGATCCTGGTGACGCTGACGGCGGTCAACGGCACGCTCACCCTCGCCACGACGCAGCACCTCACCGTGACCGGCGACGGCACCGGCACGGTCAACCTGACGGGCCCGGTGGCCGACGTCAACGCCGCCCTCGATGGCCTCGTCTTCACGCCGCCGGCCGACTCCTTCGGGCCGGCCAGCCTCCAGATCGTCTCGAGCGACCAGGGCGCCAGCGGCAGCGGCGGCGCCAAGGCCGACGCCGACACCGTCGCCATCACCGTCGACCCCGTCAACGACGTGCCCTCCTTCACGGCGGGTCCGGACCAGGCGGTCGACGAGGCCGACCCCTTGAACCCGGGTTCGGAGGTGCATGCGGTGGCGGGCTGGGCGACGGGCCTCTCGAAGGGGCCGGCCAACGAGTCCGGCCAGACGCTGTCGTTCCTGGTGACCACCGACAATCCCGCCCTCTTCACCGCCGCCGGACAGCCGGCCGTCGCCTCCGACGGCACGCTGACCTACACCCTGGCGACGCTCACGCATGGCGCCGCCACCGTGACCGTCTGGATCCACGACAACGGCGGGACCGACCGCGACGGCGTCGATACGTCCGCCCCGCAGACGTTCACCCTCACGGCCAACCCGGTCAATCACGCCCCGTGGGCCGATGCCTTGACGCCCAGCGTCACGATGAACACCGACACGAACATCCAGCCCGCCGACATCGCCCTGGCGGGGCACGACTGGGCCGGCGAGACCCCCGACGCCGATTTGGTCTATGAGATCCTGACGTGGCCGACCCACGGCACGCTCGGCGCGCCGGCCGGCTCGCACGTCCAGTACACCCCCGACCCCGAATACGTCGGCAACGACACCTTCGCGTACCGCGTCACCGACAACGGCAACCTGCCGGGCAACGCCGCCAACGTCCTGTCCGGCGCATCGGCCACGGTTACTCTCATGGTCGGCGAGCACCGCGTCTGGGGCGCCAAGGCCACCTACGTTGACGACAATGGCGACCAGGTGACGGTCGCCCTGACCGGGCCGGGCGGTCTGGACCCGGTGTTCCCGCATGGCGGCCAGAGCGATCTCGCCCAACTCTCCGTCACGGGCGCCACCGAGAAGTCCGCCGTGACCTTCACCCTCAAGAAGGGCGCCCAGGGCGACGGCCTGACCACGGTCGGCACGATCAACATCACCGGCTCGCTCGGCACCTTCACGGCCCCCATGGCCAGCCTCCGGAACCTGTTCGCCATCAGCGGCACCCTCGGCAAGCTCACCCTCGATGACGTGGGCAGCCCCCTGGACAGCGTGCCCATCACGATCGGCGGCTCGGCGACCCCGAAGGGCGGCGTCACGCTCGTCTTCGACCACGTCCACGACACCTCCCTCGTCTCCGGCATGCCCATCGCCGCGCTCACGGCCACCGAATGGCTTGACACCCTCGGCCCGGCCATCGAGACGATCCAGGCCCCGTGGCTCGCCGCGCTGGCGATCAAGGGCGACAAGACCCACGCCGGCGACTTCGGCGCCAACCTCACGCTCTCCGGCGCCGGCCTGGCCGGCACCACGGGCAAGACCCTCGGCGCCGCCACGATCAAGGGCGCCGTCACGCCCAGCACCTGGGACGTCACGGGCACGACCGGCGCCGTGGCCGTCGGGGGCGCCGTGGGCGCGGCCGGACAGCCCTGGGTCCTCAAGAACGCCACCAGCGTCGCCTCCCTCACCCTCGGCGCCGTGGCCGATGCCGACGTCTCGGCCGGCGTCCTCGGCGCCATCAAGGCGGTGCTGTGGCTCGACGGGTCCATCACCGGCAATCTGCTCGCCTCCATCGCCACCACGGGGGCCGCCGCCACCAAGACCGCCGCCGCCATCCCCGGCGACTTCGCCGCCAACCTCACGCTCACGGGCCTCGGCGTTCCGGCCAAGGGCAAGACCCTCGGCGGCGCCGCGATCAAGGGCAACGTCGCGCCGAGCACGTGGGACATCACGGGCCCTGTCGGCGCCCTGGCCGTCAGCGGCACTGTGGGCGCGGCGGGCGAGCCGTGGGTCCTCAAGAACGCTACGAACATCGCCTCCCTGACGCTGGGCGACGTGGCCGATGCCAACGTCAGCGCGGGCGTCCTCGGCGCCATCAAGGCCGTGCGGTGGCTCGACGGGTCCATCACCGGCAACCTGCTGACCTCCATCGCCACCACCGGCCTCGCGGCCACGAAGCCCGCCATCCCCGGCGACTTCGGGGCCGACGTCACGCTCTCCGGCGCCGTCCTGGCCGGCACGGCCAAGACACTCGGCGCCGCCACCATCAAGGGCAACCTGAACGCGGGCCTCTGGGACGTGACCGGACCCGTCGGCGCCCTGGCCGTCACCGGAACCGTCGGCGCCGTCACCCCGTGGGCCCTGAGGAACGCCACGAACGTCGCCGGCCTGACGTTGGGCGACGTGGTCGAGGCCGACGTGACCGCCGGCATCCTGGGCGCCATCAAGGCCGTCCGGTGGCAGGGGGGCACCATCACCGCCAGCACCGCCGCCTCGATCACCACGACGGGCGCCGCCGCCACCAAGACCGCGGCCGCCATCCCCGGCGACTTCGGGGCCAGCGTGCTCCTCGACGGCACGGGCGTCACCGCCAAGACCAAGACCATCGGCGCCGTCGCCATCAAGGGCAGCGTGCCCCAGGGCCTCTGGGACGTGGCGGGCGCCATCGCCTCGATCGCCGTCGGCGGCGACTTCAAAGCCCTCCTGACGCTCACCGACACCACCGGTCAGACCACCCTCGGCAAGATGAACGTGGCCGGCAAGCTCGAACACGCCACCGTCACCTCCACCGGCTCGCTCGGCACGCTGACGGTCGGCGCCGCCAGCAACACCACCGTCCTGGCGGGCGACCTGACGGCCGACCTGACGAAGCACAAGTCGATCGCCGGCTTCAGCGTCAAGGGCCTCAATGGCGTGACCAACGCCTTCATCGCCTCGAACGTCCAGGCCTGGACGCTCGGCACGATCGTCGTCAAGTCGGTCCAGACCGACAACGCCACGGTGGCCTACGGCGTCAAGGGCCACTCCGTCGAGTCGTACCAACGCGACACGGGCGCCAAGATCACCAAGAAGGCCGGGCCGCAGGCGCCGCCGCTGGACACCGCGGGCGACTACCTCCTGGACCTCGTGGCGTAAGCCGGCGAGAAGACGCGAAGGAAGGTTCCAGAGCAGGACCGACAGGTCTCGCGCGGCGGGCCAGGACAGCCCGCCGCGCCTCGTCTTGAGGCCAAGCCCGCCCCCCTCTCCTTGCTGTCGAGCCCGCCCCGGAAGCGGCGGCACACGCCGCCTGCCGCCCTCTCCCGCCCCTCCCGCGCCAGACTCGAACAACAACTTACACTCACGCAATGCGGGAAAGCCGTTGCGCAGCGTCCCCAGGTTTTCCCGCTCGCCCCGTATCCAACCGAAGGTCGGCGGGCCGCCTACTCGACCACGGCCGTGCCCCATTCGGCAGGTTCCAGGCGGCTCTCGTTCGGGATATCGTTGGTGACGTTGGCGGAGAAGCTGTTGTTGGTCCAGTAGGCGCGGAGCGACGTCTGGCTGCCGGTGGAGTTCCCGAAGACGTAGCCGAGGTCGAGCCGGACCGTCGTCCCCGGCTTCGGCGTCCAGCCGATCACCTCGAGCGGAATCACGACCACCACCTTGAAGCCGCCCGCCGCCTTCGCGTACTCGAGCGTGACCTTGTCGGTCAAATCGATGGCATCGAAGGACTCCTTTCCCGTGGGCGACGTGAGGACGACGGGCTGGCCCAAGAAGCCCTTGACCTTTGGGCGATAGACCACGGCCGTGGGCTTCCCCTTCTGGCGTGTGACAAGGATGCGAAGATCGCCGGGCGCGGGGATCTTCCGTTTCGGATCGGCGGCGCTGTCGGCGGCAAGCTGGATGTCGAGGAGGTTGCCGCCCTTGAAGATGATCCGCGGGTCGGTGGTTTCGTTCCGAAGCTCCGCGGGGCTCGTGACGTCGTAGGCGACGTACAGATTCTTCTCATCGTAGGCGGCCCTTGCCGTGAAGGCCCGGCCGGCGTCGACCGTCTTGACCACGCCCTTGGCGAGGCCCAGTGCCGCGCGGCCGCGCACGATCTCCAGACGCTGGCTCCTGGCCTTGGCGCGCTCGTAGTCCGCGAGGGCGTCGGCGGCCGCCTTGGCGCCAGCCTCGGTGTGGGTGTAGATGCCGCCCGGCAGCCGCTTCACGGTATCCAGGCCGAGGATCTCCGTGACGCGCCCGTCCTGGTCTCCGGCCAGCAGGAAGTAGCGGTTCATCCCGTCGGGCTTGACGAGTTGGCCCGTGATGACCTCCGATGCGGTGATGTCCGGGCCGAGCCCGCCGCTACGGCCGTCGCGCATCACCATGCCCACGCAGAGGCCGTCGCGGGTGAAGAGGTGGTACGGGCCGAAGTAGGACGCGGCGCCGGTGAAGTCGCCCGCCACGCCGAGCGGCATCGTGAGGCCGTGGAGCCTGCCGGGCGTGACCATCGGGAGGCTGAGCGCCTGGTTCCACTCGATGACGCCGTCGTAGGCCCAGAGCCGCCTGCCGTCGCGCGTCCAGCGGGCGAAGCCGGGGTCCCGGCCGGGGCTGAGCGTGTAGACCGAGTCGTCCTGGTTGTCGAGCCAGAGCGACGTGCCGTTGGAATTCGAGCCCTTGAACGGAATCGGCACTCTCTGGGTGAAGTCGTAGACCGGGCGGCCATCGGCGCCGAAGCGGACGGGCTTCAGCAGGAAGCCCGCGTCGGACCAGGCGTTGAGGTGCTCATCGACCCAGTTGAAGGCGGTCTCGCCGCGGCCCGTCGGCGACTTCGTGAGCTCGTTCTCCTGGACGGTCTGGTCGTTGTTGGCATCCTGCCAGAGGTAGGCGCCCTCGGGGAACTTCTGGCGGTCGTTCATCACGGGGTAGAGGATGCCGCCGCCGTACTGGCCGAAGGCGATGCGGATGGTGCCGGCGAACGGCTTGAAGACGTCGCCGTCGCGGATGAAAAGCATGTTGGAGTAGTCGATCATGCCCCACCCGAACTGCTTCCCGTTCTTCGCCGTGAAGACGCGGAAGTGGCCGGCGTAGCCGCCGGGGTTCGGCATCTCAATCATGTTGGGCGCCGTCGGACGCCAGATCGTGCTCCAGGGAATGCACGTGCCCTTGTCGAGATCCACTTTCCAGAGGACGTTGTGGCAGTAGAGTTCGTCCGGGTGCTTCGGGTCCATGTAGGCCCAGCCGAAGTAGGCGCTGCCGCCGAAGAACTGCGCGACCAGGGTCCCCGACTTCGTGTTCCAGACGCTGTGGCGCTTGGGGCCGTCGAGCGTCTCGGCGACCCAAAGGTTCCCGCCCTTGTCCAGCGCGATGCCGCCGGGCTCGAGTATGCCGCCGCTGTCATAGCGTCCGACGCGCGGCCGGCCGCCCGCCTTGCCGAGGCTCTTCAGGAACTGGCCGTTGGCGCTGAAGACAGAGACGTTCTGGAGCTTGCCGGCGTTGGCGACGTAGAGCGTACCGTCGGGAGCGACCGCGAGGCCCGCCGGCGCGTCGAGGTGATCGCTCGCGAGCGGCGACGCCTTGCCCTCGCGGATCGCCAGGACCTTGCCCTGGCTGATCACCGCCACGGAGCCGTCCGGCCGGGCCGCCAGGCGCTTGGGCGCGGGCACTTCCCACGTCGCCCGGAGGTCGCCGCTCTTTCCGTCGTAGACGCCGACCGCGTTCCGCGCGGTCCACGAGACGTAGACCGTGCCCTTGGCCTCCGCGACGGCGGTCGCGACGTTCGTCTTGGCGTTGCCGCCGGCGGGCGGGGCGAGCGCGGGCTTGCCGTTGCCCCAGTTCACGGGGCGGCCGTCCTTGAGGTCAAAGAGCTTCACGGACCCCGCGCCTTCGTAGCCGTTGTCGCCGGCGACGAGCAGGTGCCGGCCGTCCTGGGCCATGTCCTGGGCGTTGTGCCGAATGCCCCAGAGCTTCTTTCCCTTGAGGTCGGTCTTGATGATGCCCCAGCCCGACTCGCTCATGCTCCAGGAGAGGAACATGGCGTCGCCGGCAGCACACACGGCCGTGGGGTAGCCGTGGTCGCCGCCCCAGCCTCCGGTGTTGTCGTCGGTCTTGTAGGGGGGCTGCCCGGAGTTGTGGGCCGAGAGGATGAACTTCGTTTTGAGCGGCTGGTGATAGAGGCCCCTCCCTGTGTACGTGCCGGCGGGGAGCGGCTTGCCGACGTTGTCGAGGCCGTCCCAGCGTTCGACGTTCCGGCCCGCCCGGCGGGCGCCTTGGGCGACGAGGGTGCGGGCGACATGGCCCTGGTCGTCAAACAGGGCGATGCTCACCTCGCTGTCTTCGGGCACGTCGTAGGTGAAGGTGAGCGGCAGGGGTTTTTCCGGCGGCAGGCCTTCCTCGACCAGGTCCTTCGCCAGGTTCCCCTTCTCGGCGAAGACGATCTTGCCCCAGCACCCCGAGCTCTGGTAGGGGAAACCGGGTCCGGCCATGACGTCGTAGGCCCAGGCGCCGCCCCCGGCCGTCTTGAGCCCGTCCGGTGCGCTCCAGTTGAACTGGACCGTGCCGGCGACCACGTCCCCGGCCTTCGGGGGCGCCTTGGCTTCGAGCGTCGTCCACGGGAGGCGGTACTCAAACGCGTAGCCGCGCCCGTCGGCGTCCTTCACGTAGGCCGCCTGGAACCTGTCCGGCGTTACGACGCCCGGCGTCGGGTACTTCGTGTGCGGCAGCGCGTAGTTCATGCCGTGGAAGAGCTGAAGGACCGGCTCCTGCCGGTCGGTGTAGTACCACAGCGTGCAGTGGGCCATCTGGTCGTTGGGCGGGGCGTTGTACTGCGACTGGTTGACGGGGTAGCCCTGCTTCGGGTCGAGGACGATGCGGAACTGGCACGAATCGGCGTCCCAGCCTTTGTCGGGGTCCACCTTCGGGTCGTGGCGGTTCGCGAGGGGCGTCGGGTCGCGGACCACCGCGCTTAAGTACAGGGCGTCGGCGTTGTACATCAGGGCGAACCGGGCGCTCTGCATCTCGCTGGTCTCCGAAACGACGTACATGAAGACCTGGCCCGACAGGTCCCAGTCGCCCAGATTGCCGTCGATCTTGACCTTGCCGGGGGCCGGCACCGCATAGACCTTCTTGTGGCGCGCGAGGCCCGTGTCCGCCAGAGCAGCGCTTGACGCGGCGACCAGCAGCGCGAAGAAGAGCACAAGGACGCGTCGGGTGCCTGACATGCCGGAGACCTCCTTGCAGAAAGTGCCCAACCGGCCCAAGGACGTCACATGCAGGGATCGTACCGGGCGGAGGGTCTGGTATCAATCGGCATCTTCCGCCGCCGCACGCACCCCCGTGTCGCTCTTGGGTTCCCGGACGCACCCGCTTCGGCCCTCCTCCCGCCTGGCCTGATGCAAAGGCAGGCTTGTCAGAGATTGAGAGCGTGGCTATAGTGGTGGCCCGACGGCCCACGGCGGTCGTGGGTGGAGGCGCACCAGGTCCAACCAGAGCGAGGGGTGGTCGCCCCTGCGCCCGAACCAGGGCAAGGATCTCATCATGGCCGAGAAGAGCGTAGGAACCGATTCGCTGGCGATGGAAACCAAGCAGGAGTACACCGGCAAGAAGCTGCGCATGGCCTTCATCGGCTGCGGCGGCATCGCCCAGACTCACCTGGGCGTGCTCAGGAGCTTCCCCGATGTCGAGGTGGTGGCCGGCGTCGACATCGTCCCCGCCCGCCTGAAAGTCATGGAGGAGACGTGGGGCGTCAAGGCCGTCTACGCCGACTGGAAGAAGATGCTCAAGGAGGTCAAGCCCGATGCGGTGAGCATCTGCACGCCCAACGGCGTGCACGCCCAGCCGGCCATCGACGCGGCCGCCGCCGGATGCCACGTCCTCACCGAGAAGCCGATGGCCATGAACCCCGCCCAGTGCCAGAAGATGATCGACGCCGCCCGCAAGAGCAAGGTCAAGCTGTGCGTCGGGTTCCAGTTTCGGTATCATCCCAACACCGAGTTCCTGGTCCGCGCCCGCGAGGCCGGCCAGTTCGGCAACGTCCTGTTCGTCAAGTGCCAGGCCCTGCGCCGGCGCGGCATCCCCAACTGGGGCGTGTTCGGCCAGAAACACCTCCAGGGCGGCGGGCCGATGATCGACATCGGCGTTCATGTTATCGAGATGGCTCACTACGTCATGGGTTCGCCCAGGCCGGTGGCCGCGTCGGGCCGCACCTGGACCTACATGGGCAACAAGAAGTCCGACGTGGTCTCGATGTGGCCGAACTGGGACTACAAGACCTACACCGTGGAAGACCTGGCCATCGGGCAGATCCGCTTCGACAACGGCGCCCTCCTCCAGATCGAGGCCTCGTTTGTGGCCCACATCGAGAAGGACGTCTGGAACTTCACCCTGGTGGGCGAGAAGGGCGGCTGCACCTGGGACCCCCCCATGATCTTCACCGACAGGGCCGGCACCATGGTCAACTGCGCCCCCGGCTGGCTGAGCCCGAACGTCGACTTCCCCACCCTGTTCACCTACAAGCTGCGCAACTTCGTGGACGGTTGCCTCAAGGGCACGCCCCTCCGCGCCCCCGGCGAGGCCGGCTTGGCCGTTCAGAAGGTCCTCGACGGCGTGTACCGCTCGTCGGCCGCAGGTAAGGAAGTCAAGATCGACTGAGAGCGCCGCCGCGGCGCTTGGCGCGGCGGGCCGGGCCGACGCGCTCGTGAGCGGGGGCGGGCCGCTCGTGGCAGAGGTGGACGACTGGCGGCGGTTTCTGGCCCAGGAAGGGGAGGCCGCGGAGGCGGCGCTCTGGCGTCGTCGCGCGCACGGGGCGTCCGCTGGGCGACGTGCGGTTCGTGGGGCGTCTGGAGCGCCTGCTCGACCGTCGTCTCGTTCCCGGAAGCCCGGCCGCCCGAAGAAGGAAGATGATTTTGTGTCCCCAGATTCCCCTATTGAGGCCATATAGCCATGGAGAGCATTCGCGGTTACCTTGTGGTTCTTCGAGACCCCGGATGCCCGCACCGGCTGGGTTATAGGGGAATCTTCCGGGCGCCAACTTACCCCTCCGATCTTCCTGAAGAGCAAGAGGCAATGGACAAATATGTATTCTCAACGGATATCCGATCACCAGAGACATGGATGATAGCCGGCTTGGCCAAGGCAAGGGAGTTGCTTTCACTCTTCGCTCGGTCCCCGCGCAAGTATGAGATTATCTATTGTGAAAGCACAGAAGCGGAGCGTGGAGCGGGCGAACTGCCGGCCTGCACCAACCAGAGTGGACAATTTCTTGGCTTCGACGTGGCGCCCATAGGCGGCGAATTCTGGTCCATATTGGACGATATGCCTGCGGAGTTGAAGACGTATGCGAGCGATCTCAACCCGAATGGACTCTTCGACAAGCAAAGCAGCGCGGAGGAGTACCTGGACAAATACAGGCGAATGGAACTTCCAGACTATGATATGCCATTTATGATCTGGCGAGTCTACGCAGTGCCGTAGAGGCACAACAGTGCGCCAGTTCCTGCAGTTTCGCGTGCGACGGACAAGGTCGGTGCATCTCGAAGGTTAGGTACTCTGGGCACAGGATACCAGTTTATTCTTGACAAGCTCTCGGACTGCCCTACCGTGGGATCATGGCTCGCCTTGCTCGCGTGATCGTGCCGGGCTGTCCCCACCACATCACCCAGCGGGACAACCGCCGCCAGCGCACCATCTTCGGAGACGACGATTATCAGGCGTACCCGGCGCTCATGGCCGGCTGGCTTCGCCGCGGCGGGGTGCACATCTTGGCGTGGTGCCTGATGCCGAATGACGTGCACCCCATCGCCCTGCCGGAGACGGCCGAGGTCCTCCCCCTGGGGCCGCGTCGCCGTCGGCGACGCGAAGGCCGACTTGTGGGCCGAGCATCAGAAAGCGCTGTCAGAAACATAGTTGCGGCCGACGTTTCGACGCCTGACCCGACGCCTGGGTGCACTGCAACCCAAACGGCCGAACTCCCATTTACCCTATTTCCTACTTGCCCTTTTGCCCGATATGGG
>Ga0315282_10015539_pt1 | contig 11212 bp, 7 predicted proteins | sample YL17G07_20_MG_FD_203693 | JGI IMG/M metagenome (GOLD analysis project Ga0315282, IMG submission 203693) | Sediment microbial communities from Yellowstone Lake, YNP, Wyoming, USA - YL17G07_20 | ecosystem: Environmental > Aquatic > Freshwater > Lake > Sediment | place: USA: Wyoming | collected...
TCAGGCTACCTTGAGTGGGACTTCTGTGTCCTCTTCGGCTTTTTCAGCACCTTTCCTAAGAGGCGCCTCTGTTACGGGAGAAAGGGACCGTTTGTACCTACTGCCGCGCGCGCTGTAGGGCCGCTGGGGAACGCGTGTCTGCTACCTCAGTAGCACCAAGGGGCCTGACGCGACTACTCAGCAACCCTTTCGTCCGCCCATCGGCCCTGGGCTCATCCTCAGCGGGGGAGCACTCGAAGCCCCACCCAAGACCGAAGCCTCAGGCGGGACCTGCGACTCCCACTTCCCATTCTGCCCACCATCATACCACACCTCCACCAACAAGTCAAGCACAAAATCTACATACACAGACAGATAGTGCACAACACGAGCCACGGGAAGCAGTTAGAAGATGAGAATTCTTTGCCTCTGACGGAGTGGGACCGGACAGACCTGAAGGTCTGTCCCTACAAGACCGCCTCCGGGCGATGCTGTGGGGATAGGGCTTCAGCCCTGTCCGAAACCTGTTGTGCCGGGGTGAACGTGGGGAACGGACTGAAGGCTCTGGGCTGCCACTTGGCGGGGGGTTGGTGGTGGACCGCGGGCGGCCCTTGGACAGGCTCGGGGCAAGCCGGACCGTGCGAGGCGACAAGGTCGGGAATCTGCTTGACAGCGGGCGCGCACGAAGCAAGACTGAAAGCGTGGGAAGGAACCCTAAGCTTGGTCCGCTCTTATGGGAAGGGGGCGGCATTTTCTTGCCGAATATAGAAGCGCCTTGGCCCTATTTGGCCTCCAAAGGGGAGGATGATAATGGTCCGAAGAGCCGCCCAATCGCAGCCGGATGTCCCTTTGTTCCTGACAATGCCACGTGAGGAGGCGGCCAAAAGAATCCAGGATCGGATCGGCGTGGGCAGCGAACTCAAGACGCGGCAGATTAGTACTAAGCAGGGGTTCGACGAGGTTGCAAAGGCTTTGTGGACATGGAGTGAGTATAACGAGGAACTGCTTGGGCGCATGTTTACGAGCCCGAGGATCGCGGAGGAGTACAGAGCCAGCATGCGGTTCTTCATCGCTAGGGACTACTCCTTGGCCGAAGGGATTAATGACCTTCACAGATCCATCGACACGAAAATTCGCAGGCTTTCTTCGGTCAAGGAGCGTCTTGAGCTAATTCCGCTCGCTCCTAGCGTCGCCGAAGAGCAGCCTGTATCGCTTCGCGCGCCATCAGTCGCGGGCGACAAGGTTTTCCTCGTTCATGGCCACGACGAAGCCGTGCTTCAGGCGGTTGCCCGCTTCGTCGGTAAGTTGGGCCTAACTCCGGTAATCCTCCACGAGCAGGCGAGCAAGGGTCGGACGGTTATCGAAAAATTGGAGCAGCACGGAGAGGTTGGGTTTGCCGTCGTACTTCTCACGCCAGATGACGTGGGCGGAAGCAGTGAGAAGACACTCCGGCCACGGGCGCGCCAGAATGTCGTCTTGGAGTTGGGTTACTTCCTTGGACGCCTCGAGCGGCAGCACGTTTGTGCACTGTATTCTGGCGAGCTAGAGCTGCCTTCTGACTACATGGGCGTGGTCTACGTTCCTTTCGACGAGGGCGGCGGTTGGCAACTCAAGTTGGCAAAGGAACTAAAGGCTGCTGGCTTTTCTTTGGACACGAACAAGTTGGTTTAGCAGGGGAGCGAGCATGGCGCTGGTCGATAAGATCCGGGAACAGTTCAAGCAGTTGCTCGCGGATTACGACGCATTGCGCAAACAGTACTGGAGGGATGGCGAGTGGTACAGCTGGCCGCCAGAGGACGAGTACATCCGGATTCGAACCCAGGGACTCAACCTGATCAGGCTGAGTTGCGGCGAAGGCTCGGAACACTATCTACAACTTCGGCGTCTGGCCGAGGACAAAGGTGCTGCCTATGCCTCGCGTTTCCTCCACATCGTCGCGGGAATTCTCGAGGCTGCGTTGCGGGACTTTGAGGGCGACATGCTGTTCGACACGGAGCTCCGCGTGAGAGCAGAAGTGCTCGATGACTTCCTTTCGCAAGCCGAGCACCTCGCAGAGCAGAAGCTCTATGTGGCTGCAACGGCCCTTGGGGGCGCGGTACTCGAGGACACCCTTCGCAAGATGTGCGACCGAAGGGGGCTGAGCTATCCGGAGATCACCTCCATCGAGCCTCTGAACGTGCTACTTGTCAAGGCGGACGCCTACGACAAGTTGCTTCAGAAGCAGGTAACGGCATGGGCTGACCTGCGGAATAAGGCCGATCACGGACGGTTCGAGGAAGTGACGGCGGCAGACTCGTGCGACTTCCTGAAGTGGCTGCGGCGCTTCGTGACGGAGCACTTGCGCGACTCGCCGGCCCTACAACCGTGACCTTTCGGCACTCACCTGTTTTTCTGCTGAATTGTTCCACTGCTGTGCCCGCCTTCGGCGGGGGGGAAGGTGCGGGTGATGATGGCTTGGCGGCGGAGGAGCATCTGGAGGAGGTAGTCCCGGTCCTCGTGATAGGAAAACTTACTTGCGGCGGCGGGGGCGGCGCCGAGACTTGGGTTCGCTCGGCCCGGCGGGGGTCGGGGGGGCCTGCGCCTCCAGGTCCTCCGCGGCAGGCACGTCGTCGGGAACGGGCACATCCGCTGGGGTCGGCACATCTTCAGCAGGAAAGGATTTGAGGGCGACCTCGGCGGCGCGCTGCTCGGCCTGGCGCTTGCTTTGGCCGACGCCCCGGCCGAAGGGCTTCCCGTCCACCAGGGCCTCCACCTCGAACTCCCGGCTATGGTCGGGTCCGCGCACCGCGACCACCTGGTACTGGGGAGAGGCCCGCCCCCGGGCCTGCACCACCTGCTGGAGGAGGCTCTTGAAGTTGCGGTCATGACCCCGGTGGAGGACGCGCTGGAGGAGCGGGCGGAAGTGGCGCCTGATGAAGCCCTGGGCCGGACGAAGGCCCCCATCCAGATAGACAGCAGCGATGATGGCCTCGAAGGCGTTGGCCAGCACGGAGTGAGGAAGCCGTTGGCCAGCCAGGCCCCTGCCTACGTGAATGCAGGGCCCCACGTCAAGCTGCTCGCAGACAGCGGTCAGGCTCTGTCGGCTGACGACGATGGACTTGATGCGGGTGAGTTCGCCTTCGGTCGCTTCCGGAAGCAGGTCGTAGAGCCAGCGGCTGACCACCGTCCCCAGGACGGCGTCGCCCAGGAACTCCAGACGCTCGTTCGAGGCCGCGGGGTCTGAGCTTTCCGAAGAGTGGGTGAGGGCCCGCTCCAGCCAAGCCACTTCCTTGAACCGGTAGCCCAGGAGTTCCTGGCAGTGTTCGAGAGCCTTGGCGCTGGGGCGACGCCGGCGAGAGCGACCCTGGCGGCCAGAGCCGGGCGCCCGCTTCGCGGGCGCGGAGGCGGCCCGCCGGCGGCTGGAAGATGGGCCATTCGGCGAGCCGGAAGAAGTCGGTGTTTCAGCCTGGGTCGCATGTCGAGGAAGGCGGTGGGCTTCGGCCGCTCCCGGCTCGACCGCTGGCCCGGGCGGACGGGTCCCGCTTGTCGGAGTCGGGGCGAAGTCAAGGGAGCCTGACACCCCCCAGGCCGAACTCACCCCAGGTGCCCATGAAGCCGATGCGCGCACAGGTCTGCGCCCCCAGAAGACCCCGCGCTGCGGGGTCTTGGCCCCTCCGGGGGTCTGGGCCGACGCGGGTCGTGGCCCCCGGAACCGGGCGGCAGTCTTCGACCCTGAGGCTCAGACCCGAAGGGCACGCCAAGAGAGGCTGCGCCTCTCCGGCCACAGAGAACGTCCGGAGCATAGCGCCTTCGGGCCGGCGGAGCAACGGTTTTCTCCCCGGCCGAAAAAACTCCTTCCGTCAGCCCGGCCTGGACGTCTATACTCCCACTGGACGAAAGTGGCACTATCGCCACGGATGCGGGGAACGTCCCGGCGAAGAAGGGCGCATCTGATGCCGACTTGCGGCACGGGCTCAGGCTCTCGGCGCGCGTGCAGGCGGGCTCCTCAAGAAGCCTTCCTCCGGACGCGGAGCCTGGCGCGACATCCCTCCTGGCTCATCTGCTTGCTCGCTGGCGCGTTCTGCCTGGGGCTCGTCGCTGGCGCCCAGGGCGGCGAGACTGCGCCGGGTGTTCGCCCTCGAGCGAATGCGGAGGGGCCGGCCAAAGGGGGCGGCCTGGGTCCGGCGGGTGCCCGGGAAGCGGGCGCGGAGGCGCCACAAGGCGCGCCAGCACCGACGACCATCGCCGTGGACGAACTCCGGCCAGGCCAGCAGGGCTACGTCCTGACCACGCTCCTTGGGGTGAAGCCGACGGCGTCGCCGGTCGTGGTCCTGGGGGTCATCCGGAACTTCCGTCCCCAGGAGGACATGGTGCTGGTCCGCCTGGAGGGCGAGCCTTTCCAGCAGACGGGCATCATTCTGGGGATGAGCGGCTCACCGGTCTACATCGAGGGGCGCCTTGCGGGCGCGGTCTCCCACGCCTGGGCCTATGCGAAGGAGCCCATCGCCGGGGTCACCCCCATCGCCAACATGCTCCGCCTGCTCGCGCCGAGCCCGCCTTCGAGCGAGCCCGCGCCCGGGGCTCCGGGCGCCGCCGGGGGACCCACGGTCACGCAGAGCAACACCCCCTATGACCTCCCCGGCGGCCTGAGGGAGTCAGGCACCGGCGTGGCCGCTTCGACGGGCACGTCACCAGAGGCCGGGCATCCAGCCGAGGCTGGTCAGCTGACATCCGTGGGCCCGAGCACAATCGAGGGGTCGGCGGGCCGCCGCGAGGGTGTGGAGCGCGCCGGGTTCTCTCTCGTGCCCTTCTTCCTCCGTCGCGGCGAGCGGCCGTTCGGCTCGGATGCAGGCGACGTCCTTCCTCTCGGGAGGGGGAACGTGGTCAGGTCAAACGACACCCGTCTCCCGACCCCCCTCCCCCTGGCTGTGAGTGTAGGCGGGCTTCCGGCCGGCGGGCTGGAGCAGTTGACCGAGAGTTTCCAGCGTGCGGGTTTCGTCACCGTCACCGGGGGAGACTCCGTCTCTTTCGGCAAGCCAGCGGGGACCGCGTCCCCCTCTCCGGCCGGAAGGGAGGGCCCAGCGGCCCAAGAGGTGCAGCAGCCCGCCCAAGGTCCGGGGGCAGCCTTCGAGCCTGGGGCGCCCATAGCCGTGCAGTTGGTCCGGGGCGACATCGACATCAACGCCCTGGGGACGGTGACCGCGGTGGTGGGCGACCGGGTGTTAGCGTTCGGCCACCCGGTGTTAGGGCAGGCAGGGGCCGAACTCCCGCTCGCGAGCGCCACCATCACCGCCGTCATCCCCAGGCAGGAGGTCTCGCTCAAACTCTGGAGCGTGCTCCAGGAAGTGGGGGTGACGGAGACGGACGGCCAGTCCGGGCTCACCGGGAGGCTCGGTCGGCGGGCGACGACCATCCCCGTCACCCTCTCCGTCCTCCGCCGGGACGTGGGCCGCGAAGACACGTACCGGATGGAGGTGGCCCGCCACCCGCTCCTCACACCGGACCTGTTGGGGGCCATCGCCGGGGCGGTGCTCGCCGTGGGCGGAAGTCCGGGGGAGGAGTCCTCCGCGCACCTGGTCACCACCATCACCCCGGCGGGGTTCCCCGTGCTTCGCTACGACGACTGGTTCAGCGGTCCGGAGATAGCGTCGCAGGTGGCGCGGGAGGTGGCCGCGGTACCGGAGCTTCTGCTGGACAACCCCTTCGGCCCGGTGGAGGTGAAAGGAATCACGGTGGCCGTGGAGGTGGTGGCGGAAAGGCGGGTGGCCACCATCGAGAGTCTCTCTCTGGACGAAGTGACGGTCCGGCCGGGCGGCACGGTGAAGGTGGAGGTGACGCTCGCCCCCTACCGGGAGCCGCGCCAGCAACGAACGCTGGAGTTCAAGGTGCCCGCCGACGCCCAGCCGGGTCCGCGCATCCTGGTGGTGGGAGACGCGCAAGCGGAGGTGCGGCTCGACCTCCTTGCCCGCCGACACCACTACGAGCCACGCTCCTTGCCGGAGCTCATGGCCCTCCTTGCGGAGGAGTTCAAGCAGACCCGCCTCTACGGCCGGGTCTCCCAGGGCACCTTTGGGGTGGCCATCCGGGGGGTCGAACTCCCCAACCTCCCGGCCAGTACGCTCCAGGTGCTCAGTTCGCCGTTAGAGACGGACCGCTCGGCCATCATCGGCTCCCTGACCGCGGCGACGGAAACGCCCTGGGTGCTCCGGGGGGTCAGAGCCGCCTACCTCAAGGTCAGCGATGAGAAGGAAAAGGAGAAACAGCCGTGAGGGAAACAGGCAAGGGGCTTCGGCCCCTTGGCTCGGGTCCGGTCAAGCGGCGAGCGTACCGAGCGGCCGTGACGCTCCTTGCTGTGGTGCTGCTCGCGTCGCCGGCGCTCTTGGCTGCGGGCGTCCGTTTCTGGACGGATGAAGGGGACGGGTTCCGCCAGGGCGCTCACAGCGGCACCGTCCTCAGCGCCGACGGCTGGCTGACCCTGGCCGGCAAGCGGGGCACCCTCCTGGAACCTTCCCCCACCCGATTCGTGTGGGACCTGGCCACGGACAGCCGGGGCACCGTCTACGTCGCCACTGGCAACCAGGGCAAGCTCCTCCGCCTGCGGCGGGACCCGGCCTCGGGCGGCGACACCGTCGACGAGTTCTACGACTTCACCGACCCCGTCATCTTCAGCCTGGCCTGCGATGCCCAGGACAACGTGTACGCGGCGACCAGCCCCGGCGGCACCGTGTACAAACTGGTCCCCCGCGCGGAGGGGGGACCGGAAGTGTCCGTCTCCTTCGATGCGGAGGACCCGTACATCTGGGACATGGCCGTGGGTAAGCGCGGGCAACTCTACCTGGCCACCGGCCCGCAGGGACGCATCTACAAGGTCGAGCCGGACGGCACCGGCTCCCTCCTCTACGACTCCCCTGACCCGCACGTGCTCTGTCTCGCCCTGGCTCCCGACGACACCCTCTACGCAGGCACCAACGAACACGGGTGGGTCTATCGCTTCTCCCCCGACGGCTCCTTCCGGGTCGCCTACGACGCCGCCGAGGGGGAAATCCACGCCATGGTGACCGACAAAGCCGGCAACCTCTACTTCGGCACCGCGGACCTGGGTCGGGAGGCCAAGCCCGCGGAGCAGGCCCGCGCCGCACAGGCCCTGGTCGTCGACCTGATGCGCGGCGAGGGCGTGCAACCGTCGCTTCTCGCGCCGCCTTCCGTCATCATCCCCGGCGAGGAGGTCGCCGCCACCAACGGCCTGTACCGCTTGACCCCCGCAGGCGAGGTGGTGCAACTGGGCCGGTTCAAGGGGCTCCTCGTTCTCTCCCTCACCCGAGCGGGCGACGCCCTCTACCTGGGGACGGGAAACCAGGGCCGCCTCTTCCTCCTGGATGCGAGCGACCGGCTGAGCGAGGTCGAACCGCGGGCCAAGGCGGACTCGCCCCCACCCTTCGGCCGGCAGATAACGGCCCTCGCCGCGGGGGCCGCGGGTGAAGCCCCACCCGCTGCGGAGGGCCGCCCCCGCGTCTACCTGGGCACGGCGAACCCGGGCGGCCTGCTGGCCCTGGAGCCTGGCTTCGGTCCGCAAGGCACGTTCACCTCGCAGGCCTTCGATGCCCGGTCCGTCGCCCGCTGGGGACAGGTGAGCCTGGAGGGTGAACTCCCAGCACGCACCGCCGTACAACTGCGGACGAGGAGCGGGCAGACGGACAAGCCGGACGAAACCTGGAGTGATTGGACCGCCTTGGCGGACATCCTGCCCGGGGCCCGCGGCGGAGATGGAACTCCGGTCGGCAGCCCCCCGGCGCGCTTCCTCCAGTATGAACTGCGCCTGGCCACCGACTCGGTACAAGTGACCCCCACCATCACCCAGGTGCGCGTGGCCTACGTCCCCTCGAACCAGCCTCCCCGCATCCAGGGGCTGGCGGTGGGTCGGGCGCCCCAAGCCCAGCCTCAACCCCAGCCTCCGGCCCAGCCACAGCCGACGCCCGCCGAGCGACCGGGCACCGGCCAGGAACCACCGGCCCCCGCGTCCCCACCTGCGCAGCAGCCACCGTCACCCCGCGTACCCCCCGGCGTGGTCCCCCTGTTCTGGAGTGTGAGCGACCCCGATGGTGACCAACTCACCTTCACCCTGTACTTCCGGGGGGAGGGGGAAACGCTCTGGAAACTCATCGCCAAGGACCTCACCGGAACGAACCACAATTGGCAGACGGACGCGGTGCCCGACGGCACCTACTACGTCAAGCTGGTCGTCTCCGACGCCCCCTCCAACCCGGGCGACCGCGCCCTCTCCGCCGAGCGGGTGACGAGCGCCTTCATCGTCGACAACACCCCACCCCGCATCAGCGACCTCCAGTGCGAGCGAACAGGCGGCGACTACCAGCTCCGGGCGAGGGTCACGGACGAAACCTCACCCATAGCCTCGCTCGCCTACAGCATCGACGCCAAGGAGTGGGTCTCGGTTGAGCCTGCTGACGGGATCTTCGACCAGAGGCAGGAGGAAGTGTCGGTCGGTATCGGCAAGCTGGACCCCGGGGAGCACACCGTCACCCTGAAGGCCGGCGACTCCCGGGGAAACACAGCTGCGGGCAAACAGGTGGTGGTCGTCCCCCAGGAGGGCGGAGGGAACTGACTCCTGTCCGCCAGGGGCTCGACCAAGCCGCTGTAAGGCGCCGAAGGCGTCTGAGGCCTCGTGGGTGCCCGGTGAGTACGGAGGAGGAGGTCGGCCATGACGAAGATCGTCCTGGAGTTTGAGCGGGGCGGACGCATATCGGCGAGTCTGGACGAGAAGCGCGCCCCGGAAACCTCTAAAGCGGTCCTGGCCGCCCTCCCCTTCCAGGCCGAGGTCATCCACGCCATGTGGGCCGGCGAGGAAATCTTCTTCAGTGGCTTCCCTGGAACCTTCCACTACGAGCAGCCGACCCGGAAAGTGGAGCCCGGCGACCTGGCCATGGTCCCACGCTCCAACTCCTTCTGCATCTTCTACGGCCGCTCCATCCCCCGGGGCGCCGTGGACGAGGAGATCGACGTCACCGTCTTCGGCCGGGTGGACGATGTTTCCGCCATGGCCGAGGTGGCGAGAAGGGTCAGGCGCCAAGGCGTCGAGCACCTGACCATCAGGAGGGGGTGACGGCCCTTCCTCCCGGCCGGTACGCGAGGGGCTTTCTTGTTGACTTCGGACCGGCTGCGGACTACTTCTCTCGGGTGGGGAGGGGAAAGCCTCGCTGAGGTCTCCTCGGGTGACCATGACCGGACGGTGTCGGCACACGGTTGGCGTGTGTCGCGGCCGCGGCCTTTGACCAGGTCAGGCCGGTCTGCGCGTGTTGAGGGCCGCGGGCGGAGAACCTCCAAGACGGGAGGGGAGGAGATGAGAATGCGCAAGGTTTGTGTCCTGTTGCTGGCTGCCCTCAGTACGGTGGCCGGACTGGGAGTCGTTGCCCGTGCCCAGGAGAAGCCCGCCAACGACCCCAAGGCGATGGAGGTGCTGTCAGCGTTCTCCAAGTACTACCTTGGGCTGAAGCAGTTCACGACGGATACGAGCATGCTGATTGAGGTCTCGGCGGGCGGGACGAGCCAGCGCACCGAGTTCGCCTATGCCGTCGCCGTGGAGAAACCGAGCAAGTTCGCCATGGCCCTCCAGCAGAGCCGCGGCGACGCCAGCATATTCTCGGACGGGGCGAAGCTTTACACCTACATTCCCAAGGTCAATGCCTACAGCGAAGAGCCGGCGCCGGCCGACGTCTCCGGCCTGGCGAAGCACGGCCTGGTGGCCCGGTCCTTCCTGGCCCAGGTCATTGCGGCTGACCCGCTGAAGTCGGTGATGGAGGGGGTAGCCAGCGTGGAATACCGTGGCACCGAAGACCTGGACGGCCAGAGCGCACACCACCTGGCCTTCAAGCAGAAGGACATCGACTGGGAGATGTGGGTGGACGCCGGCGACCAGCCCCTGGTGCGGAAGGTGAAAGTCGATATTTCGCGGGTCATCGCTCAACAAGGTGCGCCCAGCGGCGCCCAGGGCACGTCCACGGAGGTCTTCACCAACTGGACGGTGAACCAGCCCATCGACGCCGCCCGGTTCTCCTTTACCCCACCGGCGGGCGCCAAGACCTTGGATCAGTACATGATCGAAGAAGCTAAGCGCGAGTCGCTCTCCCACCCCCTGGTGGGGAAACCGGCCCCTGACTTCTCCCTTCCCCTCCTCGCCGGGGGCGAGATGAAGCTGTCCGACGCCAAGGGCAAGCAGGTCGTGGTGCTCGACTTCTGGGCCACCTGGTGTCCCCCCTGCCGGGCGGAGTTGCCCGTGGTGAACAAACTGCTCACCGGCTACAAGGACAAGGGGGTGCTCTTTGTCGCCGTCAACCAGGGCGAGGACGCCGCCACCATCCGGCCCTTCCTCCAGAGCATGAAGATCGACCCGACCGTGGCGCTCGACGCCAAGATGTCCATGGGCGGCCCCTACCAGGTCAGGGGCATCCCGGAGACGGTCATCATCGACAAGCAGGGCATCGTGAGGGCCGTCTACACCGGCTACGGTCCCGGCATGGAGAAGGTGATCCAGGAGCAGCTTGAGGAAGTGCTGGCCGGGGGCGCCCCCGCTCCCGGCGGGACGACCGCGCCCGCGGCCCCGACCCCCGCGCCGTAACGGCACACCCGCTCGGCCGAGAGGCCTCCGTGAGTCGCCGGCTTCTCCAGACGGGAGGGGACAGGATGATTCGGCGCAAGGCTTTGGTGGTGTTGCTGGTCGGAGTGGTCGCTGCGGCCGGGCTCGCGAGCAGTGCCCGTGCCCAGGACAAGCCCGCCAACGACCCCAAGGCGATGGAGGTCGTGGCGGCGCTCGGCAAGTACTACCTTGGGCTCAAGCAGTTTACGGCCGACTACACCTGGATAATGCAAATGCGGTCGGGCGCCAAGAGCGGGCGGTACGAGTTGTTCTTTACGCTCGCCATGGAGCGGCCGAACAAGTTCGCCATGGTCCTTCGGCGGGGCCCCGAGGGCGCCAGCACATTCTGTGACGGGTCGAAGCTCTACAGCTACGACCCCAGCCTCAATACCTGCGACCAGGAGCCGGCGCCGGCCGACCTCGCCGCCCTGGCCACACACGACAACCTGAGCAATGCGTTTGTGCGTCACCTTATTGCTGCTGACCCGGCCAAGTCGGTGATGGAGGGCGTGACCGCCGTAGAGTACCGCGGCGTCGAACGGGTGGACGGCCGCAGCGCGCACCATCTGGCCTTCAAGCACAAGGAGTCGGACTGGGAACTCTGGG
>Ga0315282_10015541_pt1 | contig 11211 bp, 14 predicted proteins | sample YL17G07_20_MG_FD_203693 | JGI IMG/M metagenome (GOLD analysis project Ga0315282, IMG submission 203693) | Sediment microbial communities from Yellowstone Lake, YNP, Wyoming, USA - YL17G07_20 | ecosystem: Environmental > Aquatic > Freshwater > Lake > Sediment | place: USA: Wyoming | collected...
CATACAAACGCAGGCCGACGACCCTCAGCGGCGGGCAGTCGAGGATTGTTGCAGGAATCGACAGCTCCTGGCCGAACGTTTTCGAGCCTTTTCTGCTGTCGATGACAACAACATGCGCCATCGCAGCCTTATAACCAGCGAAGTCAAGCAGCCTCGCTTTATCAGAAGTAGGATAGACTGATAACTGTGGATAAATCCTTGCCGCACGCTTCCGCGGCCAATATGCAAGCGTTCCTCTCCTCGGCGTGTGTTCCTTCATACTTATGCCTCATGCATTCCCATCTGTACCTCATGCTATGCGCCGGACCTTAAATTATATTATATTCTTTTGGTGGGATATCTTTTTAAAGCATTGCCTGCATGGTTAAGCAAACTTAAGCTTTTCGCAAGAAATCTATGGACTTTAGCCCGTAGATGAATTGTATAATAATTTGATGAATTTTTCTTTCTCGTTAAAAAATTTGTCTTCAGATTATATTTCTGATTTATTGCCGTGGTAAAGAGGATCTTTTGTATTTAAAGAACCATTTTCGATTAAACAAACTGCAGGACAGCCAGGACCGTAGCGGGCTTCTCTATTAGCAACTACTGATCTAAAGTTTTTCAAATGTTCGTCTTCCATCAAAGAAGATAATGAACGGAAAAATATAGTGTTTTCTGAAATATATTGGGGAGCGAGTTTTGTTATCCATGAGCATGGGGATAAATGTCCTTCAGGATTTATATGAAGAAATCTCGCACCACCTTGACAATCTATGAAAGAATCGTCAATCGGATTGAATCTATGATAACTAATCAACAATTTCTGTTTCCAAGTATTTTTTAATTTACTTAACCTATTTCCGACTTCAAAATATCTTTCTTTTGGAACAAAAATTTCAGGATGTTCAACTGCCCGTCCAGACTTCATCAGCCAACTAAAAGCAATTTCATTAGCCCCCATGCTGTACATAGCTGATGTCAGTTCTTCGAGCTCGTCAACATTCTCACTCCAAATAACAGTTCCTATTCTTACAAAAACATCTTGCTTGCTGAGTTGCTCTATGGCGTTGACAGCCGATTTATAAACGCCTTTTACTCCTCTGAAGTCATCATGAACATCTTCTCTATGAGAATCTAAACTTATGAGAACTTTGTCAACACCGGAATCCTTCAAGATTCGTGCAGATTCTGAATTCACATATACTCCATTAGTCGCCAAACTAATATGTTTTATCCCACTTCTTTTTGCATTTTTTATATATTCTGGAGTTTCTTTCCACATAAGTGGTTCTCCACCGCTAATGTAAATCGCCCTAACGTTTTCTTCAGACATTTCTTCATTGACTGCTTTTGCCTTATCAATAGTTAAATCGGTTTTATCTTTTTTAGAACTCGCGTCAATGCAACAATGCTTACATCCTAAGTTGCATGTTCCTGTCATTTCCCAAGTGGCTCTTTTTTCATCAATTAAAGTAAACAAGCAAGGGCTTTTGTTGTTTTCTTTACTCGACATTAGTTCATATGGGTCTTGCTTCATGCTATAAAAATAGAGCAATAACTATTTTAATGTTCTGCTCACCTTTAAATGAAAATCAGATGCCCATTCTCTCATCTCCCATGGAGTGCTGGAAGATAGTTTAGAGCTAATCTGATGATTGAAATTCCACAAATCCATTGTTATTAATGAATATGCAGTAGTTCCGTATGGCAACATACCAACCAATTCACTTTCTTGGGAACCATCCTTTAGCTGAGTGAAAAGATTATATGATGAATTCATTATTTTGATATAGTCTTGCTTCAACTTTCTTCTAATTACAGAAGGGGGAATGGAAAATTCATAGTGCGATGCAGCCTGCCTAAGTGTTTCTGGAGAGATAACCCATGTCCTATGCCGCGATAATTGATGAAGAAGGTACATCGACACCTTGGAGACTTGAGATATTTTATAGTGTTTTTGGGTTGAACTATCCATATTTTCTGGCAAATTTGGTAAATCTAAAATTACCGTTTTCTCACAATTTTCTATGAGTGGTTTGTATCTATTGTTTGAAAATAAATCGTTGAAAAAGGGATTTTTTTGAGAAAATAAATTTGGAGTTGGATGAAAATCATTTAAACTGATATCGGAATCATCAATTATCTTCAATAAATTAGAAACGTATTCCCCGATTTGACTCTTTGTTTTTATTCCAACATCTCTTAGAACATGAGGAACATCATCTGATTGTGACATTAAAATGAAATGAAAAAATTCTCTAAGATTGCCTCCAACGCTCATGTTCATATCAAAAAGCATTGGAAGCATGTATCTTGCCTCTTTAGGATCGACTCCTTTCTCAACGAAGTTATAATAATTTTTAAGAACATAATCCAAATGATTTTTCACTTTAGAATGAAATTTTGATTCCTTAATCACTTCTGGGACAAAAATAAACTTCGGACTTGTTCTCCTAAAGGACTGTTGAAGTATGTCAAAATATGAGAATAATGCCATTTGCATGGCGACAAAATATGGCAAATATTTATAGCTTATCTCGCACTTTATTTTTTCAGCCAACGCAAAATGCCTTCTAGAAATTGCTTCACGAAGTAGTTCATAATCTTTCTTAGTTGTCCCACCTTTTAGTTGATCATTAGAGCTCAGTTCTGATCTAGTTCCTTTAAGACATGATAAAAGGATATTTTCAGGGCTTTCATCAAGTTTGCTTGATAAAATACCCAATAGTTGTATCTGAGGCATCTTCTCTTCTACCTCCCTTTGAGCCATACGAATTAAATAAAATCTAACCTTTATTAAGATTTGCTGTTATCTTTTTGTTAGTGGAATCTATGGAGCGTAAAGACATCGAGCCGTTGTTAAATGAGCTAGTGCCCATAATTAAATCCATCGAGTCCGTTGAAGGCATTTCACTTGGTGGATCGTTTTCAAGGGGTTTGGGGGATAGATATGCGGACGTTGATTTAATAGCGTACTGCCAAACTACTCCATCCTTAGAAGATCGAAAACAGAAAATAGGTAGGTTGGGCGCAAAAACCCTCGTTTCAGATAAAAGAATAGATATGTTTTGGTATGGGAGGCGGAAAGTGGATGTCAATTATTTTACTTTGTCGGAATTGGAAAGAGATATTGACATTAACCCCAAAGTCACTTCTGACACAGTATCATATGTGTTGCACGCTCAAATACTTGATGAAAAAGATAGCGTGATAACTCGATTAAAAAAGAGGGCCGAATCTAAAATGTCAATAATAAACGGAGCTGAAGCCAAAACTATGTTGATGCAACTTTATTCTGAGCTGGATAAAGTGGATGTCGCATTCAAGAGAAAGGATATTATTTATTTGTCGAATAGATTAGAAAAAAGTAAGGAAAAATTGATAAAATTAATCTATATGCTAAATCATTACCCATTTATATCACTTAAATGGGCGTACAGGGAAATGGAAAGGTTTGGGGCAATTCCAAAAGATTTAATCAAAAGATTGGAAAAATTCAGTCAACTGGGTTTAGATCAGTATGTAGAAAAAGTAGGTTTACTAAAAGAAATTTTAATTGAAACTGAGGAACTGGGCAGAAAAAAATTTGGTACAAATTTTGAAGTTGTCAAAATAAAGAGATTAGAAGGAGAATAGTATGAGTTTAACCCTATTTGTAATAAGGCACGCCGCTACTAATTGGAGCAAGCTGGGTTTTTTGAGTGAAACTGATTTGGAACTGAATGAAAAAGGCGAAAAGCAAGCAAAAGAACTTGCCATAAAATTAAAAAATCATAAGATTGATAAAATTTTTTCTAGTCCGATGAAAAGAGCACTCAGCACCGCTAGAGAAATTGCCAAAAACAAGGAAATGGAAGTTTTAATCGAAAATGATTTGAAAGAAGTAAATTTTGGTGTTTTTGAAGGGCTGAGTTTGGAAGAGGCCAGAGAGAAGTATTCTGATTTGTTTGAAAAAAGGTCCAATGATAAATGGAATTTTACTATTCCAAATGGAGAAAGCTATAAATCTGCTTATGAAAGAATAACAAAATTCATTAAAAAAATTAAAAAAGAATTTGACAACAAATCTGTGGTTCTAGTGACACATGCCACCTTAATCAATCTTTTACTTGTGTACTTCTCGAAGTACACTAAAGAAGAAGCAGCAAATACTCGTTTAGATGTAATAAAAGAAGCCAATTGCCTTAAAATCAACTTGTACGACGACGGCAGAATTGAGTTAAACCCTATTAATTAAGCTCTTAAATAGAGAAAAATATGATGAATCTGAAAAGAAAACAATATCGATTAGACAATATCAGTAAAGGTTAAAAATGTTAACTTTGAAATATTCAGTGGGACAAGCATGAAGACAATAGTTTCCTGGGTAATGGGAGAAGAATTTGTAAACAGGCTGGAAACAGAACTGGACAAAATTGAAGGATATGATATACAATTGATTGCTCCAGAAACTAAAGATAAGAAAACTTTAAAGAGTCTTGTTAAAGATGCTGACATTCTTTTAGCTGGTGTTGCCGACGTCGATCTATTAATAGAGGCAAAAAACTTAAAGTTCGTTCAGGCCCTCACCTCAAGTGTAGCTAGAATTGATTTGAATTACCTTTCCAAAAGAAATATCCCCCTTTGTAGTGGAAAAGGGCCCGATTCGATTCCGGTAGCCGAACACACATTAATGTTTATGCTGATGCTTGCAAGAAACGCCTCAACTACTGTCTCTAAGAGCAAATGGCCTGACAGCAAACCTGTATCTACTGAATTATATGGAAAGAAAGTAGGAATTCTAGGAGCAGGCTACGTAGGCAGTGAAGTTGCAAAATTGTGCAGTTGTATAGGAATGACTGTTTTCGGAATTGACAAGTATAATGCTAGGAAAAAATCATATTTCAAACATGTTTACCATTCGAACGAACTTTTTAATGTCTTACCAAACATTGATTTCCTAACGATTCATGTTCCAAGAACCAAGGAGACACACAATATGATATCTTTAAGGGAATTAAAAATGATGAAGCCGGATTCTTGTCTTATTAATGTGGCAAGAGGACAAGTTGTCAACTTGGATGATCTTGAATATGCATTGAAAAATAGAATTATAAAAGGCGCGGCATCGGATGTCTTTCCTCAAGAACCGCCGGACTATTCCCACTCCATTTTCAAAAGTCCATATTTCATTCATACCCCCCACATAGCTGGGATAAGCAAAGAAGCTAGACTAAGGATGGTCACCTATGTCGGCGAAAACATTAGAAATTTCGTTACAGGCAGACCATTAATCAATTTAATTGACCCAGAGGTAGGATTTTGAACGAAAAAATTATTCAAACATTTTATGGAAGAACTGATATTCCATATTTTGTCGTGTTCTCTCCTATCTCGAACCTATGTAATAGCCTAACAAACACTTTATATGAAACTGAAAGTTCAAGAGGATGGTGGAAAAATGTCACTGGCACAACGGAAGAAGGTAGAAGAGTAATAGTTGTGAAGACTCCCACAGGAAACTCTATTACCGACTCGGTGATTTCTTTGAACCATAAAAAAACCTTTCTTATTCATTTTGGCTATTGTGGTGGCATTTCTCCTTCTGTAAGAATTGGAGAATTAGTCGCAGCAGATGAATCATATTTCCTGAATCAAAACATATCTTATAAAACGAAATTTAGAACTGAAATTTTGAAAACAGTGAATCCGTTTGTAGTAATAGGTAGAAATGTTACTGTTGAAAGTATCTTACGTGAAAAGGATTCATTGGAAAACGTTCAAACTGACACTATTTCCGTAGATCAAGAGACTACATACGTTTATCGAGATTCAATTAACCCCTGCATTTCTATAATGATTGCTTCTGATCTACCACTAACAAGACCTTTTTATGAAATTGGAGATGAAGATAGAAAAAAAATAAATGAACGTTCTAAGAAGGCGTCGTCTTTAATAATTTCCCTAATTGATGAAATATAAGAAAATAACTATTTTATGGAAATATTTTAGCTTTTTTTCGTAAAGTCAAATGCTAAATCTTGCTTATCAAAACAAGCTTAAATTCTTAAAATAAAATTATTTTTTTATGTATTTGAGAAAATTTAGGAACTTCATCGGTGATATGAGAGAAGCCTATAAACCAGATTTGAGGAATCTGAACTCAGAGGGTTCAATGGGCGCATTACTTATGGTCCCGGCTATTACCCTCGGCGGGCTAATGTACCTCAAACCTGAAGAACTTACTGATGTATCCATAGTTCTCGGATATATATTTTTTGGTTTAGGAGGGATAGGTTTCGCTGGTTTAATTGACGATTTGTTCTTCACAAGTAGAACGATATTCAAACTCTTTGGCATTGACGATAAATGGCCTCAATATAAACATGCCACGTATAGCTCTCACTGATTACAATAAAAACTAAATTGGGTATTGTCGCAAATCTTATGGATTTGAAAAGTTGTCGCAATTTATGGATATATATAAAAAGCTTAATATTAAATAAGGTAGGTATGTCTATTAACAGTAGCCACTATGTTAAACTTCATTTTTTAGCTACTGTGTTTAATAAATTGGGCAATTTTGATATGACTAGATTTGATGGCAGACTTATTTTTCAAAAAACCGTTTACTTTCTTCAAGCCTTCAAAATATACATGGGCTATAATTTCAGTTTATACATACATGGACCTTATTCGCCAGATTTGGCAAAAGATGGGTTTGAATTAAAAGATAAGATAGGACAGATAAAAGATGAAATTCAATTTCCTAGTGAAGAGTCAAAAAAGAGTTTCGATGTTTTTCTATCATTCATAGATAAAATCAAAGACCAACCAGATGATTTAGAAACATTAGCTTCATTACACTTGTTTCATAAACTTTTTCCCACCGATAGCAAAAATATGATTATACAGCGTGTTTTATATCATAAACCATATTTACAAAAAGGCACATGCGAGGAAAGTTGGAAGATTTTAGAGAATTTTGGTTTGGTGCAAACAAAATGATAGCAGAAACACAAATAATGCAACAAATATCGAAACCAAATCAGGCAGGTTCAATAAATTCAGATAATAGAAAATTTGTTGAAACCGATTTTGAGTTAACAACAAAGGGGGGAAATGTTGTTTTTGAAATCAAAAGAGATGTTTTCGAATTTGACTGGTTAGAAGATAGCATGAAGTTAATAGTCAACAAAGAAATTATGAAAAAAGTGAAGCAATCAATAGAAGATTCTGATAAAGATTGGTTTGAATGCCTTAAAAAAGCCAAAGGCGATTATAAAAAGGCACGTGAACTTTACAAAAAATATTAATTTATAGGATAAGTCAAAAATGTTTGCATACCTTCGGATTGACATATTCCTGCAAACTTTCCATCGCATGTAAGAACTAATTCGACCTCCAATCTTTTCACATGAGCTATAATCGTATTATCTGGGTCATGACATATGTCCCTACCGAATTCATCTTTCCCATATTTTCTAGTCAGTTTATCGCCTTCGATATAATCAATTTGTTCTGCAACCTTTCTTTCTATTTTTAATGTTTTTATAACATCTCCAACTTCTTTAATAGCATCGTCTCTTTGGTAATTGAATGTTCTGCATAACTTACGTATTGATTCATCTTCTGCTTCTGAAGATATAACAAATTTATGACCACTTTGCCCCCACATTTTTGCCACAAGTCCTAGACTTTCTTGACTTAAAACACAATTGACTATAATACCTGTATCAAATGAAATTAGCATAGGAGCAGAATCGAATAACATTTATAACCTCTTCTGAACAATTATAAAACAAGCCTTAGGAAATCTCAGCCCCAAAAGGTTCTTATCCTCAGCTCATGACCTGTTCGTCCTCCGCTCACCACACCTTTGAGGTATGTAAATCTTGCGGATTTCTCGGATAAAAACCTAATTAGGTTTGCCGTTTTCCCTCAGCTTTTTTATCTTTCTTAGATTTCCATATCTCCTTTATTGAATTTACGACAGAATCAATAACCTGTAAATCTGCGTCAGTTTTAATATCCCAATCGAACACCCTGTCTTTTGTCGTTATTCTGATGGGGTATTCTCCCTGGAGTGATTCTGATGGTTCGGACTTTGATAATTCTTGTTTCGGTTGTTTGGGAGTTCCATTTTTGACATCTTCTTGGGGCAAGTCGAGGACTTTCTTGCCAAATTCTGTTAGAATAGCTTTTGCACCTCTACCCCTGCCTACATATTTCAAAAGTCCAATAGATTCACAATAATGTAAGAATGAAGCAATCGCTCTGTCTAATAATACTGGTGAACTTAAGTCTCCAAAGGTGTTGATAAACCTGACTTTGAAATCATTTGCGAGCATATCTTCAGTTGGAGAGTATTTGAGCCATTTAAACATTGTCATGTAAATCTCTGGAAGGTTCTGAGCAAGCAGAGTATTTCTTTTTTCTTCTGAAAGATAACCTATGCTTCTACCTAATGGAGTAAGCCAGACTTTCACATTATCAGTATCAACAAGATTTAGAAATTTTGCCATATTCAGAGTATAACTTTTGTTTAAGTTCTTAGTCTCGTCAATATTCGCCCAAAGAGTTTTCAGATTGACTCCATCACTTCCAGAATTCTTTAAATCATCTATAATTTTTCTCAATACAGTTGTGTCGGTATTGTAGGGAGGCACTATTTTCTTTGGGTTCTCTTCTTTTGTCATTTGCTTTCACCTCAATTAAACATTAATAAGACATATTATGTCTCATTCTATCAATAGAACATAATAACTATTTAAAGATTCTTTCTTTTTTGAACCAAATAGATACTTATTAGTGTCTTAATAGGATAAAATATAATTATGCCACATAAAAAGCCACCCTCAATAAAGATAGGTGTGAACTTTACAAAGGGGCAAATAGGAATGATAGATGCATTTGTATCAAAAGATAAATTGGGAGCGAGCAGAGCTGAAGTGATAAAACAAATAGTGTTGTTCTACATTTACGATAAAGACAAGGAAAAAGAATCTATTTTTTCTTAGGAACATTCCAATATGGACTTTTGCACTTGGGACAAACTCTCGGTTCTACTTTTTCATCTCTTGGAATCCAAGTATGACCACACCTTTCGCATCTATAACCAGACAGTTTTATTTTAGCCATATACTATTAGTAATATACTACAAGTATTTATACTTATTCTTACATATTAGTAATATACTAAAGTGTATATATGGAAATGATACAAATGGATTATGATGAAATAATGGTCGGATTTGAAGAAGACTATCTTAGAGATGGTTGAAATGGACAGCAGAGAGATTAGAGGATATTCCATTCTTGCGAAAGGAGATGAACCTCTAATCATCAATTCCGAAGAGTTCCTAGTGCCGAGCCAATCCTCAAAGGAAAAATACAAAGTTTCAAAGTTAGACGGTTGGACTTGCGAGTGCAAGGATTTTAAGTTTAGAAAGACAAAGTGTAAACACATACACGCCGTAGAATTCCTTTTGAAAATGAGAGGCAAGGTGGACAACGATGAAAAATTGGAGTTTGTTGATGAAATTGCAGGAAAAGTTGAGTGTCAATTCTGCAAGTCTGATAATATCGTCAGAAACGGTTTTGTAAAAAACAAAGGCGAAAACAAGCAAAGGTTTTTCTGCAAAAGCTGTAAGAAGACATTCTACAAGGACGCAGAACTCAATTATATAAGAAATCCGAAAGTTATTGTTCTCGCTATTGACCTTTATATGAAAGGTTTGAGTTTGAGAAAAATCACCGATACATTAAACCAATTTTTCAGCGTGAAAATCCACCACGAGACTGTTAGAAGATGGATAACGAAATTCACCGCTTCCATGAACAACTATGTAAACCAATTCAAGCCAGAGCTGAGCGAAGCGTGGCATTTGGACGAGCAGAACATCAAGGTCAAAGGCAAGTGGCTATGGTCTTGGAACTGTTTAGATGAAGGGACAAGATTCTTGATTGCCAACACAATTACGGAAAAAAGAAATGTGAATGACGCAAGACAGATTTTACAGAACGCTGTAAGCAATGTTGAAGATGCACCAGAATTTTTAATTACAGATGGTTTACATGCATACAAGAAAGCCATCAAAAAAGAGTTCTGCTCGGTATCGAGAGAAGAGATTGCAGTAAAGCATGTCAGAGCAAGAAGTCTGAGAGACAAAAGGCAAAACAACAACATAATAGAGCGATTTCACTCGACATTTCGAGAGCGAGATAAGGTTATGAGAGGATTCAAATCCAAAGTTACTGCTAAGGAAATAACAGACGGATTTCGAACATATTACAACTTTATACGACCTCACCAAGCCTTGAATGGTCTAACGCCAAGCCAAACAGCAAATATACAACTTAATCTCGACAGAAACAAGTGGTTAAGCTTATTAAAGCAGAGTTTGAAAAGATAATTATGGATTGTTTAATTCTTTTCGAACACCCAATTAGTGCAATTGCTGGAATAATGACAACCGTAGTATTTGCTTACATTTGTTGTAGGTTGAGTGTACATTTTCTAAAAAAGCCAACAACACAAAAAGATGAAAATAGAGAATCAGTTGTTTGGTCACTATTCATAGGTGGGATTTTTCTTTTGCTTTCATCGCCATGCAACATCATAGGCATTTTTTTAATAGCCATCTCAATTCTGCTTTGGAAATTCTGGCTTAAAAAATCATTTCTCAAATAATTCAAATAAATTTCATCAATAAAATGCGACAGTCTTTTTATCCATAAAATCATGCGACAGAACCCTAAATTGCTATTTTTATTTACCTTACTCAGACAAACTTAAATCCTATTCTCTTCAAATCTATTGTATGCCCGAATGTATATTCTGCAAGATAGCAAAAAAAGAGATTCCTGCGAAGATCGTCTACGAGGACGACGTTACTTTGGGTTTTTTGGACATTAACCCAAGATCAGCAGGCATGTGCATCGTCATTCCGAAGCAGCACTACCATGATTTTGACGAGAATTTCGAGCTGAGCAACCGCGTTTTGCAAACTGCGATGATTGTTGCAGAAATGGTAAAGCAGTCTTTACAACCGAAAGCAGTTGACTTCGCTGTCATACCTTCCGAGGCAGTAACACATTTCCATGCAAGGGTTTATCCTGTTTACGAGGATGAAATGCCGCTTGTTGAGAACCAGCCTAAGCAGACAACTGAGAAAGAGCTGGATGAAATTTGCGGCAAGATAAAATCTGCGCATGTAGATTTTAATTTTCCAGTTAGGGAAGTTGCAG
>Ga0315282_10015542_pt1 | contig 11211 bp, 9 predicted proteins | sample YL17G07_20_MG_FD_203693 | JGI IMG/M metagenome (GOLD analysis project Ga0315282, IMG submission 203693) | Sediment microbial communities from Yellowstone Lake, YNP, Wyoming, USA - YL17G07_20 | ecosystem: Environmental > Aquatic > Freshwater > Lake > Sediment | place: USA: Wyoming | collected...
TCGATGTGGACACCACGGAAAAGAAGATCGTTAGTCGGGAGGACATCGAGGCCCCTCCGCATCAGCCGGGGTTGTTGCCCCCCTGGCTGGCGGAACGCGGCGCGAGCATGATCATCGCCGGCGGCATGGGCCATCGCGCTCTGCGGCTGTTCGCCGAGCAGGGCATTCAGGTGGTGGTCGGCGTTGCAGCCGAAACGCCGGAGAAACTGGTATCCGACTACCTCGCAGGCACGCTGCAGACGGGCGAGAACGTCTGTGACCACTGATGATCCGTAACGTCATTCTCTACCCGGACCGGCGCCTCGAAACACCCTGCGATCCAGTTATGGAATTCGACACCCCCGACCTGCACCAGCTCGTGGCGGACCTGTTCGAGACCATGTATTATCATGAGGGATTGGGCCTTGCCGCGCCCCAGATCGGCGTCATGAAACAGGTGGCAGTGATCGATCCCTCCTCCGGCGGCGACTCAGGAAAGAAGATCATCCTCATCAACCCGAGAATTACTGACATGCAGGGCGCCCAATCCGGCGGGGAGGGTTGTCTTTCCTTCCCCGGGTTGGTTGAACAGATCGCCCGCTCGATGAGCATAGCTGTAGATGCCAGGGATCCGAGTGGCGCAACTATTCGCCTGCAGTGCGACGGCCTACTGTCCCGTGCGGCCCAGCACGAGATTGACCATCTGGCCGGCATTCTGTTCCTGCGGCGCATGAGCTCACTGAAACGCGAGCTGATCCGCCGGAGGATTCGGAAGATGCTCCGGGCAGGCGATTGGGGAGCCGTGCGAGGGCCCCGGTGATCCGTTCAGCATCTTATCAGTCAACCGAAGGGGGCGCAGAAATGCATAGAAAAGACGGCGAACATCCACTCGGAGACATAGGACAGTTGGTGCTCCTCTGCCTGTTTCTGTTCATTTGGGTGGCTGATTCCTTCTTCCTGCGCATGTCCACGTTTATGTCGGATTTCGTTTCGCTGCATATGCGACTCGTCCTGATCGCTCTTGTTGTGGTCATCGCCACCTATCTTGCAAAGTCGGGCCACGCAGTGGTCAATCCTGAGAGGCGTTTCCCGGGTGTTGCGTCTACTGGCGCTTTTCGGTACGTAAGGCACCCTCTCTACCTTGCAAGCATCCTGTTCTACCTTTGCCTTTCAGTGGCGACAGCGTCGCTGCTCTCCCTGGCGTTGTCGGTGGGAATCGCCGTCTTTTATGACTACATCGCCAGCTACGAAGAGAGGGTGCTACAGGCCAAGTATCGAGAGGAGTACTCGAAGTATAGGGAAAGAACCGGAAAGTGGCTGCCGATAATCAGAGGACTTGCTGGAGCCAGGCGGATTCAAAAATGAAGGGGATGAAAAGGACGATTCTAGAGGATTTGCTGGGAAAGCTCTCGCGCGATGCTCCGGTGCGCTCGGTGCTGGTCGGCGCGCACTGGACAGTGGTGTGCAGCCGCTACTGCGGCCTGGCCTCGACTGTACTCAAGGAGAAACCGCACGACCATGCCCAGGTACAGGTGCGGGATGCGGGCCGCCTTCATTTGAAGAGCGCCCGCGAGCTGGCCGAATACGCCCGCTCCGACAATCCGGTGGAGGCCGGCATCGGAGTGGCGGCGATCAATTCGTTGCTGGAGGTAGACGAGCGACACGCTGCCGAAATCAACGCTGCCGAGATTCTGATCAAGCATGGCCGCGGCCGTCGTGTTGCAATGGTCGGGCACTTTCCTTTTGCTCCGAAATTGCGCACTGCGGCAGCAGAGCTCTGGGTTATCGAGAAGTATCCGGCGGAAGGAGAATACCCTGACGCCGCCGCGGCCGATCTGATTCCCAGGGCGGAAGTGGTCGCACTGACAGGCAGCGCGCTGATCAACCACACGCTTGACGGCTTGCTGTCGCTCTGCCGTACCGGGGCCATGGTGCTAGTGCTGGGGCCCAGCACGCCGCTCTCACCGGTCCTGTTTGACCACGGGGCGACGATAATCTGCGGCGCGCGTGTGATCGACGAAGAAATGGCATCGCGCGCCATCCGCCAGGGCGCGACCTTTCAGCAAGTCGAGGGCGCCCGTTTGCTGACAATGACCCGCGCGCATGACCTCGCCGGCGAACTGCCGCCCGAAGCGAGCCGGCAGTAACAAACTGACAGGTGAGTTGATCGTGGCCTTCCACGATTGCTGTCTCCTCCGTCGAAGGGTCAAACGGCAGTGCGCGAAGGCGCCCTCCCCGCTAAGTCATCTTCTCGTCGGGCCCTACACTTGCCCGACGATTTATCTTGCTTGGATTTTCCGCTTGAAATGGTTGATTGGGACACCTTAGCATTACAATAATTTGATAGAACTTGGCTTTGGTGCGGCGGCGGACGGCCAATGATCAAAAGACACAAGAAGCTCCTCAATGTGCTTTTTCTGGTCCTGTTTCTCCTCATAACCGCCAGCATCAACCTGTTTCACACCGAAAAGAGCCCATGGGAAGACCCCCGTTGCCCGGCCTGCGCTTTCCAGCACTCCAGCGTGGCCACTGCTGAGTTCGACTTCTTCCTCCTACCGACCTTCTCATTGCTTGAGATCGTAAAGGGCATAGAGTTCTCTGAGCACACAACTCTTCTGACGGTCAGCATCTCGGCTCGCTCACCCCCGGCTGCCTGATCATCCGCGCGAAGATCTCAAATAGCGAAGTCTCCCCAACCGAAATCTCCAAATCTAAAACCAAGGAGGTTTGATGTCGGCCACAAGAACATACACAGCTCTAGCCATCGGTTTGCTCATGTCAGCCACGCTCTGGAGCCAGACGGCGCCGGATCAGGCTTTGACCTTGGAGCAATGTCTCACGATCGCGCTGGAGCAGAATCCGCTCGTGCTCTCCTCGATGCAGAGGGAGAAGGCAGCCATGGCCAGGATCGAGAAGGCTACTGCCTATCCCTTTCCAAGCATAGATTTCAACTCGGACTTAGAACCCCAGCCCTTGAATTTCGCCGGCACTCGGGAGTCCTATCTGGGCGTCAGCCAAGCCTTAGAACTCCCCCGGAAACGCACGAACCGCGGGGAAATCGCCGAAAGCGAGTCGCGCGAAGTAGGAATGGACACCGAGCTCCTCAAGCGGGAGATCGCATTCCTTGTCAAGGAGGCCTTCTATGAGCTGCTCCTGGTCAAGGAGAAGATCATTTACGCAAAGCAAAACCAGGAGCTTGCAGAAGATTATCTCCAGAAAGCCCAGCTCAAGCTTGCGGCGGGAGACGTGGCCCAGGTCGAAGTCCTGCGCGCGCGCGTCGAAGGTCTGCGGGCTGCAAATGCAGTGAAGGTCGCCATCAGCGAGGAGAGCCTGGCCAAGGCCCGCTTGAACTTTTTCCTCGCTCGACGCAAGACCGCCCCGCTTGAGATTGTGGGTCAGCTGCAGAGGCCTTTTCTGGAGCTCGATCTGAATAAGCTCCAACAAGAGGCCTTTTCTCGGCGGCCCGAACTGAAGAGGCTCAGCTATTCCATCGAAAGGGAATCTCGCATTCGGGAGGGAGCCCGCCTGAGCATTTGGCCCGATTTGGGCGTCAACTTGTCTCACCACTATCTTCAGGGGGATCCCACCTCATGGTCCTTCTCCGTTTCCGTTCCACTCTCCTTCCTCTTCAGGCAACGGCAGAAGGCCGAGATCGCCGAAGCACAGGCCAACATCTCCTCCTTGCAGCGTGAAGTGGACCACATGCGCGATACGATTGTGATGGAAGTAGAGGAGGCTTGCACCAACGCGCAAACAGCCAGGGATCAGATCTTGCTATACAAAGACGAAGTCCTGCCTCAGGCCGAGGAGGCTTACAACATGTTCTTGTTCAGCTACCAGGAAGGTGAAATCGGCGGCATCGAGCTTATCGAGGCAAGAAAGACATTGAACGAAGCCAGGAAAGCCTATGCCGATGCGCTTTACGGCTATGCCGTGACCCTTGCAAGCCTGGACAAGGCGATTGGACGATAATGTCAGCCCCTGCAGCCGTGCTAGGGGCCAGAAAACGGCTATGACGGAGAAAAAGAGACGACCATGAAAAAGAAACGTTCGATCATTCCTGTCGTGTTTTTGTCTTCTTCCATCCTTTTGTTCTGTTGCTCTCCTGGCCAAAAGGCGAAGCAGGAACCGAAGAATGCCGCTGCCGCCAAGACGGCTGCGAGCGCCGGGGCTGGAGCGTCAGCCTCTGGGCAACAGGGTGTTGAATCCCAATCGAATCTTGTCGCCAGACGTGGGCTTGGAAGAAATGCGGCCGGGAGTGGAGGACGCGGCCGAAGCCGGTACAGCGCCGTGCTAATCACTCCCGAGGAAAGGGACGCCCTGAAAATCAAGACCGTAAAAGCCTCCTACCGGCCCATCCAGTCACTACATACCGCCATGGGAAAGGTCCTGGCGCCGCTGCCCAGGATGGCCCGCGTCAGTTACGCCTTTCCGGCGAGGATTGCAGTGATTCACGTCCAGATTGGAGATTGGGTCAAGAAGGGCCAGCCGGTCCTCACTTTGCAAAGCCAGGAAGTGGGCCAAGCCAAATGCGAGTACTACAAGGCGATGGCAGACTGTGAGCTGGCCAAAACCAACTATGAGAGAGAGAAAGTGCTGTTCAGCCGCGGCGTCGGGGCCCAGAAGAATACGCTAGCCGCAGAGGCTGAATACAAGGTTGCGCAGACGAACCTCGATGCGGCGGAAAAGAAGCTTCATGTGTTGGGCTTTACGGAGGAAGACGTAAAATCCATCGCCGGAACCCACCAGATCAATCCCGAAATCACTCTCCTCGCCCCGCTCAGCGGAAAAATCATCGAGCACAAAGCCATACTTGGACAGATGATCGATCAATCGACCGAATTGCTGACCATCATGGATCCCACCGTGCTCTGGGTCGACGCGGAGATATTTGAGCGCGATATCGCCAAGATCAGGATCGGACAGGTGGTGAGCATCTCGCTTCCGGCCTACCCGGGGCAGACATTCGGCGGCAAACTCAGCTATATCAGCGACCTCCTCAAGGAAGACACCCGGACCATTACGGTCCGCACCGAGGTTGAGAACAAAGATTTCAAACTCAAGCCGGGGATGTTTGCAGACATGACCATCCATCTCAATCAAGCGCAACGCGCGCTCACGGTCCCGGAGGAGGCGATTCTCGATGACAACGACGACCAGATCATCTTTGTCAAGGTTGACGGCCAGTATGTTCCGCGGATCCTTGAGGTGGGCACGAGGCAGAACGGTTACTGCGAAGTTACCAGCGGCGTAAAGGAAGGCGAGGAAGTTGTGACCGCTGGTAATTTCCAGCTCAAATCCAAACTGTACAGCGAACTGCTCAAAATGTCCGGCGTTCATTAGCCGCTTGGAGCGACCCGTGTCGGGCCGCAAGCGAGAAATCTAAACATGATTAATAAGATCATCGAATTCGCGCTGACGCACCGCCTGTTGACCTTGATGTTGGTGGCTCTGCTTTCCATCTGGGGCTGTGTCGTCTACTTTCGGATACCGAAGGACATCTACCCGGATCTCAATGCGCCTCTCGTTACGATCATCACCGTGAATCCCGGCATGCCGTCGGAGGATATCGAGAGGCTGATTTCCTTTCCCCTTGAGAGTCTGATGTCCGGCGCTCCGCACGTCACTCGAGTCCGATCGGAATCTGCCACGGGCGAGTCCGTTGTAACTGTGGAATTCGATTGGGACATGGACATCTACAAGGCGCGCCAGATCGTTTCCAGCAAGCTGGAACTGATCACCGGGAGGCTTCCTCTCGGCACCAGCCAGCCAATACTCGGCCCGGTCTCGTCACGGATGGGAGAAGTGTTCGAGTTTGCCGTGGTTGGAGATGGCGCCGATCCCATGGAGCTGAGATCCATTGCCGATTGGACCATCCGCTATCGGTTGCAAGGTGTTCCGGGTGCGGCCTTCATCATTAACCTTGGCGGCTTCGTCAAGCAGTTCCAGGTATTTCTCAAGCCGGAGATGCTGAAGAATTACAACATCACGATCACAGAGGTGAAGGAGGCTATAGAGAAAAGCAACAGGAATTTCTCGGGCGGCATCATTCTCAAAGGAGCCCAGGAAGTCCTGGTCAAAGGCCTTGGACGAATCGAAACCTTGGACAATATCAAGAACACGGTCATCACCTCACGTAGCAATGTGCCGGTCTTTGTCAAGGATGTCGCCGACGTCCGCATCGGGGCGAAATTCCGCAGAGAAGATGCCGGCCATGACGGCAAGGAGGCGGTCAATGTCACGGTCGAAAAACAGTACGGAGGAGACACCCTAACCGCAATCGCCAATTTGAAAGATGTATTGAGCCGGATTCAGCGCGACCTCCCGCAGAACATCCACATCAAGCCGTACTACGACCAGTCAATCCTGATCCTGAAATCTCTGGAACACGTCGAGTTCTCGATCGGAGAGGGAGCTCTGCTGATCGTGCTGGTCATGCTCTTTTTCATGTGGAATATCCGGAGTTCGCTGATCGCGTCACTCACGATACCTTTCTCGATTCTGACCGCACTGGTGATCATGGATCTGTTCGGCGTCAAATTGACCGTCATGTCGATCGGAGGTCTGGCGATCGGCATCGGGAAAGTCGCCAACGGCTCGATCATCATGGTGGAGAACATCTTCCGTTTGTTGCAGGAGAAGAAAGGACAGGCCTCCACTATGGAGATCACTGCCGAGGCCGCCAAGGAGGTCGGCAGCTATCTTTTCTCCGCAAGCTTGCTCATCATCCTGGTTTTCGTGCCGTTGTTGACTCTTCAAGAAATCGAGGGCGCCATGTTTCGCCCGACCGCGTTTGCCGTGGCGGCCGCTCTTCTCGGCGCTCTGGTGCTCAACCTTACCTTGCAGCCGATTCTGGCTTCGATCTTCCTGGCCGGGAAAGGCCTGAAGGCCAAGAAGAATCCGGTCAACACCCTCCTGCTCCGGGCTTACGGATATCTGCTCGCGAGAGCTACCAGGTATCGAAAGAGCATCATCGCGGTGTTCCTGATGCTGATTGCTGTTGCAGGTTACGCCTATACCTTGCTGGGCAAGGAATTCGTGCCGCCTCTGGATGAAGGCGCCATCATGGCCTCGACAATCATGTTGCCGGAAACCTCATTAGAAGAATCCATAAGGATGGGCAAGCATGTGGAGAAGATTTTTCTCTCCTTTCCTGAGGTGGTCTCCGTCACGAGGACAACGGGTACCGCCGAGGCATCGGAACACCTCCATCCAGTCTGCCACAGCCACTACAATATCGAGCTTCTGCCAATTGAACAACGCTCACGAAGCTTCGCCGAGCTGACCGAGGCGATGAGAACGGAGCTCGACAAGCTGCCGGGCATCGCCTACATCTTCGAGCAGCCGATTGCCAACAAACTGGCAGAGATGCTGACCGGAACAGAAGGGCAGCTCTCGGTAAAACTGTTCGGAGCCGATCTGGATGTTCTGAACCAGAAGATAGAGGAGATAAGAAACGTCATGGCTGCAATCGACGGGGTGGCAGACCTGCAGATCGAGCAGACTACCGGGATTCCGCAGCTCGTAATCCGTCTCAACCGGGAAAGACTGGCCCGCTTCGGCATCCCCGTCGCCCAGGTGGCTGACGTTGTGGAAACCGCTCTGAATGGGCTCGAGGTCACGGACGTTTATGAGACGGATCGCGTGACCGCCGCCATGATCCGTCTTCCGGAGCAATACCGCAACAGCGAGGATGCCATCGGAAAACTCCTGGTGGACGCTCCCAACGGCGAGAGGATACCGCTGGCGGAGCTGGCGCAGATCTCGAAGAGCCAGGGTCCTCAGACCATCTTTCGTGAGAATCTGATGCGGCGAAAGATTATTCTCTGCAACATCGTGGGACGCGACATCGGCGGCTTCGTCAGGGAAGCCCAGCAGAAGATCGCCGAAACCGTAGACCTGCCCCCGGGTTACTTCGTGAACTTCGGCGGCCAGTATGAAAGCCAGGAGAGGGCCTTGAGGCACCTGGGCTCTATGATGCTGCTGGTTCTGCTCATTATTTTCGTGATCCTCTTCTCTTCCTTCGGATCCATCTGGCAGGCCCTGCTCGTCATATTAAACATCCCTTCAACCTTGATTGGCGGCATTCTGGGACTCCTGATTGCCGGCCAGACCATCAACGTCTCTTCCACCATCGGCTTGATCGCCCTGTTTGGGATCTGTGCCCAAAACGACATCATTCTTGTGGCCAAGATCAATGATCTGCGGAAAAAGGGATTGGCGCTGCACGACGCCGTGGTTCAAGGAGCCCTAACGAAATTCCGGCCGATTTTCATCACCGACATGGTGATGATCGTCGGCGTGCTGCCGCTGGCGCTTACGGTGACGACAGGTGCCGAGCTGCACCGCCCGCTCGCCGTCGTCTATATAGGCGGCTTCTTCTTCGCGATCCTGATGCGGCTGTTTGTCGTTCCGGTTCTGTACGAAACCCTCGCCCGCATCGCGCACCGGCGCCCGTGACCTGGGGTCAGGTACGGAGAGTTTCCCTCTGCAGCCGGCGCTGCCCCGCTCGTCAAGGTTCGCGGGCAAAATGAAAAAGGGGGAGAAGCAAACGCAGCCGCGAATTGCGCGAAGGTAACGAATATCGCCGAGGAGGAGAGCTCGCTTACACTCTTGCGGCTGCCTTGCCTGCCCCCACAGGAAGCTCAGGATATAGGAGCTCTCTGTCTAACCCGCGCACTCGATTCGATCTCCCGTAGTGTTCGACAGAAAGGCCCCGCCGAACTTCTCCCAAAGAGCGAACTGTCCTCGCATGCCCGTGCAGTGGCATGGGGCGATCCTGGCAATCTCAAACTGCCGCAGAGACTCAAGAGTCTTCTTCAGCCTGGTTTCGTCGGCATCGATGAGATGGGTTCCCCCAATCACAAGGGAAAAGCGCTTGGTCCCCGTCAGCTCTGCTGCGTAAAGCAACGTGTTGACGATCCCCGAGTGGCTGCAGCCCAGCACCACGATCGGCGCGCCACGCTGGTCGAGGATCAGCGCCTGATCGTCCTCCAGCAGGTCTTGAACGAGATCCGATCCGTCCCGCGTGTGCGTGAGAAAGTGCGGAGGTACCAGCTCGAAATCTGTAATGCGCGGAATGGGTCCGGTTGCAAGGACCCCGGGCGCGACCTCCACAGGCGCCGTGCAGGATCGCAGCCGCATGCCTCCGCGCTCGAGCACTTCCCTGCTCTCCGGCACTCCGATCGACCGAAGCTCCCCCTTCTTTCTCGAGTACTTGGGTGAGAAGGCGGAGGGATGAGCAAATACGGGTTTGGGACCGATCTCGGCCATCAACCGGGACAGGCCTCCGGTGTGATCACGATGTCCGTGACTCACGGCGACGGCTGAGATCCTCCTCAGGTCAATTTCCATTCGGATCGCATTTGGAACCAGCGCGTTGCCCTGACCCGTGTCGAATAAAATGCCTCCGCCCGGCATGGCGATCAGGAATGACAAGCCGTGCTCCGCGATCAATCCCAGCTTTTGAACCGTGTTCTCTACCAGCGTCAAAATCGTCATGCTCATAGGAAATCCCTCAGGTACGGATTTTTACTTTACCCTCCGGCGCGCTATTCAAATGCTGAAAACCGTGGTGGCTCACACCAGTGATTGTATAGGATAGAGGGGTGATGCGGCCACGTGCGATGTTGCGGCCTGAGTTTTCCTGCGCGTGAGCGCCGTTTGTAAGATTGAATCATCTGTCCGCGGAGCGCCGCGATCCACGCGCCTGCGCTCTCGTGTGGGTGGATATGGAACCAACAACACCTGGTAAACATTCCGGCATGACAAGGCGTCTGTACCATGAGGATTCGTACCTGACCGAGTTCTCCGCTGTCGTGCTTGAGCGGCTCAGCGCGCTTGGAAAGCCGGCCCTCGTACTCGATCAGACTGCTTTTTACCCTGCTTCGGGAGGACAGCCGCACGACACGGGATTGCTGGGCGGAGCCCGGGTGGAGGACGTAGAGGAGGACGACTCAGGAAGGATCATCCACCTTCTCGACTCGTCACCGGCGGCGGACGCAGTGTCGGGCAAGGTCGATTGGGGGCGGCGTTTTGACCATATGCAGCAGCACACCGGGCAGCACATCCTGTCACAGGCGTTCCTCCAACTGGCAAAGGCGGCCACGCTCTCCTTTCACCTCGGGCAGGAGACTTCGACCATTGACATCAGTCTGGCAGAGCCGGACATCTCGGTGCTGACCGCAGCCGAGGACCTGGCCACGCGCGTCGTCTTTGAGGATCGGCCTGTTCACATTCTGAATGTAAGAAAAGAGGAGTTGAGCGCCTTAGGAGTTCGAAAGGAGTCACAACGCGAAGGGGAGATACGAGTTGTCGATATCGACGGGTTTGATCGCTCCCCTTGCGGCGGGACGCACGTACGCCGCTGCGGGGAGGTTGGGCTGATTTTCATCCTGAGCAGCGAACGCTACAAGGGAGGCACAAGAGTCGAGTTCGTTTGCGGCGGCAGAGTACTGAGGGCGTTCCGAAAGGACCATGAGATCCTGAAGGAGTTGGGGAAGCTCTATTCCGCTCACCCCCACGAGCTTCCGGCGCTGACGAAGAAGCTCCTCCTGGATCGGTCAACCCTCCTCCGGGAAAAGAAGCACCTGGAGGATCGGATCTTCGAAATGGAAGCACAGGAGTTGCTGAATAGTGCCGATAAGAGGAGTACGGTCGCGGTAATACGCCGGACTTACAAGGATCGCAAGATCGAGGGCCTGAAAGCTCTGGCTCAGAAAGTGACAGCCGCGCCGGGAACGCTGGCCGTCTTGGCCACGGTTCAGGAATCCGCGCAGTTGGTCGTAGCGCGGAGCGCGGATGTGGCAGGAGACTGCGGAGAAATCGTAAGGAAACTGGCCGGCAAGCTCGGCGGCAAGGGCGGCGGAAAGCCCGAGCTGGCACAAGCGGGCGGAATCGCCGGATCCGCGCTTGAGGAATGGTCGCAGGCGCTTGTGGATCACTTCCGAGTTTGACGGAACGAACAGGACGGCCGGTTGCCGGGAACAGGCAGAAGAGGGGCTAGCGACCTTGGGGGTTACACCATGAACGTCGAGCTCTCAGACATGCAGCGCCGGGTCGAGGCTCCGACAGCCGGCGATTCTCTGGCGCTTCCCGACGCCACATCCCTATCCCTGTCCATTCACAGCTCCCTCATGTTGGCCGACATTTTGCGAGCCTGCTGCCAGGCGCTGCAGCATGATTTCCCGCTGGCGCGCCTGATCCTCGTCCAGCATCGAACCAACGAGCCTA
>Ga0315282_10015543_pt1 | contig 11211 bp, 13 predicted proteins | sample YL17G07_20_MG_FD_203693 | JGI IMG/M metagenome (GOLD analysis project Ga0315282, IMG submission 203693) | Sediment microbial communities from Yellowstone Lake, YNP, Wyoming, USA - YL17G07_20 | ecosystem: Environmental > Aquatic > Freshwater > Lake > Sediment | place: USA: Wyoming | collected...
ACAGCCATACAGTAATCATTTGAGCAAAACCGGTGTGTCGTGAAGGTAAAAAGCCGTCCGTTGTCATCTAAATTAACCTCTACAGCCTCGAACGCATTCCATCTTAGACGGTAAGGATTCGGTTCCAAACAGGATTCAAATGATGGAGAACACGTCTTCAGCTCAGAGAGTCAACGAAACAATAAAAATGATTGCAAAAGAAATTGGCGCCTCCGGGCGTGGTCTACGCCGTCGCCATAGCCGCCGCCCTCATGGGCAGGCCAGAGCTCAATCTTTTTGTTATTATTGGATAGTACCCTATCCCATTGAGTAGATCTTGTTTTATCATTTTGGCACTTTTGTTCCTAATCTGAAACGCACCAGTGAAGGAGCTGGGATTTTTTGCCCATTCCTTCATCCGTTTTCTGTAAGGCAAACGAGCAGTCCTTTCCTCAGAACCAGTGATTTCAAACCTTCCACAATTTTTACATTCCAGAACGTATTTGAAATCCTTCGTTCTTTCAACAACAGTTGCCAAACTTCCGCACTTAGGACATTCCACGGTTCTAGACATCTTTCTGCTCAAATTGTTTTCCCTCCCATGTTGAAGAGTTGCGTCTTTTGATGTTGTGATGCTATGACGTCATGTCGTATAAAGCATTTAGGGTTATGACGTTAAACAAGAGGATCAAGGGATACATTGCATGACAAAAAGAAGAACAACTATTTATGGTGACGAAGACGTATGGAACAGATTTATGAAATACTTGATCCAAAAACACGGCAAAACACACGGCGGCGTTATTTCAGAAGAAATTGAAAAGGCCATCCTCCTTCTCATCAAAACATGAGTCCCTGAAAATCTCCCTGGTTTCAGCCGTCACAACTTCACCACTCTCTAAAGACCAGAGATTCCGAATAGGCATATTTTCACATGCCTTACACTTATGCTATAACTTTTTTCCTAGATTCAGAAAGTAAATTGGGTTTTTTGGTGCTATATGTGGCTCTTTCCGTTTGTTTTTTCTGGTTAGTGGGGAAAATAATATTGCATTCACGCCGAGATTATATTGTCCAAAGGAATAAACGAAGATTTGTCCTATTTTGTCCGATAGAAAGGCTGAAATAATGGTTTTTAGGACACATTTACACTCTAAGTATATCTGTCTCCGAACTTTTTCGGGCTGTCTCCCGCAAACACTGAATTCTTTCGGGTTTTATGCATTTTTCGATAGCGCGTCCATGTATCTAAACGTGCCTCAGCTGCTGACTAACGGTTGGACGTTTGTTGCAGCGCTGCCACGTGGGAAGTGCGTCGCAAGCAACGAAACCTGATAACCCTGCTTCAATCTTGTCTGTGCCAACCAATGATTACTGCTATCGAATTCGGGCTAATCGCCAGTATCATCAGAATTACACCGACGAAGATTTTAATGATGGCTACCGGTGGAAAAACAGTTTTCGGATTCTTTGAAAGGTGCTTTGTGATAATGAGATCCCATATCGGAATTTCTCCTGCGAGAAGCTTCTCTCTATATTCGCGCACTATCTTGAGAACAGTGGGTATTTTTTGTGGGAATTCTGCGGAGTTGTTGGCTTCTGCGAGTGCTTCAAGCATTCTTGTTTAGGCGTCGCAGATGAATTGAGGCGTGTCTCTCCTCCGTATGCATCAAACAAGGACGAAAGTACCGAGTGCTTTAGCTCTTTTCTAATGGCCGCTGGCAGACAACTCTCATCCCATAAAAAGCAAAACATGCCAAACGCGCTCAAACACGCCAATATGCTTGCCAAGAATTCGAATCCATATGATACAATATTTGTGACATAACATGCTGGTTAAAATTCTCGAGCTCAGGTCGAAGTCCTGCGAAGACGCAGATGTCTAGCTTTCCCTAGTTTATCCCTCGCTACTTCCAAGTCACTCCGCCTCCTTGCCCAGATTATTCTGTTCTCAACAATCCAGTAGTGTGATCGACATGGAAGGCTCCAATTCCCGATGGACGGTTTCAATGTTACCGTTTCTCCATTCCACGTTAGAGTCCATTTCGTGGGTCTGATGGGTGTTACAACGATTTCGCCACACCCGCAAGGGCACTTATGAGTCGCTGTCGCGTATCGCGTGGATATATACAAAACACCATCCTTTACTTTGTCAGGAATGAATTCGACAAACTCAGGTCTGATCAGTCTTCGTTTCATCAGGTATATCCTCGTTTACAAGTACGTTTGTAATGAGGCCGTAGGTTGTCTCATGTTCATGTTCTTTATCAAAGTAGAATCCCCGTATTTTCTTCCATTTTATGACTGCAAGGGCAGCGTTTAGGGCGTTCATGTCTGCGATTTGAATGTTACGTGAATACTCGTTCTCCTCGCCTTCAGTGAAGTTGATTCTTTTCGTAATGTGATTATGGAAGACAGAAGTACAGGTTGTCACTCGGGCATTGCCACCCAGAGTTTCATTCTCATAATACATGCCTATTCCAACATCGATGAAGGGAATCTTGTTTTCGATGAGGTAGTCAACTATAATCTTCTTACGTGCTCCCTCAATACAAAGAAACACAAACTCCATCTGTTTCAGTTCACCAACATTCCTTTCGTCGATAAACTGAGCATGATGGAATATCTTCTTTCGCATTCGAGAATAAATCTCAGCAAACCATTCAACTTTCGTTGGCTTCTTTCGCAAATCGTCGATCGATGGGGCTCCAGGGGAGCGGAAGGCGTTGTGTTGATGAAGACAATCTCCATCGAACAGATGAATCTCTTCAATCGGGGTCTTGGCTACCAAATCCAGAACGTATGCTCCTGTGCCACCCAAACCGACGATGGCAATTTTGCCTTTCTTCAGCTTGTCATTTACGGCTGAAATGCCAGCGCGGCTGGATGCGGTATCGACGTAACAGAAGATTGACTCATCTTCATCGGGGATAACAACGGGAAACGTCTGGGAGGTCACAGATGAATCGAGGGCATGAGCATGTCCTTCGAGAATTCTGACGTAGGTTGTCATTTTTTCGTAGTAATCCAAATAGCCTTCTGGGCCAGGTTTCTGAGAAAAGGAAAAAGTGGCTACGAGTCCCTCTCTTATCTTTTCGTTCATGTTTTGCGCGTTGACCAGATTTGCTAGCTGTGAACCATTCGAGTCACATGGGTAATCTCCAGCCCACAAGGCGACGTGAGTTGATGGTTTTGTTGTCCTGTCGCCAGAAAGGTCGAGAGTTGAGATCAGCGTTCCATACACTACCTGCCTTTGGGCGTTTACGTATGGAACATGACCTATCAAGAGATATCCTTTTTCGATATCGACTTCGTATCCTTCGTCTCGAAGTCGCTGTAGGTCGGGACTACGACTTATCAGTCCGGGTGACATCGAAAACCATGCCGCTCTTTACGCGCACGGTCTGTCCGTCGACGAGTTCCTTGCCGGTTCTCCTTTAGTCCGTGGCTGTACTCTACGGTGAATACCTCTGTAGATTTGTGAGGGGGAGGAAAGGCTAGATCAACGACTTGCGAGTAGTTAATAGTGTCTTCATTCCATGGCTTCGGTCTACCATTTACGATTATTTCGAATTTCTTCATAGTTTCGGGCATTCTAATTTCTCCGCCCCAACAGGGGCGTTTAATTCAATCGTTGATTGACCGAAATAAACTTTGCCCAAAAGGCTAAGATAATAAGAAAATAAGGAAGCGCGGCTATTCTAGATGCGAGGGTGGGATTTGCACTTGGGTTTTGATAGATGCCATATTTGGGACATAACATGCTGGCGAAAATTCTCGAGCTCTCGTCTGCATAGCGAAAATGCGAGTAAAACGTAGCTGTTTCAATCGCTATTAAGCTAGTTCTTCCTCCAAAATTGATAGTATCTAGGAAAAGTTTGAACCGAGAGTTTGAAGCCATCGGTATTGGAACCTAAGATGGTTCAAGCTTCTATGGATTAGCACCCAAATGAGGTCAAGCCCATTTCTCAGGTGTGAAACTGGAAAAGTCCGCATTTCTAGTTAACTGGAATTTGAGGAATAGAATCGACTTGTTTTCTTGGTTTTGTCTTTTACTTAGCTCGCTAGTAAATTTTTTAATTTTGAACATGCATCTTATGAACTATGTCAATTCAAATGAAACAGTTTAAATCGAGTTATCAAGACCTGCGAGCTTTATACGACAACATCAGTGTCAAGCATGTTCTTGAGCCACTACAATCCTGTTATGCTGACGATGATTCTGCTATTATTCTAAAACGTATGGAAGAACCAGATTTGGATTTTGATGTCATGGGAATAGAAGAAAATGGTGAAATCTATGGCTATGTGGAAAGGTCAACTCTTGCAGGTGGTCCATGCGCCAAGTATAGCAGAACATTTCATCCCTCTGAACTTATTGCGGAATCAGCTTCCTTAACAGATGTCTTCTCAGTATTGCATGATGCTCCAAGAGTATTTGTTTTAAAAGGAACTAAAGTCATGGGCATCGTTACACGAGGAGATCTACAAAAAGCACCAGTACGTATGTGGATATTTGGGCTCATTACACTTATAGAAATGAATCTCCTGTTTATTGTTCGCACCCGCTACCCTAATGATTCTTGGAAAAACCATATCAGCAAGGCTCGCTTGAAAAAGGCTAATGATTTATTCGATGAAAGAAAGAAGAGAAATGAAGCTATAGACTTGGCTGATTGTCTACAATTCTGTGACAAAGCCGACCTTGTTCTTAAGATCCCAGATATCAAACATAAAATCGAATATGGACTCACGAGAAGTCCTCAAACTATACTGGATTCAGCAGAAGATTTGAGAGATATATTAGCCCACGCTCAAGATCTTGTCGTGGGGTCAACATGGACAGGTCGAATAGACTTAATGAGAGACATCGAAAAATTGCTGAACGCCTTAGAGCAATCCAGAGAGTAAACATGATTCGGTGACTGATATGTACCAAGTTCCATCAACCAAGAAGCTATATCTTGACCTTTTTTTCAAAGATGCTTCAAATGTAACTGTGACATACAGAATACATAGAGTGGATGGAAAATAGCACAACGCTTAGCGCAAGTTTAGATTGATGTAAGCCTTCTCGCACAACATCGACCGACAGTTTGAACGTCGTCCTGACATGGGTTCATGGCGGCGCGGAGTAGCTCCGAACTCTCGCCTCCAAGTTAAGCTCTGAAGCCAGCGGCCCCGAACCTTATTGGGTATGGGGACGGGCAGTCTTGAGGATAAATTACTTCCAAGACCCCTTGGAGCTTGAAATGACTTACCTGCGCGAAATTTGAAGCGAGTCACTATTTATGAATTAATAAGAAGAAGACTGTAGCCCCGATTTCCTACTGGTCAAAAGAGTCTATTGTCTTCTGCATCTGTTCAGCGAGCCTCTTGCCTTTCTCGTTTAGACAGTACAACATCTTACGCTTCTCTGTCTGACTCGCTTTTTTTAAAACGAGACCAAGGCGAACCAACTCATCTATTCTTGCCATACCGGTACTTTTTGATCCGCCTATTTCTCTGAGGAGTTCGTCCAGTCCTTTATTCTCAGCCTTAAGTAAGCACAGCAAGGTTCGAACGGACCTTGGCTTTTCCAAATATTCAAAATATTCCTTACTCTTGGGTTTCAATGGCAGTCAGCTATAGTTGAAAAATGTTTATATTTAAGAATTGTCTACTCATTACGTAGATGACTACTAAACAAATAGGAGTAAAACACGATGCATATTTGTGAAAACATAGTGGCACAGTGCGTAGGCCTTAGCCTTCCCAGAACCATAGAACACAACTCCACCAAATTGGACGTTAGCGAAGCAAGATTCGTTATCGCCGCGACAAATGGTTTGCAGCACGGTCTAATGTTGTTTTGGAATGAGGATGTTCAGTGGGTTAAAAAACTGGTTCTTGGAAAAGTTTACAGATTTTTTGCCTTAAAGAAAGACTGCAAGGAAGGCATTCTCATGTTCTTTATTCCCAAATATACTAAATTCCATGAACTCACCTCTGAGGAAGCAAAGGAAATTGGATTTTAGAGATGCACAATGTCCTCTATGTAGCGCAACGCCAGTCAGATACCATGTTGACGAAATAAATCTGCAGTTTTTGCGTGCACATTCAAACGAGGGTAACTTGAATGAAATAATCTCGCTATCCAAAATAATATGGACTCAAATCCCTGAGCTTAAACATTCGTCGGAATCTAAGAAAACAATTGAAGAATTGTCAAAGATCATGCTTGAGAACGTTCAAAAACAGGTTAATGAGACTCTTCGACCAATCCAAATCTTCACAGAGTCGCTTCCAAAGACCCTAGAGAAATTACCGGAAAGCGTAAGATTCGATCTGATGAATAGGTTTAGTGAACTTCAAGAGGTACTGTCAAAAGAATTTGAGACTCTCAGAAGCTATGCTCCAACAAGCAAAGACTTGTCAGAGGCGATTCAAGTTATTGGAGACCGACTAGAAAACATAACAGAGAAGAACATAGGCCAGATCGAAAAAGAGCTGACGACAAAATTTAAGGAAACTCTAAACAAGACAGGTTTTCCTGAGCCTGAACAGATGAAATTACTAACCTTTTTGGTACCGGCAGTATTGCCACTATTGCAGGAATTGTTAAGATTTCAAAAAGTTCCAGAAGAAAAAGGTAGACGAGGAGAACAAGAGTTGCTTACAGAATTAGAAGATTATTATCCAGAAGATGACTTTAAATCCATCGGCACACCTGGAGATACTGATATTTTGGCTATCCCCAAACACAATGGCACCTTGTCACATCATAAAATAATCATCGAATCCAAGAAGAACAATAGTCGCTGGAACAAAAGCTTCACCGATGAAGTTTTTCGACACATGGAAAAGCGAGGTGAGCACTTCGCCATACTTGCAGTAGAGAGGATGCCCAGAGGCGCAAACGGTTTCCTTTTCGAAGAATCGTCTAAGGGTTTTGTCTTGGTCACAAGCCGAAAAGATGTGTGTATAGCTTATGGCGCCCTGAGATCAGTGATCGCGGGGGTACACTCATTTAGGACAAACATTGCAGATGTATTTGCAAATGAAAAAATTGAAGACGCAATAAAGGATGCCTCGAAATATCAGGAATATCTGCGGAAAATAAGAATCAAGGCCTCGAGAATGATCGCCGGGGCAAGGGACATCATTCAGATGTCAGATGATCTCGATAGTTGTCTGCGAAAATGCCTTAAAGAACTACAAAATCAAATCAAAGAAGCAAGTAAGAAGAGTGCGAATGGGTTACCAAAGGAATGCTCCATTCTTCAATGACCTGTGTTCTTTTTTCTGAGCAAATAATCGCCGCCTTCCAGTTCACGTATGAGCTCCCAACCATCTTCCAGTTTTTCAATCAATTCAGGTTTGCTCTTTGCGATCATGACATGGAATTTCTTGTTGTTTTTTTGTGTTACTGTCTCATGTGATGCATCACTTTCTTCTTCGCACTTCAACTCCTTAATTATTAGTCTTTTTCTCAAGAGCGCATTTCGAAACTCATCAAACAAGGCACCGATTTCATTCTCGTTCATATCTTCGATGGATTTTAGCTTCTTGTTTTTGATGGTTTCTTCAAGATCAACTCCGGCGAATGTTGCAAAACTTCGTAACAGATCTTTCTTGGCGCTTCCTTCACTTTCGAGACTAGTCTGCTTGATACGCAAGAAAGGTTCAACCTTCAAAAAGGCAGTTTTCAGCTGTTCAAGGCTTGGTTGCGAGTAAGATGAGGCGTCCGCACCTCGAGGACAATGACACATCAGATAGTCCACCCAATTTAATGGAATGCCCGAAGCCTCAGCTGTCGTCTGGAAAAATCTTCTAAAAGCGTATGGCGTCAGATTTTTGTCCAATCCGGCTACCCAAACAAGTTTCTTGAGCATCTTTCGGTATCCACCATACTCCAACGGTTTGTTGCAATTTTTTGCTCTTATCAGAGGAGAAGAATCATTAATCTTCTCGGGGGGAATCTTGCTTGTTCCCCTTCTTCTTATCTCCATGTACCGCACTATATCTTCACACGCTTCTTCATCCAAGAAAAGGTAGAATGGCGCATATGCGCCCTTCAGTTCCATCGAGGAAAATGGAATGACTGCAGGATACTTCTGGGATTCAATCGCTTCACTAACAAGTCCATATCGCATTTTCAATAATGTTTCAGGCCTAAAACCATGAATCTGGATCTTAAGCATTACTCTTTCTCTGGCGTCAGCAGCCATGTACAGTTTTCGTATCTCGTCCATTGTTATGATCTGCCTGGGTTTCATTATCACCTTCCGCGGTGACTTCACATTGAGCGGTGCGCCATTATGAAAAAAGAAAGATTTCAAAGCTGATACACAACTGACACCACCGGAAAACTTCTTTCTATTCTTGAAGCATTTTGTGTAGAACCTTTGTACTGCTCGTTCATATCGCTCCCGGATATCTATGTCTGCACTCTGAAGGTCTTCCAGCCTCCGTTTCACGATTGAATCTGGATTTTCGCCCATAAAACGACAAAAGTTGATGAGCGTTGCTAGATAACGGGCAAAGACGCGATCAGTTCCACGAACTGAATTGGCGGAGAAACCTTCAAGCCATCTTTTTACTGACTTATAGTTCTTAATGTATCGATCTCGCTCTTCTCTCGTGGCTTTTGAAGGAGCCCAGCATTCGGAATCACCAGTTTTCATCGTTTCCTCAGTCATACGTAACGATTACTCCTTATTGTATTCCATGAATAATCGTCTACTCTATTAGTAAATACGGCACTCCCTTCTATAAAAAACTTGTGAATTTGACCTTGGAGGAAAGATATTCTAGGATTTCTTGCCTCCAGTGGAAAGTTTCTTACTTTTAGGGTTAGGAACGGAATTTTACCTATTTCAGATTTGATAAAACCTTGTAACCAATCTGATAAACCCTTTATCAAAAACAAGCCAGAAAGATGGCTATTCCCTGAACAAAGAGTATGGCGCGGGGTGTGGGATTTGAACCCACGCGGCCGTTTCCAGCCACAGACTTAGCAGGCCTGCCCCCTACCAGGCTAGGGCAACCCCGCCCTGTTTTCACCAGACTCCGCCACCTTTTTTGAGGCTGGCGATGTTGCTTCTGGTTTGATGTCATTTGCGTTTCCTCAGGAATATTAGGTTATCTTTTTGAAGCACGTACTCGAACCCGACTTCTAAGAGAGCTTTGATTTCTTCAGGTTTTTCAGCGACTTTTACCGTGAACTCGTCGTTGGCTCCGGCTTCGAATAGAGTGTGCTCGATGTTTATGTATATCTCGGTGGATTCCAGCTTCTTGTGGCCTAAAAAGTGTTGCACGTAGTATGGGTCTTTCGTCTGATGGTATAGCATCGTTGCTTTCCAATGCCTGAACGTGTGGAAGCTTACTCGTAGTAGGCGTGGGTTTTGTAGAGTTTCTTTGAGGCGTTTGCGGGTGTCGAGGAAAGTTCCTTTCATGGATTTGAGAGATCCTGGAAAGACTTGCTCACTTGTTTTCGGAAGAGCGTTAAGCATCTCGATGAGGGCTGTGCTGACTTTCCACATTCTTGGGTTGGAACCTTTTTCAGGCTCGTTCAGTGTCACTATTCGTTTCTCGTGGTCTATGTCGATCCACTGCAGGCGTTTAGCTTCTCCTGATCGCATTGCCGTCTCTTTCAAGAGTTGGGCGAAAGCCGCGTTCTTCCTGTGAGACCCTGCTATCAGCGCGTCAAGTTCTTGTTCGGTCGGTATGAAGGGGAATTTGCGTGTGACTTTGCATCGTGGCTTTGTCCAAGTTTGTTCTCGGAACTTGAGGAAAAGCGTGTAAGCGTTTATCGCGTTTCGTCTTCTGTTTTGACCCCACTTCTGTTCTCTGGCCAGCGCGGTTCTCACTGTTTCTGGTTCTCCCAGATTTGCTCCTCTTTCGACTAATCCTATCAGACAGCTGTTGTAGCCGCGTATGGTGTCGAGGCTGTACCCGTCTTGCTGCATTTTCCAAGCGAATTCGAGCAGTTTCCCTTTGTTGTCTGTTTCGCTTCTTGGCGGAATTCCTATTTTCTGGATTTCCGCTGCCAAATTTTTCGTTCCTTCTGCCTTGGTTACGCATATTTGGCGAGTAGTTACTATGTCGTTTGTGGCTTTTTTTGGTTTGGTATCAACTCTTTCAACACGTTCAAACGTGCTCCAAGCCTTCTGAACATCGGCAGGATCTGAAAATCGGAGTCCACACTTGCGACAGAGCCACCGCTGGATTCTATCACCGAAGAGAGAATATCGTAGGCCGTCGCGCCAAAGCTTGTTGGATCCGCATTGTGGGCATAGGGGGCTGACGTCGGCGGAGCCACGCAGATGCTCCGACTCACTGTTTTTGGAACCGGCTTCTTTGCCAAATATGCGATTAGCTGTTGAGGTTTGTTGTGTGAGTTCAGCCATTCCCTCGCCACCGGATCCTTAAGTAGCGTTCTTTGCTGATTCTGGCTCGTGTAGAAACAGGATCTTCTTGCTTTTGACTCGTTGAAAGTAGAGCCTGGGATGTCTCTGTTGGAAGAGTACTAGAGCTGCTTTGTTTTCAAACACGGGATTTGAATAATCGCTGTTGCTGTCCAGATGCTGCTTGCAGAATGGAGCCCCTACCTTTGTGCGACCGCTCGCAAAGAAGATGTAGCCGGTTATGCCGGCAGCAGCTGCACCGCACACGACGCAAACCGCACAGTCCATTCGCAATGGCTTCCTTGTGCTATTTGAAGAAGACTTCGTCTCTGACGGTTTCGCCTACTCTCAGGAAGCTCCTTTCTTTTTCGCAGAATTCCAAGATCTTCGTGAGTAACGGGTCTATGGCGTTTTCGAATTCTTTGATGAAGCCTGCTTTTCCAGCGGCGACTCTGACTTCAATGTTTTTGTCGGCACCGAGTATTTGGTAGAAACCTACCTTGTCATGTGCGTATTTTGCGAAATTCTCCCATTCGTCAATAATGTTCACCAAACTGGTTTCACCTTAAACTATGTTGCTTCTGGAGTTTAAGGGAATTCTGGCACCGACAAAGCACAGTGTGCTTCGGAAGGCTTCACAAAGCATAGTGTGCTTTGCAGGGCTCAACAAAGCACAGTGTCACAAAACGAACATATCGACGTGACATGGATTGGTTGGGGGTAAAGTTTTATCCAACAACAACCTACTCAACTGAACATTAAATATAAAGTAAGACAAAAGAAGTCTGATTCCTATGAGTCAGGATGTTGAGAAGTATCGTAGGTGGGTACGTGCAGACAACCG
>Ga0315282_10015544_pt1 | contig 11211 bp, 11 predicted proteins | sample YL17G07_20_MG_FD_203693 | JGI IMG/M metagenome (GOLD analysis project Ga0315282, IMG submission 203693) | Sediment microbial communities from Yellowstone Lake, YNP, Wyoming, USA - YL17G07_20 | ecosystem: Environmental > Aquatic > Freshwater > Lake > Sediment | place: USA: Wyoming | collected...
GAGTCGTTGTAGTTGATGCTTTTGTTGTTGAAGTTGTTGTAGTAGTTGATGCTTTTGTTGTTGGAGTCACTGATGTAGCCTTTTTGGCAAGAGTAGTGCATGATATGAGTGAAAGAGATAGTGACAGTATAAGCAGAACAGATGAAAAAACAATTACAAAACGTTTTTTATCCTTCATTATTCCTCCTTTCTAGTTAGTTATTAATCATTCTAAGCACTCAGTTTTTATATATAATTGATGAGAGAAGTGAATATGTTTCTTTCGATAAGTTCGTTCACCTCCTTCTATCTCCATGATCAGTTAACTTTTCCTCCCATCGTTATATTAAATTAACATATTAAGATGAACATGCTGTTAACCGAACATGAATGCAGGATGAAAATTAAATGTTAAGGTACTGGCATTAGCCCAGAAGAATAAATGATGCAGCATCGAACTTTTTATATATACAAAAGTCCAACCAAAGAAAAACTAGATATATATACCCTGATTTCTGAGATGTTAAGGAATAGTTATGAGAGTTCTACTTGTAGAAGACGATAGGCCTCTTGCTGATACTATCAAACGTGGTTTAATGGAAGAATGCTATGCAGTTGATGTGACATATGATGGCGAAGAGGCAGAATATCTTGCTGAAAACAACCCCTATGATACTATTATCTTGGACATAATGCTGCCAAAAAAGGATGGGGTTACGGTTTGTCAGCAATTACGTCTAAAAGAAGTAAATACCCCCATCCTTATGCTTACTGCGAAAGATGCTGTTGAGGATAGAGTTAAGGGTCTTGATGCAGGAGCAGATGATTATCTTATCAAACCATTTGCCTTCAATGAATTATTAGCCAGGGTCAGAGCCCTTTTGCGGCGTGATAGTGTATCCAAATCTTCAATACTTCAAGTAGGGGATCTAGTCATGAATACTCTGACAAGAGAGGTATGGCGAGGACAGAAAGCCATCGGACTAACCAGCAAAGAATATGCCATACTTGAGTACTTTATGCGCCACCCCAATATAGTTATCACCAGGACAAAGTTAGAGGAACATGTTTGGGATTATGAATTCAACTGTATGTCAAATCTAATAGATGTATTTATTTACAGACTGCGGTGCAAGATAGATGAAGATGGCGGGAAGAGTTTGATTCAAACGATTAGATGGGCTGGCTACCGATTGAGAGTACATTGAGGTTTATTAAGAGCATCAAATTTCGACTGACTATCTGGTACCTACTGATATTTGGAGCATTAGTTATTTTGGCCAGCGTAATAGCATATTTTATGCTGGCGCACAGTCTTTATCAAAACTTTGATGAATCTTTAGGACTGCGTGCAGAAGAAGTAGCAAATTTTTTAAGTGAAGAGAACGGCAATATTAAGTTTGTAGAAAGCAATCCTGGTCGGTTTGGCGAAATTGTCTTGCTCTACGATGCGAATAGTATCTTATTGGAATCATCTGAAAAGAAAATGGAAGAGATAATAAAGTATCTTGTTGGGCCTGTGACCATGGCATTGACTGGTCGAAGTTCTTTTATCACGACAGAAACAGCTTATGGTCAACAAATACGATTGTATGTTACACCTATTCAGGATGGAGAAGACATAAAGGGTGTTCTTGTTATCGGACGTTTGACGACTGATATAAATAGTGCCCTCGAAAAACTTGTAGCCATACTTATTGTGGTCATCTTAGGGGTAATTGTCCTAGCGGGAAGTGGAGGCCTATTCTTAGCGAATTGGGCTTTAGGACCTGTTGAGAACATTACGCGAATAGCGCAAAAGATAGGGGAGAGTGACTTGAGTAAGAGGATAGAGATACACAGAGATGATGAATTGGGAAGGTTAACTTCCACACTAAATCAGATGATAGAACGTTTGGAGAAGTCATTCAACCGTCAGCGTCAATTTGCTGCCGATGCCTCTCACGAATTGCGCACACCTTTGGCTGTCATTCAGGCGGAGTCGTCGTTGGCATTGCGAAAGAAGAGGACTGAGGATAGTTACGTAAAGTCTCTTGCAGCGATCTCCCAGGAGGCGAACTATGTGTCTATAGTTCTCGATAAGTTACTAACTTTAGCGCGTGTCGATGCCGGAAAAGAAGAATCAAATTTCGAAAAGGTGAACCTCAAGAAGCTTATTGTTAGTTTAGCTCTTGATGTACACAAACTTTGTGATGAAAAGGGGCTTCAGTTTCATGTTAATCTGCCGAAAGACGTGATTGTAGAAGGGGATAAGATTAAGTTAAGACAGTTGTTTCTTAATCTTTTGGATAATTCAATTAAGTATACGCCGAGTGGCGGGACAATATCGATGAATCTAACCATAGATAAGGATATGGCTGTTGTAGATATCAAAGATACGGGGATAGGGATTAATAAAGAACAAATACCATGTATCTTTGATCGCTTTTATCGGGTTGATAAAGCTAGATCACGTGGTGAGGGGGGCGCAGGTTTGGGTTTGTCAATAACTCAGCACATTATCGAAGTTCATGGAGGTAGAATCGAAGTCAAAAGTGAGGTTGGGATAGGAAGCACATTCTCGGTTTTGCTTCCGCTCGTTTCAGTGGTATCTGCAAAGAAGCGATGATGTTCGATCAAAATTCTTTTATTTTGGATATCGAAAATGCCCTACGATTTTGTAGGTGAGAAGGAAGTCATCCTCCACCACGTATCCTGGATCTGCGGTGTTGTGAATGACAAGCGGGACACCATCATCGCTGAATTTGTCGGATATTATCCCACAGGTTTCCGCCCAATCATCACCCTCGCTGCTGAAGTAGACGAAATCACCTGGTTGCCACTGTGCCGCGTTCTCGGGATCATCCTTTATGAATTCGTTTTTTAGGACTAACCCATTTCTTTTAAAAAAGGTCTCCTGCATCGGCGTTCTTCTAAAATCTATATTTTTATCTATATCTTTGATCTCGTAAAGTTCCCAGGGGTATTTCTCCTTAGCAGCCAACATATCCTGATATATTAACTCTCGTATATCGTACCCTGATTTTTTGAGAGCTCTTGCAATAACATCTGCTGCAGTTCCTTCGCCGTCAGGCGGGTAGCCGCCCTCGTAATACCCGCTCTTATTTATGACCTTCTCCTCAGCCTGCTTTTTGGCATCTGCAAGGATCTTGGCCTGTATTTCGCTTAATGCGGTGTTTATTGCTGTCGTCTCCTGTGGGGTCGTCTCCTCTGTGATTATCGTTTCAGCACCGGATTCCCCTACAATAGGCATCTCGGTGGTTTCCGTAGTTGTTGTGGGTGGGGCGTTGGCTTCTGAGATATATTGTGCAACCGCATCGGAATTGTATAAAAAGAACAGGGTAGCCAGTTGGATAACAGCTATGAGAAAGATCGATGCAAAAAGGAAATTGTTCCCCCGTTTCAATGCGCCTGCCTCTGATTGTCAGGATAAAATTAATCTATTTAAATTTAAAAATCAAATATCATTTCCTCTGCCATCTCAAAAATTCTTCGATTGACCTGTTATATGTTTTCTCTCCGGCTGGAGGAAACAGGCAGCCGGGCAGTTCACCATGACGCCTGTGATAAGCGATGCACTTGCAGCAATAGCCCTTGCGCTCACAAGGATCGTAAGTACAGGTACATGATTTCAGATTTGCTTCATAGTTATCGCAGGCCAATATTGTTCTCCTTTTCGAGCTGCTAAATGCGGACTTATTTTAAGATATTATATCAGAACCAAATATGCCGAAATTACAAATTTGTTTCACAGACAGGGCAAAATTGGTGAATCTATCAGAGCTCAAGCGCCTTTATGATCTCCCTGCAAAATGCTGGTAGGTCGTCCGGCTTACGGGAGGTAATAATATTTTTATCTACTACTACCTCGCTGTCCTCATATATAGCTCCAGCGTTAATTACATCGTCACGAATTGCTTTATAGCATGTTACTCGCTTACCTGATAGTATCTTCGCGGATATCATGAGCTGGGGGCCGTGACAGATCCCAGCGATTATCTTACCCATCTCATTTGCCATTGCAACGAATTCCACCATCTTATCAAATATCCTCATCTTATCAGGTGCACTTCCTCCCGGGATTATGACTGCATCGAAGTTTGCAGGTGATATGTCGCCAATGGTGGCTTTTGCTGTGATTGGATAGCCGTATTTTCCATGATAAACATTTTCTCCTGTGCCTATCACAGTAACCTGTGCTCCTATTTCGATCATCCTGTAGTACGGGTATATGAGTTCTGAATCCTCAAACCCATTCTCAATCAATATAGCGATCTTTTTATGGTTCATCTTGCCCTCCATTAATGATAATTATTAATGATACTAATTTTAGACCTGATTAAAATGATGACAAAGAAATTGTATTCTGCAATAATTGTAACAAATATTCAAGTAGCGATGAGCGTAAAAGGGTTATCGGTATTTTCAATTGATAAGATAAAAAAGGATATAAACGACTCGCTGAAGTCGGTCTCCTTGAAGTTTGCGTGGGAAGACCTGAAGCTTGCAAGGAGAGACACGGGTCACATAGAGGGTGATGTACTCGTATTTGATTTAAGAGGCGTCTCCCATGACGACCTGCTGTTGCTCATCGAAAAGATTTCAGCCAATTTTGATCCACAACAGCTGAAGAAGTCGATTGCAGTTTTTGAAGTGGACCAGGCGTCAGTTGAGGTCGTTGAGATATTTGGGGACTTCGTGTTCGAGCCGATAAATCAAAATGAACTGAGGCTAAGGGTCGAGAAGATTCTCAGCGTCATAAAGCCCCGGGAATTAAAAGTCATCTCACCTGATGTGAAGGAGATAAAGATTGATACGGAGAGCTACCAGGCTTTCTCGGGGGGCGAGCTCCTGGATTTAACTTACAAAGAGTTTGAACTATTGAAATTTTTGCTTGATAACAGGGGTAAGGCATTTACGCGGCAATCGCTGCTCAGTCAGGTCTGGGGATACGACTATTACGGCGGCACCAGGACAGTCGATGTGCATGTCAGGCGGCTGCGTTCGAAGTTGGGGGATACCACGGGAGATTTGATTCAGACGGTCAGGAACATTGGTTACAGGTTCTCTAAATAGCATAAATAGATTCGGAGGAGATAAATGCTGAAAGTAGAAGGAAGATATAAAAAGGGTGATGTAAGGCTTTTTGCGCTTAGCACCTGTATCTGGTGCCGAAAGACGAGGAACCTTCTGGATGAGAACCAGGTAGAATATGAATATGTATATGTGGACCAGCTTCTTGGCGATGAGCGAGAGGCAGCCTTAAATGAGATGCATAAGTTAGCTTCTGAAGAGGCTTTCCCCACGATTTATATAAATGGTGAGATAATTCGAGGGTTTAGAGAAGAAGAGATAAAGAGGGCGCTTGACCTATGAGCAATAATTTTAGCGAAGAGGTCATTTCGCTGTATGAAAGGCTCGATAGAGAGGCAAAGGCCGGTGGGTATAACCTCAATCCGGATAAAGACTTCACGCTGGGGCTGGTTAACGGCTTATACGGAAATGAACAGAGATATGGCTACATGTCATGTCCGTGCAGGCTTGCTGCGGGTAATAGACGGGATGATCTCGATATAATATGCCCCTGTGATTACCGTGATCTCGATTTAAATCAGCATGGTAACTGCTATTGCGGGCTTTATGTGAGTAGTGAATTAATAAATAGCAATAGAAAGCCGTCTTCAATTCCGGAAAGACGCGATTTAAGGTGGAAAAGAGAGGTTAATTTGCAAGGAGATGCTTTAGCTGAGGAGAAGCCCAGGATAAATGTATGGCGCTGCAAGGTGTGCGGATATCTTTGTGCACGCGAGGAACCGCCGGAGAAATGTCCTATATGTAAAGCAGATAAGGACAGATTTGAAATTTTCCGAGGGGATTTGAGTGGCTGAAGAGAGAATATCTGCGCTTGTTAACCAGATAAGAAATCGAGAATTAATTTTGCCTGAGTTCCAGCGCGGCTTTGTCTGGAACAGGAATCAGGTCAGGGATTATTTGGCCAGCCTTTATAACAAGTACCCCACTGGAAATATTCTGATCTGGAAAACTCCAAATCCCGAAATGGTAAGGCATGGTGCCGTTGATAGCGATGTCAGATATTTTAAACTGATCCTTGATGGCCAGCAGAGGCTGACCAGCGTTTATACCTTAATGGAAGGTGAGTCACCACATTTTTATGAAGGTGAGCGCTTCTATTTTGATATCTATTTCAACGTTTTAAGCGAAGAGTTTGTCTATTATAAGCCAAGCCTCATGGACGGGAACATTGAGTGGATACCGGTAAGTAAATTCTTCCAGAAAAGTTTGGGTGGATTCCTGAAAAGAGGTGACAACTTTACCAGCGAACAGCAAAAATTTTATTTTGATAGTTTTGATAAACTTCAAAAACTTGAGAACATAAAAAATTATCTCTATCACACCGAGGTGATCGAAGAGCTGGATATCAGAAAGGTAGTAGATATTTTATGCCTGGTCAACTCAACCGGGACAAGGTTCAATAATACAGACCTGGCCCTTGCCCATATTTGTGGGTCCTGGCCAGAGGCCAGAGGGATGTTTAAGAGTACACAGCGGAAGTTTGCTGAAATGGGCTTTAAGTTTGATCTGGATCTGTTTATGCGATGTACATCCATCATAGCCACTAACTCTGCACAATATGAGTTGCTTTATACAGCTAAAGCACAGGATATGAAAGATGCCTGGAATAAGGCTGAAAAATCGCTTGATTATTTATTAAATATCCTAAGGTTAGATGCTTTTATCGGTTCTGAAAAAACGATTGGTAACTATAATGTCCTGGTGCCAATAGTTTACTTCCTTTCGCAAAGACAGGAGACAACGTTTAAAGATGAAAAGGAGAAAAATAGCTTTCTCCACTGGTTTTACTTAGCCATTATATCAGGAAGGTTCAACAGGGGCGCAGGAGCTAATCTGCAGGAAGACGTAGATGCGGTGAAAAAGAAAAATCCTACTGAAAAATTAAGAGGTAACATGCTGAAGAACAGCGGATGGATCAGGGTTGAGCCCTATGACCTGGATAAAGCTGGGATATTCTGTCCTTACCTCTCCATATTGAAAGCGCTAATTGTTAAGAATGATGCTCTCGATTTGTTTAACGGTAATAGGTTGAATGATAATAAGGTTAGGGATTCCGGTGATCTTGTCGTGCACCATATATTCCCTCCAGCTTTAATGTATAGGCACAGGCCTGATTTATTAAGCCAGGAGGGCAGAAGTATTGTAAACCAACTGGCTAACTTTGCCTTCCTGAATAAAAAAGCAAGGGTAAGATCTAATAAAGATGATCCTCTTTCGTATTTACGTAAAATTCAAAGCAGATTTCCAAATGCGTTAAGGAGCCAGTTGATACCTGAGGATGAGGATTTATGGAAACTGGAGAATTTTGAGAAATTTCTTGCCCAACGCAGGAAGTTGATCGCTGGTGCGATTAATGAGTACCTGGATGGTCTACTTTTACCCGAAGATAAGACAAACCTGGCGATTAAGGATTTAATTGCCAAGGGTGAGAGCACGACAGTTGAATTCAAGAGATCGCTTATCTGGGATTATGCAAAAGACCAGGTTAATAAGGATATTGAGAAGTATGCTGCAAGGACTATATGCGCTTTCATGAACTCCGGGGGCGGCACTCTGCTTGTGGGCATAAATAGTGGAGAGATTTGCGGGCTTGATGAGGATTTAGCTGCAGTCCCGGGAGGGGACGAGGGAGGCCTGACCCGCGCATTTCTGGGTTTTATGAAGAATTTCATTGGTAAAGATAATCTATCCTTGATAAATGTGAATTTTTCAAGCGCATCCAACAAAAGAGTCATGATTATCTCGGTTGATCCGTCGCGCAAACCCGTATTTCTGGAAGATGGGGATGAGACAGAATTCTATGTGAGATCAGCAAACCACTCGGTTCTTCTTGATGTAACACAGGCTAATGATTACATCAGAACTCATTGGAGAGGTATCGAATTTTCTTTTTGAGTTTGTGCAATAACCATATCTTGCAGTGTGTAAGAGTTCAGGATGTCTATCATCCTGTGATTTAGCTCGCCCCAGACGTCACGTGCTGCACACTTACCAGACCTGTCGCATATTTCCGGGCTGTTTATGCACTCTACTATGCAAAGCACCCCCTCCAGAGCGTTTACTATTTCGCCAAGTTTAATCTTTTCTGGAGGCATGGATAGGAAATATCCTCCATGCGCACCGCGAGCAGATTTTACAAGACCTGCAATTTTTAGAGGCATTATAAGCTGGCCCAGATATTTCAGTGAAACTTCCTGGTTCTTACTTATGTCTTTTAGCAGGATAGGCCCGTCCTTATAATGGATTGCTAATTCTAGCATCAGCCTTACTCCATACCTGCCTCTTGTGGATAGTTTCATTTTTTCAATCTTTCAATTTTTGCCAGTTTAATTATAAGTCTCTTATTATATTTAAATAGAAAGTCAAGAGTTTTGCTTGACAATGAAAATATGTTAGGTTTTAATACTAATACTATTATATTAATAGTAATAGTAACATAATATGTTAGATTTTTAAAATCAATTCTTAAAAGTATAAGAGGAGAAGGAATGGCAAGACACAATTTAAAAAGAATATCAGCAATTGTCGTGGTAATCCTGGGCGTCATGAGCCTTGTGCTTGGGTCGGTGTTTATCGCGCAGGGATTTATGACAAAATCGAAAGTAACTCAGAGGCTTGCTGCCGAAAAAATTACTCTGGGTATACCGGAAGAATTAGTAGTAAATGGTGACGTTGTTGATAGCTTGGAGGAGGCAGAAAATGCAGCCAACACAATTGCGGAACACCTTAAGAGCATTGCGCCCAGTTATGGTGATTTATTGGGAGGGCAGCGTTTTGATCCAACCAAACCAGAACAGCTGGTTTATGCTCAAGGCATAAATTTAGAGAATGCACTGGAGATTGCTGCTTTGGCATATGGTGTCACCACCATAGTGATAGCGAGCGGTGCGTTCATGATTATTGTGGGAATTTCTCTGATACTTATTTGGGTCAGCTCGATCAGGCCTGATTGAAGCTGTAAAAGGAGTTTATTTCCAAGAGATTTACACACTGCATCACAAAACATATAGAATCAAAGCCGAATAGAGCCTTTAAATTTCCGAAATACAAGGACACTTATGGAAGTTTTTAGGCTCTATTTGTCATCTATTTAATTAGAATTATCGCAAATCCCCACCAAAAATAAAATTTAGATATTTCGCCTTAAGATTAATTTGTAACAATCCGATAATTACCATCGAAGTAAGATATTCGGATAAGTTTATGAGAAAATTTTTCAAAGTTAAGGTATTACTTTCAGGATTGTTTATTCTTTTGTGTGCGGTGGTCCCTCTTTTCTTCGGGTGCCAGCAGAAGCTGATGAGCCACGATATGATGCAATTCATTTACGATATCACCGCGCTAAACGCAAAGTATGGTACCAGGTTTGCTGAGTTAAGTGTTGATGAGAGTAAGTATTTTGAGAAGCAGAAGTGGAGCAAGTGCGCAGAGATAGTGGAGGAAAAGATTACTTTAATAGATGGGTGGGTTCGAGAAACAGAGGGATTGAAAGTTCCCGAACCGTTCAATAAATGGCATGAAATTATAATGGAAAGATATACCTGCTTAAGGGAAGCTGAGTTGATAAAGCTGAAATCTTACAGGGCAGGCTACATGGATGAGGAGGCAGCAAAACAGGTCCAGCTCAATTACGATAGGGCAGATCAGCTTGCACTTGAGGCGGATGCTGCTCTGAGACAGATTTCTAACGAATACGGCCTGGACGAGAAAAAATAGTTGCATGGAAAGGGGAGTGGAATGAGTCTTCGCAGAAGGATGCAGATCATTATTGCTGTAATGCTGGTAGCTGTAATCGCAGTATCATATGTTCATTCAAATTATTTGATCCTTGAAAAATTCAAAGAACTGGATGAACAGAATGCAGAGATGAGCGTTAGAAGAACGGTTGGAGCGCTGGACTACTATTTGTCCGGTTTGGGTATATTGGTTAACGGCTGGGCTCAATGGGATGATACTTACCATTTTATTCAGAATTGTAATGAGGACTATATAAGATCAAATCTTACTGATTCAACCTTTTCTGGCCTTGAGATCAACTTGATGTTGTTTATTAATGAAAAAGGAGAGATCGTTTTTGAGAAGGGTTATGATCTTGAGCGTGATATAGAGGTCCCCATTTCGCAAAACCTGAAGAATCAGCTGACCTCAGATTGTCCACTTTTAAACCACATAGATACTGAAAACAGTAATGCAGGGATAATAAGCCTGCCCGAAAATCCAATGCTTATTGTAGCCAGTCCAATCCTTACAAGCGATAGAGAAGGCCCGGCCAGAGGAACCCTCATTTTTGGACGCTATTTTGATTCTGAGGTAGTTGGGAATCTTTCGAGAATCACACAACTGCCTGTTGCGGTTTGCAGGTATGATGATATAAAGATGCCGCAGGACTTTAAATCAGCGCAATCCGGAATGTCACATGTAAAGCCCGTATCCATTAAGATATTGAGCACGAATTCCATTGCTGGTTATGCGCTTTTAGATGACATTTACGGCAACCCGACTCTGATAATGAAAGCGGAGGTATCCAGGGATATATTCAGGCAGGGTCAGAGCGCCACGCGTAGTTATGTATTATTTATCGGTTTGTTGGGAGTTATTTTTGGAAGCGTGAGTCTTTTCGTCACAGACAAACTGGTTTTTTCCAGGATATCAAGATTGAGCAGGGACATAACCAATATCGGTATTAAAGAGGACATCTCGGCGAGAGTTTCTGTGAGTGGCGACGATGAACTATCAAAAATGGCTGATTCTGTAAACAACATGCTTGCGGCATTGGAACATTCACAGGAAAAGTTGCGTGAAGAGGAGGGAAGATATCGCATAATTTTTGAGGATTCACCAATTTCGTTATGGGAAGAAGATTATTCGGAGGTAAAAAGATATATAGAAGATTTAAGGCACTCAGAGGTGAAAGATTTCAAACTGTTTTTTGATGAATATCCAGAAGAAGTCTCCAAATGCATTAAGCTGATTAAGGTTAAGGATGTAAACAAAGCCTCGATTAAATTGTTTAATATGGAGAATAAGGGTCTGTTCGAGAAATATTTGGATAAATTATTTACCGAAGATGCTTTTAGTTCTTTTAAGGAGTGGTTCGTCTTGATTGCTGAAAACAGGACTGGTTATGAAGGAGAACTG
>Ga0315282_10015545_pt1 | contig 11211 bp, 11 predicted proteins | sample YL17G07_20_MG_FD_203693 | JGI IMG/M metagenome (GOLD analysis project Ga0315282, IMG submission 203693) | Sediment microbial communities from Yellowstone Lake, YNP, Wyoming, USA - YL17G07_20 | ecosystem: Environmental > Aquatic > Freshwater > Lake > Sediment | place: USA: Wyoming | collected...
CGAAGGGCGCGAGATAGACACGACCTCCCGAGGAGTCTTGACCGGGAGATCCCGGTGAAGACGCGGCAGTCCGGCTCAGTAGAAACGGCGCGATCGAAGCACTTGCAACTGATTTCACGAAATCGCGTCGATTAACGAAATGATTTGTCTTCCTCATGGTTTTTCTACCCCTTTAGTCCTGCCATTCATAAATTGTCTTTCCTTTCGAGCGGGAGTCCCCAAGGCTGCGCCAGCCTGTGCTTCTCATTATTGTAAACTATACACCTCAGATTCGTCGTTTCATCACTCAGCGGGCATTACCAGTCAAACTTCCGCGCGAAGTGGATAATGCGGGGATCGCGCGCGAGGAAAATCCGACCCGACCCAGGAAGCGGGAGGGCCGGGAAGGCCCTCCCCTACCCACAAACCTTACCAGTTAAACTTCAGCGCGAACTGGATAATGCGTGGATCGCGCGCCCCGAGAATCTTACCAGCCTGCGGTGATGGTAGCGGCTGTGGCCCCAACCCGAAGTGTGGCGTGTTGGTGATATTGAAGAATTCGCCGCGGAACTCCACGTGATATTTCTCCCCCTTGATGGGGAAGACCTTCATGATCCCCATGTCCAGGTTATTGAACCCCGGCCCGCGCAGGATATTCCGGCCACTGTTCCCAAAAGTGCCCAGGGCATTCTGCTGGAAAGCCGCCACGTTAAAGTACTGGTTGACCAGTTGTGCGTGGGGTCGGCCGGGGTCCAACAATGGAGAAACGCCCGGAACGCGGTCGGCATAGTCCCAGCCGACTCCGCTCAGAGAATTGTCCATGCCGGCATAGACACTGAACGGTTGACCGGTCTGCCACTGCCAGATCCCGGAAACCTGCCAGCCGCCAATAACATGTTTCACAGGCAAGCTGCGCTTGGCAAGAGAGGGAAACTGCCAGACGACCGAGGTCGAGAGGCTATGGGACAGGTCATAGGCTGACAAGCCGCGGAAGGCATTTACATTGAACGGATTCGACACTATATTGAAAAAAGCAGTACAGCAGGGGTGGTTGATAGGACTCTGCGATTGGACATCGATCGATTTGCCCCAAGTGTAGTTGGAAGTGAAGTTCAGGCCGGTGGCCATCCGGCGCTCCACGCTCAACTGAAAAGCGTGGTAAGTGGAATTCCCATCGCTCTGCGCGATATTCACCCCCCCGAGACCGGTGGATGCATACAGTCGTCGCGCATCCGTATTGGCGGAAGTCGAGCAAGGGGTGCCACCACAATCGCCGGGTATGTACACCGCCGGATTCGCCTGGTTGCCCAGGCTTAAGTGGGTTCCCTTATCCCCCACATAAGAGGCGCGCACCAAGGTGTTGCCTGGGAACAAGTGCTCCAAAGTCAGGTTCCACTTCTGGAGATTCCCCAACTTGAAGTTTTGAGCGAAGGCAGCCGCCGTCAAAGGGGTCGGGAAAGCTGTGTTGCTGGGTAGCGGGAGGTCGTTGTAGTTAAAACCGCTGGCAAAGGGGTCCCCCCCTGGGTAGTCTGGGCTAAAAGGTAGAGAGCCTAGCCAGGGCTCAGTAATACTGTAGGGGGCGAACCTAGTTATGCTTCGGATATAGGGTGCCACCGACCCAAAAGGCAAGTACATCTGCATGGGAAATTGCGTGGCGTACATCCCGTAGCCGCCCCGGATGGAGGTGTGGCCTTTCTGGTCCAGCCGGTAAGCGAAGCCGATGCGCGGCTGGAACGTATTCAAATCCGAGTTGGTTCCGGACGCATTACATCCTGTATCCCCGGGAAAGAGTATTCCTGTAGGTGCTTCGGTAAAGACCGTGGACTGCTGTCCGGGAATAAAGCAGTTGATGCGCCCGTGCAATGTGTGGAAGGGCCAGTAGGGGTCCCAGCGTAGGCCCAGGCTCAGATTCAACCGGGGAGTGACCCGGATTTCGTCCGTGCCGTAGAAACCCCACAGGGTGCCCTGCGCCCGGACCAGCAAGCCATCGCCCTGCATAAACATCGTGACCTTGCCCAGCACAAAATCACTCAAGACATTTCCACTGGTGAAAGGCATAAAGGGGGGAAGCGAACCCCACATGGAATTGCCGGATTGCAGATGGTCAGTGGTTAACTTGGCCTGCAGGCGTGAAACCTCGACCCCGAGCGAGAGCTGGTGCCGTCCCCGCATCATATGCCAACGGTCCGACATAATAAAAGTCGTGCGGGGAAAAGTCTCCGAACTCTGACTATGGAGGGCAAAAAATCCGTCCACCGCCGTAGTCTCCATGTAGTGGTGCGCGGGTGAGCTAATATTGGCGCCGAAGTCCTTTATGCTCTGTTGGATTGCGGAAACGGAGTGATACCCATTGCGCTGGACGGTAAAGCGGAACTCGTTGACCCATTGGCCGCTCGCATAGTTGTGACCGAGCGTGGCGTCCTGCCAGCGGTACCCCAACCCCTGACCCATCAGGTTACCCGCCAACCAATTGTTATTCGGCACAATGGGGCTATTGAAGTCGCTTAACAAATAACGCATCACGAAGCTGTGTTTCCCCTGCACATAGTCCGACTTCAAGGTGAGCTGCTTCTCGTTCTGGGGGTTGGTGAAAACCACTTCGACTCGGCCGTCGGGCGCCGTCGAGCGGGGCAGATGCGGCAGGATCCCGGAGGCGACCGGGCTGAAGTCGGTCAGTGGAATCTGATTGCCCGAATAAGGCGCTCCCGTCCAGGGATTCTTGAGCTGATTGGCAGTGGAGGAGAAATTCCCGGCGCGCTGCGCGTCGGTGGGCACGAATGCGATATTGCCACCCACGAAGTTGCGCAGGGTCGTCCCCTGGTACGACCCGAAAATAAACAATTTGTCCTTACGGAGCGGCCCGCCGACCGTCCCGCCGAACTGGTTGCGTTTGATGGCGTCCGTTTTGGCGGCAAAAAAGTTGCGAGCGTTCAGCGCGCCGTTGCGCAGAAACTCGAAGACATTCCCGTGGAATTCATTGGTGCCCGATTTGGTCACAATATTGACTACACCCCCTGGCGCTGAGGCATAGTCGGCCCCATAACCACTGGTCAATACGCGGAATTCCTGCACGGCATCGGGATTCGGAAAGGGACCGCCGCTGACGCTATAAGGGTCCGTATTGTTCGCCCCGTCCAGCGTAAAAGAGACGTTCCCCGGCCGCATCCCGTTCACAACTGGAGCCTGGGCCCCTTGCGACACCGAAGATGCTCCGATGCCGGCGGGATAGCTGAACTGGAGCGTCCCGGCCGGCATCGCCGAGTTCCCTAGCATGTTGACGACGCCAGGCGCCAAAAGCACCAACTCGGCCGGATTGCGCCCGTTCAAGGGTAGATCCACCACCTGCCTTCGGTCGACGATGTTGGACAACGTCCCCGTCGTGGTTTCTACCGGCGAGGCGCGCTCCTTTACCTCAACAGTCTGCCTAATTTCCCCAAGTTTCAAGGTAACCGAAAGGTTCGCTGCCTGATTGACCGTCAGCACTATGCCGGTCTGCAGGTACGTAGAGAACCCTTCCTTCTTTACTTCCAGCCGGTAGGGTCCCACCGGCAGGATCGGGAAGACAAACGTGCCGTCGTTCGCAGACTCTTTGCTCTGCGAAAACCCCGTGTCGGTCTGGGTGATGACCACCTGGGCGGCGGGAACCACGGCCCCGGATGCGTCCTTCACCGTCCCGGCTATGGAAGCGGTCGAGCCGCCCTGCCCCCAGGCAGTCTCGGGCGGCAGCAACACTCCCCAGAGGAGCATGCACAAGGCGACGGCAACCCAAATACTTCGTGAAGATCTACGACTTGATAGAGTGGACATGGCTACCTCCTGCCAAAATAGAGATCGCGTTGACGCGGATTCTATGCAATGATCCTTCCGCTGTCAAGCACGTTACGAAATTGCTTTTCTTGGAGCCGTTCCGACCTTCGACCCGATTCAAGTGAGCGCCGTGCCGTGATCTTCACTTAGGCCACGGGCGTCAATGGTCCTTCCGCATGCCGGAAGAACCTAGTCATCATTTGCATACTCTTGCACCCGAAGCTCGTCTTGTCAAGTGGAAAAAACCGCATTACCCACGGTGAAACGCCCGCGGGGGGATGACAACTTCCCGGGTAAGATGCCGCCACCATCCTGCGTGAAGACGTCATGGAGAACCGTGAGGGCCTGACCGTCCCCTACTGGATTTGGAGCATTGCTGGTCGGATTTGTTGAAAAGTGCGCGCGCGCAGTCAAGGTGATGGAGAAACGGGTTTTCGTGCGGCATGGTATAGTCCCGGCACCCCCTTGACCCTGGGAGAGTCTACTCGACAATTCACGCTTGACCCGTTTGCATAATGCGGGTGAAGGAGGCCCATGATGAGATTCCGGCCTTCCAACCCCGGGCAGGCTTGCCTGGTGCCGCCGGATGTGTGAGGGGCGGGTGCGGAGAAGCCCCCTTCTGTTTTTTCATCCCCGTCGTGGTGGAGAAGTTAGACCTGAGGGCGTTGGAGGCAGTCTCCGAAGAAGCAGGGCGGGCAGCGCTTTTCGCGGGGCTCGACGGGCACCCTGGCGGTGCGTGAGGGCCACCTGATGGTAGAGCAGCGGGCGGACCAAGCGACGAGCGACAACACCCTACAGCGGCCGGTGGGGGACGGGGAAGGAACGCGGCAAAGGAGGGCCGCTCGGCTGGCGGGACGATTGAGCAGGGAACGTATCAACGCTCCTCTTCTTTCTGCAGGAACGTCTCGTATTCCTCGGCAGTCATCAACTTCTTGAGTTCGCTGCGGTCCAACAGCCGCACCCGGATCAGCCATGCCTCCCCGTGGGGGGCAGCGTTGAGCATTTCCGGACTGCTCGCCAGGAGCGGGTTGGCTGCCGCCACCTCTCCCGTGACCGGCGAGAAGATCTCCGAAGCCGCCTTGACCGACTCGACGGTTCCCAGGGGCTCGCCAGCCGTGACCCGATCCCCCACCTTGGGCAGCTCCACGTACATGATGTCGCCGAGCTCCTTCTGCGCATGGTCGGTGATGCCGATGGTCCCTAGGGACTCGTCGACTCGGATCCATTGATGATGAATTGAGACAATGGGATTGCGCGCACGGTCGGGGGATTCTCACGAAGGAATCGGCCGCACTTTTGGACGTACGAAAACCATTGCCATCGTCGTGAATGCTCCCTCCGCCGTCTGAGGCGTCGGGTGGGCGCGCGCAGGATGTTCTGCGGGGGAGGGAAGACTCGAATGTCGGGTGGCGTCTAGAGGCGGAGTTTCAACCCCGCCGCTAAGTCGGCGTCGCCTTCAGCACTTCCTCCCTTGCGTTCCGCAGGGCCTGGACAGCATCGCCCGAGGGGATGAACTCCATGGCCAGGGAGCCTTGGAAGTTCAACTTGGCGAGTTTCCGGTAGAGGTTTGGGTAATTGATCTCGCCGGTCCCTGGCTCGTGCCGGCCGGGGACGTCGGCGATGTGGACGACGCCCACTGCGTCGATGTTCTTATCAAGCTTCGCGATCAAATTTCCTTCGGAGATCTGCTCGTGATAGAAGTCGTAAAGCACCTTGACGCGCGGGTGACCGACTTCACCGATGACTTTGAAATTTTCCGCCATGGACCAGAGGTAGATCCTGGGGTTCTCTTGCAGGTTGATAGTTTCGAGCAGTAGGGTGACACCTTTCGAGTCTGCGATCTCCGCCCCGCGCTTCAAGCCCTCGACGAGGCTCCGGTGTTGGGCCTCCCGGTTCATCCCTGGCACGGCGTTGCCGGACAAGACAATGAGCGCTGCGCACTCGAGCTTCTCCAGGAATGGGAGCTGGCTCCGCAGGTCGGAAAGAAACGCCTCGCGCTCGCGCGGGTCGGCCAGACCGTGGGAAATACCCGCCGTGCAATCAAAGTTGATGCCGAGTTCGCGCTTCTTTCGGTTAACATTGCGGAAATCGTTCTCAGACCACTTTGCGTACTCACCTACCAGCTGGACGTAGCGGTAGCCTGCCTCTGCAACTTTTTCCAGGCGCTGCTCAAACGGCAGCTCTCGAAACACCGTCCACAGCATGACAGAAATCTGGAAAGGAACACGAGCCACCTCGTCTTCCGCGGGCAGTTGCGGACCCGCGTCGCGCCGCGGAGGCTTCAGGGTAGCCGCGCCCAGGGCTGCGCCAGCAAGTGTCTGCGTGAAAGTGCGTCGGTTCATGTTGGTCACCTCCGTGGAGAAAGCTCACACCGATAAGCCTAGCTTTCAATTTTGGGCTTCCCCGATGCCCACGCGCACGAGCCCCGGACTCGAAGCCAGCCAATGAAAGAAGCCCGAAAAAATGCCGCGCGATAATAGCAGATAAGGAGCCGAAGTCCAGGTCGGCGTCAGGAGCTTGGCGAACCCTTCGTAGAGGAAATGCCAGCCCACGACGACCCGGAGGCAGAGCAGAATGATCGTCATCGGTTTGGATAACGAACTTGCTTGGCGATAGGCGCCACCCATCGTTTCAGTCATCGGTTCCGCCGCTGCAGGCCGCCATTGTGCCACCGGCCGCAAGTACAGCAGTGGGAGATCTGAGCCGGGCGACTCCTTAAGGTGTATTGTTCCCTGATACCTACAGGACCGCTTCAAGGGAGGCGTGTCGCTAGGGCTGCCGCCAAGCCCGCAGCGTCTTGCCCCTCAGGGAGATTGGCATATCCCCCCAGATACCGACCTTTCCGGAAGAAGCAGAGCCCACCCAGATACCGGTCCTTCGTCTGAAAGGACTCTTCGCCTACCGCCAACGGCACGCTTTGACCAAAGTGCTCGCGTAGCTTGTTCATGACCGCCGAGGCGGATTCGGCAGAATCTTCAGTCACCACAAACGCTCTACCAGTCTCGTACTCGGCCACGTAACCACGCTTGAGCAAGCGCAGCCCTAATACACTCTCTGGGATCAGCCGAATGGCCTTCAGTTTGTTGGGGGGAAACCAGGAGAGCGCCTCGGGGGGTCTGCTCCGCCCGGGGATTCGCTTTTCCGTTTCCGCAACAAATGCTTGAAGCGCAGAATCCCGCCCCTGATCAGAGTTATCTGTGAATTCCACATAGTACTTGTCCTTGCAAAACAGAGCGCTTCGCGCCTGGATCTGGCCGCCCATGCCAATCGTGGCAACGGGCCGCTTCGGATCGCGATTGGCGGCGAAGATTCCGTAAGCCGCGTCGGGGTCACTCATCTCCGAAACATCGATCACGATAGTACTGCCGCCTGATTTACAAGTCACATTCTCGAGGTGAATGAAACCGTAAGCGAGGTACCCTTCAGCGTTCCCATCTACATACTCGAACAAGTTGTCGGCAACAAAGGTACGCGCCGGTCCGTCCTGTTCCCATCCCGGAACTACACGGCAGTCGGCGATTTCCCGGGCGCCGCCCAGGGACGTCGCGGCCAAGACGGCCATAGCTAACGTGAGGGGCCTCATGCGAACAGCTCCTGAGCGCGGCGGACCCGGTCCGTAACCTGCACGCGGTAGGGACAGGTCACCGTGCAACTCGGGCAGTCGTCGCACCGCACTTTGGTCAGGGCCGCGGGAAGCGCCTGGAATTCCTCCCGGCCGTGGGCGAATTGGCCGTAGCCCTCGGCGTAAGTGAGATAACGCAGGATACTCGCGACGGGCAGACCCTGCGCGCAGCTTCCCTCGCACTCGCCGCACATCCGGCAATAACGCGGGGCGAGGTATTCCAGTCGCCGGGCCAACAGCTTCTCTTCCGCCGCGGTTAACGGTTCTTGCATGGCCTTCAGGTTCTCCTCCAGTTGGGCCATGTCGGTCATGGTGGGGATGGTGGTGTGCACACTCGAATTCCTGAGGACCCACTTCAGGGCGCCGAGCATGGCGCCGGGTTGCTGGAGCTTCAAGAACAGCGGATCGGTGGCCTTCATCGTGGTCGAACCGCCCGCCATGATCTTCATCGCGACCACACCCATCTCCGACTGGGCGGCTTGCTCGAGCAACGCGCCCGTACTTTTGTCCATGGTGAAGTTGTGGGCGACCAGGACCACATCAAAGGCCGCTTTTTTCACCAAAAAGGGGATCATCACCGGGGCCACATGCGTACTCACGCCCGCGAATCGAATCTTGCCCTGCTTTTTGGCGATCTGCTGCGCTTCGATCAGGTCGTCCGGCGCATGCTCGGGTTTGTCCCGGCCGTGGAGACACCAGATGTCGAGGTAGTCGGTGCCCAGTTCCCGCAAGCTGGTGTCGAGGTCGGCGAGCGCGGCCTCTTTGCGCATGGAGGGCGTTTTGCTGGACAAGATAATGTCTTTGCGTTTGCGTTTGAGCGCTTCGCCCACCATCCGTTCGTTGTTGCCGTGCTGGTAAACGCGCGCGGTGTCAAAGTAGTTGACCCCCAGGTCCGCAGCACGTTCGATCACGCTCGCGTCGGACGTGTATGCGCATCCGAAACCCACGGTGGTGACCTTCAGGCCTGTTTTCCCCAATACTCGGTAGCTGAGCCCCCCAGCGGTATCCGGTGAGGGCCCAGCAGCGGAGGTCGTAAGTTGGCTCATAGGGCCAATGGAAATCATCCCGGCCGCGGGCAGACTCAGGCCCAAGGCCAGAAATTCACGGCGCGAAGATTTCGGTCTCATACAGCATCCTCCAACCAGTTACACAAGTTTCCTAAAATCGCCCGGAATCTCAACCGGAATTTCCGTTTTGACCTCTCGGCCAACCGATAGTGTACACGTGACCGCCTCCACCGGCAATGCTCCAGCCAAGTTCTTGACTGCATAGCCTTTTCGGCGGCTGCGGGAAAATCCCAAAGGCCGAAACCGCGGCCGTTGTGACCGGCTCCTCAGATACTTGTCCTTCCCTGCCCTCTCTTGTCACCAAGATCTGCTCCAGTCTACGGCGCGCCTATCCTGCTGGCGATGGTAACGCCGCGATCCTTCGAAGCATGCTGCCAAAACACCCCCGCGTGAGGTGCCCCTCGGCCAGCAGCAGCCAGTAATAGCGCGCATCCCGCAAAGCGGGAGCAGCCGTCCGCCGCTCTTCACCAAGCGCTGCTGCAAACTCGTCAGCGACCAGTTCCCAATCATCTTCGGCAATGCTAATCGTCGCCAGAGATTCCCCAAGTTGTAGGCGATCACGCTCAACCACAAACGCACTTCATTCCCCCGGAACCGGTGACAGCAAAGACGGGTCCAATTCACCGCCAGCTTGCCTTCCTTGATCCACTGCTCCGCCGTGAAGCTCATGAAGCAGCAAGGAGTGTGGTCAGGCTGCTGCCGACCAAGGCGCCGTCGCGGCACGCACACTGCCTAGTTGTGCGGTCATACGCCCACAACACGATCCAGATCGCATCGCCGATTTCACGCGACCGTCCGAGGATCGCGGGGTCGAGCGCGAGCGGTCGCTTCTTCGTGGTAGAGGCTTGGTCGCTCACCGTCCGTCACTACCCATCGAGCACTCAATTCTGACCGGGACAAAAAGAAATCGTGCTACTGCGCCGCCGCGCTCTGGTGGCCTTTCCGCTCACGCGCCAGAACGCGCACCAGCGCCCCATAGGTGTGCCGGCCATGAAAGTCGAGCCTGTCCGACACGTCGGTATAAAGCCACCCCGGCACGATGTCCCCACAGGCGAACAGATGGCCCAGCACCCACAGCGCACCCTCGTCCGGCGGCGCGGCGTCCCACTTTTCCTGGTTCTGCTGGTCCCAAAACTCCACCGCGTCCAGCCCCTCGCCAAGATGACTCTGGCGAAACCTGTCGACGCCTACATGGAGAAGATCCAAAACGGCTCTCGCCGGGTTGCTTCCAAGCAGAGGGTCTTGGCCGAAAACAGCATTCTGAGTGAGCGGGACCGGCTCAGAAGAGTTGTCAAGCTGCTAGGTGATCGGCCGGTCCGAAAGATCAACGCGGAAGAAATAGACGGCTACGTGGCCAAGCGGCGGGATGCGGGAATCTCAGCGCGCACCATCGCTATGGAACGCTCCGCGTTGCGGCGAGTCCTGAAAGAAGCCAGAGTATGGAGGAAGCTCCAGGACGCGATTGAATTGCCCACACAGGAGGCCTCCAGGGTCGGACGCGCACTCAGCCAAGAGGAGAAGGATTGTTTGATTCGCACCGCCGCGACGAAGCCGGAATGGGATGTCGCCCGCCTCGCCATGACGCTCGCGTTCAATACCACGATGCGAGGATGCGAGATCAAGGGCTTGCTCTGGCGGGATGGGGACTTCCTGGAGCGCACCGTGACGGTGCATCGGAGCAAAACCGCCGCGGGGCTGCGCAGCCTTCCCTTGAATCAGGCTGCCTGGGATTGCATGTTGGAATTGAGAGAGAGGGCCAAGCTACTCTTCGGCGACAGCCTCTCGCCGGACTGGTACATATTCCCGCACGCCGAAGGCTTCCAACAGCCCGACCCGACAAAGCCCATGAAAGACTGGCGTTCGGCCTGGAGGAGCCTGACCAAAGCCGCCGGGCTCCAAGGTTTGCGCTTCCATGATTGCCGGCACCAGGCGATCACTGAACTGGCCGAAAACGGCGAGGCCGATATGACGATTCTCGCCTTGGCCGGCCACGTCTCCAGACGGATGATCGAATACTACTCTCACGTCCGCCAGCAGGCCAAGCGGAATGCCCTCGAAAAGCTGTGCAAGGGCCTCTCTCCGAGGGGGGTTACGTCACAAAGCCACGTCACAATCGAGGCTAAGCCGATACCAGCGCTCCCGCAAGTCATTGAAAACTAAGGAATGGAGTTGGTGGACCTGGAGGGGTTCGAACCCTCGACCTCATGACTGCCAGTCATGCGCGCTCCCAACTGCGCCACAGGCCCACAAGAACGGAACACAGCAGTCAACTCTTTTTCTAGCACGAGCCCGTGCCGACTGTCAATGTACGTGAGAGTCCCGGAACGGCGCAGGTCCATCGTATCCGGTCGGTGAAATTGATGGGTGTGAGGGAAAGGGGGGCTAGTCGGAGCGGCCGGGAGAGGGACAGAATGTCCTGATCGGGGAAGTAAGCCCAGGAGGGCCGTGAGGCGAAGGCCCCCCCAAACACTAACATCTTTGGAACAAACCTTTCGCGGCTGGTGTCAATCTAAACAGAGCGAGGGCCACGGCGATGTGGCGGCGCAACCTTGCAGTGCGAACACGGAACTGTTATCTTGATTGCATGGCGGATACGGCTCCATGCGTCGGCGCGCGGATTGCGGAAGCGGTCACTCCCCACAGTGACGAAGCGGCGCTGGTAGCGGAGCTGCGGGCAGGTTCGGAGGATGCCTTTGCTTACCTGCTGGCTGTTTATCAGAGACCGGTTTACAACCT
>Ga0315282_10015546_pt1 | contig 11210 bp, 14 predicted proteins | sample YL17G07_20_MG_FD_203693 | JGI IMG/M metagenome (GOLD analysis project Ga0315282, IMG submission 203693) | Sediment microbial communities from Yellowstone Lake, YNP, Wyoming, USA - YL17G07_20 | ecosystem: Environmental > Aquatic > Freshwater > Lake > Sediment | place: USA: Wyoming | collected...
GGACCAGTTGCTAATGATGCTAGAGCTATAAGACCTTCTTCGCTAAAATAAAAATCTGGATCAAAATTTCTTTTAATGGAATTAACAAAGTTTCTTAATTCATACATAAATAAAAATTGAATGTTAAGAGGTATAAACTCTACAAAAATTTTCTATCAAATAGAAATACGCCGAGGCTGGAATTTGATATGTTGTATCAATTTTGTAGGCTCTGTTCTAGCAAGAAGATTTCTTCAAGGAAATATTTATCGATACCCTAACAATCCCCTATCAATACATCATAGATACCTCATCAACCCATCATCGATCAACATCCTTATTAGCGTGCAAAATAAAAAATTACGAACAGAAGCAGTATCCGACCAACTCAGCATGCCCTAGTATCTGCCTTAGCTTTAGAAAAAGAAAAATCCTAAGGATAAATTTTAGGGTGAAATATGGGGTAGAATATAAAGTGAAATTTAGACAATGTTAAAAATGAAGATGATATCTATAAGCTTATTTTCACAGATTTCTAATTAAATCATAGATAAAAATGAAATTTACCATTCTGTTAGCTTTCTTCTTATGTTTCTTTTTAGTTTTTATTACTTCTGTTTATGCTTATTCACTAGAAGACGTAGTTTATTGGATTTCTAATTTTTTTAAAGGAATAACAGGTTATAGTGTTAATCCTGAAAAAACATTACCTCCTAATACAACTACAACAACCACAACTACAACAAACTATGAATGTCAAACAACAAAAGATTGCCAAGACAAATATAAATCTTGTGCAATAGTCTGTTCAGGTGGGACATGTTATGGTACTGGAGCATTATTACCAAATCAAATTCTACCAGTATATCCAGATTGTTCTATAAGATTCTATAATACAACTACAACAACCACAACAACATTACCTTGTTTAACAGAAGGGCAATCGGGAGCTGTAGTACCAAATGCTCCAAGCTGTTGTTCTGGTTTAACTTCAATAGGTTGTGACAGGCCTGATTCCAATAACACATGTCCTACTCACCTATGCGCTGGTGCATTCTTTTGTACAAAATGTGGCAATGGAGTTTGTGGACCTGGAGAAAACAAATGCAACTGCCCCAAAGATTGTGCGCAAATTTCTTGTACTAATGATTTTGATTGTCCTGAAAAAATGAAATGCCAAAACTCAACTTGTGTTGATGTAGGTTGTATTGGTGAAGGAAAAATGGCACCTGGACCAGTTTCTCCTGATTATATAAAACACATGGCTACAGAATGTTGCCAAGGACTTGAATCAATTATGTATTCCGGATATTTTGATCAAAACTGCAATCCAACAGGTCTTGCAGGAGCAGGAAGTGTGTGTTCTAAATGTGGTAACGGAATTTGCGAATCCTGGGAAACAAAATGTACGTGCCCACAAGATTGTAATACCACTCCTACTTGCAATCCTCGTTGTAGTTCTTACGGGCGGTGTCAAACAATTAATGGGAGTTTTATCACTTATTGTGTTTGTGTTGTAGATTCTCAATGCCAAACTCGCTGTATGGGACTGATTCCTCCTGAGTGTAGAGGTGGCGAAGCTGCTGGCATAGTAAGCATTACTTATAACGAATGGTTTTGCATAAATGAAAGTTTTAGAGCTAGAAACATCAGTGGCTATGAAGAAATACAATTTTGCGATCAATGCTATAGTGGATACTGCAGTGTTTTGAACATTAGCAATGCACATATTGAAGTTGTGGGCGTGGGAAAAATTAATCCCTCTGCAAATCAAACTTTGATAAGTATTGAAAATGTGACAATTAAAACACAGTTTTCTCCTGATGAAATAATTAACATTGCCTTAAACAATAAAACTGTAGATAGTGTCAATAAAGTCGAAATTTCAAAAACGACAGAAGGAAAAATAGAGTATAAACTTATTGGCCAAAAAAATGTAAAAATTCTATGGCTTATTCCTGCTACTGCTGCAGTTGAAAGATATTTTGATTCTTATTCTGGTAATAGTACTAGCATAGTTAGACCATGGTGGTATTTTTTAGTTACGAGTTAATCAACCTTTCTCGAACATACCCTCTACATACCCACTACATCACGTAACATAACAGCAAGATACTTATACATGAGGCATACATTATATTCTCAGAAGAAATCAGTTCCCGACTTTTCCATAACGGCCTAGTATCTGCCTTAGCTTTAGAGAAAGAAAATCCTGAAAAGACTAGAGAATAGAACCACTTAGAGTGGTGCTAATGCTTTATGACGCTCATTTTTGCTAAAATTCAACATGGACAACTCAAAACTCATAACAATCCTTCTTCTTTTTCTTGCGATTGCAGGCCTGACTATAACTTATTTTGCAGTGACTAACATAGAGCCACTTGAAGTGAAGATAACTGACATCGAAGATTCGATGACAGGCAGGCTTGTAAAGATCAGCGGAAGAATAGACAATATAAGAAAGAGCAGTAGTGGCAATTCTTATTGGACGATTAAGGATGTTAGCAGTGATGGCAATGATGATGGTAGTAGCACAACTGATGGCACTGTTGATGGCATAGGCATAACAATCCCCATTCTCGACAGCAAGTTCAAAAAAATTATTCCGAAACGTGGCGACATCGCGGAAATCATCGGCTTGGTTACGAAGTACAAAGAAGAGCTGGAGGTAATGCCGAAGGAAATATACATCAACCCAGACATCAGCGAGACATAAGGTGATTTTATTTTCGATATCTTGCTTTTCATATTAATTGGTGTTGCACTCGGCTTTGCAGCAGGCTTTATTCCTGGTTTCAGCTCAAAAAATCTTGCTCTGCTGTTAATTACATATGGGCTGATATCTTCAAACATTTATCTCGCAGTCACTGTTGTTTCAGTCGAGATATCCGCTTCGTTCTTCGAATTTTTGTCGCCAATGCTATTCAGCATCGGAAATGAAGCCACTGCTCTGGCAATTGATCCATCATATACAACACTTACAGAAGAATCCTTGAAACGTAGAATAAGTTTTGTGGTGAGCGGCGGCCTGGTTGGCATACTTCTATCACTGCCTCTTTTACTTTTTGCAGAGCGAATTTTTCCCGTCGTTTATAACAGTCTGAAACCTCTTGTTGCCTGGCTGCTTCTCTTCATATGCATGTATATCATTTGGATTGAAAAAGGCTGGAAGAAAAAAATTTTTGCCACGCTTATTTTCTGCTTGTCTGGACTGTTCGGTTTGCTTGTGAAAGACAGCGGTCTTGTCTCTTCTGAATATTTACTATTGCCAATTTTCATCGGCCTCTATGGATTCAGCTCGATAATTTCTAAAAAGCATGAAAAATCTAGCCCGTTGCAATACATACAGGATATGACACTGACAGAAAAAATCAGAGTAGCTGCAATCGCGTTCATAACAACTCTTTTCGCTAGCCTGATACCTGGAATGAAAAGGGGTCAGACTTCTGCAATGGCCCTCCAGATAGGCAGTGCAACAAGAAACGAAGAAGTGCTATTCATGTTGTCGTTAGTATCGCTTGCTTTTATGACGCTTTCGATTTTTGCCCTTGGCTCTGCCGGAAAAATCAGAACTACTCTTGCGTATGACATAAATGAAATAATGGGAGATATTTATTTTTCGCAAACATCTCTTTTCGTTGGATCTGCTGCTATTTCTGCATGCATGTCTGCCTGCATCCTAACTCTTCTAGCAAAACCGATCGGAAGAATTTTTTCAAAAATAAATAAAAAATATCTCAACATTTTTGGCCTTTTCATCGGCATGCTACTGATAATAATTTTCACAGGCGTCAACGGCGTGCTGCTGGCGTTCACAGCGACATGTATAGGCATGCTCTCATACTTTCTAAGAGTTCGCTCAGTGCATTTGATGGGAATTCTGCTTTTACCTTCAATCGTTACAGCGATTCTACGGTGATTTATATTGATTCATGATAATTTTGTGGTGATGTTATGAAGTTCAAGTTAATTGCATTAACTTTAATAGTCTTCACAGTCGGACTGTTACTTTTTTTCAGTCAAACAAAAAATTTTTCACACACACTATGTAGCTGTAACGAAGGCGCCGTCACACCGGTTTTCTCACCAATTGACTCTGAACAGATATTCGACTTGATTGGCAATGCAAAACATCAAATAAAAGTTGAGGTTTACGAATTTTCATACAGAGATTTGGCAGACGCGCTGGTTAAGGCAAGGGAGCGTGGCGTCTCAGTGAAAGTCGTACTTGAATATTCAGTCTATCAAAACAACAATATGTTCAATTATCTTCTTAACAGTGGCATAGATGTAAATTGGGCGTCAAAAAAATTTCACAACACACACTCAAAGTTCATGATAATCGACGACAGCATTGTCTTTGTCGGATCGATGAACTGGAGTGAGAATGCATTGAAATTTAATCGCGAGGCTTCTGTAATAGTATATTCAAAAGAAATTGCCAGTGATTTTGAAAAAATTTTTGATATGGATTTCGTTATCTAGTAAGCATTATTCATTTAATTTTTGGTAAATTTGCGATGAGCCTAACATACACGCTACATCTCTACTACATTCGCACCATATACTTATACATCAAGCGACATATTATTGTAGTCACCTTTTGAGATAACTTTAAGCATTGTAGTCACCCATTATTTACTATGCATATCGAAGTTAGAGTTCAAGGTAAAAAGAAAAAATATTATCTAGGGCGTTCATTTAGAGTAGACGGCAAAGTAAAGAAAATTAGATTCTATTTAGGACTTGATTTATCAAAAAAAGAGTTAAAGGCCAAAAGGGAAAGAGCTGAAAAAATTTTATTGGAACGAATTGAAAAATCTAAACTCATTCGTGATCCTTTTTATACTGCACTATCTCCTTCTGAAATAGAAGAACTGAAAACTCTGGAAGCTAGAGGAGAAATAAAAATTCTACATTTAAATGAAAAAGACTGGCTCAAGTTTACCAAATTGTTTACATACGATACAAATGCGATTGAAGGCTCGACTGTAACTGTTTCTGAAGTCGGAGATATACTGGAAAAATCGAAATGGCCTGAAAAAAGGACAAAATGGGAAATATCGGAAACATATGGAGTTGCAGAAGCGATAAAACATATAAGAAAAACAAGGGAGCACATTTCATTAAATCTTATCAAACAATTACACAGAATAGTCTTTGGAAATTCGAAATTTTTTGCTGGAAATTTTAGAGAAAAAGGAACTGAAGTTGCTGTTGTAAATGGTTTAGGGAATATCGTTCATAGAGGGGTTCCATCAGATCAAGTAACGAGATTATTGAACGAACTTATGAAATGGTATGACAAGAATAAGAACAAATATCCAGCCTTGGTATTAGCTGCCATTGTTCACAATCATTTTGAAACCATTCATCCTTTCCGAGATGGAAACGGTAGAGTAGGTAGACTTTTGCTAAACAATATTTTATTGAAACATAAACTACCGCCAGTAAATATAGAATTAAAGAATCGAAGAGAATACTACAGTGCTTTGCAAGAATATCAGAATAACAGAAACATACGACCAATGGTAGATTTGATTCTTAAAGAATATAGATCGTTGAAAAGAGCCTTAAAGAAAAGGTGACTACAAAAATAGATTGTGTAGTCACCTAGTAATCCGACTATCGACTTTTTTCCATAACCGACTAGTATCTGCCTTAGCTTTAGAAAAAGAAAAATCCTAAGGATAAATTTAGGGCAAAATTAAAGGTAAAATTATAATATCTTGAAAAATTCTTAATCAAAAAATTAAAATCATGCGGGAGGCGGGATTTGAAAAGCAGTGAAAATTTTTTTTAAAAAAAATGTTTATGGCTTTAAAAACAAAAATAATGATATGGAAACTTACAGTCCTGAGGATGTTAAAAAACTCTTGGAGATGCTGAATTCGATTAATGCTAAAGTCAAAAAGGTTAAAGGTGGTGAACCCACCAGACTTGAAAAGCAGATAAGATATCTGGAGCAAAGGCTCAAGTTTTTCAATCCGACAAAGGAAATGCTTGGTTACATAATCAATCAGGCTGAACATTTTAAAGTAAAACTAGATCCAGTTCTTTTGGAAAAATTAAAAGAGGAGTTTAACAAGAAAGCTTAGTGTTGTATCTATTGCTTTATTTAATTACTTCTGTATAACGATTAACATAGGAGAATAAAAAATGGGTAAAAAATATCATACACATAAAGTTGGGAAGAAAACATATTGCCATCCTAAAAGCACAAAACATAAAACGAAATAGGTATATTGGCTATTGCGCAGAATTTTACTCGCAGATATTAATAGCCAATATGCGGGATAGTTTGTACCGGATCAAGGAAGTTCACATGAGAACATAAGTAACATATTTTATAAATATCCTTTCAGATCCGTCTTCCCTTTTAGATGTCACAGCTTTAGGGCATTTTTGTTTTAATCTTTCAAACTCTTCATTCGTAACATATTGAATTTTTTTATCCTTCATTCTCTCACGTCTTTAGGAATATAATTAAATCGATTGCGGAGTTGAAATAGTTATTTACCAAAGCCCTAATTTAATTAATGCTCAAGATTGAAATCCACAACATGGTGATCACAGTTCAATTTTCCGATAGGATAGACCTTGACAAATTAGCCAGTAAATTACCGAGCGGTGCCGAATATTTTCCTGATAATTTCCCAGGCGTGGTTTATCGTATGAAGAAGCCGAGAGCAAGCTTTCTGATATTCTCTTCAGGAAAGGCCACATGCGTTGGCACTGCGTCTGAAAAAGATGCAAAGGAAGCGATAGAGAATCTGTTAAAATTGTTGAAAGGTACGGGGGTTGATGTAAAAATTTCTAAAATTGAAATTCAAAACATTGTCGCATCAACAAAATTAGATACAAGATTTGATATCGATAAGATGGCTTTTCAACTAGAAAATTCTGAGTACGAGCCAGAAACATTCCCAGGCTTGGTGTATAAAACGGAAGGAAGTGTTACTTTTCTTATATTCGGCACAGGAAAAATAGTTTGCGTCGGAGCAAAGTCCGCCAAGGATATTAAAGAATCGTTTGATCGTCTTGTTAAAAAATTGAGAGAGATCAAAGCACTAAAATAATTTTTAAAAAGTGGGAACATGAAAAATTGTTGTATGCATTACAAGTGCGTTCAGTGTTGTTTAGAGACTGAGATGCCTCTATCAAATGGAGACGTCGAACAAATAAAAGGATTGGGATTCGGTCATGATTCTTTTGTTGTCAATAGAGACGGTTGGCTGCAATTAAAGAACAATGATGGAAGATGTGTTTTCAATGACGGCAAACAATGCTTGATTTATGAAAATAGGCCGGAAGGATGTAAGTTATATCCCATAACCTATGATGATAAAAAAAATTGTGCCGTATTGGACGAGGATTGTCCGTATCGCAATAGTTTTAAAATTTCTGAAGTCGAACTAGAACTGGTATCATTTCTTGTTACAAAACTTAAAAACGAGAGAATACAACGAATGCAGTAAAGTTTGAGGTCCAAATCTTTTGAAAGCGCTTAGAAAAATTCCCGAAGGAACTCCTCCACTAACCTCCTGGAGACCTTACTTATACATGAGGCAACATAATATTTTCAGAAGAAATCAGTTGCCGACTTTTCCACAACGGACTAGTATCTGCCTTAATTTTAGAAAAAGAAAAATCCTAAGATGAAGTTTAACGAAAACCTTATTCTCTCAAGTTTTTGTGTAAACGATAAATGTATCAGTGCTAGTTTAATTCAGAAGATTGTTGATTTCTTTAAAGGTTTATTCGGAACAAAATGAAATTATTTTTAGATGATATGAGAAAGAAAGGAGTCAGATTAACTTTATTTATAATAATTCTATTGGCGATTGCCATTGGTTTCATTCTTGGCACGAATTATAAAAACTTTCCAATCATTATTTCACCTACTACCGAATGTCATACTGACAATGATTGCAGCTGGTGCGGAACAGATTGTATAAAATATAGGCCAGGTTTAGCTTGCCCTGATATAATGCCTGTAGATTCTGTGTGTGAATGCATTGGTAATAGATGCCAAGCAGTATTTGTTGGAACTACAACAATCTCAGCTAGATATGTCGATTTAAATTACTTAGCTAAAAATCCTGATTTGTATGTAGGCTCTTATATAAAAGTTAGGGGTCATGTTGTAAAAAATGTCGGGGCATTTTTCGGTGATACTTATCATCTTCAATCGGATGAATGGTTAAGAGATTTCAAGAGTCTAAGCGAAAGTTCGACTGGTATGGCTATAATCAGTAGCGAATCTGATCTTGAAGATTTTGTCGAATACACATTTGATGGAAAAAATTATACTCATATACCTAAAAACTTTTTCTATGTTGAAGCTTTTGGTTTTGTGAAAGATAGAGGAAATGTAATGGATGCTGCGAGATATGTTTTAGAAATTGATAACATCTATCCACAACTGGCAGAATAATATTTGTTTTTAATTGACAGATAATTTCCGTTCCTCTGCCGAAGCATCATCGGAACAAAGCTTTAATCACTCGCAATATTTTTTTCATTTTATCCCCTCCGAACAGTTGGACGCAAATCCCATAATTTTTGGCATCTCATCAAAGTGTGATCCATGTTGTTGGACAGCTTTTAATCAATATTCATTTTCATAGTAGATTGATTGGATTATATGGTATATCCTGATTGTGAATAGAGAGAATAGTCGAATGGTTCACAAGATTTATAAATCAAAATTGAGACTTATTTTAAGATGATAATTATGCATATACTGCTGATACCATTGTGGTTCTACGGTTTTGATACGGTGATGTATTTCATTAGTTCAATAGTAGGATTTTTTATTAGCTCCAATTCATACAAGCTATATTCTATAACCAGAAAAAAATCCCATCTATATCTTTATCTCGGATTCATGCTTTTGAGCCTTGGCCTATTTTTGTCAGGTTTCGTCAGCACATACAGTTATGTCATGTACAAATCTTGCGTTAGAAATTGTTCATTGAGTTTATTTGATACAGTCTTCGGCATTGAAGATTTCGGGCTTTTACTTTATTTCGGATTATCCATTTTAGGATATTCGATCCTAGCATTAGCACATCTGCCCAAAAAAACTAAAATATCCAGTTTGGTTTTATTATCCATTCTAGCATTTTCAGGTATTTTGATTTTTGCCAGCGTGCCAATATCAGAACTGTTGATGTGGTACACCTATCACCAATATTTCAATTTATTGTCAATTCTAATCGTTGGATATATCCTCTTCAAAGTTTTGGTTAATTTTTCAGAATCAAGAAATTTGTATTCATTCCTAGTTGTTCTAGGTTTCTCAGGAATATTCGTTTTCCACATCTTGCACTTCTTCTCATTTTTCAATCCTTGGGCATATGTTTCTGCCCATCTGTTCCTTATAGTCGGCTATCTCTCTCTATTGGCAATGCTCATCAAGGTGAGGCATTAAATGATATTGAGAAGATCGAAGGCTCAGATACTTTTAGATATTTTGGCCTCTATACAAAAAGAAAATGGAAAGATTAAAAAAACTCATCTCATGTACCATGCCAACTTGACTCACGAACGCCTCAAGAAATATTTGGAAATACTTTTATTGAACAATTCTTTGAAAGAATCGAAGACGGGAAATGAAACATTTTATTCGATCACGAAAAAAGGTTATGATTTTTTGGCAGAAATTAGAAGATTGAAGAAAATGTCCGAAGCGTTTGGAATTCCTATGTGATTATCTCCTTCTGCTAATCCTTCTTCTTCCCCTTCTACCAAACCTATCATCTTTCGACGTTTCTTCTGTCCTGGCCCTTTGGACAAAAGGTTTGGCATTTCTCACGCTTGTTATATATCCAGCAACCAGATTCCTCATCTTCCTCGACGTAAAAGAGACTAATGGCGTCATCGCCTTCTTGTTGTCATCAAAGCTTCCAGTAAAAACTTCCGGATGTTTCTCCATCAGCTCTTTGCCTACGTTTTTCACAAATGTGGTTTTTATTCTTCCCATTCGATCAACATCCGCCTTTAATTACTTCATAGCTAAATAGAAATACTTATTTCCATACACACCCTTTTTCTTGGATTGCAAAATTTTCAGCATTTTTATTATCTCACGATATTTCACATTCGGTTCAACAGTCTCATATTGGTAAAATTACCAGTTTGTTCATCAATTATATTTTCTTTGATTTTCAAATAAACTATTGATGATCGATGTACATTGCCATCTGGAACAGGAAGATTATGGTAAAGACAGAGATGAAGTCATAGAAAAGTGTAAGAAAGAACTGAAGGCAGTGATCACTTGCTGTGCCAATCCAAAAGACTTTGATCTGACCTTGAGAATGGTTGAGAAATACAAGGATTTTGTTTTTGCTACAGCTTCTGTCCATCCCATCTACATAAAAGAAATTTCAGAAAAAGAGAGAGAAGAATTTTTAGAAAAAATTAAAGAGAATAAAAAAAGGATTGTGGCGATTGGCGAGAATGGTTTAGATTATAGCTGGGTCAAAGAAAGCGAGTGGAGAGAGAAGCAACGGTTAATGTTTGTCGAACACATACAACTGGCGAAAGAGTTGAGGATGCCTTTGGTCATTCATGCAAGAGATGCTTATGAGGAGACTGTGAAGATTCTTGAGGAAAATGACGTGAAAAAAGCTGTGATGCACATGTTTGGAGATAACCAACTGATAAAAAGGATTGTGGAAAACGGTTGGCTTGTTTCTATGAATGCGATTGTCCTGAAAAGCAAGAAGCATAAGAAGGTTGTGAGAGACACTCCTTTGGAGCAACTGATGTTGGAGACCGATTCTCCGTGGTTGGCTCCCGAAGGTTTTGGGAGTGAAAGGAACGACCCCACGACTATCAAAATTGTGGCAGAGAAGATTGCTGAGATAAAAAAAATTGATTTTGAAAAGGTATGGAGATTGTGTGGAATGAATGCAGTCGATTTTTTTGACCTACCAATAAGATTTTAATCTATATAAACAAATTATATTTATGGTATCTAAGAGGGATATGGAACTTCTTCTAGGGATTATCGTGGCATCTTTTATTATCGTCACTTTAGTAGTTCCGATGTTGCCTCAATTTGGAATTTATATGGGGACGATGCGCGGACAAGTTGCTGGCGGACAAATTCCCACAAAAATCTCAATAAATACAACATTTGCCCAAGGAGGGTTTTTCGGAACAACCACATTTTCCGGTTATCTGAAAGACATGAACAACAACCCATTATCCGGAAAAAC
>Ga0315282_10015547_pt1 | contig 11210 bp, 13 predicted proteins | sample YL17G07_20_MG_FD_203693 | JGI IMG/M metagenome (GOLD analysis project Ga0315282, IMG submission 203693) | Sediment microbial communities from Yellowstone Lake, YNP, Wyoming, USA - YL17G07_20 | ecosystem: Environmental > Aquatic > Freshwater > Lake > Sediment | place: USA: Wyoming | collected...
AATGCAGCACACATAGCTGTTGCAACCACAAGCAATGAAGCGGGATGGTTCGGTTTGTTCATGCTTTCTTCCTTCTGTAGAAAATTGGACAGTTTAGATAAAGGTTCTGTATGAACTGTTTAAACATGATTAAACTTTCTTCTAAGCCATGCTTTTTGCAGATAATTGTAGTACGCTTGTACAGTTATGTGTAGCTTTGTTCTACGCACAAACCATCATATCTAAACAGAAACTGATTCTGCTGCACGGAGAGAAAAAAATGAAACTCCTAAAGAATAAGAAAGCGTTAAGCACTGTAGTGACTACACTGATAATTCTAGTAGTTTCAGTATTGCTAGCAACAGTTGTTACTTTCTACGCAATAAATGTGACAACCACAAGAGTACAAGAAGAATCACTTCACTTAACAAAACAGCATATATGGTATAATACTACAGGTGCATGGGCTGAGGCAGCGATTGTCATCGTAAACACTGGCGGAAGAGATGTTGTTCTGGACAAAGTAACGGTTAGAGGACAGGAATGCGATTGGACAAACGTATACTACTGGAGGACGAATACTGAAGTAATTTCAGCTGATTTGAATGTAACAACAATTGAACTAACAGGCACTTCATTCGACATGAGTGGTACATTCAAATACGGCGACGGAAACTTCACTCAAGCAACTGATGACCAAACATTGAAGTCTGGCTGGACCATGGTTGTTTACATCAAAGATCCTGACAGCATTGCTTTGAATGACGTCGGCATACCAGTCGGCATAACAGTCTTTACATCAAACGCACAATACTACAAAGAAACAAACATCCAAGCTGCTCAATAGCAGCGTCAACCCTTTTTTTCTTTTTTTCTCATTTTTTATATTCTTGATTGCTTAATCCAAAGTTGCTTCAGTAAGGATTTTGTATTATATTTCCAATTACTGATTCTGCATACTTATGTGTAGTTTTGTTCTACGCACACTATCTTATCTTACCACACCGTCGAAACGTTCTGATTAAGATGCAAGAGAGGAGACTGTCAAACGTTGTTCAAAAAGAATTCAAAGAAATTTCTACTATCTAACAGAGCCTTGGCCATACCAATAACCTACTTAATACTCTTTGTTTCACTTGTGGCAATAATTTCAGCCACTTACAGCTTTGCCATAGTAAAGATCAGTGCTAGAGGAGCGCTGCTTAAGGCTTCTGTGGCTAAGCAAAACATGCAGATCTTAGATGATGCCGTACATTCAGTGGCATGGAGTTTTGGAGCTTCAGAAGTTGTTTATATCGATGATAGCGGAGGAGTCTTCCAAACAGAACCTACAGCGAAGAGACTTGCCATAAACTTTACTAATGAACAATCTTTTTCTGAAACTTTTTCTGAAATAGTGTTCAATAGTTCGGTTGGAAGAGTATTCTATGAACTTGAGCCTTCAGAATTTAATGATGTTGGCTTATTTGTTAGAGGAGATTATAGAGCAATAATAAATCAAAGCGCATCTACTATGACACAGCTTTATTTTGCGACAGGTAATGATGCAAAGGAACTAACACTTTGTTATCGTCCATCTGCAACTGCGGCATTAATTGGCACCAGCAATGGAAAACCATTAAATCTCATACGCATCTATATCATAAACCTTAATTCTTCGGAAAACTTGATGCTGAAGGAAAAGTTTTACCTGAAAGTAACAGCTGTAAATGTTGCAACCGTCACGCGACAATACGTTTTTAATGTTTCAGTGTCCTCTATTGCATTAAAAGCTATTTTCGATGGAACTCTAAGCACTATTTGGCTTCCAGTTTCAAGCAATGTGGAAGGGGCAGTCGTGAATCTGGAGATAGTTGTTTGTAATGTTACGATTCAAAGGGTAGAGGTGTAACATTTGCCATCCATAACGCCTAGTTATCTATATACGTTCGCCGCCTTAATAGCTGTCAGCAGTCTTCTAGTCTTCTCTTTCATGGCTTATGCTGATGCTCTACGTGTTTCATCAGAGGTCAAGCAGTTGAAAAATTTGATGAATTATGTGGCAGCCAAAAACACTGAATTGCTGACACTTGCATCGACCACAAACGCCACAACCGAAGCTTACCTTCAAATGCCCGCGGCGATAGGCAACAAGCAGTATTGGCTTCAACTCCGCAACGATTCTAAGGAGGCGTGGTTGGAAGGAGGTTTGGGAAATACGCCAGTGGAAGAAACAGAACTGCGTATTTACCTTCCAAAAGAAGCCTCCGCAACAGGCTACTATATCGGAGGTTACGGAGCAGCCTGCTTAAAATGCTACGTGAGTGCTGGGGTTCTCCAGATTCAGCTTACAAGCTCAAGTGAGAGTGACTAAAATGAAGTTTGGTTTAAAATTACGTAAGGATGTGCCACAAAGAGAAGATTTTAAAGATATAATGAAAGTCGAGTTTTTAGATGTCAAAAAATGGAGCGTTCCAGAAGGCTATGTGGAAACTGAATATTACCCGCTTAAGCCGCCTTTTTCTTATGCCGCCATCATTCAGAACGAAGAAACCTTAGAGCATCTTTATGTCCTCGATGAACTTCCATTAACAAGAGAAGAACGCGATGGTTATTCTAGGCTGAGAAACATTCTTGAATATGAACTTCAAGCTCCAGAAGGCGAAGAAACTCTCGCTGAATCTTTCAGGAGACAAATGCCAATAATAGTTTCCAATCATCAGAAAATGTTTATTGGAGTATCTCCTGTTGGAATGCGCAAAATCCTTTATTATTTGGAAAGAGATATTGTTGGCTATGGAAAGATAGACCCGTTAATGTATGATGAGTATGTTGAAGACATTGGATGCGGTGGAGTTAATAAACCAATATTTTTGTGGCATAGAAAATATGAGAACATAAAGACCAACATAGTTTTCCGAGACGAGCAGGAACTAGACGACTTCATAATGCGCATAGTCCACAAAGCCGGAAAACATGTAAGCATAGCCTTCCCAATAGTCGACGTTACCTTGCCAGAAAAACATCGTTTAGCCGTCTCTTTTGGAAAGGAGACAACACCTTCCGGAACATCATTTACGGCGAGAAAGTTCCGCAAAGACCCATTCACAATAATTGACTTGATTGAAAATGAAACAATAAATGAAAGTATTGCTGCTTATTTGTGGCTTTTAATGGAGAACAAAATGTCAGTGATGATCATAGGGGCGACAGGCGCTGGGAAAACAACTGCCTTGAATGCAATTGCCTGTCTCATACGACCAAACCACAAGATCATTTCAGTTGAAGAAGTTGCTGAAATAAACCTGCCACATGAAAACTGGACTTCCACAATTGCACGTTCAGGCTTTGGAATTGAAGGTGAAGGAGAAATTACCCTCTACGACCTAATTAAATCAGCTGTAAGGCATCGCCCAGACCTCATAATCGTAGGCGAAATCCGCGGCGAAGAAGCCTACGTGCTGTTTCAAGCACTTGCAACTGGACACGGCGGCTTATGTACGTTACACGCTGAAGATGTTGACACATCCATTAAAAGGCTCACGCAGCCGCCTATGAATATTCCACCGTCGATAATTCCACTAATGAACTGCGTAATAAATGTAAAACATGTTAGAACACCAGTTTTCCTAGAATCTGGAAGAAACCTTTCGAGCAGAAAGTTCATAAGCATTTCGGAGATAAAAGACGCGAACACCTTCCAAAAAGTTTTTAGTTGGAACCCTTCCACAGACAATTTCCAAGAAAACCTAGCTGAAAGTTATCTTTTAAGAAAAACGGCGGCAAGCCTCGACATTTCGGTTGAAAAACTCATAGATGAGCTGGAATATCGTAAACGGGTACTCATGCACATGGTTGAGTACAACGTCCGTGACTATAAGAGCGTGAATAAAGTCCTGAGCAAATACTACAACAATCCACAGCTTTTCCAAAAAGAATTTTTAGAAAAACCCAAGTGGTGAAAATCTTGCAGATGCAAATTAAGAAACCAAAAATATTTGGATGGCTTCTAAACCTTTACACCAAAGAAGATACAGGCGAAATTAACCATGAACTACCCTTTGCTGCATTGCTTTTCACGTTGTTAGCCGCAAGCGGAGTGACAATTTACGAAAGCTGGAAAAAACTATGCTCCATAGACCTACTGCCGACATCCAAAAAAGAGGCTCGCGAAATTGTTAGACAAGTGGAGGTTTTGGGATATGACCCTTTAACCGTTATGTATAAACGGGCTGAAAAAACAAAGTCCAAGAATTATCGAGAGTTTCTCTTGGGCTACGTCTCCACTGTCAGAAGTGGTGGAAACGTTGTAAACTATCTTAAAAGTAAGTTGCGCTCAATTTTTGAGGTTCAAAGTGCTGCTGCAATTCGTTCGATTGAAAGGCTCAGTACACTTGTGGAAGCATATGCAGTAATGCTAATTGTAACCTTGTGCTCATACATACTCTTCATTGTATTCGCGACTACTTCAGTCTTTGAACCCATGAAAATGAGCGGAACACCTGGCATGGACCCTGCAATCGTTTGTATCCTCATATTCTTTGTCACTCCGTTGATTTCGATAGTTTTCATGATTATTGCTCATGCTGAAAGAAAGAGTAATTTAATAGGAGTTAAACAGCCCTACTACGCGGTTATACTACCACTAATAATTGTTTCAAGCGCAATAGCAGCAATAGCTTATCTTCCGCCACTTGAATTCTTGAAAGGCGCGCAAACATTTCCCCTTGTTGTTACAATCTGCCTTCTAGTAATTTCAATTCCTCCGACAGTAGTTTATATGAAAATAGCTAAAGCAAACTACGAAGCAGAAACTTCCATGCCTAGCTTCCTAAGAGACGTAACAGAAGCTAGAAAAATTGGGCTTTCACCGGAAAAAAGCATAATCCATGCTACAAAACGCACGGGATACGGCAAATTTTCTGAGACATTAAATCTCATCAGAAGCCAAATGGAATGGGGCGTCTCCCTTAGAAAAATATTCGTAAACATTAAACATAAAATTCAGACATGGCCTGTGCTTGTCAATTTTCTGATACTTGTTGAAACCATCAAAATCGGTGGCGGTTCAGCTGCTGCTTTAGAAATATTGACGGACTACAGCGAAAAGCAGAAAGACATTGAGGTAAACAAGAAGTCGCTTTTACGGCCTTACGTGATTTTGGCTTTCGTATGGAGCGTTCTCATAGCCTTGACAACAACAATGGTTGCCATGACGGTTTATGCATTAACACAAATATCGCTGCCAGGGTCAGCAGCCATGCCGCTTGAAGCAATGCAAAGCCAAATAAACCTCTTCTCCACAGGCATAATACTGCAATGTTGGCTTTCAGGATTCTTCGTAGGCAAAGTAAACGAGGGCACATTTGCTGCTGGCTTTAAATATTCTGCGATGCTCGTGCTTACAGCCTATGTTTCGCTTGTTCTTTCACAAAACTTCCTAGGTGGCATGTATGGCGTTATCCCCACCTAATTAAACGACACAAAGGAAGTGGAGATTACACAAAATGCCCGCGATATCGGTTGACACGTTCTTTGCGTGTTCGTTAATGGTTCTTCTTGTGCTTTCAGCTATGGCTAGTACGTCAAAGCTTCTATATCCGCACATAAATAATGCAGTTAACGATGATATCGCTGAAAGATATGAGGAAATCTCGAAATATTTACTTCTCAATGATGGAATGCCATCAAATTGGGGGCAAAACTGTCAAACAATCCCTGAAACGTTTGGCTTAGCCAAGGCTGGCTCAAATAATGCATATGAGTTAGATATAGACAAGCTTTCAAGGTTAAACAGCGAAAATCTCTACGCTATGAGTTATGCACAAATATTCACCGCTCTTAAAATGCCTGACGTATCTCTCAGGATAGAGATAAAACCAATTTTTGAAGTTGCGATAAATTTAACCGCCACTTTCAAAGCAGCAAATGAAACCATCTATCTATTCGAAATTTCAACAGAAAAACACGGAGTTCCGATTCAAGCAGAACTGAAATGTTATGTTATTGCAGAAGACTACCTAGAAGCAAATCTTGCTTACGCTTCTGATGGCCGAGCTTACGTCAACATAACACTTTCAAACGACGTTAAGGGACCAGCCCTTTTTGTTGCTTTCGCAAAGGCTGTTTGCAACTCCAAAATCGTGTCTTTTGGAACCTATACATTTGCACATAACTCAGGTGAACCCAAACCTAAGAGGACTTTTCTAAGGCTCAGCCCACTGAACTATACCCTAACCGCATCCTACATTATCTCTGGGATAAACTTGTCAAAGACTTATGCTCTAACCATCAACTACTATTCAAACTTGACGCAAACTGTAAGCGACAATCAGTCCGTCACATACAGCCTTCCAGATTTTCTAGACCCAAGTCCAACATTAATTGTTGTGACCGGATGGAACTCCACAACTTTCTTTACTGAATGGACTGCATATCCACAGATACCGCTTCAAACAGGCGCAAACTTTGCAGATTCAATAACTCTCTCCAACGTTTTCACCAATACGTACACTGTTACGATAAATTCAGCCCTTTACGAATGCACAGTTTGGCTTGGAGGTCCAAGAGAATGAAAAGCCAAAATAGGGGGCAAATCAGAATAATCGAAGCCTTTCTGGCAGCACTGATAATTTTTTCGTCCTTTGCTGTTTCTTCCAACTTGAGTGTAAGGCAAAATGTAAACAAAAGCGAAGATTTGGCTTCCATCGGGTTGCAAGCACTTGTAAAGTTGGATTCTGACGGAAGCTTAAGCAAGTACATAGATTGTGGAAACTGGACTGCACTGCGGGATGCTCTTAACATTGTCTTGCCAGCTGGCATATGTTTCAACCTGACAGTTTACAATGATCAGATGCAGCAAGTTAACACTGCTGTTATCTCTAATGGAGGCTTCGGTAGTCAACAAATAGCCTTCGTACAGTATATTTGTGCAAGTCAGAGCATGGTTTTTCGATGTTATATCATTCATTTGCATTTGGCGGTGGCCACATGAAAAAGCGTCAAAGAAAGTTTAGGGCAAACAGTTCTGGACAGCTTCTTATAGTGGCTGCTCTAGCCATAGCCATACTAATTTCTTCAACAGCAATATACGTTTATGAACTTAGCAAGGAAACAAACAGCGAAGATTATTCGGCAATCAGCAATTTTGTTTTGGCCTTAAAGCAGAGCACAAGAAACGCTATGATAAGTTCACTAGCAAACGTTTCAAACGGAGGCAAAAAAAACGTTTTGGCAGCGAATTTGAATAGGCTTTCCCAGGTTTTTAGGAGCATAAATAATTTGGGAATCTGCCAACTAGCCTTTACTCCGCTCAGCGATTCAAACTATGATTCAGGCACATGGCTTTCATGGAACATAAGCGACATGGGAGTTTCAAGCGCCTATGCAAATTTCACGTTAGAGCTTTATGGTATGGCAATGAATGTAACATTGAACTATGCTGTTAACGTAACAACAGCTATTACACTTAATGGCTATTTTACTAAGCTTAGTGGAAATGAAAAACTGGTAAATTTAACGTGTAATGTATATAACAAAGGAGAACCTGGTTTAGCTAAAAACATGACCTTTTTTTATGAGAGGCTTGGAAGCTGGCTGCCCGTTGATCTATCAGATAACCTTTCCATTATGGATTACGGCAATGGCACGTGTCGCGTATCATTTACCATTTCAACTCCTTCGAACGCCGTGCAGGTTTCAGCGCACATTTATGATGTGCGCGACATATTTGTTCAAGCAAATACAACGTGCTATGAAATCTAAGCCTTGCGAATAATTTTCGAGCCACTTAAATATGCATTGATATTACTTCTAAGTAAACGGGAACTGAGGCTTTAAAATGGCTGAAAAGCATGAGTGGCGCCAAATTTTTACGCTCTTAAAGTTAGCCGAGATGGGAGCCCACCGAAGAACAGCCAAGATTTCCACGGAATATTTAGCTGAAAAGTTAGAGGCTTCCCAACAGACGGCTTCTCGTTACCTGATTGAGTTGGATAACAATGGATGGATTAAGCGGACTATTACGCCTGAAGGCTGCCTCATAAAAATTACGGACGCTGGCATTAAAGAACTGAAAAAGCTTTATTCCAATCTGCGCTTTTTGATGGAAGCAGCGTATCCGCCATCAATAACTTTAGAAGGCGTAATCTTCACGGGGCTAGGTGAGGGAGCCTACTACATATCAAAAGAACGCTATACAAAACAGTTCATCGAGAAATTAGGCTTTGAACCTTACCCTGGCACGCTTAATCTAAAACTTACAACCGATTATGACATTAAGACACGCTCAGAACTTGAGGCTTACCCAGCAATTGAAATTGAAGGTTTCAAAAATGAAGACCGCACCTTTGGATCGGTGAAATGCTATCCTGCAACAATAGAGAACAGGGTGAAGGGCGCCTTAATTTTAGCTTTAAGAAGCCACTATGACGCTTCAGTGATCGAGATTATTGCTCCTGTTTTTCTGCGGAAACATCTCAAGCTCAAAGATGGGCACAAAGTGAAGGTGGAAGTTTTAACACTTCCATAAAATTCTAACCTCTACTGGAAAAAGAATAGCGATACCCATAAGTGGGTGTTACACTGCGCCTACGTGTTGCTCCAAGCACATAACCTATCAATAATCCGACAGCCAAACCGCCCAAATGAGCTAGAAAGTTCACGCCCGGACCGATGTTAATCATAAACAAAAAGAAGGCGTACATTAATGCAGTTATTATTGACTGGCCGACTGCGCGTCTAACATAAATGATGCATGCTCCAAACACTCCGAAAATAGCTCCAGAAGCTCCTGCAGAAACAAAGGGAATTCCAGGGGCACTGTAAGGCCCAAACGCTAATGACAGCAAGTTTCCAGCTAAACCGCTTAGGAAGTATATGAGAAGGTATTCTTGGATGTTAAACATTTCTTCTGCTCTAAGCCCAAAAATAAGCAGAAAGAACATGTTGCCCAATAAGTGTACGATGCCGACATGGACAAACATGGATGTAAAAAGCTGCCAATACCAACTATAATAGATAACAAAATAGTTCACTTGCCCAAACAAAAAGATTGCACGATCACCCGTTGTCATGAAATCTCCGCCAATTATTGAGGTGTAAACATAAAAAATTATGTTCAATGCGATGATTATGTAGGTTGGCATATACTTTTTAGAACTTTTAGACATGAGGTTCATCTTTCGAAATGTTCAATGATTTTCTGTTTAATCTTTGAGGAACTGTCCAGCTCGTCCTCTTCGAACCTGCCAATTTTCACGACCTTCACTTTTAATCGCTTCACTTTTATGTAATCCTTCACAGTTTTCTCCATGCCTTTTTGGTCGTATCCGAAGACGATTACGTCTGGCTTTATCTTTTCAATAACTTTCCCAATGTCAAATTCTTCGTATCCAAGAATGGCTTCGTCAACAACTTTTAAGGATTCAACAAGTGCTCGTCGCTGATTTTCGGGCATAATGGGTTTCTTGCCCTTTCTCTTTTCCACAGTGCTGTCTCTGGCTACGATGACTATAAGTTCAGCGTTCCATCCACCAGCCTTTTTTGCTTCTTCTAAAAACTTTACATGTCCGAGATGCAACAAGTCAAATACGCCTGAAGCCAAAACTATCCTTCGCTTTTTACCTTCATTTTTTCTGGCCATTCGAATTTCACGGCTCCCAACAGTTTTACCGCGTCTAGTAAGCCTTCGCAATAGGCAACAGAAGCTAAGCTTACCTCAAATTTCTTTTTGTCCCTATAATATTTGGCGTCCTCTAAATAGGCTTTGGCAAATTCCAACACCTTCTTAACGCCTAGCGCATCAATATTTGTGCAAGTTTCAGCAATCTCCATTTCACAAAAGACGCGCTCAGCAGAAGCTATATACTTTGAAACAAGCTTCTCCAAACTCATTTAACATCCTTCCTCAACTTTTCTGGACCGCCAGCCAATATTATCAGGGCTTCAGCTTCCATAAAATGAAGTTTGCCGGGAAAAATGATGCTGTAGGGTGGTTCTCCAAAATCATAACTCAGCAATTTCTCTATGGAATCGGCTTTCACTGTTGGGTTGTTGCTTCCAGCCCTAGCTATTCCAACTACAAGCGAATTCACGGTGACTATCCTTTTTTTCTTTTTCTCTTCAATTTTCAAAAGCAAGTCTAGGCTTTCACGAATGCTGAGGCAACGTTTCTCTTCTGCCTTAATGTCCAAAAGACAAAGAGTATGAAGCCCAAGTTTTTTGTTCTGTGCTATAACATTGTATGGAGTTTCAGAGAAGGTTTCGTCTGGAAAAGGTATAGTCACGCTTTTTCCAAATTTATAGTTGTGTAAACCCGACAAACCTATAACAGCCGAGAGTATAGAAGCTCCGTGAACTATACGAGTTTTTATTCCACGCCTTTCAGCCTCTATTCTTAATGCAACATGCGTTGTAGCTATTAGCGGGTCGCCTGGAACAAGCAGAACAGCCTTACCATTTTCAGCAGCCTTTAGAATAATTTCTCCATTTTTCTCTTCAAGCTCTCTTCTCGAAACAACGCTAAGCCTTTTTCCGGATATCTCCTCAAAGCGCTTTAGTGAAAAATTAGGCATAAAACTCGTGTAAAGCTCTATAAAGGCGGTATCTGCAGTTTTAACCTCTTCCAAACCGTGTAAACTTATCCCCATCTCATCGTTTAAACCAAGTCCAACGAAAGCAAGTTCACCCAACATTTTCAGCCTCACAATCAAAATTTAGGATTAAACTTAAAACTGTTGACCCTCATAACTCAACCCCACAAAAAGAGGGTTAAGCCATGAGTGAAGTTAAGAAGTGTCCTAAATGTGAAGAGGTTATGATTAAGGGTTCAGAGCAAATACTGGATGACGCGTTCAGATGCACGTATCGAATTCTACAAAGAAGGAAGGGATAAGCCATGAAAAAAGTTGAATTGAACCTGATTTCTGAACTTATGAAAAACTCTAGACAAAGCGATAGAGATTTAGCTAGGACTATTGGGGTTTCTCAACCTACGGTTACTAGAATTAGAAATAAACTTGAGAAAGAAGGATACATTCGAGAGTACACGATGATACCTGACTTCAGCAAACTTGGATACAAAATAATGGCGATAACTTTCGCTCTTTCCCGATTCCTTGCAAAAGAAGAAGCTGAAAGAGCACGGAAAACTATTGCAGATAGTGTAAAAGAGAAGCATTTCGAGTTTATCATGCTTGAGAGAGGAGACGGTTTAGGTTTTGACGGTGTTATTATCTCATTGCATGAGGACT
>Ga0315282_10015548_pt1 | contig 11210 bp, 2 predicted proteins | sample YL17G07_20_MG_FD_203693 | JGI IMG/M metagenome (GOLD analysis project Ga0315282, IMG submission 203693) | Sediment microbial communities from Yellowstone Lake, YNP, Wyoming, USA - YL17G07_20 | ecosystem: Environmental > Aquatic > Freshwater > Lake > Sediment | place: USA: Wyoming | collected...
GAAGAAGCAGTGGGGTTCCAAACACTGCGCGCGGTTCCTCGCCACCGACGGCAAGCGGTTCTTCGCCGCCGGCGATGAGGGCTTTGAAAAGCATGCGGGCGTCAAGGTCTACGATGCCGCAGATTCGCGGCCCCTCAACTTCGGAAACGGCCAGCCCATTGCCGAGGTCCCGGCCGGCGGCGACGAGAAGACGAACACCGTCACCGGCCTTGCCTGCCAGGGCGGGATTCTCTACGTCGCCTTTGGCGGCCGCAACCTGATCGCCCTGAACGACGCGGCAACCGGCGCGCTCAAAGGCACGGTGCCGGCGGAGAACCCCGGCGCGTTGGCAGTGGCCAAGGATGGCGTGCTCCTCGCGGTGAGCGGCGCCAAAGTGCTGCGCATCAAGGACGGCCAGGCGGCAGCGTTCGCGCAGGAGAACCTCGACCAGCCCGCGGGTATCGCGGTGAATGCCGAGGGGCTCGTCTATGTCGCCAACCAAGGCCAGCGGCAGAACGTCTCCGTCTTTGCGACGGATGGAAAGTTCCTAAAGGCGATCGGCAAGGCCGGCGGCCGGCCAGCCGTGGGCCGCTACGAGAAGGACGGCATGCTCGCTCCAGGCGGCATTGCCGTGGACGCCAAGGGCCGGCTCTGGGTCGCCGAGACCCTGGATTCCCCCAAGCGGCACAGTGTCTGGAATCCGGATGGCACGCTCGCCAACGAGTTCTTCGGCGCTACCGGATACTTCGGCTGGATCTGGATGGACCCCAAGAAGCCGGACGAGGTCTATTGCCACAGCACGATCTGGAAGGTGGACTGGCAGAAAAACTCCTGCTACCCGCTTGCCACCACCTGGCGGGCCACGAAACCGAACATGATCCACGCGCCTGCAGCGGATGGCTATGCGGGCCACTTCCGCGTCATGACGGCGAAGAACGGTAAGCAATTCGGCTGGGGGATGTCCGACTACTCGAACATGCTCTACATGCGCGTCGGCGACGTGTTCAAACCCATCGCCGGCACGATCCGCGTGGCGTTCGGGCAGTATGGCGGCGGGCTGCGCTATCCGGTCATGAAGGACATCTACGAGAAGACCAAGGCCGGCGCCTTCCTCTGGCAGGATGCGAACGACGATCAGATGGTTCAGGAGAACGAACTGGCCGTGTCTCCGGCGGGCCGCGGCGAGTCCGCGTTCAACTGGATTGACGACGACCTCAACGCCTGGTGCGACGCGGGCTGGATCTACAAGCCCGTGCGCTTCGCCGAAGACGGCCGGCCGGCCTATGACTTCAACCAGAAGGCCGAAATCCCCTGGAAGGGCGCCAACTCCAACGGCACGTCGCTGTGGCTCGATAACCAGGACGACACGGTTTACACCCTCAATCCCGGCCATAAGCCGGGCTTGGCGCGCTGGAAACGGGACGGCACCATGCTCTGGGGATACCCCGAGATCCTGCCGTGGAACGAAGCCCTGAACCTGCCCATGGTCACGCCCGGAAAGCTCTATGGCCTGACCATGCCGCTCTGCGTCGCCGGCAATTTCACCGGCGCCGTGACCTACTTCAATCCCTACCACATCTTCACCCGCGACGGCGTGTATGTGGTCATGCTCCTGCGGGACGGCCGCGACGGCAAAGGCCTGGGGCCGGACGTGATTGCCACCGAAGCCATTCAGGGTCAGATCGTGAAGCCCGAAGGCATGAACCGCTACTTCCTGCTGGCCGGCGCCCACGAGGGCCGGGTCATGGAGATCTTCGGCCTCGACACCGTGAAGCCCTTGAAGGGCGGCACCTATGTCCACACCGAGGAGAATGCCAGGAAGGCTGCGGAGGCCCTGGCCGAATACCAGAAGGCGCTCCGCCAAAGCCAGAAGGTCGAGCTCGCCCGCGGCCGCAAAGCCCTGGAGAGCGCCACGGCGGTCGGCAAGTCCATTGACGGCGCACGGTCCTTCACGGCGCGCGCTGCCTATGACGAGAAGAACCTGTACGTGCTCTATGACGTCGCGAGCCCCTCGCCCCTGCTGAACGCGCATCCCGACGCCAAGCTCGTCTTCAAGGGCGGAAACCTCCTGGACATCCAACTCGGCGCTGCCCCGGCATCCGATCCCAAGCGCGACAAGCCGGTGGCCGGAGACGTCCGGATTCTCGTGAGCCGGCAGGGAGAGAAGGCGTTGTCCGTGATCTACCGGCCCAAGGTCAAGGGCTTCCAGGGCGAACCTGTGGTCCTGACTTCGCCGACCGGAAAGGAATCGTTCGACGCCATCGAAGTCTCGGACAAGATCGGCCTCGAACTCAAACCCAAGAATGGCGGGTTCGACGCGCTCGTCACAATCCCGCTGGAGCTGCTCGGATGGACGCCAAAGTCCGGCGAGGCCGTGCGGCTGGACTTCGGCTACATCTTCGGGAACACCGCCGGCACGCAGGCGGCGCTCCGGGCTTACTGGTGCAACAACGGCCGCGATGCCAACATCCTGAACGACGTACCCTCTGAGAGCCGGCTCACACCTGCGGAATGGGGAAATGCGACCGTTGAGTGACGAGTGACGAGTGCCGAATGCTGGATCCCGCGTTGACGCAAGCGGAGGGATGAACATGGGTAGATGCTTCGCGATCGGGATGCTGTGCCTGGGACTGTTCCTGACAGCCACGCTGCTGGCCGCCGCTCAACCTGAAACCGTAAACCTGAAACCTGAAACCCGTCCCTTGGAGGAGGTCCCCACACTGGCTGCGCCCGTGGAAGGCCTGCCTGCGCCGGCGACCTGGCCGGTGCGGCGATATGAACGCCGGCTGCGCATGCTGGCGGTGATCGGTCTCCAGCACGCCGCGGCGCCGTTCCAGCGCATCGCGCGGCGGTGCCATGCCTCGCTTGACCTGATCGTGGCTGTGGATACCGGTGGCGGAACGCCGGACGACATCACTACCTTGGCGCACACCAACGACCAGTGGATCGAGGCCAAGGAGAAGCCCTCGGTCAAGGAGGTGGCGGACCACGCCGACCGAGTGCGCCAGGAAGTCCTGGCTTCCGCTGCAGGGCGGTACGATGTCATCTTCTGTTCGCAGCCCCGGCCGGAACTCGCGGCCTACGCCGAGGCTGGCGGAATCTGGGTGGTCTGCGGAAACGTCAACCCGGACGCCAAGAGCCCCCTGGCTTCGCTCTGGCCAGGCAAGCCGACCACGAAGAATACCTGGCACTCGGGCGGCGCGCAGAGGGGCGAGGCGCCGGAAGTCGCCGGCCTGCCACTGGCGCGACTGGCGAGCCACCAATGGCATGGCTTGTACGAGGCCGCAGAGGGCGCCCAGGCGCTGGCCACGGGAGAAGCCGGGGCGACCTTTGTGCGCCGCATCGGCAAGGGCGCTATCGTCCTCGTCCCGACCGGCCCGATCTCACGAAAATGGGACGCGATTGAGGCATTCCAACGTGCGTACGACCACGACGAGATCTGGCTCCGCTTCTGGGACCAACTTCTGCACGGACTGGCGGCCGAGGACAAGGCACTGCCGGCCATGGCGGACCTTCGGCCCGGCAACAAGGAGGCGCTGCCTGGAAAGGAATACGCCCTGCCGGGAAGATTCCTGAACCGCACCAAGGTACAGCAGAAACTGACGGCCTCGGTTCACGTGGTCTCGCCCCTGGGCAAGGTCGTGCATGCCGGCGAGATGCAGGACGTGACGCTGGAGCCGGGTGAGAGCCGCGAATGGGCTGTGAAGATCCCCGTTGCCGCTGACTGGCCGACAGGGCTCTATGCCACGTATCTGACCGTCGGCGATCCGGCTGCGAAGAAGCAGATTCACCAGGCCATGGAGTTCGTGCCTGTGACCGGTTCAGTGAAGCTGGACCTTGCCGCGGATAAGCCCGGGTACAAGCTGGGCGAGAAGGCGACGTTCACTCTCAAGGCCTCGGCCGGGGGCGGCGGGGCGGCGTGGCAGGGCGAGGTGTGCTGGGCCATCCATGACTTCCGCGGCCGGGTCCTCGCCTGCGGCGCGCTGCCTGCCGAACTGGGCGCAGAGGCCAAGGAGATTCCGTTCTCGTGGACCTTCGCGGACCACGGCGTGCGGGTGGACACGGTCTGGGCCACGGCCGCGGCAGTCAAGGACGGCAAGGAATGGGCTCGCGCGGAACGCAAGGTGTATAAGCACGAGCGCTGGGACATGCGAAACGAGTACCAGTGGTCGGTCTGGTCCGGCATCACCTGCCAGGCGCCGTGCCTGGTGCCGCAGGCCATGCGCCTCTTGGCGCATGCGGGGTTCAATGCTCTGGGCTATCCCGGCCGGTCCGAACTCCACTATCCTGCCGAACGCTGGAGCTGGCGCATGTACAACGAGGGCGTGGGCACGAACACGTTCTCGCCGGTGATCGAGAGCGTCACGGACGAGGAGATCGGGGCCGCGCAAGGAAAGAACGTGCAGAAGGGCGCGGACCTCCAGTCCGGAGCGCTCGTGCTGGCGTCGGTGGGAGAGGAGGCCGGCTTCAAGAACGGCTGGGGGCATACCTACTACTGGAATGAACCGGTCGCGCCGGACAAGGCCTGCCAAGCGTTCCAGCGCTTCCTGAAGGAGCGGTATCCCTCCGTGGAAACGCTCAATGCCGCCTGGGGAACGCGCTACAACGCCTGGGAAGATATCAAGCTCACCAAGGAGTTCTCCGGACACGCTCCGAAGATTGAGACCGACGGCTGGGCTCACCCCAAGGAGTCCCCGCTCGGCGCCGGCGCCGCAGGCGTCACCATTGCGCCCTTCACGGACACGCAGCAGTTCTATCACTGGTACTACGACAAGGTGATCGGCGCGGCCCTGAAGATCCTCCGGGAACAGGTCAACCCGGTGCCGCTCACCATGTCCTCGGCGCCGTCGAGCTGGATCTTCGTCTCGCCCCGCTGCGAAACGCGCCTTGCGGGCGGCAGCGGGTGGATGGAGTGCCAGCAGTGGTCGCTGTCCGCGAACGGGCAGGCGCCGGGATTCGCCTTGATCTGGGGCCATTTCGACTGGCCGGTCGCGACCGAGAACATGCTCTGGGGATTTGTCCTGACCCGCAGCGGGCACAACGATTACTGGGTGGACGTGCCTCTGCATTTCAACCCGGACATGACGCCGACGCGATCCGCCTTTAGCCTCCGGCGCTGGCGCGCGCGCACCGCGCACGCCGAGCGGCTGCTGCTGGATGCCGTGCCGGTCGTCTCGGAGGCAGGAGTGCTTGGGCCTTCCGGCGCCTTCCTGCCGCAGACGCCCGGCAACATGGCAAACTCCGTGAAGATCGCGCTGAACCAGGCTGGATTCGGCTTCGCCGATGCTGACCTCAAGAACAAAAAAGCCAACAAGATCGTCTTTGCCGTATTCCTCAACTCCGTGTCCAGGGACCAGGCCGCGGCGCTGGCGACCTTTGTCGAAAACGGAGGAACGCTTGTCTTCGGCCAGCGCTTTGCCGGCCAGGACCAGCACGGCGTGCCGCAGAAGGACATCCCCGGGTTCGGCCTGGCCGAGGCATGGGGCCTGACCGTCACAGGGAAGAACGACGGTATCCCGCAATACTACCGGGCGGACGTCGTGAGCGCGCCGCTGGACGCGCTGGGGCCGGAGTTCCAGGGGTTGCGCCTGGACAGCCACAAGGTGTTCGTGGAACAGGTGAAGCACAACGGGTGGACTGAGCTTGCGGCCTATAAGGACAAGACGCCGGCTCTGCTGACGCGGACGCTTGGCAAGGGGCGTCTCGTCTACATGAACGTCGCCTACCAGAGCCAATGGTACATCCAATGGGTCAGCCCCACAGACAAGGCGCGTCAGGGATTCTACCGGGTGATCGAGAAGCTGTGCGCAGATGCCGGCGTCAAGCGGACGTTCCGCATTGACGGGAACCTGGCCGAGACTCTGCACATGGCTGCTGTGCAGTGGACCGATCCGAGCGGACAGATCGGCTACGCGGTGACGCGCACGAACGGAGAGACGGTGTGGACGAGCGGCAAACTGACCTGGCTCGGTTCGCAGACCGCGTGTTACGACGTGTACGGCGGGGAGGCTGCCAGGCCCGCGCCAGCCTACGGCAAGGAAGTGGCGCTGCAGCTTCGGCCTGGCGCCGGCCGCTTGCTGGCATTCACCCAGGCGCCGGTCAGGACCGTCAAGGCAACCGTGACGCCAGCCGCGATCACGGCCGGCCAGCCGCTGCAGCTCAAGGCGGAGATCCTGGATGACGCCGGTAAGGCGGTGCCCGGCAGATTCCCCATGGACATCCGCGTGATCGGACCGGCCGGAGAGATCGCCGGGCTTCGCCGCGACCTGTCCCTGGCGAGCGGCGAGAGCATGACCATTCAGACCGCGCACAACGATCCGGCTGGCCGATGGCAGGTGGCCCTGCGCGAGGACATCAGCCGGCTCCAGGGCGAAGCAGCGGTCGAGGTCAAGGCGTCTGCCGACGCGGACAAAGCGCCTGGTTTCCGTCCCTGGGGCTGGCCCTCCGAGCAATGGGAACCGGAGCGCATGCCGGAGCCCGCTTTCATCGCCAGGCTCAGGCAACTCGCGGACGTCTACCGGAAGGATCACTCGAACGAGAGCTGGCTCGCCAAGCAATGGCTCGGAGCTCACTACTGCTTCTTCCCTGGCACACGGCACGACCTCTTCCGGGATCTGGCCGACGTGGACTGGACGCAGTATGCGGAGGCCATCCGCAAGGCTGTGGAAGACGGCGAGAATCTAGTCCTGGTGGGGGAGGACCTGGGACTCGATCCCGCAACAGGCCTGCGCGCGTGGCCGAGCCGCGATGGCCGTCAGATCGAGGCTGTGGCCACGGCCATGGCCCAAGCGGTCTGGGAGGCCCTGTCCGGAGACGGCGAAGTCGTGCGCGCCCGCCTCGGTAAGGGAAGCCTGGTGCTGTCCCGCACCACGCCGGACGGCGCCAGCAGCAGTTGGGGCTGTGCGGCAGCCTGGCATAAGGGCCTGCTCGCGACGCTCGCCGTGGCCAAGCCGGCCGGGCCGATCCGCACGCCTGACGCGGCTCGGCTCGCGCGCTGGCTCGCAGGCCGCGAGACATTGCTGGAAGGTGCGAGAGTTGTGACTTGGCAAGGCGGATGGGAGGCGCTGGAGGGTAGAACCCCGGTCTGGAAAGGCGAGTGGACCCAGGCGCTCGATCCCGCAAGAGCCATGCCCGGCCCCGTGTTCGTCCTGCGCCTGCCGCCCACCGGGTCAATCAAGGAGGCGGCCGTTGATCTCGCGGTCGCCGGCGAGGCACCCGTGCAGGTTGATGTGGGCGCGGACGGGAGCGTTGAGGCGGAGTGCAAGCCGGCTTTCGCCGCGACCGTGCCCTGGGCCGAGGCGATCGGGAAGCACCTCGCGTGGCGCGAGAGTGCGTGCGGCGGCGTGGAGCGCGACCTGAACGGCTGGCGCCTCGTGCCGATCCGCTTCTCGTCACCCGGCAAGGTCCAGGTGGCGGTCAAGAAGGCGAGCGTCACGGTCGAATGAGACTACTGTTCCGGCCTGGAGTTGCGCGACTTGAAGTGTCTTCGAGGTGCACGCATGCAAGGCCATGTCAGTCCTTGGTGACCTTCAAGAGGCAGCCCTTGTCGTCCACCCGGACCGGGGTCTGCTTGGTTACGCCATTCGTGAACACCACCATTACCTTGTGGTTGCCAGCTCGGACGGCGAAGAACGCTTCGGGCGGTTCCTGCGAACCGAAGCAGCCGGCCAGCCCGAGCTGCCGGACGCCGATGGGTTTATCCACACTGTCGTACAGACGCACGAGCGCGCCCAGGGCCTGGTCAGCAGGGAGGCGCACGCGCAGCGCGCTCATGCCCGGCGGACGCGGACATTGGTTAATCAGAATCCCGGCGGTCTTCTCGCCGATCACGAGGAGGTCCAGATCGCCGTCGCCGTCCCAGTCGGCGAGCGCCAGGCCGCTGGCGCCGCGCGTACACTCGAACGCCCCCAGCGGCGGCCCCAGGCTGAACTTCCCCTTGCCATCGCCCAGGTAGATGCGAGCGGGCGCTTCGGCGAAACCGACAATCAGGTCCACGCGCCCGTCCAGGTTCACATCGCCCCAGACCGCGGTGCGCACGTTGCCCGTCAGCCTGGCCAGGTCCCCGGCATGCTCGGTGACGTCCGTGAAGGTCAGGTCACCGTTGTTGCGGTACAAGTGACACTTGCCCGCCTGCGGCACGAAGAGATCGAGGTTCCCGTCATTGTCAAAGTCGCCCCAGGCGGCGCCGACCGGTTGCGCGGCGCTGTAGTCGAGACGCGCGCTGGCCAGCGGGCGGAACGACTTGCCGTCGTCATTGCGCAGCAGCAGTCCCGTGGCCTGGTACGCCAGAATATCGGTGAAACCGTCGCCGTCACAGTCGGCGGGGGAAAGACCGAGTGGCGCCGCGAGCGCCGCCACGCCCCACGCCGCGCCTACGTCTTTGAAGCGTGCCGCGCCCTGGCCGGTGTTCAGCAGGAGGGCGGTGCCCTGCTTGCCGGCAAGCAGAATGTCGGGGCGGCCATCGCCGTTCGCGTCCAACCAGACGGCTTCCTGCGCCGCCGAACCGCCGGGCAGTGCCACGCCCATGTCCGCAGCGGCATACGTGCCCTTGTCGTAATGCAGCAGCGCGCCGGTGGAGAAGAGCAGTTCCGGCTTGCCGTCGCCGTCGCAGTCAGCCCACGACGCCAGCAGGTTGCCGCCGCCTTTCCGCTCGCGGAGGTCGGCCGGAAAGACCGTGGTACTCACATCGCCGAACTCACCGGCGACATTCCGGTAGAGTCGCACGCCGCTTTCATTGCAGAAAAACGCGTCGAGCTTGCCGTCGCCGTTGCAGTCCACCCAGCTCACACTGCCCTGCTTGCCGCCGGCGTGAGGCAGCGGGATCGAGCGCACGAACAGGCTGCCGCAGTCGGCGCGCACGCGGTCCACCAGCAGCGACCCGGCCGGCGGCGCGTTGTAGACGACGAAGGTCAGCTTGACGACTTTGCCGCGGCTCAACAGCGGCGACCGGCACAGCCACTGCGTCGCAGCGCTCTTGAACGTCTCGGCCGTCAGGTCAACCTGGAGGTCGTACACCCACGTGCCCGGCGGCAGTTCCATGGACGGGCTTTCGTAGTACCGATCGCCGGGTATGGTGGTGAAGCCCCACGCCACGCGCACGGGCTTGGCGGTCTCATTGCGCGCCTCGTACAGCAGGCGTTTGGCGTGCGTGTAGTCGTCTTCCATCTTGCGGCTGATCGCGACCTTCTCCTGCGTGCCCGGCAGGAACTCGAGGCGCAGCAACTCCCCGCGCGGGCCGACCGTCCGGTGGAACAGGGCGTTCTCCGGGACCACGTCTTTCGGAATGCCGGCGCCTTCCCACAGCAGCTTGCAGACGGCGTTCCCGCTGCCCTGGAAGTAATCCACTCTCACATTGTGGTCGCCGGCGCCCAGCTCGATCTCGCCGCCCCGTTCCAGCGCCCCGTGTTCGCCGGCGATGCCGGCAACCAGTTTGCCGTCAATCACGAAGTGGGCGACGTCGTCGGCCGCGGTGTAGAACTTGTACTTCCCGTCCTTGGGGACCTTGAGGAAGCCGGTCCAGCGCACGTAGAAGTTCTCGGCGAAGTTCGTCCCCGGAAACGGAGCGCTGGCGAAGTTGAGCTGCGCGTCCGCCCGGACCAGGTCGGGCTTCCGCTCGCCGACTTCCGGGAAGTCCGTCAAGGCTTCGCGCATCCGGTAGTACTCGCCCAGCAGCCCCGGAGTGATTTCGCTGGCCGCCGCGCCTGGCGGCGGAGCGAAAAAGACCGAGGCCTTCGCCGGCCGGCTCCCCGGATCAGCTTTCCACTGCGGCCAGGCTTCCAGGCCGTCCGGCTCGTCCGTCGGGCTGAACGGCGGCATCTCGACGCGTTCCTCCGTGCCCAGCAGTTCGTCGCGGGTGAACTGCAGGACCGTGGGATCGGGCGGCGGCGGCGCGCGCTTGCCTGCGACAACGTCCTTCACAATGGCCGTCAGTTCCTGCGTGGTGCCCTTGAAGGTGCGGTTCATCCGCGTTTCGATATGCGTGAAATTCCACCAGACCGCATTGGGATCGGGATTCGCCTGGCCGTAGACCTGGAAAAAATGCCCGTTGGTATACGCCAAGCAGCGCAGGCCATCGTCCCAGAAGAACAGCACGGGCGCGCCCACCTTCAGGCGTTTCATCAGCACCTCGGGATACCACACCTGCCCCACCGAGATGTTCATCTTGATCTGTTTGAACGGGCACTTCCCCTTGATCACGGTCTTCACCTTCGCCGTCGCAGTCCGTTGTGTCTGGTCAACGGCCTCGATCTCGCCCTCGACGATAACCTTCGATTCGTCCATCACCTGCTTCAGGCTGTAGACCGCATCCACCAGAGCGTGGCAGGGACTGCGCCCCACGACCACAGCCACAAGCAGCAGCGCCGCGCCGAGAACGGCCAGGGCCGTTGCCGAGCCCAAGGCGGTCCGGGAACTGCGGCGCGCAAGTCTCTTGGTCATGGCCTTCAGACCCTCCGTTCGCCGGAGCGGGATGTTCCACTCCTGCTGATACGACCTGCGAGCGGAGAGGGTACATCAATGCCTGGCGACATGCAACAGGAAGGCTGCATTCACCCCCGCCATTGCGATTCCGTGACCGCCGCCTTATAACTCCGGCCAGCATCGTGCTTATGCGCCACAGCGCAGTCTCGCATCAGGAGGCGGCAATGAAAAAGTTTCTCAAGATTGCGGCGATCAGCGTCGTCGGCCTGCTGCTTATTCTGCTGGTGGCGGCGTACCTGCTGCTGAACCGCGGTGTCAAGGCCGCCGTCGAGACCGTCGGCCCGCAGATGACCAAGACAACGGTCAGGCTGGGCAGTGTGTCGCTGTGGCCCTTCAGCGGCAGCGGCACGGTGGGCGGGTTCGCTGTCGGCAATCCGGAAGGCTTCAAGGGCGCCCAAGCCGTCGGCGTCAAGAGCGCGAGCGTTGCGCTCAAGGTTTCATCGGTCCTCTCTGACCCCGTAATCATCGAATCGCTTCACATTGACGGCGCCGAACTCGACTACGAATCCGGCCCGGGCGGGAGCAATCTCGAACGCATTGTGAAGAACATCGAGGACTATTGCGGCACGGCGGAGAGCAAGAGCACGCGCAAGGTCATCATCAAGGACCTGCGTATCGCCAACGCCAGGGTGCGCGTCAGCCCCGCGTTGCTTCTGGGCCAGAGCGTCCCCGTATCTGTGCCGGATATTCACCTGACCGGCATCGGCGAGAAGAGCAACGGCGAGACCCTGGGCGACGCGATGAAGGAGATC
>Ga0315282_10015549_pt1 | contig 11209 bp, 13 predicted proteins | sample YL17G07_20_MG_FD_203693 | JGI IMG/M metagenome (GOLD analysis project Ga0315282, IMG submission 203693) | Sediment microbial communities from Yellowstone Lake, YNP, Wyoming, USA - YL17G07_20 | ecosystem: Environmental > Aquatic > Freshwater > Lake > Sediment | place: USA: Wyoming | collected...
AAAAGCATCAATGAATGCAAGCAGGCGTTATTAAAGTTAATCCTTTTTTCTTCCTATCAGGCATTGAGAAAGAACAACGCAAATATAACTTCACCGCCTCATTAGGCGATTTTTAACAAAGTACTGTTATGTTTAAACTCAATGAACTCAATGAACTCAATGAACTCAATGAACTCAATGAACTCTATGAACTCTATGAACTCTATGAACTCTATTTCTGCCTTAAGGGATAATTACCTTCCGGCCAGTCGTCGGCTAAAAGCAGCTTTTTAAGGTTCGGGTGATTTTTAAAATTTATTCCCAGCATCTCCCAGATTTCCCGCTCAATCCACTCTGCGCCCGGAAAAAGCGGGGCAATGGAATCGATTTCCGGATGCGTCTTATCCTCCAGCAAAACGCGCAGGGAGTAAAACTCTCCTGCCTTGTCAAAACTAAAATGGTAGAGCAATTCAAACCCCGCAGGCGTATCTATGCCGGTAGCAGTGGAAAAACGCAGGCCCAGTTTTTTCACCAGGCATTCTATCGTCTTAAAGATATCCTTTTTATCCACGCTAAAATATATACGCCTGGCAGAGTGCTCCTGCCAAGCTGTAATTTTCTCTTTAAGTGATTCTTTGAGCCTATCCCGCATATCCATAGGTTATTTCTTCTCCCTTATCTTCTGCACCAGCTTTACTATGCCGGAAATTATCGCCTCGGGTTTCGGCGGGCAGCCCGGCACATAAAGGTCTACCGGCAGTATTTCATCCAGCGGCCTATCCACGTTATAACTGTCCCTGAACATATGCCGGGAAAGCGCGCACTGGCCTACTGCCACCACCAAACAGGGCTTCGGCGCCTGCTCATAAATTTTTTTCATCCGCGGCACGGACTTCCTGTTCATCGCGCCCGTAATCAGTAGCGCATCTGCATGCCGCACTGACCCGATAAGCTGTATGCCGAAACGCTCCACATCATGCCGGGGAGTAAACAAATCCAGGATCTCGATATCGCAGTTATTACAGGAGCCCGCGCTTACGTGAAAAACCCAGATGGATTTGGTCAGTGCCTTTAGTTTAAGGTTCATCTGCCTACCAACGCTAATCCTACCGCTATTACTGCCAATAACGTCACCGGACCCCAGAAAAACTTCATTACCTGGTCAATACGCAGCCTGGGGTTGGTATTCTTGACCAAAATCAAAACTATCAATATGCCGAGATATTTAAGCGTTAAAAATAAAGGGCTTATGTCTTTGCCCAGAAATAAAATTATCAAGAAAAGCGGTAGGCAATAGAGTAATATTGCCTTAGTCAGTTTAAACAGGGCCAAGAGTGTGCCGGAATATTCTATCAAGACCCCTGCCATTAGCTCCTGGTCTGCCTCTGAGGCATCAAACGGGCCGATACCTATTTTTGCCTGTATGCAAATCAGGGCAACCAGGAAGGCAATCAGGCCGGAGGCGGAAAAAATATGGGAGCCGAAATTTATCTGGCGGTTCAGGATCTCTCCGAGTTGTATCGTGCCTCCTGCTTTGATGATTACCGTAATTATTGCCAGGATAAAGGGCAGCTCATAAGAAAGAACTTGTTTCATTTCCCGCGAGGCGCCTACTGCAGCCAGGGGATTCCTGGAGCTGGATGCGCCCAGTATTAATGCTACAGCCGGTATGAGCAAAAGGTATAAGACCACAATAAGATCCCCGGCAAAACTCTCCAGAGGAGAAATAATACTCCTGCCCAGAATGGTCGCAACCAGCGCCACGCTCAAGAGCCCTAGATACGGAGAGGCCATAAAAGTCCGGCCGGCCTGAACAGGCAGGATATTCTCCTTACCCAGGAGTTTGAGGATATCGGTAAAATTCTGATGCCAGGCAGGGCCCCTGCGCCACTGCAAGCGGGCGCTTACTTTCCTGTCAAGCCAACAGGCCATTAAACCGGCGCAGGCGCTGAAAAGGAAACCGGGGAATATTAGATAATTGAATAGTGCAATCATTTTAGTTCATGGTTCATGGTTCATGGTTCATGGTTCATAGTTCACGTACTGCTAACGGCTCCTGTGGCCTTTGCTTTTACACTGAACTATGAACACTGAACTCTGAACTAAGTTATTTCTTTTTCGGCTGCAGGTCAAGCCTCGACCATTTTAAGGTATGCACAGCCAGGTGTTCTCCCACCAGATAAATATCTTTATCTATGTCCTCTTCCACTGCCTTAAGCTCTATTGCCTTTTCCGGGCAGCTTAGCGCGCATTGAGGTAACTCTGCGCTTATCCCCAGGCAATAATCGCATTTGGAATCGAGATAGGGGATAAAATCCTCCAGGATTACTCCGAAAGGGCAGGCCAGGGAACAGGACTTGCAACTGGTGCAACGCATCTTGTAGCGTTTAATATGGCCGTCAGCGGCCCGCTCCAGGGCATTGTGATAACAGGCATTCACGCAGGGCGCCTCCTCGCAATGCCGGCAGAGGGTGGCAAAGGTAGCATATTCGCGTAAAGAGGCTACGCCGTCATTCTGCGGATGGTAAAAATAAGCGCATGCCAGGCGGCATTCCTTGCACTTGTTGCATATCTCTAAATCAATAAATAAACGTTTCATTTTAATCCCAGATATCGTGTATATCTTTCAATTCCTCGTAAGTAAATACCGGGCCGTCCTTGCAGGCATAGAACCTGCCTATGCGGCAATGCCCGCATTTACCCAGGCCGCAGGACATATTCTTTTCCATGGAAAGGTAAATATCTTGCGGCTTAAAACCCAGGTCTAATAATTTCAGGGTCACGAATTTCATCATAATCGGCGGGCCGCAGACTATTGAGACGGCGCTGGCGATATCTACGGCCAGGTTATTTAATATCGTGGTGACCAGTCCCACATTGCCTGTCCAGGAGGGTTCTCCCACGTCCACGCTGGTGACGAGGTTGACTTTTTCTTTCTTTGACCATTCCGGCAAGAGCTGCTTATAGACGATATCCGCTGAGCTGCGCGCGCCGTAACGTAAGGCTATGCTCTTGTAATCTCCGATACTGGAAAAAAGGCTGAGCAATAAGGAGCGCAGCGGCGCCAGGCCCACTCCTCCCCCGATTATCAGTACATCGCGGCCTTTAAATTTATCTAAAGGATATCCCTTGCCGTAGGGGCCGCGTACTCCCACAATATCCCCCTTGCTTAAAGTATGCATCCTGGAGGTAACTGTCCCCACATTCATCACGGTCAGCTCTATTTCTCCTTTTATCGAGGGGCTTGAAGAAGGGGTAAAAGGTGCTTCCCCTAACCCCGGGACAGTAAGCTCTATAAACTGCCCTGTGCAGAAAGAAAATTTTTCCTTAAGTTTGAGCCTGAAGGTCTTTATGGCGGGGGTTTCCTGGACTATATCCTCAACCACCGCCTCAATGGGCTGGTAGATATTTTTCTTCATATAGTTTTCTTAAAATGTAACGTATGTCAATTTTACCGGGGCAGACTTCAATGCACCTGCCGCAGCCGCAGCAGGCTTGAAACCCTAAATTATCCATAAAGAAATCAAATTTTTTCAGGTAGCGGTTGCGCAGGCGCATATAGCGCATCTTTAGGGGGTTTGCGCCGCCGGCGACCTTGGTGAAATTCTTTAAGAGGCAGCCGTCCCAGGTGCGCAGCCTCCTGGAATCCGCCCCTGACTTTTCGTCGCTTAATAAGAAACAGTGGCAGGTATCGCAGATGAATATACAGCCGGCGCACTCCACACAGGTCTGCATCTGTTCCTGCCAGATTTGCGAATTATAACCCGATAAGACTATTTCCTGCAGGCATTCTTTTTTGGGAATGTTGTGCGGTTTCAAGTGTTCCTCCAGGCGCTTTATCACGGATTCCCTTTTTACCGACCTGCCGGATAACTGCCCGAAGGTAGCGGGAGTAAGTATATTTTTCAGGGAAGCGGCTATTGTCTTCGCCCTCTCTGAACCCACATCCAGAAGATAGCCGTTATTCAGGCTGGATAAATTAAAATCAAACCCCTCGGTAACATGCGGGTTGATCTCAAAGGCCCTGCAGAAACAGGCCTCTTTAAAAGAGGGGCAGTCGCTAGAGATAATCAGTCCGCTCTCTCTTCTTGCCTGATAAAGCGGGTCTATCACCTCGCCGCCTAAAAATACAAAATCCTGCACCTTCAAAGAAAAAAGGTCGCAGTTTTTGACCCCGCAGATAGCAGGCGGCTTAAGAGGGCCGGCTTGCGGGCTATCCTTAAAGTAAGTGCAAACCTCTTCTTTAAAATGGGAATAGAACGCCCGGGCGCAGGGCTCAAGGCAGCGGTAATCATTAAAGGCAATCTCTTCTTTTTTGACTTCGGAGTATTTCTTCAGGCAGTAATCTTCGGCAGGCAACGCTTGGCCGTAATCGCACTTTACCTCCAAGGGCGTATTTATCTTAACCGGGACATAAAGTTCGAAGTCGCGCTCAACCCTTTCGTAAAAAAGAAAAAGGTCCTCGCCCTTTAGAAAATATGTTTCCATAAAATTATATTTTTAGTGATTGGTTGGAAATGAAAAGTAGGGTTACTATAGCATATTCCCCGGCGGCTGTCTATACAAAAAGAACTTATGCTTTTTGTATGCATTATGAATATAATTATATGCAATAAGCATACAGGATTTAAGCCTTGGATAGCCTTTCTCTTACCATATCGCTAAGCATTTTGCCGTCAGCCCTGCCTGCGGCCTGGGCAGTTGCTTCCTTCATTACTTTGCCCATGTCTTTCATTCCCTGCGCACCAACTGAACAAATAGCCTCCTCAATTATTTTCTTAAGCTCATCCGCGGAAAGCTCTCTTGGCAGGTAACCTTTTAAAATGGCGAGCTCCCCTGCCTCTTTGTCCGCCAGGTCCTGGCGCATGCCTTTGGTAAACTGCTCTATGGAATCCTGCCGCTCTTTTATCTGCTTTCTGATCACGGCTATTACCTCGTTGTCATCGAGTTTATTCTTCTTTTTTGCGATAGCCGTATTCAGCAGTTCCGCGCGCAGGAAATTCAGGACTGAGCTTTTGAGGGTATCCTTTGCCTTCATCGCCTCTTTATAATCGCCAAGGATCTTTTCTTCAAGCATTATCATCTCCTCTATTTTACGCACCCATCTTTCAGAATAGAATGAATTCCCGGAAATCCCCCAGCCGCTTTTCTAAATCTTCTAATCTTAAGACGCCGGTCTTATTTAATCCGAAATCTTCCACGTTGAAAGAAGCGGCGACTGTACCAAAGGCAATTGCCTTCCTGATATTGGCTGCATTGATTTTTCCTGCCTTGGCCAGATACCCCATAAAGCCTCCGGCAAAGGTATCCCCTGCTCCGGTCGGGTCGACTACCCTGTCCGTAGGATAGGCGGGGAGTAAAAATATGAATTCTTTGCTGAAAAAAAGCGCTCCGTGCTCCCCTTTTTTGATGAGCACCATCTGCGGCCCGTAATGATAAAGCGCCTTGGCTGCCTTAATCAGGTTGGACTCCCCGGATAACTGGCGCGCCTCCTGGTCATTGGCTACGTAGATATTTACTTCTTTTAAGAGCTTAAGCAGGGAAGGGCGTTTATGTTTTATCCAGTAATTCATACTGTCTAAGCCCACAAAATGCGCAGAATGCATCTTCTGCAAAAGATGCCTTTGGATATCCGGGTCTACATTGGCCAGGAAAATATATTTTATCTTCCTCTGTTCGCTAGATACCTGTGGTTTAAAGGCAGAAAGCACGCCTATTTCCGTATTTAAGGTAAGTGCCGTGTTTAAATCTCCCTGATACTGGCCCTCCCATTTAAAGGTCTTTCCGGAACCCTTGATAAGAGAAGTCAAGATTATTCCTTTTTGCTGCAGGAATTCTATATACCTCTTGGGAAAGTCGTCTCCGACGATAGCCACCAGATTCACATTGGTAAACAGGCGCGCAGCCATGGCAAAATGCACGGCTGAGCCGCCCAGCATATGCCTTCTTTTGCCGAAAGGCGTCTTTACACTGTCAAGCGCAACTGTGCCTAAAACAAGTATACTCATTAGCTTAAAATATCCTATACTATTAATTTAATTTTACTTATTCGTATGATAGCGTAACCTATGATGATTCCAATCAATGCGCCGGCTATGACATCGGAGGGAAAATGGACGCCCAGATAAATTCTTGAAAAAGCAACTCCGATTGCCGCTATATATAAATAATATAATTTTTTAGAATAAATAAATAATAATGTTGCCGCCATAAATACGTTTGTGGCGTGCCCTGAGGGAAAAGAAAAACTCCTGTCTTTTATCAATAAATTAACATCGGACAACACAAAAAAAGGCCGCGGCCTGGCTATCCATATTTTTAAAATAAAAACAACGCTGTATGAAACAAACAGCCCGATGAGTAAAAGGACCCCCAATGCCCTTGCCTCTTTTTTCCTTAGAAAAAGCAACATTGCAGCTACGGGTAATAAAATTTTCCAGCTTCCAAGTTCGTTTAACAAAGGCATAATAACGTTAAGAAAATGACTGCTACAGCCCTTATTTATTAAATAGAACAGATAATTATCCATAGAACTTAGCAATAAGGCCTCCTTACTAAAGATGTTTATCTAAAAATCCTTTTAGGCCGTTAGGCAAATCTGCCGTTAACTTAAGCAGCTTACCGGTCTTGGGGTGAATAAATTCCAGCTTCTGCGCATGCAAACAAAGCCTTTTTGCCCGCAGTAGAAAATCCTTGCGAAAGGCGTATTTTGTCTCTCCGACAACCGGATGGGCCATATATTTGAGGTGTATCCTGATCTGGTTGGTGCGTCCGGTTAGGGGCGTTACTTCCAGGACACTAAAATCTTTTCTTTTCTCCAATACCCTGTAGCTGGTGAGAGCGCTTAAGCCCTCTAGCGGCAGTTGTATCTGGCCCCGCTCAGCCGGCATAGCCCCTTGTACAAAAGCAATATAAGTTTTTTTGACCTTCCTCTCTTTAAACACATCCATCATCTTCTTTTGCACAGACTTGCCTTTGGCGTAAATAATCAAGCCGGAAGTCTCTCTGTCCAGGCGATGGCAGGGATGCAGGCGGTAAGTTATTTTCCTCTCCTCCAGGTCTTTATTAAGAATGTCGTTGAGGGTGCGCTTTTCTCTTTTAGGAGTAGGCATTACCAATAGCCCTGAAGGTTTATCTGCAACTAACAACCAATTGTCTTCGTATGCAATGGGAATGTTCACGCTGTGGGGTTCCTGCTCTATACAATCTCCAGCATCCTGTCTATTGCCTTCCTGGCACGCAGGCGGATTTCCTCGGGGACCTTAACCTCTTCCCGCATTTCTTCCAGGGCCCAGAGTATCTTCTCCTGCGTGGTACGCTTCATATTCGGGCAAACCGCCCTCTCCGAGGCAGGATAAAACTCTTTGCCTAGGTTATCCTGCTTGAGGCGGTAAATAAGCCCGACCTCGCTGCCGATAATAAACTCCTTGGCCGTGCTCTCCCTGGCAAACTTGGACATCTGGCTGGTAGAAAGGACTGCATCTGCCAAGGCTACAACTCCCTTAAGGCACTCCGGATGCACTAAAACGAGCGCCTTGGGGTGAAATTTTTTCTCTCTCTTTATATCCTCAGGCAGTATCTTTACGTGCGTGGGGCAATAGCCGCCCCAGGAAATAAGTTTCCTACCGCTCCTTTTTGCCACAAAATCAGCCAGATATTTATCCGGGACAAAGATAATTTCTTTTCTCCCTTTTAAGGCATTCACCACTGCCAGCGCATTCGTAGAGGTGCAGCAATAATCCAGTTCGGCCTTAACCTCTGCAGAGGTGTTGACGTAACCTATTGTCACTGCCTCAGGATGCTCTTTTTTTAATTCCTTAAGGTCTTGCGCGGTAATCATATTGGCCATGGGGCAGCCGGAATTTATATCCGGCATAATTACCTTCTTCTGCGGAGAAAGTATGCAGGCGGTCTGGGCCATAAAATGCACTCCGCAAAACACAATCACCCGGGCATTTGTTTCAGCGGCAATGCGGCTTAGTTCCAGAGAATCCCCCCGGTAATCCGCCACCTCCTGCACTTCAGGCAGCTGGTAGTTATGCGCCAGGATTACGGCATTGCGCTTCTTCTTTAATTCCCTGATTTTTCTTTCCAGTCCTTCCAATTCTTTATTTATCATCTCAACCTGTTACCTTATCTATAATCCCGCCGCCCAAGAGATTATCCCTTTGGTAAAATACCGCTGCCTGCCCCGGGGTTACGGCAAACTGGGGCGAACTAAACTCCACCTTTATCTGACGCTTAACCGGAATGATTTCTGCGGGAGCTTCCCTGTGATTATAGCGTATCTTAACCTTTACGGCAACCTTCTTTTTTAGGGGCTTTAATATAAAATGCGGCTCTTTAACTAAGAATTCTCGCCTATAGGCATCTTCTTTTCTGCCGACAGTAATCAGGTTATCTTCGGCCCTTATGCCGGTTATGTACAGCGGAAAACCCGCGGCAATCCCCAGGCCCTGGCGCTGTCCGACAGTATAAAAGGCGACACCTTTATGAGCGCCTAATACGCGCCCTGTTTTATCCGCGACTAATCCGGGCATTATCCTTTTTCCTATTTTTTCTTTAAGAAACTCCCGGTAATCCTGCGGCAGGAAACATATTTCCTGGCTGGCAGGTTTATCCGCAACAGGCAGGCCAAATTTCTTCGCCAGGGCCCTGGTTTCTTTTTTGCTATAATCCCCCAGCGGAAAAAGCGTATACGAGAGCTGTTTTTGATTAAGGCGGTATAAAAAATACGACTGGTCTTTAAGCGGGTCTTTGGCTTTTTTAAGCTGATAACCCTCTTTGGCCTTGACAACCCGGGCGTAATGACCGCTGGCCAGGAATTTTGCTTCAAGGCTGCGCGCCTTTTCTAACAGCGCGCCAAACTTTATATACTGGTTACACCTTACGCAGGGGTTAGGCGTTCGGCCTTGCGCATATTCCGAACAGAAATCCTGAATCACGAACTCTACCAATGGCCTTCGCATATTCAGGATATAATGTTTAATGCCTAATTTGCGGGCAACCCTGCGCGCATCCTCTATACCCTCAAGCCCGCAGCAGGAGGGCCTTTTAGCGTTACGTTCAGCCAAATTAAAACAGAGAGTTATGCCTATTACCTCATAACCCTGCTCTTTAAGCAGGCCGGCTGCTACCGCAGAATCCACTCCGCCGCTCATTGCCACCACTACCCGCTCTTTCTTTGGCATAGTTTCTATATTATACCAGCGAATCTCCCGAAGCAAAGCGGATTATCCCCGAACTGCTTAGCGGATTCTGCCCACTGACAAAATGCCCCTGTCCAGTTTCTCGCTCAGGTCGCTTTTGCCCCTATCGGGGCCGGCAAAGGTCTCTCGTATTTTTGGCGGCTGCAGAACTCGCGCCTCGCGCTCTCGCTCGTCGCTCGAACAGCTTCGCCGTCCCGAGATTGCCGTCCTCTCGGACGGCCTCGGGATTCCCAAAAATACTCGAGCTGCTTTGCCTAAAAGCTCCATTCGCTCGAAATCTGGCCAGTGGCATTTTTCAAAACTAACTATCCGCTACATAAACAAAAAATCCCAAGTCCTTTTCGAACTTGGGATTCCACTGGCTTCCTTCTGCCACCTACAAGACAATATTTAGCAATGTCTTTAGGAGTTTACTTAACTATAAAGTGCTTCTCATATGTTACGGGTTTATAACCATCGGCATTCATTGTGCAAATAAAATAATACTTACCCTTCTCCTTAAATTGAAATTCAAGAGAGGGCGTTCGCAAAGCCTCTCTTGGCCCGATCTCCCTTATCCAAGCAGAATATTGTCCTTTTTCAAATTCATTCCAAAACTTATCTTGATCTATATTTGTTACTTTTATTTCAATAGGCTTAGAATCAATAAATGATAAATATATTTTAACATCCTTGTAGCTATATTCAAATTCTGGATTCACTACATAGAACCAAACTCTGCTATAATTATTTGGACTAAAAGTAATTTTATAATTATCGTAATCTATAATGGGAGAATCGCTAGGACCTATTTTAAATTCTAATCTATTTTCTTTCTTAATAGATATGTGCATTAATTCCCCCAACTTAATTATCGAATCTCTATATGAAACATATAATTTGAATCCTGAAAAACAAGGAACTAGAATATAAAGAAATAATAAAGAAATAAATAGAACAAACATGTAATACAAAGGCCTCTTTATAAAGTGCGGACATTTATTTATACTATTTTTAATTTTATTCATTGTTAAAACCCCATAATCCTTAAGAATCTTTAATGCCATTTTTGATTTTCTTATTGTCCAAAGCCTCCAAGACCGTTTCTGATTATCCTCTAGAATGCCAAGGACTTGCTGTAGAAGTGCCTCTTACCTAAAATTCTACCCCCTTTATAACCCTTGTCAACCCCAAAAATGCCGCTGGCGAGGTGCGAGCGAATGGTCGTTAGCGGGAGACCAAAGGATGGCAGCGAATGGGAGGATCCACACTGGGCGGAGGGGCCCATGAGCTGCCCCGCTGGACAGTTCAATCCAGAAACAGTCTTGTGGCTATTTGTGTAGTGGGTGGCACGGGGATGCCCCGAGGAAAATTTGACGAGGGGCGCCCCGTGCCAGCCCCCCGCTAAGCAGTTCAATTCAGGGACAGTCTATACATGAAAACCTATCCGCCTTTTAGGCTGTTCCGGAGGTGCTAAGAGTTGCTTGATGGCTTCAAAGATTTCCTTTATAGTCTGGTCGTGATCAGCATATTTGCGTTCCAGCACTTCGATTTTAACAGCTAACTCTTTATGGGTAAGAAGAATTTCACGTAGTTTTACAAACGCGCGCATAATCAAAATATTTACTTGTATTGCCCGCTTACTGTTTAAGACACTAGAGAGCATCGCTACGCCTTCCTGTGTAAACACATAAGGAAAATACCTTCTGCCGCCCCAACTTGAGGTGACATTTTGGCACCTCAAGTTTGTAACCTCTTGCGGTGTTAGTTGATACATAAAATCATTAGGAAACCTTTCAGCATTTCTTTTAACTTGCCTAAGCAGGTATTTTGTCTCTACTCCGTAAAGTTTGGCTAAATCACTATCCAGCATTACTTTTTTACCCCTGATCTCTAGAATTTTTGTTGCGATGACATCGCAATTTTTTTGCCAAATTGACCTCAAGCGAGTTGCATAATTACTTCTGAAGCTGCTGGAAGAAGAGGAAAATGGCTCATCTTCCATGCATTGTAGCGCAGCATACGAGCAGCTGCAAGATTTT
>Ga0315282_10015551_pt1 | contig 11208 bp, 11 predicted proteins | sample YL17G07_20_MG_FD_203693 | JGI IMG/M metagenome (GOLD analysis project Ga0315282, IMG submission 203693) | Sediment microbial communities from Yellowstone Lake, YNP, Wyoming, USA - YL17G07_20 | ecosystem: Environmental > Aquatic > Freshwater > Lake > Sediment | place: USA: Wyoming | collected...
GCCCGCGGGAGCGCCACCGCAGGCACCTCCGCCCCCGCAGGCACCTCAGGCGCCACAGGCCCCGCAGCCACCGCAAGTCTAGCATTGTTTTCAAGAGCACAGCATACGCCACGGGCAGCCCAAACGGGCTGCCCGTCTCATTAAGCCTACTCGTTCACGGCCACGGCCTCAGGTGCTGGCACGACCTTCGCCGCTGGCGTGCTTGCCGCCGCCGCTGCCGTCCGCTTCGCGTGCGTCAGGTCCAGGTAGAGGTTGTAGCCCGCGATGAACGCGGGGAAGAGATTGCTCAGAATGCCCACCTTGTCCCGGTGGTCCGGGTGGAAGATGAAATACGTCAGCAGAATGATGCTTCCCGCCATGCTCATCACCCAGAAGATGCGCGGCGTGACGGGCTTGCCGGCCTTGCGCGAGTAGTACATCTGCACGAACCAGCGCCCCGAGAAGAGCGCCGCGCCGAAAAAGCCATAGACTTCCCACGGCGTGAGCACGACGGGCATGCCGAAGAGGTTGAAGGTCCACTTCCACCCCTCGCTGGCTGCTTCGGCAAGTAACGATACGTCCATGCGCACTCCCCGCCAGGCTCTCGTCCTTCGGTCTCAAGCCTCAAGCCTCAGGTCTCAAGCCTCAGGCCTCCAGCCTCCAGCCTTCTATAGTTCCTCAGTCTCGTAATGCAAGCGGCGCGACTGCATCCAGCGCACGGCGCAGGCGTCGCGCAGCGCCGTGAACGTCCGCCCGAGCCCCTGGCCGTACTTCGGCGTCCCGCGGAACCGCGGGCGGTGGTTCACGTCAACCTCCACCACCGTGCCGCCCTGCATGCGGACCAGCGTCGTGAAGAACCTGTGCAGGCCGCGGAACAGCTTCATCCGCGCGGCGTATTCCGCTCTGAACGCCTTCAGACTGCATCCCGTGTCGCGGATCGGATCTCCTGTTATCCAGATGCGCACGCAGTTGGCAATCTTCGATGAAATCCGCCGGATTATGTTGTCCTGGCGCCTGGCGCGGCGTCCGGCGGCACAGGCGGGCTTGTCGGGGCCTTCCAGGGCCGCGATCAGCTTGCCGATGTCCGCGGGGTCGTTCTGGAGGTCGGCGTCTATCAGCACGATGTACGTCCCGCGCGCGGCGCGGATGCCCGCTTCGAACGCCCCGGACTGGCCCTGGTTGCGCAGCAGCCGGATGACGCGCAGCGCCGGGTACGCGGCCTTCAGGCCCACCAGGATGTCGCGGGTGCCGTCGCTGGAGCAGTCGTCGGCAACGATGAGCTCGTAGGCGCGGCCCAGCTTGCGCAGTTCGCCGTCCGCCTCGCGCACGAACTCCTCGATGCACTCCTTCTCGTTGTATGCGGGCGCAACGAGGGAGATGTCCACTGGGTTGCCGGCCATCGAGACCTCCGTGGTACCGGCCATCATTCTAGGGAGACAATGGAAATGTGCTCCTGCAAATCCGGCGGAATTCGCTATGATGCGCCGCGGTCAGTGCGTCAACAACCCGTTCAGTTGGAGAGTGTCCCGCATGGCAACGCATGCCCGCAAACCCGCCCCCAAACGACCACCCGACCGAGCAATCCAAAAGGACGGCCTGTTCACCGGCACGCTGCAGGGCGGGCCGGCGCGCAGCCAGCGCGCTCACGCTCTGGCCGAGGAGCTGCTGGCGCGCGGCAACCTGTTCGTCCAGAAGCACGTCTGGGAGGAGGCGGCCAACGAGTACCGCAAGGCCATCCAGATGGAGCCGGGGTATGCCGAGGCTTCCAACAACCTTGGCCTGTCTCTGTACTACATGAAGAAATACAAGGAGGCGGTCGAGAACCTGCAGGCAGCGCTGCACTCCTTCCCCGGCTGGTATATCGCCGAAGCCAACCTGGGCATGACGCTGGCCAAACTGAACCGCAACGAGGAAGCGGCGCAGCATTACGAGCGGTCGCTGACGGTGAAGGAGCAGCCCGCAGTCTGGCTGTCTCTGGGCGACATCTACGCCGTGCTGGGAAAACTGGAGAAATCCCTGGAGGCCTACGAGAAGGCGATTGCCGGCAACCCGCGGTATGGCATGGCCTACCACCGCGTGGGGATGCTGCAGGCGCGCCGCAACAAGGTTGACGACGCGGAGACCGCGCTGAACAAAGCCGTCGAGATTGACCCGGCCAACACGGAAGCCTGGGGCGTGCTGGGCGCGATCGCCGCGCGCAAAGGCAACCTGACCAAGGCGCGCAACCTCTTCGCCAAGGTCGAGAAAGTGGAGAAGGTCCCCGCGCCGGCGCAACGCGGGCTGCGCCGCCTGGAGGTCGCCCGGCAGGGGCTGGACAAGGCGTTCGCGGAGTGGCAGGCGAGCATGCCGGAACCGGCGAAGCTGGCGCTGTGCTACTACAACCTGGGCCTGGCTCAGATAAAGGCCGGCGACCAGGCGGCCGCGAAACGGTCGTTCCAGCAGGCGGCCGAGGCGGACACGCTGTGGGTCGAGCCGCTGGCGTGGTTCGGCTTCTTCTCCGCCCTGGACGGCGACGCCGCGGGCGCGCGCAAGCAGTGGGAGTCGGCGCTGAAGCTGAACCAGGAGCACGGGCTGCTCTGGGAGCAGCTCGGCTACCTGGCTGTCGCCATGGGCTTGCAGAAGGACGGCGAGACGCACTTCGCCGAGGCAATCAAGCTGGGGCGCAGGGTGCCGAACGAGCACATCTACCCTGACCAAAGCGCCAGGCCGCCCGCGATCTCAGCCCAGACGACGACCATCGTCACGACGCCGGAAGAGGAAGGCGCGCCGGCTGCGAGCGGCGGGGAAGAGGAAGTCGAGGACGAGCTTGAGGAAGTGCCGGACGAAGAGGCCGCGAGCCAGAAAGATCAGAAAAGCGAGGAGTAGTCCGATTGCGTATGGGGAATCGCGGAACGCCGGCTGAGCACGCGCGCCAGGTCGGCGACATACTGTCGCGCGCGTATCCGGACGCGAAGTGTTCGCTGAACTATGCCGACCCGCTGCAGCTTCTGATCGCCACGATTCTGTCCGCGCAATGCACCGACGTGCGGGTGAACCTGGTGACGCCGGCGCTGTTCGCGAGATACCGGAGCGCGAGGGACTTTGCCGCGTCGCCGCCCGGGGAACTGGAGAAGATGATCCAGTCCACGGGCTTCTTCCGCAACAAGGCCAAGGCGATCCGTGAGGCGTGCAAGGACATCGCGGAGAAGCACGGCGGCGCGGTCCCGAACACGATGGAACAGTTGTGCGCGCTGCGCGGCGTGGGGCGCAAGACGGCCAACGTGGTGCTCGGCAACGCCTTCGGCACGCCGGGCGTGGTGGTGGACACGCACGTGGCCCGCGTCAGCCAGCGCCTGGGACTGACGAGGAACCATGACCCGGAGAAGATCGAGCAGGACTTGATGAAGCTCTTCCCGCCGGAACGGTGGACGAAGCTGAGCCACGAGCTCATACTGCACGGGCGGAAGTGCTGCAAGGCGCCCAAGCCGCTGTGCGAGACCTGCCCGCTGCTGGCGCTGTGCCCGTATCCGAGGAAAGCTGGCAAGGGGCGGAAGCATCCGAGCCGCGCGCGTTAGCAAGCGGACCGCCCTCTGACGGTCGCGGCTCGGAAATAGCCGGCGGCTGACACTGGCAGGCGGGCAGGGCGCGGGGTATAAGACCGCAGTGAAGAGAAGCGGCAGGCAAGACTGAGGGAAGGACCATGAAAACGCTGCAAGGAATGTTCTCCGGGGCACGCAGCCCACGCGGCCTGTCGCGGACGGCCACGCTTATCATCGCGGTTGTGGTCGTGCTGCTGGGCTGGCGCGTGGTCATGTTCCTGGTCGGAGCGCTGCAGGGACTGCTGCGCGCCGCCATTGAGATCGGCGTGCTGATCATCGCGGTCCTGATCGTGGCCTGGCTGATCAAGACGCTGGTAAAGAAGTAGACAGGCCCGAAGCTTCTGTTTCCCCGCAACAACCCGGTGTACACACTGTGAAGCCGGCCTTGGCGATGTCCGCACGAAAGGCAGGTGGCCAGGGAGCATTCCAGATGAAGCGATACTGTGCAGCGACAAGTGTGATCCTGATTCTGGCCACGACGGCCCTGCTGGCCGCCGGCGCGGACGCAGCCAAGGACTGGCCGCAGTGGCGCGGCCCGAAGCGCGACGGCGTTTCCACCGAAACCGGCCTGCTGAAACAGTGGCCCGCAGGTGGCCCCACGCTGGTGTGGACGGCCAAGGGCCTGGGCGAGGGTTACTCCGGTCCCGCCATCGTGGGCGGCAAGCTCTACACGATGGGCGACGTGGGCGGCTCGGCCAGCGTGCTATGTCTTGATGCCGCGACAGGCAAGCAGGTTTGGATCGCCAAGGTGGGCAAACCCGGCGGCGGCGGCGGGTATCCGGGGCCGCGTTGCACACCCACCGTGGACGGAGGCCTGGTATTCGCGCTGGCCCAGTTCGGCGAGCTTGTGTGCGTGCAGGCGGCGACGGGCCAGCCGGTGTGGAGCAAGAGCCTGACGGCCGATTTCAGGGGCGGCGTGCCGGGCTGGGGTTACGCCGAGTCGCCGCTGGTGGACGGCCCGCTGGTCGTCGCCACGCCGGGCGGCCGAGGCGGCGCGATGGCGGCGCTGAACAAGACGACCGGCGCGGTGGTGTGGCGCAGCACGGGGTTCAACGACGGCGCACATTATTCGTCGGCCATCGTGGCCGAAATCGGCGGCGTGCGGCAGTACATCCAGCTCACGGCGGACAGCGTGACCGGCGTGGCGGCCACCAACGGCCAAGTGCTGTGGCGCGCGCCGCGCAAGGGCCAGACCGCCGTCGTGCCGACGCCAGTCTACGCCGACAACGAGGTCTTCGTGACCTCCGGCTACAACGTGGGCCACAATGCCTTCAAGATCAGCGGTAGCGGCGGCCATTTCAGCGCCGCGCCGCTGTACGAGGGCAAAGACATCACCAACCACCACGGCGGCGTGGTGCTGGTCGGCCAGCATCTGTACGGGCACAGCGATTCCGGCGGCTGGACCTGCATGGACTTCAAGACCGGCAAGGTCGTGTGGAAGAACGGCGGCGTCGGCAAGGGTTCGGTGGTCTGCGCCGACGGCCATCTGTACACGCGCTCCGAAGGCCCCAAGGGCACCATCGCGCTGGTTGAAGCCTCGCCCGACGGCTACAAGGAACACGGGCGCTTCGATCAGCCTGACCGCAGCGGGAAGAACAGTTGGCCGCACCCGGTCGTCTGCGGCGGCAAGCTGTACATCCGCGACCAGGACGTGCTGCTGTGCTACGATGTGAAGGCGAAGTAGCGTCGAGCCAACGATGTCCGCAGCGTGCAACAAAGCTTCAGTCGCCGTGTCCGGCACGCCGATGATATTCCCCGGCATGGACACACGGCAGAAACTCGAACTCCTCGCGGACGCCTCGCGCTACGACCTGTCCTGCGCGTGCGGCACCAGAGACAACAGCGATCACCGCCGCCGCACCGGCGAAGGGATGTGGCTGTACCCCGTGTCGCTCCCCAGCGGCGGCACGTCCGTGATGCTGAAGACGCTGCTCTCGAACGCCTGCGTCAACGACTGCCGCTACTGTCCGTTCCGCGCCGAACGCGACGTGCGGCGCTGCGCGCTGGAAGCCGAGGAGGTCGCGAACGTCTTCCTGGAGTACGTGCGGCGGCTGGGGATCATGGGCATCTTCCTCAGCTCCGGGGTGCTGCGCGACCCGGACCACACGATGGACCGCCTGTGCGCCGTGGCGGAGATTCTGCGCTGCAAGCACCAGTACCGCGGCTACATTCACCTCAAGATCATCCCCGGCGCGTCGGAGGCGGCCATCGAGAGGGCGCTGTCGCTGGCCAGCGCGGTGTCGCTGAACGTGGAGGTGCCGAAGCGTGCGGCGTTCCTGCCGCTCTCGACGAAGAAGGACTACGACCGCGACATCGTGGCGCCGCTCAAGCGCATCGCGGCGCTCACCGCGCCCGGCATGCGCTACGCGCGGGTGCGGCAGACGACGCAGTTCATCGTGGGGGCGTCGCACGAGAAGGACGCGGAGATCATCCAGGCCACGTTCGGCCTGTACCGGCGGCTGGGGTTGGACCGTGTGTACTACAGCGCGTACCAGCGCGGCCTGGGCGACCCGTCGGTGCCGGGCGAGACCTCGCCCCGCACCGCCGCGGAACTGCTCACCCGCGAGCACCGCCTGTACCAGGCGGACTTCCTGCTGCGGAAGTACAAGTGGGACGAGAAGGACATCCCGCTTGACGCCGACGGCAACCTGTCGCTGACCGTGGACCCGAAGCAGCGCTGGGCGGAGCAGCACCCGGAGTTCTACCCCGTGCGGCTGCGCTCCGCCGGCCGCGAGATGCTGCTGCGCGTGCCGGGGCTGGGGCCGACGATGGTGAAGCGCATCCTCGACGGCCGCAGGGAAGGCTGCTTCCGCGGCTTGCGGGAGATCGGACTGCGCGGGAAGAACCTGGAGAAGGTGACGCGGTACGTGGTGCCGGCGTGATGGCGCTCACCGTGGAGGGAGACCAGCTATGGCCGGGAAACAGAAAACCGGACTGCCCGAGGAACTCGCGGCGCGCGCCGCGGCCATGAAGGACCTGATCGCGTACCAGGCCGGCGGCATCGTCAGCCGGCAGATCATCCAGAAACCGGTGGGCTCGGTGACGCTCTTCGCCTTCGACAAGGCGCAGGCGCTGAGCGAGCACACGGCGCCGTTCGACGCGCTGGTGCAGGTGCTGGACGGCACGGTGGAGATCGCCATCGCCGGCGAGCCGCTGACGGTGAAGGCGGGCCAGTCCATCATCATGCCGGCGAACCGGCCGCACGCTCTGCGCGCGCTGACGAAGATGAAGATGCTGCTGACGATGATACGGCAATAGCAGGGGCGGCCGGGAAAGCTGTCAGGCTGGAAAGCCTGGCCTACCGCTCGACGATCTTCGCCCCGTTCATAATGCCCTTGCCGCAGACCCAGAGCATGTACGGCTGGCCGAGTTTGGCGTCCCAGGTGTGGCCGATGAACTTGCCGTTGCAGTAGAACTCGATCTTCTTCTCCGTGCGGACGAACGACAGCGTGATCTGCTCCTGCGGCGGCTGCGCGTCGCCTTTGGCTTTGATGTCTCGGTCCACGGCGAGCATCGGCGGCGAGCCCTCCTTGCTGCCCCAGCCGACGATCCTGGCTTTGGCGCCCGTGTCCTTCACCGGCCGCAGTTCGATGGAGATCATGGAACGATGGTCCATCTGCGCCTCGATGGCGATGGAGACGGCGAAGTCCTTCGTCAACATCTTCTTCAGATACTCGTCGCCTTCCTGCAGATGCAGCCGGTCGGCTTCCCAATACGTGGCTGAGCCCGCGCCCTGAAACCACTGGTCGCGGTCGAGCACGATCGGCTGAGGGATCTCGAGCGGCTGCAGCGCGGCGCCGTCGTCGGCGGCAGTCTTGGCGGCGGGAGTGGGCAGCACCGGGGGCGGCGGCACAGGCACGGGCACGGGCGGTTTGGCGGCCGCCGCGTCTTTCTCGGCCTTTGCGCCGGCTTGAGCCGCCGCGATGCCGGCTTTGACGGCGTCGGTTTCGCCGAGCACGTCGGCGGCTTTGCGGTATGCCGCTTCGGCCTCGGCCCACTGTTTGAGACGCAGCAATTCGGCGGCCGTCGCCAGTGCGGCATCCTGTTTGAGCATGTCGCGGGACTTGGCTCTCAGCGCCTGGGCGACGGCCTTCTTGGCGTGCGGCAGATCGCCGAGGGCTTTCAGGGCCGCGTCGAACTGCTTCTCTGCTTCGGCCCATTTCTTCTCGATGCCCGCGGCGGTGCCCGCCTCGTACGCGGCCTCAAAGGCCGCTTTGGCTTTCGCCTCGTCCGCGGCGGGTTCGGCGGCGCGCGCGCCGGCTGCGAGCACGGCGAGGACGAGGGTTGCGGAGACGAGGCACTGTCTCATGGCGTATGGCTCCCCAAGCGGCGGCGGCGCTGCACCGTCAGGTGTTCTCCGCGGCGCGCGCGGCGTGCCGGCGCTCATCCTGCCGGCCGAGCGCGTCGGCCTCGGCGCTCAGGTCGGCGATATTCTCGCCGGCCAGTTCGAACAGGCGCAGCACCGTGTCGCCGATCTTGTTGTTGGGCGTGCTGGCGCCGGCGGTGACGCCGATGGTGAGCGGCGTCGTGGCGGGCCACCAGTCTTCCTGGATGGCCTCGCGCTTGCCGCCCATCGGCAGGTGGCGGATCTGGGAGCGCGAGAGCATGCAGGCGGCGTCGTCAATGTGGTAGGAGGGGCAGCGCTGCTTGGAGATCTCGGCGAGGTGCGTCGTGTTGGACGAGTTGTAGCCGCCGATGATGATCATCACGTCGGGCGGCGAGCCCATCAGCGAGTTGACCGCGTCCTGGCGGTCCTGCGTGGCGCTGCAGATCGTCTCCTGCATGCGCAAGCGGGCTTGAGTCTCCGCTTCGCCGTATCGCTGCACAAAGGCCTCGCGGAACCGCGCCGCGACCTTCATGGATTCGGTGGAGAGCATCGTGGTCTGGTTGGCGATGCCGACGCGTTCGAGGTCCCTGTCGGGATCGAACCCCGGCGATGCGGCCTTGGCGAACTTCTGCAGGAACTCCTCGCGGCGCCCCCGGCCCAGGATGTAGTCGCAGACGTAGCAGGCCTGTTCGAGGTCGCGCACGACGAGGTAGCGCTGTGCGCGGCTGGAGGTCGCGATCGTCTCCTCGTGGTTGTACCGGCCGTGGATGATGCTGGTGAAGCGGTCGCACGCGTACTTCTCGACGCTCTTCCACACGTTGACGACCGCGCCGCAGGTGGTGTCCACGAGGATGCAGCCCTTGGCGCGCAGCACCTCGATCTCCTTCACGGGCACGCCGAACGCCGGCAGGATGACCACGTCGGAACTGGCGATGTCCGCGTAGGTCTCGCCCTTGTTGTAGCTGCCGGAGAGGAAGATGAAGCCCATGTCGCGCAAACGTTCGTTGACGGACGCGTTGTGGATGATCTCGTTGGTGATGAAGATGCGCTTGTCGGGGAAGCGGTGGCGCGTCTGGTAGGCGATGTCCACGGCGCGCTCCACGCCGATGCAGAAGCCGAACTCCTTGGCCAGGCGCACGGTCAGGTTCCCGCGCGTGATCTGGTGGCCCTTGACGCGCAGCAGGTCCACCACGCGGCTGGCATACGCGGCTTCCAGCAGCGGCTTGACGGTGTCCTGCAGACCGAAACCTTTGCGATGGTACTCGCCCATGATCTCTTCACTCCTGCCAAGCACCATAGTGAGAAGCGCCGCGAAAGGAAAGTGAAACGGGCCGTGGTGCCACGCTTGTGTTCGCGGCGGTTGTTTGCCGCGCACTCAAGCGTGCCTCTCCGTGTCCAGAACTGCACACGTGCTCTGGAGTGCGGCGACTTGTCGCCGCTTTCCCGTCACCCCGTCGCCCCCACACATCCGTCCCCGTGTCACAAACTGCACATGTGCGCATTCCTGCGTCCTGCATCCCGTATTCGGCATCTGCGCCATGACAACACTTCCCCGCCCGCGCCGCCCCATCTCAAGTCGGTAGCACGTTCTCCAGTCTTCGTGTCACACTCACGAATCCCGCCGCGGTCTGGCAGCCCGCGTTATGTTCGTACCGCCGGCATCCTGCCGGCTGTTACGCCGGCGTCTCGCCGGCTCACCGTCACGCACACGAGGCACACCATCTCCCCGTGCCGTTAACTTGTAACCAGTAACTTGTAACCTGTGACCCGTCGGGCCGGCCCGGTTTCGCCCGTCGCCTCATCGAAGCGACCCAGGCTGTATATGTGTCGGACCAACCAAACAAAATCCTACCACGCGCCCCGCATTCCGCAAGAAGAAACCGCGTGGTCCGAGATCACTCGTGGTAGAATGTTTCCATGCGCTGTCTCGTATGGACCTGCGCCGCGCTCTTCTGCCGCGCGTTGCTGTGGTGTGCCACGGGCAGCCTCTGTTTGTTGTTGGCTGCCCGTGCCGCCGAACCCGCCGACACGAAGAGCAGCTATCCTCTCTGGGACGGCCACGAAACCATCGAGCAGTACGCGAAGCGCACGGACCTTCCGCCGACGAAAACCCTCGACCTCGGCAACGGCGTGAACCTTGACCTCGTCCTCATCCCCGCCGGCACGTTCATCATGGGCACGCCCGAACCCAAGCCCGTGGACGAAGACTCCTTCCACAAAAAGATCGTCCTCGGCCAGGCCGCATTCGCCGCGGGTATCGGCGCGCTGCTCGTCATGCTCGCCGTCGTCATCATCCGCGCCATCCGCCATCGTCGCCGCCCGCAGTATTCGCTCGGTCGTTTCTTGTTGATGATTGTGGCGGCAAGCGTCGCCGTCCTCGGCGGGATGCACTGGTGGTTTTCGACGAAGGCGCTGGCACAAGCACAGGCTGAGTACAAGGCGGCGCTGGCGCGCTACCAGACTTCTTATGACTGGGAGAAGCCCGCGCATGACGTGACGCTGACGAAGCCCTTCTACATGTGCCAGTATGAGGTGACCCAGGAGCAGTATCAGCAGGTGATGGGCGTGAACCCCAGTCACTTCAAGGGTGTGAACCTGCCGGTGGAGCAGGTGTCCTGGGACGATGCGACGGAGTTCTGTAAGAAGCTCAGCGAGAAGACCGGGCAGATCATGAGATTGCCCACTGAGGCGGAGTGGGAGTACGCCTGCCGTGCCGGGACGATGACGACCTACTACACCGGCGATACAGACGCCGACCTGGACAAGGCGGCGTGGTCCTTCGCCAACAGCAAGAACACGACCCATCCCGTTGGCCAAAAGGCTGCGAACGCCTGGGGCCTCCACGACATGCACGGCAACGTCTGGGAGTGGTGTCAGGACTGGTTTGACCAATATAAACCCGAGGCCGCCGTGGACCCCCAAGGCCCACCCCAAGGTGATTACCGCGTGCTTCGCGGCGGCTGCTGGGCTCATGCACCAGCGCATTGCCGCTCGGCGCGTCGTTTCGGGTTCCACCCTGGTTACCGTTCTGCCTCTGTCGGATTCCGCGTGGTGGTTGGGTGCGGTTCGTCCAGGACTCCGTAGTTTTACCCTTTACCGTCTGTCCCTCTTACCCTTTGCCGTTGCAGTTGCCGTCGCGAGCGAAGCGAGCGGAAGGGGTATAAAGGGTAAGTTGGCATGATGCGGCTATGCTTGAAGCCGAGGTTGCGTCCGTCGCCGCCCCGAAACCCGAAACCCGAAACCCGTCTTTCATCCGTGTTCTTCGTGTTGAAACACTGGCATGTCGCCGTGTACGAGATACGAGCAGCATCCCGAGGAGACACC
>Ga0315282_10015552_pt1 | contig 11208 bp, 6 predicted proteins | sample YL17G07_20_MG_FD_203693 | JGI IMG/M metagenome (GOLD analysis project Ga0315282, IMG submission 203693) | Sediment microbial communities from Yellowstone Lake, YNP, Wyoming, USA - YL17G07_20 | ecosystem: Environmental > Aquatic > Freshwater > Lake > Sediment | place: USA: Wyoming | collected...
TCCGCAGCGCGCGGCTGGGCGTGCCCGGCGCATACCCTTCGACAATGCCGGCGAGCGGGTTGCGGAACATCGAGGCGTCGAACAGCGTCACGGGCCTGAAGGCCGTGCGGCCCTCCAGCAGCCCGCGCCACAACGCCGCCACGCCCCGCCCGTGCGGCGAGACACAGCCCAGGCCTGTGATGACGACTTCAGGCGCGCTCATAATCTCTCACCTTAGCGCAATCGAGAATCGGTACTCCGGGATACAGGATCACTCGACGTCCTTCACACAACGGAAGCCCAGGTACGGCTCGCTTGCTTCCGGCGGGAGATACTGCACGCTGGTGCAGCGCGCCAGTTCCGGCGAGCCGTCCAGGTAGCAGGAGCCTTTCACGGCGCGGAAGAGCCGTTCGCCCGCCCGCCGCGCTGTGGAGGTCCACTGCAGCACGTTGCCGGCCATGTCCAGCACGCCGTACGGGCTGGCGCCCCCGGGCTGACTGCCCACCGGCGCCGTGCCAACAGGCGCACGCGCGCGCTTGCGCGCGCCGTCGGCGGTGGACTTCAGGAGGCGTCCCGTGCCGGGCTTGAAGGTGTTGCCGAAAGGAAACCTCCGTCCGTCCGTCCCGCGCGCCGCCTTCTCCCACTCGTACACGGTCGGCAAGCGCTCGCCGTGGAACTCCGCGTATTCGTTCGCCTCGTACCACGTCACCCGCGTCACCGGATGGCTGTCGAACTCGGGGCCCCGCGAACCCGCTCCGTTTGCCCGCGGCGCGCGCCCCGCCGCAGCCAGAAAACGCTTGTAGTCGCCTTCGGTGACGGGCCGTGTGTCAACCGCGAAGGCGCGCAGCGTTCGCGGCGCTTTGTTCTCGCCCGAGACGAACACGCCCGCGGGGACCAGCGTCATGTTCTCCGTCTGCACCGCAACCTGTGTGGCGGCGCCGCCCGTGGCCGGTGGTCCGTGGCGCTCCCACCGGTGCGGCGCTTCGGCGAGCCGGTCGCTCAGGCCCTCAGGCGGCGCCCGCCGTCGGCCGCAGCACGGGCACGTTGCGGCCACGTGGTCCTCCGCCAGCACGAAACCGCAGCCCTCGCACAGCGTTCCCGCCCGGCTCCACGGGCACGCTGCCAACGCGTTCAGCGCCGCGTGCAGTCTCCCGGGCGTCGCCGGGCGGCGCGCCGGCGTCTTCGCCAGGCAACGTGCCAGCAAACCGCGCAGTTCCTCGGGGACGGACGCGGCGGCAGGGCTGCTCGCGAACTCGCGCGCAGCGTCCCGCTTGCCCGACGCCCACTCGGCCAGCGCGGCCCACGCGGCTTCCGGCTCCGAGCTGCTCGGGGCGCGCCGCGCTTCGGCAGTCGCGGCCTTCAGACCCATGTTCGTGCCGGACGTGCGGCGCGCACGCGCTGCCTCGTCGGGCGAGAGCAGGAACGCGCCCGTGCGCGCCACGCCGAACACGCAGGCGGCCGGCGAGACGTCGTCGGCGCGGTAGAGTTCCGGGGCCAGGAAGTCGGCCCACGGCAGCGGCTGGAATGCTGCCGCCGGCTCGGGCAGGTCGAAGCGCAGTGTCAGTTGAGCCGTATCGGTACGCAACGCGACCGCCCCCGGGTGCAGCAGTCTCGCCACGAGGCGGAACAGGATCCGCGGGCAGAGCCCGCTGTCGGGCGCCGCCGACTGCAGCAGGGCGGCGAGCGCGCCGGCAAACCCCGTCAGCAGCGGCAGCGCCGCGGCCGCCGGCAGGGGCCCGGCGTCGCTGCTGAACTCCGTCAGCGTTCTGGTTGGCGGAACGGCGATGAGCGCCACGCCGTCACGCGCCGGATCGCCCACCCAGGCCACGCGCCCCAGCAGCGGCAGTTCTTGGAACGCATCGGCGTGTCCCGCCACACCCGGCGCCGCACGCTGCCGCGCAATCGCGACCGCGACACGCGCAGTTCCCCCCGTTCGCCTGCGGCGCGTGCCGCCCCACAGGCCGGTGGCGCGCGCGAGCGCGCGTGGTTCCCGCAGCCGCACCGCCGTGCCCGCGAGGCGGAGCAGTTCCGCCAGCGGCGCGAGTTGCGGACGTTTCTCCAGGGCCAGCAGCAGCACGCGCGCGGCGCTTTCCGTCCCGGCCGGCGGTTCGTGCAGCGGTTCGAGCCACGCGCCGCCGGGCGCCACGCTCTCCACGCGGTAACGGTTCCACAAACGGTCGCCGGGCACCAGGCTCAACATGGCAATACGGAACGCTGTCCTCCTCAGGGCGCGATTTCAACCTCGGTGAACTTCGCGGCCACAAGGTCGCGGGCCGCGGACAGGCTCTCAGCCACCAGCGCATAGAACGCGGCGTCCTGAGCGGCTCGCAGGGACGCGTCCACAAATGCCATGGTCAGCGCTTTGCGCTCATCCATATCCAGCACGCCGTCGGCGTCCTTGTCAAACGGCTTGATCCGGAAGGTCTTCGCCTCCGCGGTGGCGCGGCCCAGGCGCAGTGCCTCGGCCGCGTTGCGCGGCAGAGTGCGGGCCGTCTCAAGCTCATCGGCTGTCAGGCAGCCGTCGTCGTTGGGATCCAGTTTCTCGAACAGGCGGGTCGCGGCGCTGATGATGGCGCCCGCGTCGCGGTACTCGTCGCTGCTCACCTTCCCGTCGCCGTTGCGGTCCAAGCGTCCGAGCGCTTCGACGATGTCGTTCGCCAGCGTCTGCCGCGCGTGGCAGGCCTCCACCGCCAGCCGGTAGGTGGTGATCTCCGGGACCTGGAACGTCAGTCGCAGGCGCACCGTGCCGCGCCGTTCGAGCACCGTGCCGCCTTCGCCGATGGCGCCCCAACTCTGGTTGTAGTTCTCCTCCCGGCGCCGCCGGTCGGCCTCGGCCTCGTTTCGCGCCGCCTCTTCCGTCCGGACCTGCTTCTTGATCTCCGCCAGTTCGATGACAGCCCGTTTCTCCTTGGCGTCAATCACGCCCTGTGCCCACTGCTTGATGGCTGCGGCGTCTTCGCCTTTCGCGTCTTTGACAATGCTTGCCCGCGAAGGCACGCGCGGCAGCCCTGCCAGGGCCGCCTTCCGCTCGTCAGCCGGTGCCTCCCCGGCGAAGGCTCTTAAGCCCGCCGCCAGGGTTAGCAGGGCTCCCACAAGGGCGCAGTGAAGGCTATGTACGCGCATCGGCCGCTCTCCTCTTTCCGACACGGTTAACTCGTGCTCTTCGTTCCCGGCTATACGCCTTTCACTGGGCGGTGGCTTTTGCCAGCGCCCAGCGCCAGGAACCGCCAGCCCGACAGTTTCATAGAAGAAAGCGGGCATGTCAATGTGTTTCGACAAGAAGATGCTTGTTTCTCTCAGGGCCCGTCCCGGGGCGCCGCGTCCGCGTCCGAAGCATAGGGGAAGTGCGGCTCAGTGTCCCAGCCCACCGCCCGCTCAGGCGCCGGGCGCGTATACCCGCAGGCGCGCAACACATACTTGACCATCGTGTTGCTGTTCTGCGCCGGCTTGTACGCCGGGCCGCCCAGACCGACGTTCTCTTTCCCCGTGCCGCCGGTCCCGGGGTCGCCCGGCTTCGCGTGTTTGGCGCCGTACCTCCGTATCTCCGCCTCGATGCGGCGGTAGTCGCACGGCACCACCTCGTCCACCATCACCACCACCGGTCTGCCAAGATCATCCACGTCGCGGGACAGCCGGCCTGGCTTGATGTAGATGCCGTACGCGTCATAGCCAGTGCCCGGAAACTCGCCCCAGCCCACCCGGTAGTGCGCCGCGTACTTGTCAAAATGAGTGGACCGCAATTCGCCGTGAAACCACGCGCCGTTCTCGTCGCGCCATTCCAGGGCGCAGTGCACTGAGTCCTCATGGTCGTGGAACCACTGGCGCCACTTTGTGAAGGGAAGAACCGGCAGTGGCGGTATGATCGCGCGGTAACGTCTGGCTACGTCCGTCTTGACCCCCACCATTCGCACCTGCGGACGCTTGTCGTCGGGCGCCACAAAGACCGCGCTGTCGGGTTCTTCCTTTTGCGTGACGGTGGGGCGCTTGGCGCCGCTGTCATTCCGCGGGCTTGCTTCGCCCACAGGTACGGGAGCGGCCGCAAGCGCATCCTTGTCCTGAGCGCTCACTGTCGCGGTGGGTATGACCGATGCGCATAGCACCGCGGCTAGAGCCAGGAACCACAACCACTTGCGCTGCAGAGTGTTGCCCAATGGCACAGCTCCAGTAACCTTGGTTCTGCACTGTGTTATATCGTCAACCCGGGGTGCTTTTCCAGCAAAATCAGCCCCTATTGTGCAAAACAAAGGTGACCGGCTGGCGAGGCGCCCGCGCCTCCTCAGCCATTGGCTATTAGCTATTGGCTATTGGATAGGGGTCGCACGCTGCGCGCACAGCCAATAGCCAATAGCCAATAGCCTATAGCTGATAGCCAACACCTCAGCAGGCCGTTAGAAGTCGAGTTGTTCCGGCCTGGACTCAGCCTTCGGCTTCCGGCGCACCTCGTCAAGGTTAAGATACAGTTCCCGTCGGCCTCGCGCTATAGTTTGTTTCGCGGCGGGCGCGTTCGGGAACCTGGCCAGGTACCCATCCCACGCTTGGGCTCCCGCCACGGGATTGACACGGAAGTCAGTCTCGACAAGCCGCGAGAACTCGGCTTTCTCGGCACTGTCGCCCTGCGCAGCGTCGGCCTGCCCGCCGAACGCCCGTCCCGGGACGTTCCCCGGTTCCACCGCGGCGGGGACGCTCTGCCCTGACTTGCCCAGCATCGCCACGATCTGCCACAGTCCAAGCAGCATGGCCACTGTCACCACTGCGGCAAGCCCAGCGACGGGCACCGGCCTCGTCCACCATCTGCGGCGCGCCGGCGGCAGGAACACTCGCGGCGCCGGAGCGGCGGGCGCCTCGCCCGCCTGCACGAAGACCTCCGGCGCGGCGGGCGCCATTCCGGCCGTCGTCTTCGCCAAGCCTTCGGCGGCTTCCAGCGCCGAGCGCGCTGTCTGGAACCTGCGTTCCGCCTCGCGGGTCATGAGCGTGTGGACGAACGTCACAAACTCCCGCGACAAGCCCGGCCGAACCTCGGGCAGCGGCACCGCGTCGTCCGTCAGGTGCCGCAGCATCACCACGTGCTGGCTGCCCTTCTCGAACGGCGTCTGCCCCGTCACGATGACGTACAGCGTGATGCCGAGCGAATACAGGTCTGAGCGCGGGTCGGAGTAGCTCCCACGGATCATCTCCGGCGCCATGAAATGCGGCGTCCCGATCGGTTTGGCGTCCAGGTGCGGCGAGAAGAACGCGGTCCGGCAACTGGCCAGCCCCAGTCCGATCAGCCGGACGGTGCCGTTCGTCTCCAGGAAGATGTTCTTCGGCTTGACGTTGCGGTGGCAGATGTCCCGCGAGTGCAGCGCCGACAGCGCGCGCAAGACCTGCACGGCCACATTCACCGCGAACGGCTCATCAACCACCCCGGCCACGGAAAGGTGTTTCTGCAGTGTCTGTCCGTTGAGGTACTCCAGGGAGATGAAGTGGTAACCGTCTGTGGTGCCGGTGTCGTAGAGCGTGACCAGGTTGGGGTTGGGGGCTTGCGCGCTGACGTATGCCGAGCGGTTGAAACGTTCCAGGGCGATGTCCGTCGGCGGCGGCCACTCGGGCAGCAGTTTCAGTGCCACGACGCGCCCAAGCCTGTCCTGCCGCGCCCGGTAGATGACCCCGCACGAACCTTCGTGGATCAACTCCAGCAACGTGAAGCCGGCCACACGTGGCGCCTTGACGTGCAGGCCGGAATCATTGGACTGGTTGACGGACGGCATCGTAACCTTCCTTAGTCGCTGGTGCCCCGTTCCTCCTGTAGTCTACCTTCAAAGCCCTTGCGATTCAAGACTTTGAGGGGACGAAAAATTCCCTCTCCTTATCCCTTGGCAAAAACACCGCGCGGTGCTAAAAGTCACGCCATGAGCAGCATTTGCGTCAACCACACCAGTCGCACCGCGACGGCCCGTTGTGCCACCTGCCACAAGCCCATCTGTGATGAGTGCGTTGTCAAGTCGGGCGGCTCGGTTTACTGCTCCCAGGTCTGTGCCGACAACGCCGCCAGGTTTGCCGCCAACTTCAGGCCCGCCGGCGGCCCGGGTTTCTTCACCAGGCTCAAGGACCTTCTTGTCTCGCTCGTCGGTCTGGCCTTCGTGCTGGCGGTGCTCGTCCTGATCGGCGCCAAAGTCCTGAACATCGGCTTCTGTCAGAAACTGCTCAAGCTGATCGGCCTGTAACCTGTGACCTGCAACCTTGTGATGGCCTGCTGCTACCTCGTCCCCGGTCTCTCCCGTACCTCCCCATCGGCGTATAACGCCTTCGAACCGGGCTTGATGGTGAACAGTACCTCCGCTGTCTTATCGCCCGGTTCCCAATTCCGCATGTACCCCAGGCGTTCCTTGGTTTCCGGGCACAGCAGCTTGCCGTTGGCGTCGAGGTTCGAATCCTCTTCTTTCACGTAGCCGGCCTTTACCAATTCCGCCAACGTCGGCGGGTTCTCCTTCTTGTCGTTGCGGTATCGTGTGATCGCGGCGAAGTACATCTTGTAGAGTTGCTCGCGTGTCTTGATCGTTCCCGTGCCAGGCGGCACCGCCGGTTCCTTCGCCGGCTTGACAGCCGCCTCAGGCGGCGTGATCGGTCCCTTCTCGGCTTTTTGGGCCGCCTCGGGCCGCGTCCTGGGGACCTCGGGCGGCAAGATGCGTGGCGTGGCGGCCCCGGCGCCAAGCGCGATACCCGCGGCCTGCAGTACCTGCTCGACGGCAGCTTTCACCGTCGGGTCGGGTTCCTTCGTTGCCTTGGTCAGCCCGATCTGTTCCTGTATCCACTGTTGCTGGTCCAGCAGGCGTCCGCGTTGGCGGACGAACGGCGATACCGGCGCTTCCTTGCCGGGAACAACTACGGGCGTCGGCTCGGCGGGCGGACTGGCCTTCTCTGCCGCGTCCACCACTTCCAGGTTCTTCTCGGCTATCTGGCCGGCCGCGGCAAACCAGGCCGCCGCTTCGTCAGGGCACCCGGCCCGCCGCAGCAGTTCGCCCAGGAGATAGCTGGTCGGCGCGGCATCCCACTCCTTGGTCCCTGTGTCCTGGGGGTCGAAGCGCTTGCACTCCCTGAACTTGATCTCATTGAGCCGGATGGCCGACATATTCTGCCGTGCTGCCTTGAACAAGTAGTCCTTCTCCAACTGCAGACACGTCTGCCGGTCTTCCACAATGGCGCGCAAAAGTTTCAACTGCCGGACAATCCGGTCCTCCAGCGTCTTGTCCTCCAGCGGCACTGCGGGCCGCTCCGGTATATACGACAGGGCCTTGGCCAGTTCCTTGCCGGCCTCGTCCATCTTCCCAAGGCGGTCCAGCGCGCCCGCATGCGTCAGGTGCAGGACGAACATGTCCGCGTTGGTAAAGTACACCTGTTCCGCCCCCGCCACGATGGCCCGCCGTTGCGCCACGGCCTCGTCGCCTATCTGGATGATGCGCGCCGCGGCTTGTGTGAGCAGCCGCGGGTCGGTCTCCGGCCTGGTCGGGTCAATGACCGGATCGCCGCGCGCGCGCCGCAGTGCCAGGCATTCCGCCCGCAGATACCTGTTGATGCGGGAGATGGACTTGCCCAGGCTCTCCAGCAGCATGTCATCCAGGTACGGCGCCGAAATCTCGCTGCACACTTCCCGCCGGCAGGCGTGCGCGGCTTCCAGGTACAGCTTGGCCATCAGGGTGTGCGGCGGTTTCAGCCGCTCGTAGAGCTGCAGGGCGTGGTCGTATTTCACCCAGTCCGGTATCTGGGTCTGCAGCACGTACTCCGAGAACTGCAGCAGCTTGGGCTCCGGGTTCTCTTCCTTCAACGCCGCCTGCCGGATGAGCAGCGCGCGCGTCGCGGCAAAGAGTTTTTGCCGCGAGAACTCCTTGGTGGCGTCGTCAACGGGCTTGCCGTCCAGGCCGAGCAGGAAGCACTTCCCCAGCGGCGCGCCGCTCAAGGCCACCGGAGGGCCTTCTTTCTGCTTGCGCTCTTTCTGTGTGGGGATCAGCGCCGCGTAGCCGCAGTCCGGGCACATCCACACGTTGCTGTGGACGCTGAACTTGTCAATGCTGTGGACGCAGAAGTCCCGGTCCTGCCCCCCGCGCGCGTTGATGTTGCCCGGCAACGCGCCGCTGAACTGCGCCTGGCACACAGGGCACTGCACGGTCGTGGTCTCGATCTTCGGCATGTGCTTGCCCAGCGGCACGCACTCAAAGCCGGGATCGCCGTGCTTGTACAGCGGCTGGCCGCAGACCTCGCACAGTCGGGCCTGCCCCGGCTGGACGTTGCCCACGCCATTCGGGGTGATGACGGGCTTCTCCCGGAACCGCTTGAGCAACTCCGGGAGAATCGTCCCATCGCTGCTCGGGTTCGCCCCGGGCGACGGCGTCTCCGGCGCGGGCCCTTGGCCGGCAGCGCACGACAGCGCCCATGAACACAACGCAATCCCGGCAATCCAACGCCGCATGGCTCAGACCTCACAACTGTGACGCGCACAGTCTATCAGACGCCGGCCCGGATTCCAGACGCCGCTACCGAAAGTCGCGCGACCGCGAGCGCAGTCCCGGCAGCGCCTCCGACAGGTCCCGCATCCGCTTGACCACCAGATGCGTCACCTCGCCTTGCCGCTGCCACGTGCCCTCCACGATCACCGCCGTGGACATGCGTCCCACCTTGCGGTGCTTCTCAAAGACGGCCGGCCAGACGATCAGGTTCGCCTGCCCCGTCTCGTCCTCGATGGTCATGAAGATCACGCCCGACGCCGTGTCCGGCCGCTGCCGCACCAGCACCAGCCCGGCCGTGCGCGCCCACGCGCCGTTCTTCAGGTCCTTCAACTGGGCGCACGTCAGGAGGTGCGCGGCTTCGAGGTCCGCGCGCAGCACGGCGAGAGGATGGGCTTTCAGCGACAGGCCCGTGGTCTCGTAGTCCTGAGCTACGTGCTCGACCAGCGGCGTCTCCTCGAGTTGCGCGGCCGGTTCCTCGGCTTCCAGTTCCTGGAACAGCGGCAGCTCCTCATGCAGCGCCAGCACCTGCCACAGCGCTGCCCGCCGCTCCAGTCCCATGCTCTGAAACGCGTCCGCCGCCGCCAGCCGCGACAGCACGGCCTTGGTCAGCCCCGTGCGCCGCGCCAGCTCCGTAACCGACTTGAACGGTGTGCCACGGGCAGCCACCCCCCCTCGATCCCCCCCTTGGTAAGGGGGGGAAAGGGGGGGTGGCTGTTGGCTGCCCGTGGCCCGCGCCTTCACAATCGCGTCGGCGTGCCGCGCTCGTGACACGCCCTTCACCTCGCGGAAACCCAGACGGATGGCGTTGTCGCCCTCCAGCGTGCAGTCCCACAGGCTGGCGTTCACGTCCACCGGGTGCACGGCAATGCCGTGCGCCTGAGCGTCGCGCACGAGCTGCGCCGGCGCGTAGAACCCCATCGGCTGGCTGTTCAGCAGCGCGCAGATGAACGCTGCCGGGTAGTAACACTTCAGCCACGCCGACGCGTATACCAGCAGCGCGAAGCTGGCCGCGTGGCTCTCCGGGAAGCCGTACTCGCCGAAGCCCTTGATCTGCTCGAAGATGCTTTCCGCGTATTCCTGCGGCAAGCCGTTCTGCAGCATGCCCGCCAGCATTCTCTCGCGCAACTTCTCGATCAGCCCCGGACGCCGCCACGCGCCCATCGCGCGCCGCAAGCGGTCCGCTTCGCCGGCCGTGAATCCCGCCGCCACCATGGCCAGCCGCATGACCTGTTCCTGGAACAGCGGCACGCCGAGCGTCTTCTCAAGCACCCGCCGGATCGCATCGTTCGGGTACGTGATCTTCTCTTCGCCCGCGCGCCGCCGCAGATACGGATGCACCATCCCGCCCTGGATCGGCCCCGGCCGGACGATCGAGACCTCGACCACCAGGTCGTAGTAGCACCGCGGCCTCAACCGCGGCAGCATCGCCATCTGCGCGCGGCTTTCGATCTGGAACACGCCCACCGTGTCCGCGCGGCAGCACATGTCGTAGACCTTCGCGTCTTCCGCCGGAATCGTCGCCAGCGTCAGTCCCTGCGCCCTTCCAGGGCGCGAATCCATGCGACGCTTCGATCCGGGGGCACGCTCCGCTTCGCTACGCGGCCCCCGGCTAATCTCCCTGGCGCCTTCGGCGCCAAGGGTGGCGCGCGCGGGATGAGGGGACGGCAGGCAGCGGTCCGTTCCCGCTTCCTCACGGTCGCGGCTCGGATCACGCGCCGGCAGCGCATTCACGACATCCAGGCACTTATGCAGGGCCGTCAGGATTCCCAGTGCCAGGCAGTCCACCTTCAGGATGCCCAGCGCGTCAATGTCGTCCTTGTCCCATTCGATGACGGTGCGCTCCGGCATCGAAGCATTCTCGATCGGCACCAGTTCGCACAGCGGCCCGTCCGTGATGACAAAGCCGCCGACGTGCTGCGACAGGTGCCGCGGGAAGCCCAGGATGTCGCGAGACAGGCTCAGGAGTTGCCGCAGCGTCCGGTCCTCGGGGTCCAGCCCTGCTTCGCGGATGCGCGCTGCCGCGTGCTTCGGGTCCTCAAGGCGGTCAATCGTCCCGGCCAGCAGGTCCACGCGGTCCGGTGACATCCCCAGCGCCTTGCCCACGTCGCGCACCGCCGACCTGTGCCGGTACGTGATGATCTCCGCCGTGATCCCCGCGCGTTCGCGCCCGTATTTCCGGTAGACGTACTGCATCACCTCTTCGCGCCGTTCGTGCTCGAAATCCACGTCAATGTCCGGCGCCTCGGCGCGCTCGCGGCTCATGAACCGCTCGAACAATACGTCGGCGCGCGCCGGGTCAACGGCGGTGATGCCCAGGCAGTAGCAGACGGCGGAATTCGCCGCCGAGCCGCGTCCCTGGCAGAGGATGTTCCGCGACCGCGCGAACTCAACCAGGTCCCACACCGTCAGGAAGTACGCCTCGTAATGTAGCTCCTCGATGAGCAGCAGCTCGTGCTCAATCTGCGCGCGCGCTTTCTCCGGAACGCCGCCCGGCCAGCGCCCGCGCGCGCCCTGCCACGTCAGTTGCTTGAGCCAGCGGATCGGCGTGCTCCCCGCCGGCGTCAGCTCCTGGGGATACTCGTACCGCAGCTCATCCAGCGAGAAGTCGCACGCCGCCGCGATCTCGATCGTCCGCGCCAGCAGTTCCTCCGCTGCAAGGCCGCGCAGTCCCAGGCCCGCGCGTGAAAACAACGCCAGCATCTCGGCTGCGCCCTTCAGCCGCCGCTCGGCATTCGGGAACAGCCGCGCG
>Ga0315282_10015553_pt1 | contig 11207 bp, 9 predicted proteins | sample YL17G07_20_MG_FD_203693 | JGI IMG/M metagenome (GOLD analysis project Ga0315282, IMG submission 203693) | Sediment microbial communities from Yellowstone Lake, YNP, Wyoming, USA - YL17G07_20 | ecosystem: Environmental > Aquatic > Freshwater > Lake > Sediment | place: USA: Wyoming | collected...
TTCTCCTCATGAGCGACCATAGGGCAAGCGTTAAACGAAAAAAGCCCCTGATCGCCTTAATTCGATCAGGAGCCATTAGCTTTACGCGGTTAGGAGGATCTCCCCCAGGCGGACTCCATCGCCTATCTATTAAGGTAAATCGACGGACTATTGAATGCAAGAAAATTTTTCCGATAATTCATGTGGAGCCAAGGTTTACTGCCTAGAGAAACGATATGAGATTTTTTTCACTAATTCTGCTTGACATTCGTTTGAAAAGGCCTCAGGATAAGGCTTAATAAGCAAAAAGGCGATGAAGTCCGCCTTGAAAGCTCCGTCATTTGGGCGCGAGACGATGACTTCTGTCCATTCTGGGCAGAAGTCTTTTTTTGTTTTAGGAGCGGAAGGATCGGACATGAAAACTTTCTCAAACCTCTTCCTGGTGAGCGTGCTTTTTGCCTATTTTCCCTTCAGCAAGTTGACGCATGCCCCGTAGGTCTTTCTCAGCCCCTCCAGAAACCAGGTGGCCAACAACCGTTGGGTGTTGCATGTTAACCCCTGGAACTATCCCGTGAAGTTCCATCACTATGACGAGTACGAAGACAGATTTCGGGAAGCCATGATCGAGGCTGAAATCCCGGTCGAAAAGGAGCAATAAATTTATGGCTAAGGTACAGGTACCAAAACCTGCAGAATTACTAGCCGGTCTCAATTACCGGCCGCCAGCCAAAGGGTGGATGGACGTCAAACCGGAATTCCGGCCGGGCACCTATTGCAATGCCGCCGCGCCCAAGTGGATGGAGTGGATCGACTACCCTTACCCCCGGGCTTGGAACGCCGCGGACCAGGACTGGCAGCTTCCGGACAACTGGAAAGAGATCATCTTGCAGGGGATGGAGGATCGGCTCAGCCGGTTCCGCTCCCTGAAAGTCTTCTTCGATATCTGCGTGCGCTGCGGCGCGTGCGCGGATAAATGCCACTTCTTCCTGGGCACCGGGGACCCCAAGAACATGCCGGTCCTCCGGGCCGAACTGCTGCGCTCCGTTTACCGGCGGTACTTCAAGAAGGCCGGACAGATCCTGGGGGAAATTGCCGGCGCCCGGGACCTGACGGAAGACGTCATCAAGGAATGGTTCTTCTATCTGTACCAGTGCACCGAATGCCGGCGGTGTTCCCTCTTCTGCCCCTACGGCATCGACATGGCGGAGATGACCATCCTGGGGCGGGAGCTGCTGGCCTCCATCGGCGTCAATATCGACTGGGCCATGGCCTCGGTGGCCCAGTGCTACGACAAGGGCAGCCATATCGGCGCCACCCCCCAGGCCTTCAAGGACATGATCGACTTCCTGGCCGAGGAAAACGAGCGCATTACCGGCATCAACACCCAGCCTACCTATAACCGCAAGGGCGCCGAGATCCTCTTCGTCACCCCCTCCGGCGACTACTTCGCCGACCCCGGCACCTACACCATGATGGGCTACATGCTGCTGTTCAAGTACCTAGACCTGGACTGGACGTTGAGCACCTATGCAGCGGAAGGCGGGAATTTCGGATACTTTATTTCCCATGAGATGGGCAAGCGCCTGAACGCCAAGATCTACGCCGAAGCCAAGCGCCTGGGGGTGAAGTGGATCCTGGGGGGCGAGTGCGGGCACATGTGGCGGGTGTGCAACCAGTACATGCCCACCTGGTGGGGGCCGGTGGACTTCCTGGAGGAGCCGGTATCCCCCATCACCGGCACCCGCTTCGAGAACGCCAAGGTCCACAAGATGGTGCACATCTCCGAATTCACCGCGGACCTCGTCCATAACGGCAAACTCAACCTGGACCCCCAGCGCAACGCCCACATCAAGCTGACCTTCCACGACTCCTGCAACCCCGCCCGGGCCATTGGCATCCTGGAAGAGCCGCGCTACATCATCAAAAATGTCCTGCCGGAAGAGAACTTCTTCGAGATGCCCCCCAACACCATCCGGGAGAAGACCTTCTGCTGCGGCAGCGGCAGCGGCTTCAACGCCAGCGAGAACATGGAGCTGCGCATGCAGGGCGGCCTGCCCCGGGCCAACGCCGTGCGGTGGGTCTACGAAAAATACGGGGTGAACCACCTGGGCTGCATCTGCGCCCTGGACCGGGCCACCCTGCCCACGCTGCTGCAGTACTGGGTGCCGGAAGTGGATGTCACGGGCATCACCGAGCTGGTGGGCAACGCCCTGGTATTTGAAGGTGAGTTGGAGCGCACCACCGATCTTCGGGACCGGGACCTGGTAGGGGCGGGAGAACCCGAGGGAGTAGCCGAAGCGGAGGAAGCGGAGGAAGCCGAATAATATGGACAACAAATACAAAAATGAATTCGGGGTGTTCGCCGAGCGTCCCCAAGTGGAATCGTCACCAAGGCGGCCTTGAAGCAGATGATGGGGCCGGCCGCCATCCCGGTCCTTGCGCCCATCATCGTGGGCTTCACCCCGGGGCTGGGCCCGGTGGCCCTGGGAGGCATGCTCATCGGCACTATCGTCACCGGTTTGTTTGTGGCCGTCTCCATGACCTCGGGGGGCGCGGCCTGGGACAACGCTAAAAAGGCCATTGAAGACGGCCCTTACGGCGGTAAAGGCTCCGACGCCCACAAGGCCGCGGTCACCGGCGACACCGTGGGGGACCCTTATAAAGACACGGCAGGCCCGGCCATCAACCCCATGATCAAGGTGGTGAACATCGTGGCCCTGCTCCTGGTGCCCCTGCTGCTGAAATGACCTTTAAATCATTAAAGGCAAAAGGCCGGTTGCCAGCAGCCGGCCTTTTGCGGCCTTCTGAAACCTTTTTAGGCTTTCCCGAGGAAAAAGTTTGGAAGAATTAAGTACTTTTGCACTAAGTTATTGACATTCGCTATAAAAGACGCAACATTAAAATAAATGTGATGCGCGGCGATGAAGTCCGCCAAACGCCTGCCCATGGGGGCGAGGCTGATGACTTCTGTCCAACGGGCAGAAGTCATTTTTTTTTCGGTACGATTCAAGAGGGATTGCCATGGCAATTTATCGGGAATTGCAGGAGGCCCTGGAGCAGCAACTGAGTCAACTGGCCCGGTTGCCGGAGCTCAAAGGGCCCAATCTACAACGGCTCATTGACAAACTGCGCACCAACCGCTTCAACCTGGTGGTTTTGGGCGCGTTCAAGCGAGGGAAGAGCACCCTGATCAACGCCTTGCTGGGTGAGGCGGTGCTGCCCACCGCCATCGTGCCTCTGACCTCGGTGGTGACCATCCTGGGTTACGGGGAAGAACTCGACATCCAGGTGCATTTTCAAAACGGCCAGACCCGGCGCATTACCAAGGATGAGCTGGTGGACTACATCACGGAAAAGGGCAATCCCCAAAACCGCAAGGGGGTGCGGGAAGTGGAGATCGCCTATCCGTGCGACTACCTCAAGGACGGGGTGCGCATCATCGACACCCCCGGCGTGGGTTCGGTTTATACCCACAATACCGATGTGGCTTATAACTATCTACCCCAGGTGGACGCCGCCATCTTCGTGGTCACCGTGGATCCGCCCCTGTCTCACTCGGAGCAGGAGTTCTTGCAGGATATCCGGGAGTACGTCCACAAGGTCTTTTTTGTCCTTAATAAAATCGACTACGTGGAGGAGGCAGAACGGCAGGAGGCGCTGGATTTCACCGTCCAGGTTTTGCAGACCAACCTATCAACCGACCGGATAATGATCTTCCCTATTTCTGCAAAATTGGCCATAGATAGCAAGACCAACGGACACCCGGAGTACCTGGAAGCCAGCCGGCTTCCCGAGTTTGAAGACCATTTGCGGCAGTTTTTCTATAAAGAAAAAGGGCAGGTGTTGCTGATTTCCTGCCTCAGCGGCGCGTTAAAGACCATCACGGATTCCACCCTGGGTCTCAAAGTGGAGCGCCAGGCCAGCGGCCTTCCTTTAAAAGAGTTGGAAGAAAAGATCGCCCGCTTTGACCTGGAGTTGCAAGGGTTGGAGAAAGAGCGGGAGATGTCTTTGCTCCTGCTGGATGGCCGGGTCAAGGGCGTGATTACGGAACTGAACACCGACTTGGAGGCTTTTAAAAAAGAGACTACCGCCCGCCTGCGCCGGGAGGTGGAGGCGACCTTCCACCAAAAAAGCCGGGCCGCCCTGGATCTGCGAAAGGAGATGGAAGACTATCTTTTTGCTGCGCTGCGGGATGTCTTCACCACCTGGCGACGGCAGGAAATCGAGAAGCTCTCCCAGGTATTGACCGAAACCCATCAGGACTTCGCTGGCCGCATTAATGCCATTCTGGAGCGGTTGACCCAGCTGACCGCCCGCATCTTCGATTTTTCTTTGCGGGGCTTCGCAGTGGAGGAAGCTTTCCCGGAGTTGAGGCATTTCTGGTTCAGGTTTAAGGAAGACCCGGTAGGGCTGGAGATTCTGCAAATGACCGTGACCTCCCTCCTGCCCCGGGCCTTGACCAAGGGCTTGTTGCTGAAAAAACTTTTGGAAAATGTCACGGAGTTGGTGGATAAGCATTGTGGGCGGTTGCGCTACGATTTTCACCAGCGCCTCCAGGAGATTGGCCGGGACTTCCGTCAGACCTGGATCTCCAAGATTGACGACACCACCCAGAGCATCCGTCAGGCCCTGGAGCGGGCTCGGGCTCAAAAGCAGAGCAGCGCCCAGGCTGCCACGGCCCGGGCGGGACAACTTGATCAGAGTCTGGACGCCATCCTGAAGGCTGAATCGCAACTCCTGGCTTTGAAGGAGAAGATTGAGGGGTCTTTGAAATGAGCTATAGAGCTTTGTCGAATGAAGACAAAGGTAAGCCAGAAATCGCTACCAAGAGGAGGGGTGGCCATTCAAAATAATTTTCACTATTCTTGATTTTCGATAATGAAAGGCTCAAAATTTAATTGAAATGGCGATGAAGTCCGCCTAACGCCCGCCCTTGGGGGCGGAGCTGATGACTTCTGTCCAATGGGCAGAAGTCATTTTTTTTCTGCCCGACTCACTTCCCAGAGGAGGGACCGCCATGCAAGACTTTGAGGAAATCATCCGGCAAAAGGGGCTGCCCGGGGTGGGGCAGACGGTGCGCAGCAAGAAGTACGGCACATTGTGGCGCGTTATGGAGAAACGGGAACTTTGGCAAGATATCGAAGACGACCCCCAAACCCAGGAACCCCGCCTGATCCCTGCCATTTACATATGTTACTGGCGCGTCCGGGAAGGAGTGCCGCCCGGCGTGGGGAAGATGATGGGATATACCTATACCCTTTACGACAATACCTTCGAGGCTAACTGGGAAATCGTATCGTGAGATAACCTCTACTTCCCAAATGATGGCTTAAAAAAAATCAGGGATTACTGGAGCTGGAGAATTACCAATGACCGTCATTAAGGCCTTAAACTTCGAAAAAACAAAAGGGCAACACCTAATCAGGGGACCAGGAAGGGGGTCTAACAATGGGAACGGTTATCGATCTCCGCCTAACCAAGAAGGCCATTTACCGGGCCGCTGAAATGGAAATGAAACTGATGTATCGGCTCTCTGCCGGTGGCGCTGACCCTATCATCGATGACGCCTCCAGGGAGATGTTTGAAAGAGGTGAGATAGACGAAGTAAGATGGAAGGATTGGAACACTTACTGCGCCATGGTTTTAAATAAGATAGGAACAAAATAAGCAATCAATATTGAAAGATCCAACCAAAATAGAACCGGATAATTGCAGTTCACTGGTCATAACCCCGGTGCTCTGACGATGCCGGGAACGCTATGGATCAATGAAAATATTAAGGAGGAATACCATGGCTAAGTATGACCCCACCAAACAGGAAGACTGGCAGATTTCGGAAATTGCGGAAGAGGACCTGAATTTTAACGCGCAGTGCGATAAGATCGGCATCTTGCCCGAAGAGCGCATCCCGATGGGCCGGAAAATCGGCCGGGTGGAATACATGAAGGTCAAGGAGCGCCTGAAGGACAAGCCGGACGGCTATTACATCGACGTCACCGCCATGACCCCCACTCCTTTAGGGGAAGGCAAGACCACCTGCACGATGGGCCTCATCGAGGGACTGGGGAAACGGGGGGTAAATGTAGGCGGCGCCATCCGCCAGCCCTCCGGCGGCCCCACCATGAACATCAAGGGCTCGGCCGCGGGGGGCGGCATCTCCCAGCTCATCCCCTTAACCGAGTTCTCCCTGGGCCTCACCGGGGACATCAACAATGTGATGATCGCCAATAACCTGGCCATGGTGGCGATGACCTCCCGGCTGCAGCACGAGTTCAACTACGACGACGAGCAACTGGCCAGGATTCCCCTCAAACGCCTGAACATCGACCCCAAAAATGTGCTGATGAAATGGTGCTTTGACCTGTGCGCCCAGGCGTTGCGCAACATCACCATCGGCCGGGGCACCAAGATGGACGGCTTCGAGATGGACTCCAGCTTCTGCATCGCTGTCGCCTCGGAAGTGATGGCCTGCCTGTCGATGTTCAGCGACCTGGCGGATTTGCGCAAACGCCTGGGCGAGATCACCGTGGCCTATGACAAGAAAGGCAACCCCGTCACCACCGAGGACCTGGAGTGCGGCGGGGCCATGACCGCCTGGATGCTGCCCTCCATCAACCCCACCCTGTGCGCCACCGTGGAATATCAGCCCGTCCTCGTGCACGCCGGGCCCTTCGGCAACATCGCCGTGGCCCAGTCCTCCATCGTCGCCGACCAGATCGGTCTCAAGCTCTTCGACTACCACGTCACCGAGTCCGGCTTCGGCTGCGACCTCGGCTTCGAGAAGTTCTGGAATATCAAGTGCCGCGCCAGCGGTCTGGTTCCCAATGTGGCGGTGATGACCACCACTATCCGGGGCCTGAAGCACCACGGGGTCAACGCCGGCGCCCTGCCCGTCCGGCCGGGCCGCCCCCTCCCCCCGGAGTACTTCACCTCCACCCCCCAGACCCTGGCCTGGCTGGAAGACGGCATGTGTAACATGATCCATAACATCAACATCATCAAAAAGTCCGGGATCAAGCCGGTAATCTGCATCAACCGCTTCCACACCGACACCGATGAAGAGGTCAAGATGGTGAAACGGGCCGCGGAAGCAGAGGGGGTCCGGGCCCCCGTCTCCGAGCACTGGCGGTACGGCGGCGAAGGGGCCCTGGAGTATGCCGACGCGGTGCTGGATGCCTGCAAAGAGAAGGCGGACTTCAAGCTTCTCTATCCCACTGAGATGCCGCTGCGCAAGCGGATTGAAACCATCGCCAGGGAAGTTTATGGCGCCGACGGGGTAGTCTATACGCCCGAGGCGGAGGCCAAGGCGAAGCGTTTCGAAGCCGACCCGCAGTTCAAAGAATACCACACCATGATGGTAAAGACGCACCTGAGTCTGACCCACGACCCCACCAGGAAAGGCGTGCCCAAGGGCTGGTTGCTGGCGGTGCGGGACTTCCTGCTTTACAGCGGCGCCAAGTACATCTGCCCGTGTACCGGCACCATCAGCCTCATGCCCGGCACCAGCTCCAGCCCGGCCTTCAGGAAGGTGGACGTAAATGTCGAGACCGGCAAGCCCACCGGGGTGTTCTAATTGAGGTTCTTATCCCAAAAATTCCCTCTCCCCTTCGAAGCCCCTTTGAGGGGAGGGGGACCGGGGTGAGGGGTGAAAAAAACCATCCGTACCCTTCCCCTCACCCTGACCTTTGTCCCCATGGGGGGAGAAAGGAAAATGCATGAAAGTTTTAAAAGTTGGGTAGTGACTACCTTTAAGACACCATTTTTTCATAACCCGTGGCAATAATCTTACCGTACAATACTGCGAATACCCCGGGGTCTTGGATCATCCATATGCCGGGTCCTTGCATCGCATCGATGTTTTATATTGCGGTCGCCAAATATTAAAACCATAGGGGGGAGCAAAAATAATGACGCAAATCATCCTGGCGCGCCACGGCAACACTCCTTGGAACAAAGACAAAATCTTTCGCGGCTCAAAGGATATCCCTTTGGACAACCAAGGCCGGGAAGAAGCCTGGGCACTGGGGGAATGGCTGAAAGACGAAACCATCCATGCCGCCTATACATCTCCTCTTTCCCGGTCCAGGGACACGGCGCTGGCCATCGCCGGCCATCATGACCTGAAAGTGATAGACCTGCCCGGCCTAGCCGACCTGTGCTATGGAGATTGGGAAGGCGTGCCTTTGAAGGAGGTCAAAGTCAGGTATGCCGATCTCTATCGCCAATGGGAAGCGGCTCCCCACACCGTGACCTTTCCCAATGGCGAAAGCCTGGAGGTATTGCGGACCCGCGCCCTGGCAGCGGTGGAAGACGTCGTGCAGCGCCACCCGGACCAGACCGTGCTGCTGGTGGGCCATCGGGCAGTGAACAAGGTTATCATTGCCGGCTTAATCGGCCTGGACAATTCCCACTTCTGGCGCATCGCCCAGGACACCACCTGCATCAATCGCTTTCATCTGGTGGAAACCCCCCAAAGGGTGGGAAAGACCTGGTATATCATCTCCATTAACGATGCCTGCCATCTGCGGGGTATGAAGCGGGGCCCTTTTGTGGATTTTTAATATGGTGCAGGGCCTTGGGGCGTGAAATCGACATAACCCATGAGGTTCTACTGCCCCCGCTGCTGGCGGGACTTTGCTAAAGATGTGCCGATATGCCCCCACTGCGGACTGGATATCCGGGAATTCTGGAAGTCCAAGGACTACGTGGAAAAACTGATTATCGCCCTGGAACATCCGGAAAAGGAAACCCCCATACGGGCGGCCTGGCTGCTGGGGCGGCTCAAAGATACCCGGGCGGTCCCGCCCTTAATTGATTTGGTCAAAAAGACTGAAAACGTCTATATCGCCAGGGCGGCCGTCAAGGCCCTGGGCGAAATCAATACTCCCGAAGCCCACGAATTTCTGGGTACCCTCGCCCATCACCAGGCCAAGATGGTCAGAGATGAAGCCCGACGCATGTTATCCGGGCGCAACCGCGCCCGCCTATCCTCTGGAGAAAGAAAGGAGCAACCATGAGTAGTAAGATCGTGTCCATCCGGGCCCTGGAAATCCTGGATTCCCGGGGCAACCCGACACTGCGGGCTTATGTCTCCCTGGACAACGGTATCACCACCGCCGCGTCCGTGCCTTCCGGCGCCTCCACCGGCGAAAACGAAGCCGTGGAATTGCGGGATGGGGATAAGAAGCGTTATGGCGGCAAGGGTGTGTTGCAAGCCGTGGAGAACGTCAACACCATCATGGCCCCCCATGTCGTCGGCCATGACCCCACCCGCCAGGGAGAGATCGACCACCTGATGATTGATCTGGACGGCACCCTTAATAAAGGCAAGCTGGGGGCCAACGCCATTTTGGGGGTTTCCATGGCCGTGGCCCGGGCCGCGGCCTTAAATTCTGGTCTCCCTCTATATGCCTATTTGGGTGGGCCGGGGGCGGTGCGCCTGCCCATGCCCATGATGAACGTGATCAACGGCGGCAAGCATGCCGACAACAGCATCGACTTCCAGGAATTCATGATCATGCCCATCGGCGCCTCCAGCTTTGCCGAAGCTCTGCGTTTCTGCTCCGAAACCTTCCATGCCCTGAAAAAAGTTCTGGCGAAAAAAGGCTATGCCACCAACGTGGGCGACGAAGGCGGGTTCGCTCCTGATCTCAAGACCAATGAGGAAGCCTGCGAGGTGATCCTGGAGGCCATCACTGCCGCGGGATACCAGCCGGGTCAAGACCTGGCCATTGCCCTGGACCCGGCGGCCAGTTCCTTCTTTGAGGAAGGCGTCTATAACCTCAGCAAATCCAGGCAGGGGCAGAAGATCAGCGCCGAGATGGTTGACCTTTATGAAGCCTGGGTAGAAAAATACCCCATCGTCTCCATCGAAGACGGCCTGGCGGAAAATGACTGGCAGGGGTTCAAAGAGCTTACTGTGGCCCTGGGGGATAAGATCCAGATCGTAGGGGATGACAACTACGTGACCAACACCCGGTTCATCGCCCGGGGGATTGCCGAAAAATCCACCAACGCCGTGCTCATCAAGCTCAACCAGATCGGCACCGTCACCGAGACTATGGAAGCCATCCAGCTCTGCCGCCAAGCGGGTTGGGGCTTCGTCATCTCCCATCGCTCGGGGGAGACGGAAGACCCCTTTATCGCCGACTTCTCCGTGGCCATGGGCGGGGGCCAGCTCAAGACCGGTTCGGTGTGCCGCAGCGAGCGCATCGCCAAGTACAACCGCCTGCTGGAGATCGAGGCGGAACTGGGAGGCGCGGCCGTTTTTGCCAACCCATTGCAGAAGAGCCGATGAAAGAGATTTAGCTTGGTAGATTTATTTCCGGGTCAATGCCTCATTTTCTGGCATTGGCGAAAAGCGAAACCAGGCTGGCGTATGGCAGCACCAATCAACGAGATTTATCGCCTCATCCGCATGATGGATTCTTTACGCAGAGGAGATGAATCGGTTGAATTCCTGGTGGGATTGGGTCCGGTAGCTATCGAGCCGTTGAGTGAGTTTCTGCTGAAAGGCAAGCCAAGCAAGATATTCCAGCCCCGCCTTTGGGCGGTGAAGGCGCTGGCCCGCCTTGGGGCCAGAGATGTTCTCATCGCCTACCTTTTCCAGGAAAGAGAAATTCCCGATCCCGAGAAAAGATTCGGCGAAGAAGCGGTAGAAAGCGCCGCGGTCCGGTTCCTCGCGGGCTGGCCGGATGAAGAAATGCGCCGGTTACTCCTGAAGCTCTCGGAACGTCGCCTGCTCAATGGCCTAATCGATGCCCTGGCGGAATTTAAAACCTTAGAGGCCATCCCTTACTTCGAGCGCGCCCTGGAGGACGACTTTTACCGATCCGCGGCGGAGAATGCTTTCCTGAGGCTGGGAGCACCGGCTGGCGACGCCCTGTCGCAGTCTGCGGTGACGCCCCACCCGGGTCCGTCCATGGAGACTCCGGGTAGCCTGAAACGACGACGCAGCGCGGTCAGCCTTTTAAACAGTATTGGCATTTCCGCCGCACAATGGCAGGTCTTGCGCAGCCTGCTCCAGGAGACAGATGCGGAGCTCGTCGTGGAAGCTGCAAAAATGGGGATAGGGTTCGCCTCCGAAGAGGACCGGAACCTGATGGCCCACCGCTTGATCGGGTTCCTGTCTTCGACGCCATGGCATCTGGGGAAAGACATCGAGAAGAACCTCGTCGCCTTAAAGCGTGAGGCTGCCGACGAGATCGAAGAGGAGATCGCCCGACGTT
>Ga0315282_10015555_pt1 | contig 11207 bp, 10 predicted proteins | sample YL17G07_20_MG_FD_203693 | JGI IMG/M metagenome (GOLD analysis project Ga0315282, IMG submission 203693) | Sediment microbial communities from Yellowstone Lake, YNP, Wyoming, USA - YL17G07_20 | ecosystem: Environmental > Aquatic > Freshwater > Lake > Sediment | place: USA: Wyoming | collected...
CTAAGAAACAGGCGTCAGATTCCCATGGCTGATGGAGTAATAGTCGCGACGTGCAAATCGCTCGAAGCACGATGCGTCACGGATGACCCTCATTTTACAGCACTGAAAGAGATCAAAACCCTATGGCTCTAGGAACTCACCTATCACCTCTCGCAGCGACTCCAAGAAGGGACAAGTCGCATTCGCCGAAGTGCTTTCATCGTGAAGAATATGGATTGAGGCTGTGTTGCGAATTCGCCTGCGCTGGTGGCGACGGAAAAGTGGTACCGCCACTCTCACGAGGCGGGCGGTTCCCCGCGGGCCCGCCACCTTCCACGAGTGGCAGTACCACTTTCCTTGCGCCACTCATAACGTACCAAGCAGCAAAGTAGCATTCGTGGAATATTTTGTTTGCGCCTCCGGAAAACTTCGACTAGCCCCGACCTTAGAAACAGCGAGTTCGGAGGGATTTGAACCCACGAGGCCCAGAGGACCAACAGCTGTCTTGGCCCAAATTTTGACAGCAGATCTCGAGGTTCAACGCCCTTATCTTCGCATCAATCAAAGAGCTCTGTCGCCTTACCTAGCTAGGCTACCCCGGCGCTCGCGATCTGATTCTCGCTAAACCAGTGGAGAAACTCGATCGCAAAGCATTTCCTTCTCGTGGTGCGATTGGTCAGAATAGATTGGTGGGCGTTGTGGCGAGGGTTCTCATATCAGGTAAATGGGTTGAATCTGATGAGACTTTCAATGTGCTGAACAAGTACACTGGTGAGGTTCTGGACACGCTTCCTGCTTGTTCTGGAGCACATGTCAATGCAGCTCTAGACTCGGCGGAAAGAGGAGCCCACATCATTGCTCGCTTGCCCGCATACGAACGGGCGGCTATTCTCGAGAGAACTGCTGATTCAATTGAGGCGCACGCAGAAGACTTCGTCCGGATGTTAGTAATAGAAGCTGGAATGCCGATAAAGCTCGCAAGGATAGAACTCCAACGCTCGCTCGTCACGCTCCGTTTTTCTGCCGATGAGTCGAGAAGGTTAGTCGGTGAAACGATACCTTTCGATGCACAGCCACGGGGGGCAGACAGGTACGGTTACTACATGAGGAAACCTGTTGGCATCATCGCTGCGATTACACCATTCAACGGTCCGCTCGTGTTGGTCTGTCGAAAGATTGGCCCTTCCATAGCTGCCGGTAATTCGTCAGTTCTCAAACCCGCTTCGGCAACCCCTCTATCTGCAGTCAAGTTCGGGACCATGTTACTAGACGCAGGCTTACCCGGTGAAGCCTTGCAGGTACTCACAGGACGAGGCGACCTTCTTGGAAGACAGATAGTTTCTGATCAGAGAGTCAGAGTTGTCAGTCTCACGGGCGGCGCTACGGCCGGCACAGACATTGCCAATCATGCGGGAGCAAAACGTCTCATTATGGAACTTGGCAGTGTATGCCCGACCATAGTAATGAACGATGCCCGACTTGACCTAGCACTGAGTTGCCTCCCAGAGGCAGCCTTTGCCTTTGCCGGGCAAAACTGCATAAGACCGCAACGAGTCTTCATTCATGAAGACGTCTATGGAGCGTTCTTGGAACGTTTTGTTGAGCGAAGTTCTAGACTCGTCGTCGGAGACCCTGCAAAGGAGCAGACTGAAGTCGGTCCCATGATATCTGAGCGAGAAGCAGTTCGCGTCGAGGCTTGGGTAGAGGAAGCCCGCAAATTAGGTGCCAAAGTCTTACTCGGCGGATCACGCGACGGCTCAGTATACTCGCCAACCATCTTGGAGAATGTGCCACCAAGTGCCAAAGTCTATAGAGAAGAGATCTTTGGACCTGTAACTGTGGTTGAGCGATTCTCGAAGCTCAGTGAGGCTATTGCGAAGAGCAATGACACGGCCTATGGTCTTCAAGCGGGAATCTTCACTCAGGATATTGATACTGCATATCAAGCAATTGAGAACCTGAACTTCGGCGCTGTTCTGATAAACGACACATCGGATTTCAATAGCGATTTAATGCCTTTCGGGGGGTTGAAACGAAGTGGAGTTGGGAGGGAGGGCGTTAGATGGGCGGTTGAGGAGATGACTGAAATCAGAACGGTCATCTACCGAGCCCCATCGGGCTAGAAACGTGTGTAATTTGGTTCAGTTAACATTCGAATGCGACTGATTTACAGCAGAATCTGGAGGCTGCGCAAGCCTTTTCTTGCCACTGAGAAGAAGCGCCGACTACGGTGAGAATTCTTGGAGACTGTTGCACTTGCGAAAGCCGCTAAAGTCCTAGTCGAAAAGTGTGCTGGCATGAAAAAGAACGATCAGGTTCTGATTCTAACGGATTATGAGTATCCTCAGAGCATACCTAGAGCGATTTTCAATGCTGCTTTCGCTGCTGGGGCGGAAGCAGTTGTCTACACAATGAGTCCTCGCGAGTCTAGCGGAATATCGATGGTTGGCGACCTTCCTAAGTCACTGGGCCCATCGATTCTTGCATCCGACGTCTTCTTCGTTTGCACCGCCAAAAGACCACCCCCCGGGAGTGAGTTAAGGAGCATCAGGGATGAAATGCTGAAGAAAGGAGGGAAGACGCTCAACCTATACCTTTTCACGGAGGACATGTTCCTCAGGTCAATTGCGATAGACTACGATGCTATGGTTCACCGCGTGTCTACAATAGCTAGACTCCTGACACAGACGAAAACTGCAACGATGACTTCGCCAAACGGCACAAACATCTCCTACTCTATCAAAGGCAGGCGGATTTACGCAGCCACTGATGGTGTCGCGGAACCGGGGGAATCTGAAGGTTTTCCAGCCGGCTACGTTGACATATCCCCTGAAGAAGGAACAGCCAACGGCGCGATCGTTTTCGACGGCACACTGGGCTATACTTACGCTGCCGTATCTGAGGCTATCGGCAACATACTTGAACCCATAGTCTGTAAAGTCCACCAAGGAAAAGTTGTCGAGATCACTGGAGGTTTCCAAGCTAAACTTCTCGAACGTAGAATGAAAGAGGCAGATCAGAACGCCTCCAATTTCGGAGAGACCGCTATCGGTTTCAACCCAGGCGCCTTACCTAACACTGGCGTGATGCTGGAAAACGAACGCAGTGAGGGAGTTCTCATGGTCGGTCTGGGAAGGAACACGCACGTGTTAGGAAAGACGGAGAGCAACTTCCACTTCGACGCAACACTACTGAACGGCAGCCTCATCCTAGATGGTAAAACCGTAATCGAAAACATGCGATTCAAGATCTAACATTACCTACCTGGGCTCCAGATATGAGTGTCCCAGAAGGTCAGCCCGGATCATTAGTGAAGGGTTGGCTAGACGTCCTAGAACTTGCCGATGGAACGCCGATCAGACTGCCTATTCTTACAGCCAAAGGCATAGACCCAGGTCCGAAACTAGTGGTCACTGGCGCAGTCCATGGATGGGAAATAGTTGGAACGGAAGTCATAAGGCGCGTTCTAAGAGAAAAGTTAGAGTTGAATCAGCTTAGCGGCACTGTTATCGCAGTGCCTGTGGCGAATCCTCTCGCCTTCCAAGCCAGAGCCTACATCACCCCTCAAGACCACGTCGACATTGGAAGCGCAATGCCAGGCGACCCAGCCGGCACCCAGAGCAGAAGAATCGCTAGCAGACTTTGGGGGATTATTGAAAACTCAGCATGTTACATCGACCTGCATTGCATGGAAGGCCCCTCCGTCCCGCTGACAATTGTCCGAGGGCCGGAGACAGGACAAGTAGTTGAAGAGACTCTGAAGATAGCGGCCGCTTTCGGTCTTCCTGTGACGAGGCCATCGCCCGAAACGCTGAAACGTCGACCCAACACGGCCGCGGATTTGGCGATTTCACAGGGCATTCCATCGATCATTCCTGAGCTACCGTTTCCATCAATCTTCATGGATCAGAATTCAGTGGAGATTGGCGTCAGGGGCGTTTTGAATGTAATGAAATATCTGAAAATGATACCTGGCGAAATAGAGCGACAGAGGAGTACGGTTGACTTTGGCGGTCCAATTCACACAATGATGATTTCGTCAAACCGAGGAGGAATAGTCCATCCAGCCTGCGAACTTGGCGCCAAAGTAGGCAACGGAGACCCTGTCGTTCGTATTATGAACGTGTTCGGAGAAGAAATCGAAGTGGTCCGAGCACCGAAGGATGGCTTCGTAATATCGTTCCCCCTAAACATTAACCAGATTGCGGGTTCTGGAGATTTCGTCGCTCTTCTGGGTTATCGATGATCTGGGTCTGTTGTCCTAGTTTCTCAGGAAAGCCATTTCGCCTTGCTCTTTTCTCCCACAAGATAGGACCATTCGCCCAAGGCGATTGGACCCCGTGCTCGAATCGAGTAGAGTAGCCCCTCATAAGGAGATTTCATTTCGTCGACAACTTCAAGGGTCTGAGGGTTGAACGTGTAACCCAGCGGTTGATCCTTCTTCACTTCCTCACCAAGCAGGTCAGGTGTGACGAGTGGAATATGGTATCCACCATTGCAGGGCCATAGGCCCGCGCGACCTCCGAGAAGGATTTGTTTTGTTGGGGGTGATTGTTCGCCACGCAGCATGCCCATATGCTTCATGATATTGAGCACTCCCTGTTCAGCAGAGGCTAACCATTTACGTTCCCAGACTTCCCCGAAACCGCCTCCTCCTATTTCGATTCCGATTCCAGGTTTGTTCAACGAGAGTGCGTACTTGATGCTCGTCCCTCCAGGCATATCCCAGTCGTGAATAATCTTCACCCTTGTCAGGCGTGCAAGCTGATCTACTTCAGATGAAAGAGGTCCGGTGGTCACAGGCCGGTCGATACAGAGAATAGCTTGCCCCCATGGACCCAAATGAAAGTCAAGGAGACAATCAGATTTCTGAATCAACTGTTCGGAGATCACATATGCCATTGTCTCGGTAAGACCACCAATATAACTGCCCGTTTGTTGAGCTCCGAGAGGCTTCCCTGGGAAGTAGCGGTTCATGTTGAGTTCGTCTCCAGGTGTATTGGTCGTCTTATGTTGGAAGGCTAGAGGATTCGCCATAGGGACTGCGAGTATCGTACCCGAAAGCTGCCCCGGATCTATGCCCAACACTACTTGTCGTATCTGCTCGATTGAGAGAAATTCGGCTCCGTGAGTTGTCGACAAGAGGCCAAGAACTTTTCCGTCATTTGCTCCATGAACAACATTGACCGTGATTGTCAGGTCGTTTCCCTGAGGCAGCAATCCAACCTTGAAACTTACCTGCTTCCTAGTTCCGGGTTCGATGGTTGTCGAACCAATTTCGAAGTTCATTCCAACCCGATTAGGAAAGTTGTCGATTGCTTCATAAGATTGTTCATGAGTCATCCGTCATTTCAAAGGCGATATGGATGAGAGATTTCTTCAACCTCACGAAGGATCAGGAGGAACATGCGAAATCGGTTTACGAGAAGTCAGCTGTCATTGACTGTTCTAACGTAGCAAAACTTGATTCTGCCTACTTCCAGCGAAGAATCAAGGCCGGTGTCACCGTAGAGAACATAACTGTACCAATGCCAGGAGATCATTTTGCAGAGTCTGTGTATACGCTCCTTCAGCATACAGATTGGGTTAAGCGAAACTCAAAGACAGGTGCACTCATTCTAAGAAAGAGCGACATAATACAGACAAAACAGGAAGGTAAAGCAGGAGTCATCTTCGGTCCCCAGAATGCGAATTTTCTCGAAGGTAAGTTGGACCTGTTGCAGATAATCTACGACCTAGGGGTAAGGATTATTCAGTTGACCTACAACGAGCGTAACTTAATCGGCGATGGTTGCACTGAGAGAACTGACTCGGGGCTGAGCAATTTCGGTATCGCTGTCGTCAAAGAGATGAATCGCATTGGTGCTGTCATCGACCTTTCACACTCCGGGCCAGCAACGTTCATGGATGCTGTCAAGTATTCAGAAGATCCCGTAATATGCACGCATGCGAATTGCAAGGCACTGAATCCGAACGTTCGCAATAAATCTGATGAGCAAATTGCGGCACTCGCGGAAAAGGGTGGCGTCATGTGTGTGGCATCATATTCTCCTTTATGTGAAACGAAGATCCAAGTCAGACCGACAATCATCGACTTCCTCAGCCATTTGGAACACATCATAGAATTGGTTGGCATAGATCATGTGGGTATCGGATTGGATCTTGATGATACCCTAACAAAGGAATCACACGAAGAATGGGCAAGTGCCTATCCGTCAATCGCCGCAGGCATCTATTTTGGAATGGAGAGTCTATTTGCCGGCGGACTCGACAGCCTCGAGCTTTTTCCTAGCATTGCCAGAGGGCTCACATGGAAAGGATATTCGGACGCTGAAATTGTGAAAGTGTTGGGCGGTAACGTGATGAGGATTCTTGAGAGAGTCTGGGGAGAATGAACGGCCAGTTCATTGTCGCATCCAGCTTCTAGCTCTCAAGCTTACTTAGATATGCCACTCGGTCGCCTGAGTTGACTACGTATTTTGGAATCAAGATGCGAACTATGGCATTTGTGGGAGACCGCAATTCCTCTAGTTTTTGACCTTGAACATCTGTGACTTCACCTAGCAGTTGACCAGCTTCAACCTTTTCTCCAACCTTGGTTCGTAGTCTCAGGATACCTCCCTGCGAAACGCCTAGCCTGATCTTCTCACCCTTGAAGACTAACTGTTTCTGTCGCAGCGGTGTTGGCTTCTCATCGATCATGCCGAAGAACGCCATGATGTTCCGTGCTCCGTTCACGTGAACAGCGACATCTTCTTGGGAAAGCCGTCCCAGCCCACCGGATTCACCGACAATACCTGGGATCCCTCTACGTGCTGACTCGTGAACAAGCATTCCGGGACGCGAGACATCATCTATGACTGGAACTCCATACAGGCGTGCCATCTGTTCTGACTTTGCATCTGCCTCAGTGTTTCCGGACCTGCTGAAGATGGAGTAAGCACTCAGATCCTCAGGCAGGTCGCCACTGTGCATGTCGATTATGTAGTTAGCTTTCAAAGCCACCTCATTGAACAGGGAATGGGCAATTCTGTGGCTTGCAGTTCCGTCTCGGTCACCCGGAAACAACCCACTAATGTTCAGACCGTCCAAGGGACAAACGTAAGGCGTCTGCGTTTCAAAAGCAGCCGTGTTGAGCACGGGCACACAAATTAGGGCCCCGTGTAAGTTGTTAGGATTCGTAGTAGTGAACATTTGTATTGCAGCGTCGATACCGGCATACTCGCACGCGTGAGTTCCGGCCAGTATCAAGAGCGTTGGTCCATCGCGGCTCCCGTTGACTATTTGGACCGGAAAACCAAGAGGTCCCGTAGGTTTCCTCAAAACTTCAAGCAAACCAGCGCCTTTTTGACCACGGGAAACCACTAAGCCACCGACTATTATATCGCCAGTCATGGTTTATCGCTCAAGCGAAAGACGAACCATATTCATTTATTAGTTTCCCAACTGGTCTGAGACCCGTGCAGGGGTTTGCAAAAGAAGTTACTCATTTACACGCTCCGGCGCGCACTTGAGAGTCTCGCAACCTTCCTAGTAGTTCTTACTTTGAACTTCGTACTGATTCATGTTGCCCCAGGTGACCCTGCGTTGATAATGGCTGGAGAATATGCGACTCCAGAAATAATAGCTGCTACTAGAGTCCGATGGGGTCTCGACAAACCGCTCTATATCCAACTTTACACCTACATCTCTGGCGTCTTCAAAGGTGACCTTGGATTTTCTCTTGATTTCAACAGACCAGTGTTAGATGTCATCGTCTCAAGACTGCCAAACACGCTGGTGCTGGTCATACCGGTGATGATTATTGGATTGGGTTTTGGCTTGATGCTCGGAGCGCTGGCTGCGAGACACTTGGGGTCAAAAGTTGATTCCGCTCTTCAAGTTCTCGCACTGACCTTTTACTCTGCACCAACATTTTGGCTTGGGCTTGTGCTTCTCGAAGTGTTTGGACTCGACTTGGGCTGGTTCCCGTTGCTTGGTGGCGGTCTGGTTGGTAGTTTCCAATCAATAATTTGGCATATCACTCTGCCCGTCGGCGCTCTCATAGTCGCTTGGACCACGCCAATATTCATGCGCCTAACACGGTCCAGCATGATGGAGGTCTTGAAGGAGGATTACATCACAACCTCAAAGGCAATAGGCTATCCTGATTCGGTGATATTCTACAGGCATGCACTGCGAAACGCTCTCCTTCCCTCAGTGACCATGCTTGGCCTGATGGTTGGAACCATCTTTTCCGGTGTAGTTTTGGTTGAAACAGTCTTCTCTTGGCCTGGCCTCGGCCTTTTGCTGTTGGAAGCGATTCACGCGAGGGATTATCCGTTGCTAATGGGAATGTTCGCCATCATTGCGGTCGCCGTCTCTATCTCCATGTTCATCACCGACCTAGTTTACGGACTGCTCGATCCACGTGTCACGTACAAGTGATCAAGAATGCCACGTACAGAAGCTTTAGAGCCAGAGACTAGGCCTGCAGGCTTCTTGCCGTCTCTCAGCGACGCGGTCCGCCGACTCGTTCATTTCCGTTTAGGACTCGCAGGTTTCGTGATAATCCTGTTTTTCGGTATACTTGCGATTGGTGCTCCGTACATCGCACCATACGGCGAGAACCAGCAATCGTACAATATACTGCAGCCTCCTTCCGCACAACATCTGTTAGGAACGGATAGTATCGGTAGAGACACTCTCTCCAGGATCATTTACGGGTCACAGGTTTCGATGGAATTCGGATTTGGAGTGGCGCTTCTCTCCCTAGTGCTGGGAATTATTCTCGGAGCCTTTCCGGGTTATTTCGGAGGCCTCATAGATGATTTGTTCTCAAGATTCTTTGACACGGTCCTTATGATTCCCGCCTTTTTCCTCATAATCCTCGCCGTAGCCTTGTTCGGCTCAAATATTCAAACATCGATGCTGATTGTGGCTCTGACATCATGGCCATCAAATGCGAGGATCACAAGAGCTCAAGTCCTGACTCTCAAAACGAGGGCATACGTTCAAGCATCAACCGTCACTGGCGCTGGGCATCTTCGAATACTTTTCAAACACATTCTGCCCAACGGTATCAGCCCTGTGATAGCGAATTCAGCGCTACAAATGGCAAACGCAGTTCTCATTGAGGCGAGTCTAAGCTTCCTTGGGTTAAGTGACCCTAACCACGTAAGCTGGGGCACAATCATCTTCGGTGCTGTTGAGAACTTCAATGCTTGGTGGCTCTCAATGGCAGGCGTGACTCTGATGATTCTAACATTGGGCTTCAACTTCGCGGCTGATGGAGTCAGCTACCTATTGACACCTCGTCTTGAAGTGGCCAAAGGGTAGATGGGCTGATGACTGAGCTTCTCAAGGTAGAGGGACTCACGGTCGAGTACGCTCTTAATGGACATTACGTGAAAGCTGTTGACGACGTTTCGCTGACCGTTAACAAAGGTGACGCCCTAGGTATTGTAGGGGAATCTGGATGCGGGAAGAGCTCTCTCGCTCTCGCGATTATGGGAATTCTACCAGACAACGCTCGGATTGCAAGCGGAATAGTCCAATTTGAAGGCGAAGACCTGCTGAAGATGCCCCAATCAAGACAACGCCGGGACATTAGATGGAAGAGAATTTCAATGATCTTCCAGAGTTCTATGAACGCCCTCAACCCAGTCTACAGAGTTGGTTCAACACTCACAAGTGTCGCGGAATTCAAACGAAAAGTCTCCAGAAACGAAGCGGCGGAAATCGTCGAAAGACTGTACAGATTGGTTGGTATGGATCCTTCTAGGATGAAGAACTTTCCACACCAATACAGCGGCGGGATGAGGCAACGCGCAGTAATTGCCATGAGCCTGATCTGCGAACCCCCCCTCATAATAGCGGACGAACCTACAACCGCACTCGATGTGGTTGTTCAGAACCAGATTCTCAAGACGCTTAGGAAGCTTCGAGAAGACCTGGGCATGGCAATTATACTGATTTCTCACGATGTCGGGGTAATTGGTGAAACATGTGAGAGAGTCGCAGTCATGTATGGGGGGAAACTCTTTGAAACTGGATCAGCAAAACAGCTCTTCAGCAAGCCGAATAATCCGTATACTCGAGCTCTGCTTGGCTGTTTTCCCGACCTCGAAAATCCGAAGAGAAAGTTGAATGGCATACCAGGAGAACCGCCGGACCTAACTATGATTCCACCCGGCTGTCGTTTTGCTCCAAGATGTGCATATGCGAAAGAAATCTGCAGGACTCAAGCTCCTCCAATATACGAACTAGAGGCAGGGCATAAGTCTCTGTGCCACTTTGCGAAGGAACTCTCCCAATGACACCACTACTGGAAGCCCAGAGGCTGACGAAGCGGTATTCTGCCAGCCGAGAAATCATGAGTGGTGAGTCTCAGAATGCAAGCAGCATGATCATGGCTGTTGATTCTGTGAGTTTCAAGGTTGCGAAAGGAGAGACTCTCGGACTAGTCGGACAGAGCGGGAGCGGCAAGACCACTGTAGGGAAGCTAGTCTTGAGACTCGAATACCCATCAGAAGGCCGCATACTCTACGAAGGCGAAGATATTCACCTATTCAAACGCAAAAGGCTCAGAGATTTCCGCTCCAAAGTCCAAATGATCTTCCAAGATCCGTACGAATCCCTGGACCCTCGCCTTTCTCTCAGGAGTTCACTTGAGGAGCCGCTTATTGTACATGGAATAAGAAGCCGAAGCGAGAAGACATTACGGGTTGAAGACGTACTGACCAAGGTCGGGTTGACCCCGCCTCAACGATTCCTGAAACTTCGTCCAGATCAGTTGAGTGGAGGGCAACGACAAAGAGCGGCAATCGCGCGCTCTCTTATCTTGCAGCCCGAACTAGTCGTCGCTGACGAGCCAGTATCAATGTTAGATGTATCTGTTAGCGCAGAAATATTGAACTTAATGTTAGAATTGAAGAGAAGCATGAACATTGCCTATCTTTTCATTACACACAACCTGCCTCACGCAGCATATTTCTGCGACCGAATCTGCGTGATGAGGCAAGGCCAAATCGTCGAAGAAGGCACAGCCGAGAATGTGCTACGGCATCCAGAGGCCGATTACACCAAGACTCTGATCTCTTCGATTCCTTTATATCCGCACCAGTGACGCGAATACTCTCTTGATGAAATTTGTCAAGAAAGTTACTGATACTATTGTCTACGCTAACCCTGCTGATCACCGCGACATCGCTGTTTCTGACACCCGCAACAGCACAGAACGACGTAAC
>Ga0315282_10015556_pt1 | contig 11207 bp, 6 predicted proteins | sample YL17G07_20_MG_FD_203693 | JGI IMG/M metagenome (GOLD analysis project Ga0315282, IMG submission 203693) | Sediment microbial communities from Yellowstone Lake, YNP, Wyoming, USA - YL17G07_20 | ecosystem: Environmental > Aquatic > Freshwater > Lake > Sediment | place: USA: Wyoming | collected...
TTCGGATATCATTTTGGAAATGAATCAGATCAATCATGAAGACTGGGGAAAGGCCGCCGAAGAAAAATTACGGACCTGGTTGGTGGCCCATCCGAACGATCCCGAAGCTCTTTTCTCCCTCGGGCTGGCAGAAAAGAGGCAAGGCCATTATCCAGAGGCAGAAGAATTTTACCGAAAGGCGATCGAACACGATCCCAAATTCAGTGAGGCCTTTTCCAATCTGGGAAATGTCTATCTGGCGCAAAAACAGACCCCTTTGGCCATCGCCTCTTATCAACAGGCTTCCGATCTAAGTCCCGATCGAGGAGCTTATTATTACAACCTTTACCGGGCCTATTCTCAAGAGACTTTCCTCTCCGGGAAAATCGATAGGGCCTTTCAGAGAGCCAGGCAGTTGGATCCCAACTTGGTGGATTACTATACCAATATCGACATACCTAACAGGCCTTCTAATCTAAATCGACTGGTGATCGATGAGGTCTTGATCCCCCAAAGGTTCTGGAGGAGATTTACGGAACAACTCATCGGAAAAGAAGGATTTTTGTTCCGTCTGTTTAAGGCCTGGTTCGAAAAAATTCCGTCGAGAATTCCCTTTTTGACGCCCATCCTATTTTTGGCCTTCTTGATCGGGATGGCAAGATATTGCCGGGCGAAACGATTTTTAACTCGATGCCCTGTGTGCGGCAGCCCGACGTACCGGTTCTATTTAGGAACCTCTGACCAGGAATTCATCTGCTTCAACTGCTATCGTATTTTCATCCAAAAGGAAAAGCTCCACCCCAAGATTGTGGAAAAGAAATCCTCTCAGGTTCGCCAATTTAAGAAGCAGAATCATTTCATCAGCAAATTCATTAATTTTTTTCTCGTCGGGTTCGGTTATCTATGGAGGGAGCAGGTTGTCAAAGGGCTCTTTTTCCTGTTCGTATTTTTTATTTTCGTTTTACGATTTGCCTATTGGAATGGTGCGATATCTTCTTCCTTTCCCCAAACGTCCTCTACCTTCTGGAAGTGGATCTTCTGGGGAGGGCTTTTCGTCATGTTCTACATCTTTTCCGTTCGACGGCTCTATCGGCTTGAGTCAAATTATGCAACGGAAAGGGAACCATCGGGAGGTCATCCAAAGAATTTATCCTCTGAGAAGGAACCCTCAAGGTGATGGGGGGGGGTTCTATCGCGTGATTGAAATGGGAACGAGAAGGCGAAGACCATGGCCCTGCAGGGAACTTTAAAAGACTTCAGCATTACGGAAATCATTCAGCTCATCGGCCAGCAGCTCAAAACGGGTGTATTAAAAATTCGTCGTGGGAAAGACCTCGTTGAGCTCCATTTTGTCGACGGAATGATTGTCCATGTCTATTCGAATTATCGCGGTAAAAAGGATCTGATCGGTGAGATACTGGTGAAGGCCGAATTGATAACTGAGGAGCAGTTAGACCGGGTATTAAAAATTCAAAAAGATACGCTTAAGTACTTAGGGGAGATCCTGGTGGAGCTCCAACTCCTGACCAAGGACGATGTGCTCAAGGTGATTTCGACACAGATCTACGAAACGATTTATGATCTTTTTTGGTGGGAGGATGGGAATTTCAACTTTGATCTTAAATTGGTCGAAAGCTACAAGAAGATCCCCTTTGCCCTGAGCACGGAGCAGGTGTTGTTGAATATCCTGCGAATGGTGGATGAATGGTCCGAGATTGAGAAGAAGATTTTCTCACCCCACCTGATATTTAAGAGGGTTCTCAGGCTTGAAGAGAGATCAGCCACCGGGCTCCCTTCCCAGAGTTACTTGAAGGAGAAGCTGACCTCCGAACAGGAATTGATCTATAACTTAGTGGACGGGATCAGAACAGTCCAGGACATTATTGACCGAAGCCTCTTGGGAAAATTCAATGCCAGTGAAAACTTAGTCGATCTTTTCGAAATGGGGCTGATCGAAATGGCTGGGGTCCGAACTCCCAACCTGATCAAGAAGGTACGGATGATCAATTTCAGAGAAGTCTTGACGTTTGGCTACTACGGTGCCTTCTTAGCGTTCATCTTTCTCATTCTTGTCTATGTTAAGCCCAATTTTTTACAGCATTTATGGGATTCAAAGATAGAACGAGTGGATATCGAAACCCCCATGCATTTGGCCCATAAGACACAACTCGACCGGATCAAGAATGCTTTAGAAATCTATTATTTGGAAAAGGGACAGTATCCTTCGCACATTGAAGAATTGATCTCAGCAAAGCTTCTACAGAAAAGCGACCTCTTTTACCGTAAAGGGGTCTCCTATCAATACGAATTAAAGGACGGAAAATATTTTTTGAAGCACTGAGAGCATACGAATTCCCTTTACCTTTTTTCCCAACATTTTCTGGACTGGATATAGAAAAAATGGAGAGGCAGACTCTTTTCGATAAGATTCTTATCCTCGATTTCGGCTCCCAGTATACTCAACTGATTGCCAGAAGGGTGAGGGAATGCCAGATCTATAGTGAAATCCATCCCTATGATATTCCTGCGGACAGAGTGAAATCCTTATCCCCCAAGGGAATCATCTTATCTGGAGGGCCAGCGAGTGTCTATGAGAAGGATGCCCCCCTCTGTGACCCTGCGGTTCTCAGGATGGGCATCCCTGTTTTGGGCATTTGCTATGGCATGCAATTGATTGCCCACTCCTTGGGAGGGGAGGTTGCCCATTCAGAAAAGAGGGAGTATGGAAAGGCCAAATTGATCTTAGGCAGGGATGGAAGACTTTTCAAGGGCCTGGGAAAAATGGGAAGTCAACTGGCGGTCTGGATGAGCCACGGGGATCACGTCAAGACATTGCCTCCGGGATTTCATGGCATTGCCCATTCGAAGAATACCGCTTTTGCCGCGATTGAAGAAGCCCAGAAAAGGATCTACGGGCTCCAGTTCCATCCAGAGGTGGTCCATACCCAGAGAGGAATTGAGCTCATTAAGAATTTTCTTTTTCGTATCTGTGGATGTTCCAACCTTTGGACGATGGAGTCTTTTTTGGAACAGACCAGCCGTGACCTGAAGAAGAGGATTGGGAAGAATAAAGTCATATGTGCTTTAAGCGGCGGGGTCGACTCCACGGTGGTCGCCCTTCTTCTCCACAAGGCGATCGGTGACCGTCTCCAATGTATCTTTGTGAATAACGGTCTATTGAGGAAAAATGAAGCCTCCCAAGTGGTGAATTTATTTCGTTATCATTTTAGAATACCGTTAACCTATATCGATGCGGAAAATTCCTTCCTGGAAAAATTGAACGGGGTGATCGATCCAGAAGATAAAAGAAAGACGATTGGAAAGGAGTTTATCTCCATCTTTGAAAAAGAGGCTGGAGAGATGGGGGGGGTGGAATACTTAGCCCAGGGGACCCTTTATCCCGATGTGATTGAAAGCGTTTCTGCAAGAGGACCTTCGGCAACGATTAAGAGCCACCATAATGTGGGGGGGTTGCCCGACAAGATGAAGCTAAAGCTCGTGGAGCCTCTTCGAGAATTATTTAAAGACGAAGTGAGACAACTGGGGAAGGTGTTGGGACTGCCCGATGAAATTATAAAACGCCAGCCCTTTCCGGGGCCCGGGCTGGCTATCCGTATTATCGGGGAGGTGAATAAAGAGAGGCTGGCCATCTTAAGATCAGCGGACGAGATTGTCATGAGAGAAATGGAGAGGAGCCATTTTTTGGATCAGGTCTGGCAGTCTTTCGCGGTGTTGCTTCCCGTGAAGACCGTGGGCGTGATGGGGGACGAAAGGACTTATGAAAATGTCATTGCCTTAAGGGTGGTGGAGAGTCAGGATGGGATGACTGCGGATTGGGTCAGACTGCCCTATAAAATTTTGGAACATCTCTCAAACCGGATTATAAACGAAGTGAAAGGTGTCAACCGAGTGGTCTTCGATATTAGTTCCAAACCCCCCAGTACGATCGAGTGGGAATAGTGAAATAAAGAATTGTCATAGGTCAAAGCTCAAAGTAATACCAACGGATCTGAATGCACTCTTCCTTCTTGAAAAAGAAGTGTCTACAGGTTTCGGGAGTCTAAACGGTTTTGACATTTGGCAATTGTCATTGATTCGAAATTTGCCTGCCTGCGCGAAGCCGCTTCGGCGAAGGCGGGGATTTTGCCGGTAGAAATTAATTCATGAGGAACCATGGAGCACTCGAAATTTATCCATCTTCATGTCCACAGTCAATATAGCTTGTTGGACGGTGCCATTCGATTTGAAGAGGCCTTCGAACTGGCCAAAAAATACGGAATGGATGCCATGGCGCTGACCGATCACGGGAATATGTTTGGCGCTGTCGAATTTTATCAAATGGCCATCAAGCATGGCATTAAACCTATTGTGGGATGTGAAATTTATGTTTCCCCGGGAAGCCGGTTTGAGAAAAAGGCGGGACAAGGAGGGGAGGGGAACTATCATCTCACCCTTTTGGTCAAAAATGAGACTGGCTATTTTAACCTGCTAAAATTGGTGAGCCTCGCTCATTTTGAGGGATTTTATTATAAGCCACGGGTGGATAAAGAGCTTCTCAGCAAATATAACGAGGGGTTGATTGCACTGAGCGGTTGCATGAAGGGAGAGATCGCCACCCATGCCAATCGGGGAGAGATGAAGAAAGCCCTTCAATCAGCCGAGGACTATCGAAGGATTTTTAACGGCGGTCGATTTTTTATTGAGATTCAAAACAACGGAGTGGAAAACCAGTTGCAAGTGAATGATCGACTCCTGGAGATCGGGCATCAGCTCTCCCTTCCTACGGTCGCGACGAATGATTGTCACTACCTCCATCGAAAGGATGCCAAGGCTCAGGAGGCCCTCCTCTGCATTCAAACGGGGAAGACGCTCCAAGATAGCGATCGAATGAAATTTTCATCCGATGAGTTTTATTTTAAGTCCCCTCAGGAAATGGCCGATCTTTTCCGAAATACGCCGGAGGCGATCACCCATGCGGTCGAGATCGCAGAACAATGCAATCTTGAAATCCGTTTTGACGAAAAGCATATTCCAAGAATCACTGTTCCGGCTGGGGAAACGGCTGAAAGTTATTTGGAAAAACTGGCCAAGGAAGGGTTAGACCTGCGGCTTTCCCGATATCAGGGAAAGAAGGATTTCAAGGATCGTTCCTCCCGTTACAAAGCCCGGCTTGAGGAAGAGCTCAAGATCATCAAATCGATGGGTTATCCGGGCTACTTTTTAATCGTTTATGACTTTATCCACTATGCCAAAAGCCACGGGATTCCTGTCGGCCCTGGAAGAGGATCGGCGGCTGGAAGCCTGGTGGCTTACGCCTTAAATATTACTGACCTGGATCCGATCGAATATGATCTGATTTTTGAGAGATTTTTAAACCCGGGAAGAAAGAACAGCATGCCCGATGTGGATGTTGATTTTTGCATGGAAGGAAGGGATGAGGTCATTCAATATGTATCGGCGAAGTATGGGAAAGAGAATGTAGCTCAGATCATCACCTTCGGAAAGATGCAAGCGAAGGCAGTCGTTCGGGATGTGGGTCGTGTCCTTGGGATTCCGTACGCCGAAGTGGATCGAATTGCAAAACTCATCCCGAACAAGCTCGATATTACCCTTGACCAAGCCTTACAGCAAGAGGCCAGCCTGAGAGAGGCGGTCGCAAAAGATACCCGGATTGCTTCTTTGTTTGAAATTGCAAAATCTTTAGAAGGTTTAGCACGTCATGCCTCTACCCATGCGGCCGGAGTTGTGATCGCCAACAAGCCTTTGATGGAGTATCTTCCGCTCCAGCGGGGCCAGAACAATGAAGTGATGACCCAGTATGCCATGAAGCAAGTTGAATCCATCGGTCTGGTCAAATTCGATTTTCTGGGACTCAAGACCCTCACCGTCATAGACCAGGCGGTTCAGTTGATTGAAAAGAACCGAGGTATTAAACTTGACCTTTCTGAGATCCCACTGGATGATTCAGAAGTTTATGCCCTTCTGGGAGCTGGTTCAAACCTGGGAGTCTTCCAATTGGAGAGTTCGGGGATGCGTGACCTTTTGACCAAACTCAAGCCACAGAGTTTCAAAGATATCATTGCCCTGGTGGCCCTTTATCGGCCAGGACCTCTGGATAGCGGCATGGTGGGTGAGTTTATCAAGCGGAAACATGGCCAAGGATTGATAAGGTATGAACTCCCGGCCTTGGAAGAGATCCTCAAGGATACTTACGGGGTGATTGTTTACCAGGAGCAGGTGATGCGCATTGCCAGCGCCTTGGCCCATTTTAGCCTCGAAGATGCGGATAATCTGCGGAGAGCGATGTCTAAGAAAGACGCATTGGAGATGGAAAGGCAGAAAGAGAAGTTTCTTGAAGGGACCAAAAAGAACAAGATTCCTGTCAAGAAGGCGGAGAAGATTTTTGAACAGATGGAGACTTTCGGTCGGTACGGTTTTAACAAATCCCACAGCGCTGCCTATGCCCTTCTTGCTTACCGTACGGCCTATCTCAAGACTCACTACCCGGTCGAATTTATGGCTGCCTTGCTCACGAGTGAAGCGCAGAATGCAGATAAGATTGTCAGGTATATTTCCGAATGCCGGGAGATGAAAATTGAAATCCTGCCCCCGGATATCAATGAAAGTTTTAAACATTTCGCGGTCGTTGGGAATCAGATCCGGTTTGGTCTGACAGCTGTGAAAAATGTGGGGGATGCGGCCATCGACATCATCCTGGCGGAACGAAAAGGCAATGGGAAATTTAAATCCTTGTACGACTTTTGCCAACGCGTCGATTTAAGAAAAGTGAACCGAAGAGTGGTTGAAAGTCTGGTTAAATGTGGGGCTTTTGACTTTTCAAAAGCGTATCGGTCTCAAATGTTGACCATTCTTGGAGAACTCCTCGAGCAGTCCCAACGGACCCACAAGAAGAACGGGGAACCCCAACTGAGTATGTTAGTCGACCAACCCGGGGAGGCAAAAGAAGACTATCCAGACATTGATGAGTTTCCGGAAAACCAACTGATCGCCTTTGAGAAAGAAACAATCGGATTTTATATCTCACGGCACCCCCTATCACGCTACGAGGAGGAAATTAAGAAATATACCGATTTAGATACTGCGGCTCTTCCAAAACTTCAGAATGGGGCCGAGGTCAGAGTCTGCGGGCTCGTCAGCGCATTGAAAGAGATTGTTACCAAGAAAGGAGATCGGATGGCTTTCTTGACCCTTGAGGACATGAAGGGATTTGTAGAGGTCATCCTTTTTCCCGAGGTTTTCAAGGCCGCTTCGCCCTGTTTGAGGGGAGGAGACCCTCTTCTTGTCAGTGGAATCCTTGACCTATCCGAAGAGCATATCAAAATAAAAGGCACGGAGGTTCGTTCTCTTCCAGAGTTGACCTCCTTACCCGAGAAGCCCTTCCATTTGAGGATTCCACTCCCCCTGTTAGCCTCCTCCCAACTAGTAGATTTAAAAGAGATTATCCTGGCGAACCGAGGGTCCTCTAAAGTTCTTCTTCACTTTACGGACGGAACCAACCGGGAGACCGTTGTGGCTCTGTCCGATCAATACACGGTCGACCCTTCCCGAAATCTTAAAGTTCATCTCCAAAATCTTTTTAAGTCTTCTCTCATCTCTTTTGAATAAACTGGGACTGAAATGGTAAAACATTATTTGGAATTTGAGAAACCCTTGATTGAACTGGAAAGAGAGATCGAAAATCTGAAAAGGTTTTCCAAGGGGAAACCCAATTATTTCAGCCAACAATTAAACAATCTGGAAGAAAAACTCCATCGTCTGCAAAAAGAGATATTTTCCAACTTAACAGGTTGGCAAATTACACAATTGGCAAGACATATTGATCGGCCTAAAGCCTCCCATTATGTCCAATCGATTTTTGAAGATTTTGTTGAACTTCATGGAGATCGGAACTATGGAGACGATCCCGCGATACTCGGCGGAATGGCCAAGTTTAACGGGAGATCGGTCACGATCATTGCCCACCAAAAGGGGGCAGATGCTAAGGAGATGGCCTATCGAAATTTCGGGATGCCTCATCCGGAAGGATATCGCAAGGCCCTGAGGCTGATGAAACTGGCTGAGTTGTTTAAGAAACCTATCCTGACAATGATTGATACGCCCGGTGCCTTTCCCGGGGTAGGGGCCGAAGAGAGAGGTCAGGCGGAGGCCATTGCCAGAAATCTTGAAATGATGATCATGCTGCGTACACCGATCATCACCGTGGTTATCGGAGAAGGAGGAAGCGGGGGGGCCTTGGCCATCGGTGTGGGAGATCGAATCTTAATGTTAGAGCATTCGATTTACTCGGTGATCTCTCCGGAGGGATGTGCAGCGATCCTTTGGAAGGATGGGGAGAAGGGAAAGGAGGTTGCCGCCGATTCATTGAAGTTGACCGCTGCGGATTTGTCCCGATTGGGCGTGATCGATGAGATTGTCAAAGAGCCACTGGGGGGAGCCCATCGAGACCCACAAGGAATGGCGCAAATTCTGAAAGAGGTCGTAGAACGACATCTGAAAGAATTGGAAAGAATGAATGAGGAGGAATTGTTAGGCCTCCGATATGAGAAGTTCAGAAGAATGGGTACCTTCATCGATGATGGTGGAACGTAGAAGGCCCGGGATGACGATGCCGAGAAAAATTGAAGTTTTGCCAGGATCCATTTCACAGATCATTGCCGCCGGAGAAGTGATTGAGAGACCCGCTTCCGTCGTGAAGGAGCTGATGGAAAACGCCATCGATGCCGGGAGTTCAGAAATCACTGTCGAGCTAAAGGCTGGAGGGCTCCAGCTGATTCGAGTGGCGGATAGCGGAGAGGGGATGGATCAGGAGGATGTCCCACTGGCCTTCCAAAGATACGCCACCAGCAAAATTAAGAAGGCGGAGGATCTTTTTGCCATTCACACATTAGGATTTAGAGGAGAGGCCCTCCCGAGCATTTCTCAGGTTTCTAAGATGACCCTTCAGACCAGGTCGCATGACTCCTTCACCGGAACGAAAGTGATCTGTGAGGGAGGGGAGATAAAGAGTATTTCGGAGGCGGGCTTGCCCGTTGGGACTGAGGTGGAGGTCGAACATCTTTTCTACAATTTTCCGGTCAAAAGAAAATTTCTGAAATCAATCCGTTCAGAACTTCGCCATGCCTTAAATCACTTTCTTCGATTGAGTCTTTCGCACCCCATGATTTCGTTTAAATTCATTCATGATGGCCGGTCCCTCCATGAACATCTCAAAACAGAATCCCCTTTGGCTCGAATCGAAGCCATTTTTGGGAAAGAGGTTTATAGCCATCTTCAACCCATTGGATTCGAACAGGAGGAAATCAGACTCTCGGGGTTTGCGAGTCTTCCGTCCTTTTCGAAAAGGAATGCGGAGGGCATTTACTTTTATGTGAACCAACGCTTTATCAAGGACCGAATGATTTATAGAGCCGTGCTGGATGCCTATCGACATGTCCTTCCACCTAACCAATTCCCTGTCGTCATTCTCTTCATCACCCTTCCTCCGTCTTTCGTCGATGTGAATGTCCACCCGACCAAGTCCGAGGTGAAGTTTAAGGATCCCGATCGAGTCTATCAGGCCGTTTTAGGGGCCATCCGAATGATGCTTGAAGAAGGTCCCTCCCGGTCAGAGGAAATGACTCCTGAAAGAGAGAAAAAGGAATGGTTTTTTCCAGAGAGGGTTCAATCCTCTTTTTTTGGTCAGGAAACTTTATCTCTTCCCTCCTCCTTGATAAGGGAAAAAGAGGAAGGAATACTTATAGTTCGGGATGCAGGAGAACTTCCCTGGGAGGTCGAGAAGAAATCGCCCTATGCCGTTCTGGGGCAGATTCGAGGAACATATATTCTCTGCGAAGGAGAGGGGAGGTTAGTCTTTATTGACCAACATGCCGCCCATGAGAGGATTCTTTTTGAAAAGTTTAAGAAAAAATATGAAAACGGGTCGATGATCTCAGAAAAATTACTCCTTCCTGTCCTGATCGAGTTGTCCGTGGAAGAATCGTGTACCCTCGATTCAGCCTGCGAAGCATTGAAGGAGATTGGGTTTGAAATCGAGTCTGTTGGCGAAAAGCTATTTGCCATCCGGTCCGTGCCTTCTTTCATCGACTCAAAGGATCCAAAAGAAATCGTTAGAGTGGTATTGGATGAGGTCTCTTTTTTAGAAAAACAGGGAAAGGGGAAGGAAACGATTCACACCCTTTTGGTAACGTTAGCTTGTCATTCTGCCGTGCGGGGGAACTTTATACTGAAAAGGGAAGAGATGGATAGACTGGTGGAGGATCTCATTCCCTTCCATCCTTCCACTACCTGTCCCCATGGGCGCCCGATCTTTTTTTCCCTTCCTTTGGATGAATTGAAAAGACAGTTCAAAAGAAAATGATTGTTGAAACCGGTGTCTTGCCGGCAAAGGAGGCCCCGCGTTGTTCAGGCTGTCTCTTATACCTAAGGAGAAGAAATTTTTTGCCCTTTTCGAGCAGGGGACCCAGAATGCGGTCAAGATAGCCCAGCAGCTAAAAGATATGCTGTCTATCTGGGAGAACGTGAAAGAAAGGGTAGGGGTCATTAATGACCTGGAGCACCAGGGAGATGCGATTACCCATCAAATTTTTGACCAGTTGCACCGCTCGATTATTACCCCATTCGACCGGGAGGATATCGCTCTTTTAGCGCATTCCCTCGACGATGTCGCTGACTTTATCCACGCGGCTGCGGATGCGATGCTCCTTTATAAAATAGAGCGCCCCACGAACAGGGCCAGGGAGCTGGCCGATATTGTTGTGCAAGCAGTGGCTGAGGTTGAAAAGGCCGTCTCGGAAATGCACGACCGTATCGGGAGAAAGCAGCTTCTCAAAAGATGTGTAGAGATCAATCGCCTCGAAAACTTAGGGGATATCGTTTATCGCTCGGCAATGGCTGAGCTGTTCGATGACTCTGCAAATTATGCTACGCTTATCAAGTGGCGCGAAATTTACAACCATATGGAAAGCGTCATCGACAGGTGCGAGGATATAGCCAACATACTGGAAGGCGTGGCTATAAAATATGCCTGACTCTGAGTTGAGCTTGGCTTACACCATCCCTGCTCTAACCCCGGCCGCCCCTGCCTGCGTTCTTTCCCCTTGAGGGTTGTATGAGTTTATTATTCATCATTGTTATCATATTCATCGCTTTGGTGTTCGATTTTAGTAACGGAATGCATGATGCTGCCAATTCTATCTCCACGATTGTCT
>Ga0315282_10015557_pt1 | contig 11207 bp, 15 predicted proteins | sample YL17G07_20_MG_FD_203693 | JGI IMG/M metagenome (GOLD analysis project Ga0315282, IMG submission 203693) | Sediment microbial communities from Yellowstone Lake, YNP, Wyoming, USA - YL17G07_20 | ecosystem: Environmental > Aquatic > Freshwater > Lake > Sediment | place: USA: Wyoming | collected...
GGCGGCGAAGGCATACGCGGGGTCGAGCGCCGCCCAGCCCTTTTCGCCGTGGACGTGCAGGAAGGACGCCTGGGCCAGTCCGAAGCTGGAGCTGCCTTGCAGAACGATGCCGTCGGGGAACTTGAGTTGGAAGGTGATGTTCTCATCCACCTCACGGAATCCCGCCGGGTCGAAGGTCCAGGCGTAGCCGGAGGCCTCGATCGGATCTCGATCCAGGAGCCACCGCACAGTGTTCACGCAATAGATGCCGACATCGACGAGCGACCCGCCGCCCGCCTGCTTTTTATCGAAATGCCACGCGGGACTGCCGGGCTTTCCCGGAGGCAGGAAGATCGTGAATGCCGAATGCAGGAGTTTCAGTCGCCCCAGTTTCCCCGTCGTAACGAGTTTTTTGAGGGCTACGCTGGCCGGCTCGAAGTACTTCCGATAGGCGATCATCAGGCGGACATCGCTCGCCCGGCAGGCGTCGATCATCTGCTGGCATTCTTCCACGGTGTTCGCCATCGGCTTTTCGCACAGGACGTGCTTCTTGGACTGCGCGGCACGAATCGTGTACTCGGCATGCGTGCCGTTCGTGGTGGCGATGAAAACCGCTTCGATCTGAGGATGGTTCAGGCAGAGCACGTACTCGTCGTAGGTGTAATAATCGCTGGCACCGAACTTCTTGGCCAGACGCTTCGCCTTGCGTTCGTCGCCGCTCACCACCGCCACGAGCTTCGCCTTCTTGCTGTGCCGGAAGGCCGGCAGAATGGCGATTTCCGAGATCTTCCCCAGACCCACTACCGCAAAGCCAATCCGTTTCGAAGCCGCCATGGTGTGATCCCCCTCACCCGGAGGTTTGACGCCGTGTCCACGTTCCTTCGAGCATTATCATCCCGTTGTCAACTGGCCGGAGGGGAGGGCGGGATGAGGCTCGGCACAAGTGGGCGGTTACAAGGCCTTCTCAATTCGCGTCACCGCCGTGCGGAAGGGACCGCCTAGGAGAGTCGCGCCGTCCTCACCGCCATGTGCTCGTAGACCTACCCCTAGTAGTTGGCGCGCTCCCAGGCCAGGAAGCGGTCGATGTCTTTTCGGATAGCCCTCAGAACCAGGGCGAGAACGCCGGCGTCGTCGAGGTAGCCGAGAAACGGGATGGGGTCGGGGATGAGGTCCAGAGGATCGACAAAGTACAGGACGCCGGCAACGGCGAATACCACAGTCCGCCAGGGTACAACGTTGTACCGGCCATGAGCCCAGGCGGCGATAAGACGTAGCAGCGTCTGAAGCGTCTCCTAGATCTCAGCCAGTCCGCTGCGGTCTCGGCCCGAGAGCCCCTTTGGGGGTCGCAGACGCTTAAAAGCCCGCGTCTGCTTGAGCCGGCACAGCTCTTGAGCCGGCCAGTGCTAGTAAGGGTTTCGTCCCCACCGCAAAAGCTCCCAATACGGCTTCGCGCGAGGCTCGGTGCCAGCCGGCGAGGCCGTCTGCCGAAAACCTGAGGGCGTGAGTTTGCCCGTGGGTGCAAAAGTAACAGTCCACACGCCTCTGTCAGAAGCGAGAACAAGCGCGTCCAGCACGTCCTCGACGGTCACGTCGCGTAACTTGAGGGTGAAGTGCGGGTCACCCACTTCGACCCCCTGGCTGTGGCCCATCCCTCCTCCCATCTTCCCCTTCGCCTGTGGCTTGGGAGGTGAGACGGTGGAGTTCACGATGTCGACAAGACGGCGCTCCGCGATTTCGACCACCTCATCGTTGACCTCGAATTCGTGTACCCTGAGCTTGAGGAAATTCTGTCGGGCGGGGATAAGCCGAGGAGCGAAGATGCGCAGAACACCATCCTCGGCCTTCATTTCATGTCCCGGGCACGACCTAACGACGCCTCGAATGATCTCCTCAACCGTAGCGACTTCCCAGGTCAGCTTCACGCTGCGCATGGCAGGGGGCGTTCGGACCCATTCGATGCCCATTGGTATCTTGTATTCGCTGGCCACCCTCAGCAGGGCATCCAGGAAATTGTCTGCAACCAAGCTGTAATTCGCCACGCGAGCCTGAAGCTTTACCTCCAGTGGAACCGCCTCCTTTGACCGAGCCACTGCGACGTCCCCTCCGGGGGCCTGCATAAGCACAAAGCACAACCCAAGGGCAGTAAACATGCTGAGCCTCCTCTAATGCCCGTTCACGCGCACGTAGCCGCAAATGAATGGCCGGTCGTTGAAGTCCATGAGCACATCCGGCTGAGCGATATGACCCCTGCTTTCGGCAAACATGACCTTGCTCAGCAAGTTATTTGCCGCACCTCATATGAGTACCCAGCGGGTCTCTGACCTATGACGAAAGTCACACCTAAGTCCATCAATTTTAGTGACTTAAGTCATCGTAGAACACGGTTGCCCGGGCTAGCCTCAGATCTGGAACGCTCATGAAGGTGAAGCGAAATGTCAGCCATAGCTCCCGAAACGAGAGTCGGAGAGTCCTCACGAACTTGGCCGCAGACGATGGGTTTCTTGGCTGCTACCGGCTCGACCTCCGTCGTGTGGGTATTCGCCCCTTGGCTTCTGTCGCGCAAAAGCACGGCTTCAGCCTGGAGAAGGTCCTGGGGGATACCGAACGGGGGAATCGCCGGCGCACCGTCGGCGACGAAGTAGCAACGCGGGCAGCTTCCCCTCGATGAGATTTTCACCTGCGGAGAGACATCGATGAGCGAGATCACCAAACTGATGAGCGTGGCCGAGATCGCCAAGCAGTGCCCGACGGCCCGCTGCGCGACATCCAGCTCCTCGGCTTTGCCACGCTGATCATCGCGGGCGTGAGCCAGCGATTCGTGCCCGCGGTCTACGGACTCGGCAGCCCGGCGAAGGACCGGCAGACGCTGATCTTCTGGCTCATCAACGGCAGCCTCCTCCTCGATATCGTGAGTTACGTCCTCGTGGTGACTACCCACAATCCCCGTTACGCCGTGGGGCTCGAGATCGCTTACCTGATGATGGCTGCCTGGGCTGTACTGCTCGTCAAGCAGTTGCGCATCTTCTCCAGGCGTGCGGAATCCGACCGCAGCTTCAAGTTCATTCGCGCCGCTTACACGTGGCTGCTGGTGGCGATGGGCATGCTGCCGTTCTTTATCGTCTACGGCGTCGCGACTCATCAGTACTTCGCGCATTCCTACCTGGGCGCGTACCGGCACGCTTTCACGGTAGGCTTCATCAGCATGATGATTCTGGCGTCGCGGCACGCGTCGTGCCCATCCTAGCCGGGGTGGGTTCGAAGCAGATCAGTTCGCTCTGGGGACCTTTCATCCTGTTCAACGTCGGCAACATCGGCCGGGTGACCCTGCAAATCCTCACGGATTTCATCCCCCACATCGCCTTTCTGCTGGTCGGGTTCACGGGCTTCATCGAAGTCACGGCGCTCGCCTGGTGGGGCGCCGAGCTGTGGCACACGATGAACCTCTCCAAGACTCACCGACCCAGGCTTCTTCGAACTCCGCTGCCGCTCCCTGCGCGTTGAACTCCAGGGCCGAGTCGGCAAGACGACGAAAAGCTTTCCACGGTTCTTCGCTGTACCGAGGCGGTCCGCCTCGCTTCCAAGGACTCTCCGCAACCGCCAAGCCCGGCTATGACGATTAACTCCTCAGATATTAGGAGGGCGGAATAGAGGGCGTGATAATTCTCTGCGCGGACCGCGAAGAGAGGGCTTCCCCGGGACGGTTCTGAGTTAGAATCAGCGCAGGTAGGGCGTCGCTCACCTGTCACGGAAGCGACGCGGTGCATTCTCCCTTGGGAGGTCAGACGGTGGATAAACAGCCGGCCCAGGCGAGGCCGCAGGGTCCGCCGGGAAAACTACGACGCTGGGTTCGGCGGCGCATCATTGTCAATCCCGCTTTTCAGTTCCGCATGCTCCTGCCGATTGTAATCTTCGCCGCTCTTCAGGCGGCTCTGCTGGGACTGGTGGTCTTCTATCCTCTGCATCGGAGCGCGGCGCAAGACCCCGACCAGGTTGTCCAGGCGGTTCTGAACGAACAGTTCCTCACCTTGCAGGTGCGATTCTGGCCGATGTTCCTCATCGCGGCGGCGGTCACTTCGATCTACACCCTGTTCCGTTCCAATCGCGTGGCGGGCCCGCTCTATAAATTGCAGCGCGGCCTGATGCGCATGTCGGAAGGGGAGTACATGAATCTCCGTTTCCGCAACAAGGATGAGCTGCGCGAATTCGAGGCGGTCGCCAACCGCCTGGCGCAGCGGATGGAAGCGCTGACGAGCGGGAACCTCCGCAAAACTTCGCAACTCGAAGGGCGCATCAAGTGGCTGAAGACGCGCCTCGAGATGCAGCAGCTCTCGAGCGGCGAAATCGAGCGGGAACTCGACGCCATCCTACAGGAGTTCAGTCAAGTGCAGATCGTGCGAGAAGGCGCTTCGTGACGAGGGGGGCGACGATGCGAGCACACGCGCGCGGATACTCTTTTGTGGAACTGCTAGTGGTGCTTACCATCCTGCTGGTGATCGCCGCCATTGCCATTCCCAGCTACCTGAGCGCTATGCAGCGCGCGCGCGAAGCCGGGGCCGTCGGTTTCTTGCGCCAAGTGCAGACCGCACAGGAAACCTACCGCATCGCCAACCACGAATACGCGGATACCTTTGCCAAACTCAAACCTTATCTCGCCACGCAAGCTGCGCTCCCGGGATTGCCCGCCGACAGCCCGTCGGGGATGTTGTTTGCCTTTGCGAGCCCTGATCCCTCGCCCGGATTGCCGCAGGGACAAGGAAAAGGTCAGGGTGGAACACCGCCCGGTCAAGGGGGAACGCCTCCGGGACAAGGCGGCACACCACCCGGACAGGGTGGCACGCCGCCGGGTCAAGGGGGAACACCTCCGGGTCAGGGCGGCACACCACCTGGACAGGGTGGCACACCTCCCGGCGGTACAACGTCCGGCGGGACGACGTACAGCGATTCGATGGTGCAATCTCTTTTCATCTATCGGCTCAGTCGCCCTACCACGCTGCAGTGGCACTGTGTCGTCGAGCCGTTGCGCGACCGCACGATCGGAAGGTTCTTTTACACCGACAATTCCAACGTGATCCGCTTCGCCGTCGGGGTGATTCCGACCGCATCGAGTCCACAAATCTGAGCCTGTTCCGGCCGAACATCCAAGAGAGTCCGGCCACGCATCCATGCCATGCCCATGACGCGGGCCGGCCGTGGCGGACGCTTCGCGAGTTCGCCTTTTGTCCTCGCGAGCCATCCCTCTTGACTTTTGAAACGGAAGTTCTAGACTTCTAGACAGGTATCGGAGTCGGTTTCGCCCCGGGGAGCTCACGGTGGTGGTGCTTCCCATTGTAGGGTGGTGTCTTGTGTCACGATTAGGCCTCACCCACCGTACCGCGTGGCCTTCATTTTCCGCGACAGGTTCTTTTTGTGTCGTCACGCCCCCATGAGGGAGAGGAGGGCGTTATGTTTCAGATGATTGATGACAGCAAGCCGACGGCTGAGGATCGGAAGCTTTTCTGGTACAAGGTCGGCTTGTTCATCGTTGCGGCGGCAGCCTTTGGGGGAATCATCTATTTCTTCGCGTTCCTGCCTTACAGAGGCTAGCTTACGACGAGGTTTGGGGAAACTGTTCCGCGATGAGCCGCAGTGCATCCTCACGACTGTGCAGTCTGCCTTCTAGCTGTGCGTCCTCCACCGCCCGAAGAATCTGTTTGAAGAGTGGCCCCGGCGTGTAGCCCTGCGCGATTAGGTCCTGGCCGCGCACGAGCGGCGCGGGCTTGATCTCCGCGGGCGGCGTCTCGGCGAGCATGCGCCGCGCCAGCTCGTAGTTCGTCAGGTCGCCGTGGCTCGCCAGGCAATCGAGCCGGTGGAGCTCCAGGTGCTCCGCGAAGCCGTCCATACGCAGAAAGCGCAGTTGCGTCGCGCGCTTCATGCGCGGGAAGTCTTTGAAGCGCAGGTGATGGCGGATGAGCTCGACGACGTGGGCAGCCTCGCGCGTCGAGAGGCGGAGTCGCTGGCAGATCTCAAGTGCCATCTGCGCGCCCACTTCCACGTGGTTGTCGAAGCGGATGCGCTCGCGCACGGTGAACGTAGGCGGCTTGCCCACGTCGTGCAGTAGCACGCCCAGGGCGAGCGTGGGCGTGGGATTCCGCATCCCTTCGAGCATCATCAGTGTGTGCACCCAGACATCGCCTTCAGGATGGAATTCCGGCGGCTGCTGGACGCCCTGGAGAGCCTTGATCTCCGGCAACACTTCTGGGAGCAGGCCGGTTTCGTCGAGCAACTCGAAGCCACGCCGCGCCCGGCCCTCGGTAAGGATCTTGACGATCTCGTCGCGCACGCGCTCGGCGCTCACGTCGTGAATCTGCGGGGCGAGCTCGCGGATCGCGTCCTTCGCCGCGGCGCCAAGCGCAAAGCCGAACCGCGCGGCAAAGCGCACGGCGCGCAGCATGCGCAGGCGGTCCTCATTGAAGCGCTCCATGGGGTCGCCGATGGTGCGGATGCGCCGCGCGCGGATATCCGCCTGGCCTCCGACGTAGTCGAGCACCTGCTCGCTCTCGGGGTCGAAAAGCAGGCCGTTGATCGTGAAGTCGCGACGGCGGACGTCCTGCTGCGGCGTCCGTGCGTAGCGCACTTCGGTCGGATGGCGGCCGTCGGCGTACCGGCCGTCGCTGCGGAAGGTCGCGACTTCGGTGTTGCCGGATTCGTGCGGTACCATCACCACGCCGAACTGCGCGCCCACGGTCAGCGCGTTCGGGTAGAGCTTCACCACCTGCTCGGGCGTCGCGTCCGTGGCGACGTCGTAATCCTTGGGCTCGCGGCCCATCACCAGGTCGCGCACACATCCGCCTACGAGGTAGGCCTGAAAGCCTTCCGCCCGCAGCCGCCGTATGATCTCCGTCGCCGCCTGCCGCTTCGCGTCCATTTTCTCCGTCACAATCAAGCAAAGACATTCAGCGGACAACACCGTCCTCAGAATTCCCCTGTCCGCCCGAGGACCTCGGTTAGGTACGGGAGGACGGCGGTCTTTCTCCGAAAACTCTTGACAATATGCGCGTATTGAGCATACTAGAAGTAATCCGGTTTTCCGGAGGTGGATGGCGAATGCCATCGGGCCCGCAAGGGCCTTTTTTGTTGCCTACAAGAACTTCTTCCCAAAGATACGCCCCTCCCGCTGATCATATTTCTGCCGAAGGATTTCAATGACGCGCTGCGCAAAGGGGGCAATCGCCTTTTCCCTCAACCCCTGTTCGTGAAGAATCTCGTCCCGGCTCGGGTGCGCAAGCAAGTCTGCCAGTTGCAGCCCGGAGATGTTGTTCGCCTTCTGCTTGACTTTGAGTTGCCTGCTGGTCAGAGCGTTTTGGAACTGCTCCGGTCCGATGTAGTCTGTTCCTTGCTCCCACAGTCGAAGGAACGCGGCCTTCAAGCGCATGTCTTCTTTCCCGCCTCGGGATTCTGCCATTGCATCTCCGTGACTCTTCGCCCGGTTAAGGAAGAACACAAATCGTTCCAGCAAAACGGCCAGGCAGTAATGGTAAGGATCGTACCTCCAAGTCGTATACGTTTCTTTATGCTTCTTCTTATCCAGGCAGACTGATATGACCGTGTATTGCCACGCAGTCATGAGGTTTAGTAAATCCTCGTCAAACCTTACCCTCACTGCAGGATCCTTTAACGCCTGAAATGGAGGAAGGGCATTGAGCATTTCAGTTCGGTGAAACACGACCGGTTCATCAGGATGGTAAGGAAAGTACTTAGCCTTGAGCTCTGCCATTTGAGGATGGACGACCGACTCAACGTGCCCCAATTCGAGGATGACGCCTGTCAGGCTCAGAAATCGATGGTTGGGATCGTCCGAACTCTCCAAGTCAGGGTTCCCGACCTCATCGATGTAGATTCGGAATTTCATGCAGCGCACATCCACTTTCGAGCCTGAGAGGAAAAGCAGGCTAACTCGTGTGACGGTCCCGGAACTCTACTCGATCCTGTCACGTTTGGCTAGATTGTGCCTAGCGCAGAGAAGTTGAATATTCTCAGGCACAAGGGACGAGCCACCTTTTGAGTATGGAATTATGTGGTCGAAATGCAGGTTGTCACGGCTTCCGCACTTCACGCACTTTCCCTTGTCCCGTTTCCACACCTCCAGTTTCACTGAGGATGGAATGACACGGTCATGCTCCAGGTCAGGGGGCAGCTCCGGCAAATCTTCTGTGCCTTGAACCAGAGCAAGTTTGAATTTGAAGACTCTTCTTGCGTTTGCCAGCTCCTGCCATGCATCGATCAATTTGAATACTCCATTGAAAACCCAGATGCCAGATCTGATCTTCTCGTAGACCTTCACGAGCGCAGGTTCGCGCTCTCTGTTCTTGTATTCTCTGACTGCTTCGAAGAACAGGCCGTTTTGGGTCGGTCCGCCGCCGGGGTTGAAAAAAGGTTGATCGACTGTCTTAGGATCTGGGCCTCCTTTATGCATTGGGATGTCATGGCCTTCATAGACCAGCACCTTGCCATCCTCTTCGACGCGGTCACCATATGGTGCACCTAGACGCAAGCTCATCAGAATCACGCTGTATGTTCCTCCAAGTCGAAAGTTCATTCCCCTCTGTAGGTTCACGCCTTCCTCCCTACACATGTCGAGGTAGGAGATGATTTCGCCTTGGCCAATCATCTGATTGTGATTCCAGTTGTGGGACCGCCCCTGCTTCGAGCAGTTCCTAAGCATGATTATAGCGCTCGACAGAGGTCAAAGCGGTGGGGGCGGATCCGTTCAGGTCGGCAGGCAGATAGACTCCTCGCCTTAGTCTTCCCTTCCCAGGAATTTCCGTTTCTTGCGCGGCGCGGCTAATTGGCCTGGCTCCAGCGAGCGGGCGAGCTGGACAGCGTCGAAGCCAAAGCGCTCGCGGAGATTATCGGTGGTTTGCATCACGCGCTCGAGTTTGTCCTGTTGCGGGGCTTCGAGCAAGCCGCGCTGGAAGGTTCCGTGTTCGAGGTGGGACGCCTTGACGCCCAGCAAACGGATTTTCTGCTTCTGGTTCCAGGTTTTGGCGAAGAGCCGCAAAACGTTTTCGAAGATCACCGAATCCAGATGCGTGGGCTCGTCGAGCGTCACGTCGCGCGTGAGGGTGCGGAAGCTCGCGTAGCGGAGCTTGAGGCCCACCGTGCGCGCGAACAACCCGTGGTCACGCAGCCGCCCGGCGACGAGTTGGGAGAGATAGGAAAGTGTCCGCTCCAGTTCCTCCTCATCATCGAGGTCAACGTCGAAGGTCCTCTCGTGGCTGATGGACTTGGGCTCTTCGCTGTATTGATAAGCCTCGATGTCCTTGCCCTGTGACTTGGTGTAGAGCCACTCGCCGTATTTCCCGAACCACTCTCTGAGCTTCTCGGGGCCGGCAACGGCGAGATCACCAATCGTTGCGATGCCTCGTGAGACCAGTTCCGGCTCCGTGACCCTGCCGATGCCGGGCATGCGCCGCACGGGCAGCGGCGCGAGGAAACTCGCTTCGTAGCCCGGCAGCACGTAGAGCAGGCCGTACGGCTTGGCCTGGTCGGAAGCGATTTTGGAGACCAGGTGCGATGTGGAGAGGCCCACCGAGGCGTTCAGGCCCGTCCGGTCCTTGAGGGTGCGAATCAGCCGGTCGGCCCCGCGGAACGCCGAGCCGTGCAGCCGCTCGGTGCCCGTCAAGTCGAGATACGCTTCGTCAATGGAAACCATTTCGACGACAGGCGTAAACTCGCCGAAGAGGTCGTAGATCTCGTGCGAGTACTCGCTGTACTTGCGGTGATGCCCGCGCAAGAAGATGGCGTGCGGGCAGAGCTTTTTGGCGGTGCGGATGGGCATCGCCGAGTGGATGCCGTACTTGCGCGCCTCATAGCTCGCTGCCGCCACCACGCCCCGCCCGTCCGGGTCCGCGCCGACGACGACCGCCTTCCCTTTCAGCTCGGGATTCTCCAGCTCCTCAATGGAGACAAAGAACGCGTCCATGTCGACGTGAGCGATCTGGGAGATTGAGCGGTTGAGTGATTGAGTCATTTCAGAAAGGCGGCGCGGGACCGTTTGCAGCTTAAGCAGTTTCTTGTTCTGACTTCTGACTCCTGACTTCTGGCTCCGTCTTTTTTCTCGCGCTGACGACCCGCGGAATCCCACGTAGGTCGGCCTTCACCTCGACATCCGTCCATTCGGGCCCGAGGAGCGCGACCACGGCGTCGCGCATGTTGTAGCCAATCTCGACGACCACGTAGCCGCCGGGCTTGAGCGCCTGCAGCGCCTGCGGGAACAGGCGGCGATAGATTTCGTCGCCGCGCGCGAGATCGCCCAGGGCCACGCGCGGCTCGAAGTCGCGCACCTCACGCTGCACGCTCGAAAGTTCGTCGCGCGCGACATACGGAGGATTTGAGACGACGAAATCAAACGTCGCGAGGAAGTCGTCATCCAGAAATCGTCCGAGCAAATCCCCTTCCAGGAATTTGACACGGTCGGGCATCCCGAGTCGCATGGCGTTTTCCGAGGCGACCACCAGCGCCATGCGCGAGATATCCACGCCGAAGAGGATGGCGCGCGGCAGCTCCGCGGAAAGCGCCAGCGCGATGCAGCCCGAGCCCGTGCCCACGTCCACGATCCGCAAACGCGCGTCTTTCGGGCAGCTCCGGCGCGCGAGGATTCCGAGCACGGTTTCCACCACGTGCTCGGTCTCCGGGCGTGGGATGAGCACGTGCGGCGTCACCACGAAATCGAGGCCCCAGAATTCCTGATGCCCGGTGATGTACTGCGTGGGTTTGCCGGTCGTGCGTTCGCCGATGAGCTGGAAATAGCGATCGATGGTCTCTTGCGGGATTTCCCTTTCGGGATGCGCGTAGAGATAGCCGCGGTCGCAGGCAAGCAGGTGCATGAGCAGCAGCTCCGCCGCGAGTTGCGCCGAGGGGACCCGGTGTTCGAGGAGGGTTTGAAGACCAGCGCGAAGTGCGGCGCGGAGTTGCATGGCGACTCTAGCGGCGGTCTGTGACCGCCGTAGGGGTCCGGTGCTCATAGAGCGCCGCCACAGTTTACGCCACGACGCTCACCTGTTTCAGTTTCTCGGTCTGGAAGTGGGTGATGAGCGCCTCGATGATGTCGTCAATCCGGCCGTTCATAACGCGGTCGAGCTGGTGGAGTGTGAGGCCGATGCGGTGGTCGGTGACGCGGTTCTGCGGAAAGTTGTAGGTGCGGATCTTCTCGCTGCGGTCGCCCGAGCCCACCATGGCGCGGCGCTCCT
>Ga0315282_10015558_pt1 | contig 11207 bp, 10 predicted proteins | sample YL17G07_20_MG_FD_203693 | JGI IMG/M metagenome (GOLD analysis project Ga0315282, IMG submission 203693) | Sediment microbial communities from Yellowstone Lake, YNP, Wyoming, USA - YL17G07_20 | ecosystem: Environmental > Aquatic > Freshwater > Lake > Sediment | place: USA: Wyoming | collected...
ACTGAGGCACGCCAGCTTGCGGCTTATGTCAACTGGTCAGGTGTTGTCCGCCCGTCCGGCCACCTGAAGCGCCCGTCCATGTTCATGTCCAAGAACTGGATGACACACGTATGGAGCTGGGACCACTGTTTCAATGCCCTGTCCTTGGTTTACCATGCCCCAGAACAGGCCTGGGACCAATTGATGGTGATGTTCGACTGCCAGGACCAGCAAGGCGCCCTGCCCGACCGCGTCGACGATACCACCCTGGTGTGGAGCTTCTGTAAGCCGCCTGTGCACGGCTGGACCCTGCTGCATATGCTGGAGCGCACAGATTGGATTACGCCTGCCCACCTCGACCAGCTCTACGGGCCGCTCCGGCGGTGGACCAACTGGTGGCTGCGCACACGCGATTACGATGGGGATGGCATCCCCCAGTATCACCATGGTAACGACTCGGGCTGGGATAACTGTACGGCTTTTGAAGCCGGGCTGCCGCTTGAGTCGCCGGATCTGAGCGCCTTCCTGGTAATCCAGATGGAGGCCCTGGCTGAAGTGGCCAGCCGGCTTCACCTTCAAGAAGAGGCCCAAAGCTGGAAACACAGGTCTCAGGAGCTGCTGCATAAAATGCTGGCGCATTTCTGGCGTGGCGACCATTTCATCGTAACCCAATCCGGGCAGCATAAGGATTACTGGAGCGATTCGCTTTTTTATTATTTGCCTATCCTGCTGGGTAAACGCCTGCCGGTTGAAATCCAACGCAGCCTGGTCGCCGGTTTAAAACGCAGCGGGTTGATCACCAAGTATGGGCTGGCAACCGAAAACCCACGCAGTCCCCGCTATGAGGCGGATGGCTACTGGCGCGGGCCAATTTGGGCTCCTTCTACCCTGCTTGTGGTCGATGGCCTGGTAGCCATGGGCGAGGTTGAGCTGGCGTCAAAGATCAGCCGCAATTTCTGCGATATGGCGGCTCGCAATGGTATGGCTGAAAATTTTGACGCTCTCACCGGACAAGGACTGCGCGACCGGGCCTATACCTGGACTTCGAGCGTCTTCCTGGTGCTGGGAACTGAAAGGCTTTCATCTGTCGCGCCGGTAAATTGATCAATACTTTCTATTGTATTTATTTTATAACTGTGTATAATAGCGTTGTGGGTCGTGGCGGTTTGTGTTAGATTTAGTAAGCCTGTCCGGTTGTGGCCTAACCGGGCGGGCTTGTTTTGTCTATCAGCCGCAGGCGCAAACACCACTGTATCGTGCGCCCATCTGAGTAGAAATTCGCAGGAAGATCGTAGTTCAAGATATCCGAGAGCCAGGCATGGCGGCCGAATTTGTCTGATGGGGTCATCAACCGTTTTGTTCAATTTTTCGAGAGAGGATTTCATGAACATCTATGTAGGCAATCTGTCTTATCAGGCGTCCGAAGAGGATATCCGCCAGGCGTTTGCGGCTTTCGGTGAGGTCACTTCCGTGGCGATCATCAAGGATAAAGAGACCGGGCGGTCACGTGGTTTTGCCTTTGTCGAGATGGCCAACTCGCCAGAGGGTCAGGCTGCAATCACCGGGTTGAACGGCAAAGACCTGAAGGGCCGTGCGCTAACGGTTAATGAAGCCCGCCCACGCACCGATTCAGGCCCGCGCCATACCGGCGGTGGGTTTGACCGGCGCGGCCCCGGCCGGCGCTGAGTTTCCCGATGGGGAAGTACTCTTCCCAACCATTCCGATCTTCACATTCAAAATAGTCGACGTTTAAGAGGAGATGAACTGCTTCGTCTCCTCTTAATAGTTTCTGAGGTACGAGGATGAAAAAGAATATCGCCCAGCCTGGCTTTTGGCTGCTTTGCCTGCTGGTATCCCTGTGGGGAACAAGCCTCTCCGCCTGCGGCCTGGTCGCCCCGACTATCCAACCAGTCACTATCACCTTTGCTTTCCCAGACTACGACCAGACATTCTATGCGGGCCTGCTAAATAAATTCAAGGCTCAGCAACCTGCGATCACGATCGAGCTGCACCCTGGGCAGACTTCGTCCGGCTACCGGTCCGACAATACCACCGACGTCAGTGTGGTGAGTTGGGAAGTGCTGACCAATCCGCAAGAGGCGATTTCGGCTTCTGCTATGCCGCTGGATGCCTTTATTGAGCAGGATAGTGCGTTTAAAATAGATGATTTTTATCCTGGTACGATGGATGCTTTCAAGCTGGAGGGCAAGACTTACGCCATCCCTTCCGGGCTGGACCCGTGGGTGATGTATTACAACCGCGACCTTTTCGACCGCTATCAGGTACCTTATCCTCTGCTAGGTTGGACCTGGGAGGATTTTCTGCTGAAGGCCGGCGCTCTGACCCATAAAGAAGATGGTGAGTTTGGTTACACTCCCCGCCAGAATTACCCTGATGCGCTGCTCTTCTTGATGCAGCATGGCGGTCACCTGGTGGACGAGGCGGGCAAGCCTACCCTGGACGACCCCTTGAACGTCGAGGCTATGCAGTGGTACGCCGGGTTATTCAATGATTACCACGTTGCCCCCACCCCACAAGAAGCTTATACTGCCTTTGGCTATTCCCAGGAATATGATCTGGTGGGCATTCTGAAAGGCAAGGTGGGCATGTGGAGCGGCCCCCTTTCCGAACGGGGCGGGACAACTGACCAGGTGAAGTGGAATATGCAATGGGGCATCGTCCCCCTGCCCAGGGATAAAATGGCGTTTACCGGAGCCTACTTCGAAGGCTTTGCCATTTCAGCCGCATCGAAAAATGCGCCGGCTGCCTGGAAGTGGATATCCTTCCTCAGCCAACAGGCGCCTGAACGGCTGATGCCGGCGCGGCGTTCGCAGACAGAATCACAGGAATACGCCAGCCAGGCCGGTAAGGATGTGGCGTCCGCCGCACAGGCCAGCCTGGAGAACGTTTTGCTGGCTACCCCGGATACGGTGCGCAAACTGGGGCCGGTTTTCGACCTGTTCTTCCGGACGGTGACTAATATAGTCGTCGACGGGGTTCCAGCGCAGGATGCGCTCACTGCTGCCCAGCAAAGCGCAGGGCAGTAGATCTCCAGGTCAAACTATTTTCCGCACTTCCGGGGAACGCAGCCAGATAAAGACGGCGTAGAGCAGCAGCGCACCGGAGCATAACAGGGCGGTCATGGGTTCGTTAGTCCAGGAGGCGACTTCGCCCACCAGCAGCGAACCGATTGGGCCGCCGCCCATGAACATGAGCGAGTAAATTCCCATTACCCGTCCGCGCAGCTCATCTGGCACGCGCGACTGCACCATGGCATTGTTGGTATTCATGATGCTGATGAGGAAAAAGCCCATGCCTGCCAGAAAAATAAATGAAAGCGGCTGCCAGCGGGTCATGGCAAAGCCGACCATAACCAGCGGAAGTAGAAAACTGCTGGTAGACCACAGCCGCCCGCGGATCCCTCGCCTGGCTATAGCGGCGATAACCAGGCCGCCAACGACCGCCCCCACGGCGCGGGAGGAGAGCAGCAAGCCATTGGTGGCCGCGTCACCCTTCAATACTGAGACTGCCCAGGCCGGGATAAGAACAATCAAGCCAAAGCCGAACACATTCATGACGAAGGTAGTCACGGACAGGGTCGCCACCAGGCGTTCAGCCCGCACGTAACGCAAGCCATCCCGAATGGCGTTTATGATCGAAATGGACTGGATGGGTGTTGGCGGAAGTTTAATCCGCATCATTCCCAGGGCGATGATCACGGCGATGAAAGAAATCCCGTTTAAGGTAAAACACCAGGCCGGGCCGATCAGAGCATAGGTCAGGCCGGCGGCCGCCGGGCCGACAATGGCGCCCAGGTTATACATAGTCCCGTTGAGGGCAATAGCGTTGGTCATATCCTCACGGTCGACCATTTCTAACACGAACGACTGGCGGGCTGGCGCATCGAAAGCGTTGGCAATACCTAACAGAAAGGCCAACGCCAAGATGTGCCAGGGCAGTACGACTTTGAAGAAGTCTAAGGCGGCCAGGATGAATGCTAGCACCATCATCGAAGACTGGGTGATGATTAACAAAGTGCGGCGCGGCACGCGATCGGCTATCACACCGCCATAAAGGATTAACAGCAAGGAGGGCAGTCCGGAGATAAAGCCGACGTAGCCCAGGTAAGCGACCGAGCCAGTGAGTGTGTAGATGAGATAGCCCTGGGCGGTGCTCTGCATGGCAGTGCCGACTAGCGAGACAAGCTGTCCGATAAACCAAAATCGGTAATTGCGGTACCGCATGGCGGCAAAAGTCTGGGCTAAAGTAAGTCTGAGCATATCCGAGTATTCAATTATCTGAGGATAGATACAATCCTGAATCATACCATATTGAAAGGGGAGAGAATTACACTGGCTCATTGGAATTTACCATAGAAAGTCCCCAGATTTTGGGTTGTCATGACAACCCAAAATCTGGGAGTTCACCACGGCCATTCCCAGAGAACCAGTGAATTGTCGTGCTGAATCGCCGGATTTTGGCATATAATACACCCCAATGAAATTACCCAAACGTAAACTACCCTTCTACGTGCCGATCCTGACCGGCTTGTTCCTGGTAACGATCGGTAGCCTGGTGCTGGTCACGGCGTTGGGCCTGATTCCGACTACCTCACAGGATTTTCACTCCCCGCGCTGGATGGTCGGGGCGGTTGGCGCCGGGCTGTTGTTTGGCGGGGTGGTAATTTGGCTGCCCAGGCGCGCCCCACAATGGATTTCAACCGGATTGGGAATGGCCGTCTGGCTGATGTTGTTGTTGGTGCTCAACTATACTGCCCTTGTTCCGGGCCAATCTCCTATTCCCAGTGGGCTGGCAGTGGGCCCTTTCATCCAATCACCCGTTGATCCGGCCAGCGGCAGTCTGATGGTTGGCACCCTGGCGGCGGTGGCGGATGCTTACAGCGTGTGGTGGGTAGTAAAACGGTTCTGGAAGCGGCCCCCTGGAGGGAAAAATGGGCAGGAAATTAAAAAAAGGGGAGAAGAAATAGTTTGAGAGACCTATGGATCTGGGATTATTGAGCCGGGTGGCCTTTATTACCGGCGCCTCGAGCGGGATTGGAGCAGCCGTAGCGCGTATCTTTGCCGAAGAAGGCGCTGATGTGGTCATTTCTTACCATAGGGACCGCAGTAGGGCAGAACAGACGGCTGAAACGGTAAAATCGGCCGGCTGCCAGGCCTGGCTTTGCCCGATGGACGTGCGCAGCCCGGCCAGTATATCTGAGGCAGTGGCGCAGCTTCCCGAGCACTTTAGCAGGCTCGACGCGCTTGTGTTGTGCCATGGGAAAAACGTGGTGACGCCTTTCGAAAAGATTGGAGGGCAAGAGTGGGATGAGGTGTTGGGAACAAACTTGAGCGGCCCGTTCTTCGTGATCCAGGCCTTGAACGCCTTCCTGAACGACGCCGCCTCGATCGTAACCGTCGCCAGTGTGGCGGCGCACACCGGCAACCCCAACCACATCCATTACGCGGCTGCCAAGGCTGGTCTGGTCAACCTGACCAAAAGCCTGGCGCGTGCCCTGGCGCCCCGCCTGCGGGTGAATTGTGTGGCTCCTGGGATCACGTTGACCTCCATGGGAGCAGATACGGTAGAATCGCTGGCGCCGGATTACGCCCAGAAAAAGCTGCTGGTGCAGCGCTACGCCACCCCGGACGAAATCGCCCGCTGTATCGTTTTTGTGGCCAGCCCGGTGACTGGATTTATGACCGGGGCTACCATCGACATCAACGGGGGGCGGGATTTGAGATAATTACCGCTAACATTGAGGAGAGGCAAAATGAACTACTGGCAGGGAAAGAATATCCGTTTAAGGGCGATTGAACCGTCTGATGCAGTGTCCTTTTATGCCTGGGACCAGGATAGCGACATGGGCCGCTACCTAGACCGGGTGTGGCAGCCAGTTTCACTCGAGTCGCAGAAACGCTGGACCGAACGCGCCTCTGCCCAGGAACCGGGGGACGAATTCTTTTTTGTGATCGAAAACCAGGCGGGCGAAACGGTCGGCAGTATCAGTACCCACCACTGCGACCGGCGCACTGGAATTTTTTCATACGGCGTGGCGGTCCAGGTAGATTTCCAGCGGCGCGGTTATGCCAGCGAAGCCATCCGCATGGTGCTGCGCTATTTCTTCGAGGAGTTGCGCTACCAGAAGGTCAACGTAGAAATCCACAGCGACAACCCGGCTTCTGCCCATTTGCACGAGTCGTTAGGTTTCCAACTCGAAGGGCGCGTCCGGCGATCGGTTTATTCGGGTGGGTTGTTCCTCGACAACCTGATCTATGGAATGACGGCGGAAGAGTTCCGCGGGACTAATCAGACACCCAGGTAGGCCGCTTTGACTTGTGGGTTATCAGCAACTTCTTTCGTATTACCGGAAAGGACAATCCGCCCGGTTTCGAGCACATAGGCCCGGTTGGCGACCGAAAGGGCCATTAAGGCGTTCTGTTCGACCAGCAGGATGCTGGTGCCTTCCTCGTTGATCTCTTTGATGATCTTGAAGATTTCTTCGACCAGGATCGGGCTGAGACCCATGGAGGGCTCATCCATCAGCAGCAAGGCAGGGCGACTCATCAGGCCGCGCCCGGTCGCCAGCATTTGTTGTTCGCCGCCGGACAGCGTACCCCCCACTTGGTTGATGCGCTCACGCAGGCGGGGAAAGTGCTTGAAGACCCGCTCCATGGTAGCGCTGATTTCGTTTTTGTCTTCCCGGGTATACGCGCCCATTTCCAGGTTTTCGCGCACGGTCAGGGGAGCGAAGATCTTGCGACCTTCAGGTACGTGGCTGATCCCCAGGCGGACGATCTGTTCCGCCGGCATGAGGGTGATATCATTGCTTTTATAGGTAACATGCCCCTGGCGGGGGCGCAGCAGGCCCGAAATTGTGCGCAGTGTGGTGGATTTTCCGGCGCCGTTGGCGCCGATCAGGGTAACGATTTCGCCTTCTGCCACATTGAAGGAAATGCCTTGCAGGGCGTGAATGGCGCCGTAATACACATTCAGGTTGTTGACTTCAAGCAGCATTAGCTGCTCCTTTACCCAGGTAGGCTTCGATCACTTTGGGATTATCCTGGATCTCTTTGGGCGTGCCGCGGGCGATCACTTCGCCGAAATCCATCACGGTGATGCGCTCGCAGATGCCCATTACCACGCGCATCTGGTGTTCGATCAACAGGATGGTCAGGTTGAAACGGTCGCGAATGAAATGGATCATCTCCATCAGGTTCATGATCTCGCGCGGGTTCATCCCGGCTGCTGGTTCGTCCAAAAGCAACAGGTGCGGGTTGCAAGCCAGGGCACGCGCAATCTCAACCCGGCGCTGCTCGCCATAAGGCAGGTTCTTGGCCAGCTCGTTCTGCAGGTGTTCGAGGCGCATAATGGATAGAAGATCCTGGGCCTGTTCGGTCAACTGGTCCTCAGCGATTGTGAATTGGCGGTTGCGCACCATACTGTCGACCAGGCTGTACCCGGCGTGGGCGTGGTAGGCGATGCGCACGTTGTCCAGAACGGACAATTCACTAAACAGGCGGATGTTCTGGAAAGTGCGGCCGATGCCCATGCGAGTGATTTCGAAGGGTTCGCTGCCAGCCAGGTCTTCACCTTCGAAAACGATCTTTCCACCGGTTGGCTTATACAGTCCGGTGACCATATTGAAAACGGTGGTTTTTCCGGCGCCATTAGGCCCGATCAGGCCAACCAGATCGGAACTCTTCAATGCAAGGTCAAAAGATTTAACTGCGCAAAGGCCGCCAAAGAATTTGGTGAGCGCCTGGATCTGCAGGATATTGTTATTGGCGAGGGTATTTTCAGTCATTCGACACCTATGCGACCGGGATGCTATCGGGTTCTTTGGTAGCTTTCTTGCGTAGCGAAATAATTTTGGCTTTCAAGAAGCCCCATTCGCTTTTACCCAGCAATCCCTGCGGGCGTAGAAGCATAAGCAGAAGCAAGGTAACCGGATAGAGCACATAGCGCCAGGTAGGAGCTTCGGTGCCCAGTTGGCCGAGCAAATTACGCAAGAGACCTTCCAGGAAGAAAGTCCAGCCGAAGGTGGCCGCCAGGGTGCCTGAGATGCTGCCCAGGCCTCCAAACACGATGATGATCAACGGATTAAAGCCGGTAATGAAGTTGAAGGTATTCGGGCTGAGAAAACCGATGTAATGGGCATAAACTCCCCCGCCAATCCCGGCGAAGAAACTACCGATCACGAAAGTGAGCAGTTTGTTGCCGGCAATATCGATCCCCATAGCTTTTGCGGCGGTTTCATCCTCACGCACAGCCATAATGGCTCGCCCGGTGCTGGAATGAATCAAGTTGCGCACCAGGACGATTACAATCAGAAGGAAGAAGAAAGCCCAAAACCAGGTGGTTATCTTGGAGATGCCAATCATGCCGCGTCCACCTTTCATTTCGGGGAAAGGCAGGATCGTATCCGTGTTGAGCATCAGAGTGGTTACCACGATGGTGAAGCCCAGGGTGGCAATGCCGAAGTAGTCAGAACCCAGGGTGAGCACCGGTAGGCCAAACAGGAAGCTGATCTCTGCCGAGAAGACACCCCCCAACCAAACCGCCAGAAAGAAAATGATCTGCTGGAAAGCAGGCGAATTGAGCGGGCCCGGCGCTTGGTTAGTACCGAGAAGGGGAGCCAAACCCGGGTTGATGGCGTTGGCAAATATTACAGCCAGCACGGCTGCCAGGAGACTGCCGAGTAGATAAAGCGTGAAAGAAGACATGACCGGGATGCCGCGCGTGCGGCTGATAAACCTGCCAATGCCCCAGATGGCCAGACCGCCAAGTATCGTACCAACCCCGACCACAAAAAGGCCGCGCGAGTCGCCGTTGTACCAGCGGAAAGTGATATCAGCGGCGCAGTAAGCGCCAAGTCCATAAAAACCCCACTGGCCCAGGCTGAATTGACCATTGAAACCATAGATCAGGTTTAAACCAATGGCGACCATGGCCATGGTGCAGGATTGGAAAAGCAAACCATTATCGAAATCGCTGAAGATTTGGAAATCGCCAAACTGCAAGGAGAGGGCCAGTTGGATGATCCCAAAAGCAGCAATAATACCGCCAACTTTGACCCACCAGCTTCTGTGGCTCAGAACCCACATCAAGCCGTAGATCCAGGCGATCATCGCTGCGATTTTTATAATTGAGCCGAAAAGGAAACCCAGTCCCATGAGCCGCCTCCTAGGCTTTCTCTTTTTCTGGCTCGCCGAAGATACCCGTTGGGCGGATCAGCAAAACCAGAATGAGGATGGTGAAAGCTACCGCGTCGCGCATCGGAGTCGAAACCAAGCCAGCGGTAAGAGCTTCGGCCTGGCCCATGATCAGGGCGCCAATGAAAGCGCCAGGTATACTGCCAATCCCGCCCAAAACGGCTGCTACAAAGGCCTTCAGGCCGGGCAGAATGCCCATCTGCGTGTTGATTTCACTGTAAGCGATGGCATACAACACACCTCCCAGGCCGGCAAAGGCTGCGCCCACGGCGAAAGTGAAAGAGATCACCTTGTCGACGTTGATGCCCATCAGGCGCGCCGTGGGTTTATCGAAGGAGGCCGCCCGCATGGCGATGCCAATCTTGGTGCGCCTTACCAAAAACTGCAGCAGGATCTGCACCAGGATCGAGGCCGCCACGATCAAGAGCAAGATACTAGAAAACGTAATGCTGTGGCTTGGGGCTTGTTCTCCGGGGACAAGTTGATGGACACCATTTAAAATGTACCAGGAGATCACTTTAAAGGGCTGTTGGTATGGGATGAAACGGGCCGAATAGACGAAATACAAGGCCCCAAAATATTCAAGGAAGAAGGACACACCGATGGCAGTGATAAGAGCAGCAATACGCGGCGCGTCTCGCAGAGGTTTATACGCCACGCGTTCGATGGTAACTGCCATGATGGTACACACCACCATAGAGAGGATGATCACAGACAGCGATCCGATGATCACCACAATAGTAGAGTTCAGGCTGGGGAACAACATGGCCGGCCAATTTTGAAAGTTGAACTGAGTTACTACGAAATAACTGGTGTAGGCGCCCACCATAAAAACATCGCCGTGGGCGAAATTGATCAACTTGACGATGCCGTAAACCATGGTGTAACCCAGGGCAATCAAGGCATACACGAACCCAAGCTGCAGACCACCGATCACAATCTGAATGAAAAGAACGGGGTCCAGAATAAAATTGCGGACGATAACATACAGGGCAGCCAGGATGATCACAATCAGAAGGCCATGCCCCACCCAGGCCAGGCGCGTTTTAACTTTATAGGCTATTGGAGTGGCAGGTTGAGAAAGAGTTTCAGTTGGCAACCAGGGCCTCCAGATACAGCCAGTCAGAGGATGCTGGCCAGGAAAATTATAAGCCGCAACAAATTAGCAAGGTTGTATTATACACCCTAGATGTTGGTAGATATTCAGGGAAAAGGCAGGTGCGTCTATGGTTTTTACAGCGTGCAGCGTTAACTCATATTTCAAAGATAGAGGACGACCGGAGTCGCCCTCCATCTTTGCAGTGACTGATCAGCCAGGCTTTAGGGCATAACCTGAGAATTGAACTCCACCTTACCGTCTTTGACCTGAATGATCGTGACGGGTTTGATGGGGGTGTGGAAGGCATCGAAGGTGATCGTGCCGGACACAGCCTCGAACTTACCCTTGGCAATCGTGTCTTTCACCTTGGTGGGATCATCCACGCCGGTTTCCTTGATACCTTCGAGCAGGATGTTGGTTGCGTCATAACCCAGGGCGGCTAGGGCATCCGGTACCTTGGGGTTGCCCTTGTCATCCTTGTAGGTTTGGCCATACAGCTTGACAAAGGTCTGGACGGCTGGCCGATTCTCGGTCGGGGAATAGTGGTTGGTGAAGTAACCGCCACTCGCAGATACTGCATCCAGGTCAGGAGAGTCCCAACCATCCCCGCCGATGAAGGGAGTGGTGATACCTTGCTGCTTGGCCTGCTTGGTGACCAGGTTGATCACATTGTAGTAATCGGGCAGGACTACGAGGTCGGGTTTAGTATTGGCGACCTTGGCCAGAATGGTCGAGAAATCGGTATCCTTGGAGGTGTAGGTTTCCTTCCCAACGATCGTGCCGCCATCGGCAGTGAAGTATTTCTCGAAGAAAGTGGCCAGGCCCTTTACATAGTCATTGGCCTGATCATACATGATGAAGGCGGTCTTTGCTTTCAGGGTCCCATAAGCGAACTTGGCCATCACTTTACCCTG
>Ga0315282_10015560_pt1 | contig 11206 bp, 8 predicted proteins | sample YL17G07_20_MG_FD_203693 | JGI IMG/M metagenome (GOLD analysis project Ga0315282, IMG submission 203693) | Sediment microbial communities from Yellowstone Lake, YNP, Wyoming, USA - YL17G07_20 | ecosystem: Environmental > Aquatic > Freshwater > Lake > Sediment | place: USA: Wyoming | collected...
TCCGCCAGGCGCTCCAGGCGGGCTTTTGTGGCGGCCGCACGCTCAAACTTCAGCTCCCGCGCCTCCGACTGCATCCGGGCCTTTAGCTCCTCGACGCGCCGGACGCGCGGCCCGGCGGCGAAGTCCACGGCCCGGGCAACTTCCAGCCTGTACGCATCCATGTTGATCGTGCCGTCGCAGGGGCAAAGGCACCGGCCCATCTGCCCGTAGGCGCAGCGGGCCGCGTTTGGGCTGCGGCGAAGGCACTGGATGTCGCGGCAGAGGTCGAAGGAGTCCTGGACGATCTCGATGAACTTCTCGGCCGATCGGGCGGTCTCGAATGGCCCGACGCACCGGCCGGGGCAGGCCGGGACGCCCCGCGTCCGCTGGAAGTGGGGGTAAGCCTCGCTCGGGTCAACGTGGACGAACCACGCCGGCTTCCACGACAGCATCTTGGCGTATGACCTCGGCCAGATTGCGCGGGCGAGCTCGAGGTACCGCCAGTCCATCTCGAAGTGCCCGCCGGCGAGCTTCCAGTGGACCGCCCGCGTGATGGCCCGCAGGTCGGCTAAGCGCGTGGTCTTGGACGGCTCGTGCTCTTCGAGCCGGCCTCGAAGCCGGCCTCGGATTGACGCGGCCGTGGTCAGCAGGATCGGCCTGCCGCCCTCGTCGGTCAGCAGGAAGACCCCACGTTTGTCGGGGATTTGGCTGAGTTGCTCGTCGCTCAGCGGCCCGCTCACGTCCAGACGGGCGTCGAACATCCCGGCAAGGTCAAGCTGAGAAGGTCGATTTGACATTAGGCATTCGTTTGGAAGCGAAGCACCTCTTTACCGGCACCTTCTTCAGCCCCGTTTACGGGGCTTTGCCCCGCGATAGCGGGGTTTAGACCAGGCCTTTTAGGCCTGGGTGGCGGACAAGACGCTATGTATCTTTGTTTGTTCCAGCACGCTTTCAGCGTGCTTACCCGTTCTTGCGTGCTCTTAGGCTCAAGTAGGCTAAAGCCCACCGAAAAAGCACGCTGAAAGCGTGCTAACAAAAACAGCAGTGGTGTCCCGAATGCCCCAGGGCTAGAAGCCCTGGTCTATACCCGCCTTCGGCGGGCAAAGCCCCGTAAACGGGGCTGAAAGCCCGGTCACTAAGCACGTACAGGGCAAAGCCCCGTAAACGGGGCTGAAAGCCCGGTCACTAAGCACGTACAGGACAAAGCCCGCAACCTCCCGGCAGGCAGGTCCGCATTCCGCATTCCGCAATCCGCAACCTGCCTGCCGGCAGGCAGGTCCGCAATCCGCATTCCGCAATCCGCAATCGGGCGACGAAGTCGCCCTACACCCACATGCCTGTAATCCGGCCTTCGTAGACCATCTTGCCGTCAACGAACGCCTGGGTGTCGCCGATGCAGCGGCGCGGGCGGTTCTCGATCATCTTGCCGAGCATGATGATCCGCTGGCCGGGCTCGACCGAGCCGCGGAACTTCACGCCGTCGACGCCGCCGAAGCCCAGGAAACCCTTGCCCGGCTGATTGGCCACCACGTAGTAGCTGACGAGTTGGGCGGCCGTCTCTATCATCAGCACGCCGGGGAATATAGGCCGGCCGGGAATGTGCCCGCGGACCCAGAACTCGTCGGCCTTGACGTCACGATAGCCGGCGATCACGTTCGCCTCGTAGTCCAGCTTGATTATCCCGTCGAGCTGGGCGAAATCGAAGCGGTGAGGGTTGACCTTGCATATGCCCTCGCGGTCGGCAAGCATGTGGCCAAAGTCCAGCGTGCCCAAATCAATAAACGGTTGCGGAGGCATGCACGAATCTCCTCGAATCAGTAAGCCGTCAACCAGTGCGCCAACCTAGCACCCCCGCCCGCGAGGGTCAAGGGTATCCGTGGCCCGAAAAGATAAGGTCGGTTATCTGGCACCCCCGCCCGCGAGGGTCAAGGCGTTTCCCTTTCCGTATTCCTTTCCCTTCTTATCCGAGTTTACCCGCGCCCGCCCGCCTGCCCGCCGGCAGGCGGGTCCATCATTGCGGATACTCGCCTGTTTAACCTGTGTCGCCCGCATCTACTGAAAGGGGCGTTATAATGGTGGCCGGAGATTCAGCCATGCTTCAAGGCGCCTGCATCGCGATTCTGTCGTGCCTGATGTCAGCCGGGGCCTCGGCGTCGGCCGACGCCAACCAGCTTGCCCCTGCGGGGCCTGCCGTCGCCAAGCCGCGCGGCGCATCAGCGGCGGCGCGGCCGGCGAGCAATCCGCAGCCGGCGAGTGATCTCGACTACTGGCTGGGCAGGGCCGAGCCCAACAAACCCGGCGCGACCACCATGCCGGCAGGCGGCAAACTCGCGGTCGAACCGGCAGGTGGAGGGGCTGGTGCATCGGCGGCCGGGGGGGCCAGGGTCGGCGCCGCCGCGACCGGTCCGGCCGGCAGCCCCTTCCGCCAGGGCGACATGCCCTTCCGCCGTAGCGACGCGCTGCCGGGCGCGATCGAGCTCAGCGACGGCAACCAACTTGCCGGCGGACTCTACACCACGGTCGAAAAGCCGTGGATCGTCTGGTCCGAGGCCACCAAGAGCTGGCGTCGAGTGGACTTCCTGACCCTGCTGAGCATCGAGGCCGTCGTGGAGGAGGAGCGAATGGAGCTCGACTGGCGATGGAAAGGCATGGGCGAGCCGGAGAAGGTCTACACCGGCAAGAAGTACCCCATGCGGCGGATGCACTGGCGGTTCAAGCTCATCGACGGCTCGGTCGTGGAAGGCTCGACGAAAGGCCAGCCGGTATTCGTGGAACTGGCGGGCAAAGTCTCCGGCCCGTTCATCCTGGGCGAGCGGATCAAAGGCCTGGACGGCCAGACGATGGAAGAACTGGTCTACGTCAGGAAGATCGTCGTCTCCCGGAAGATGATGGACCTGGTGATGGCGGACAAGGCGGGCGGCAAGGCTGTCCGGTAATTCCACTTGGGCAGGGATACAGGGGAAACAGAAAAGGCCAAGAGAATAGCAATGATGAACGCGGATAAACGCGGATAGAAGCGGAGGAAATGCTTCTCTTATCCGCGTTTATCCGCGTTCATCATTGCGATGACTTGTGTTTCTGCTTCATTCCTTGCCTCCCCTGCATCCCTGTCAAAAGACGAACACCCCGGCTACTGGCTACTGGCTACCGGCTACCACCTCGAACGGCATGGCGGGCAGGGTGGCGACGAGGAATCGGCGCTTGACCGTTTGCTTGCTGTCCTTGGCGGCCGGGACGGAGCGTTCCATGAAGGCGTTGACGATCAGGTTGCCGCGCAGGCCGGGCTTGGCCTTCGCGGCGTCGCTCTTCAGGACGATCACCGGGCCATCGTCGGTCAGCGAGGTGTTCTGGAGCGTTATGCCGTCCGGCGGCTCGCTCAACTCCATATGTATCTGACCGGCGAGGGCGTTGCGGAATTGGCCCTTGGCGCCGGCCTTGGTGACGCCAGGCCTGGCCGAGTCGGGCATGGTGAACTGGACCTTTGCCGTGCCGCCCGCGGGGATCTTCACGGGCGTCGCGCCGGCGAGCGTAACCGGCGCCCTGGCCGCAAAGCCGCCGGTCACGTTGACCTTCAGTTCCTGGGCGACCACCAGGTGGCGATAGGCGAAGGCCTGCATCATGTCCTCGGCCGGGGCGGCCTGGCGCACCACGTCCCGGCCGGCAATCGTCGCTTTGCCCTCGATGGCCAGGCTCAATGGCTCCTTTGCCTCCGTCCGCGGGGCCGTCAGCGTCAGTCGCACGTGGTCCTGCCCGGGCGGGACCCACCCGCCGCCAAGCGCAAAGGCGTCCCGCGAGCCCTTGACCGCAAGGGTTATCTCGCCGTCGAAGCCGTCCTCGCGAAGGGCGTAGACGGTTATCGGCGTGGACGCCCCCGCCCGCGTGTTGATGCTCGACGGCACGACTCGCAGTTCGAAGTCCGGCCGGGGCTCGCTCACGCGGAGCCGGTATGCGTACTCCCGCCCGCCCTTATTCTGGATGTCGCCGAGGTGTATGTAATACGTCCCGTCGGCGGGCAGTTTGGCGCGGATGAACGAGTCGGCGTGATGAGTTTCAAGCCCGGCGCCCTTGTCTTCCCAGTCGTCGTTGTAGGCGAGCTGCTTGCCGGACGAGTCGGTAAGCTTGAGGACGGAATCCAGCGGCGAGTCCAGGCGGCGTGCCGTGACCTCCGCGACGATCTCGCCGCCCGCCTTGCCGGCGAAGCTGAACACGTCCCATTGGCCGGGCTTTTCGATCCGCCCGTTGACGATGATCGGCAGCGTGAGTTTCTGGGCCGTCTTCGGCGTGTTGTTGCCGGTCTGATCGAGGCATTCCGGCAGCGAGTCGACGGCGAAAGGCACGCGGTTGGACGCGCCGGGCCCCTGGCCCACGCTCAACGGGTAGACGCCCGGCGAGCGGCCCTTGTCGTCGGCTGTCAGCCTGGCGGCCGGCAGGTTCCAGCCGGTCAACTCGACGGCGATCCGCTCGCCCGCCTTGTGGCCCAGCGGGAAGATGCTCGTGATCATCGGCAGTTCGCCGATGGTGATGCGGTAGACGAAGTCCTGCCGCCCGCGGTAGATCGAATCGCGGATCTCGACGACGTACTCGCCGTCGGCGGGGATTTCGTAACGCAGCACCGGGTCGGGGTGGAACCGGTAGCGCTCGGCGCAGGCCAGTTCGTTGCCCTTGGAGTCGTATAGGGCGAGCGTGGCCTCGAACCATCCGGGGACGGCGTCGGCGAGGTATGGGATGATATCTCGCGCCTGGGCCGCGGCGACGATGCGCTGGCCCTTGCCGGCCTTGAATCGGAACCGGTCAACGTCGCCGGGCATGATCTGACCGTTGGCGACGGCGGGCAGGGTGATTTCCGCGTCGCTTTCGGCGGCCAGGCCGGCGGCCCCGGGCCTCGAGAAAAAGTTGACCTGGCTGGTGCTTGGCGGGCTGGACTCGCTGAACTCCGGCAGCTCTCCGACGCAAAAGGCCATCGGGCTGGTCAACCCCAGCGTCGTCGCCAGTCGCAGCTCGCGCCGGCCTGGCTGTGCGTCGGGGGCAATCTTGACCTCGACGAACACGGTCTCGGCAATGGCCGGGTTGCCCTGGCGGTTCGGGGCGTTCATGAGCTTCTTGCGGACCTCGGCAAGCATTCGCTCATCCGCATCCGTCCATGTAGGCTTTGTCGTCGGCGCCGCGGGGGCCTTGTCCGCCGCTGGTGCCTTTGCGTCCTGCTTGCCGGCCGGCGGGGCCGGCGCCGCGGGGGCCTTGTCTGTCACGGGAGCCTTGCCCGCCGCCGGCGCCTTTGCGTCGGACTTTCCGGCCTTGAGGCGTTCCAGAATCCTGGCCCCCAGCACGGAGCCGGTGGCGGCCTGCTTTTTCTCCATCAGTTCCTTGAGTTGGTCCCGCAGGAGTTGAAAATCCTTGCCCGACAGCGGCTTGGCATGTTCGATGACCGCTGCCTGGACGCCCTTGCCGCTGACCAGCACGGCCGAAGCGCCGTCGAGGAACTGCCCGCCCATGGCGACGCGGAACGTGGTGCCCTGCCTGCCGCCGGCGGGGTAGACGAAGCCGAGCCGGGGCATTCTCTGCTGGCCCTGGGCGGCAACGGCCAGCGACAGGACCGCCGCCCCCGCCAAGAGGGCACGCCTCCACAATGAGTTCATGAGAAGCTCCAATGGCTGCCCGGATTACGCGACCCGGTGAAATAACTTGACCGATTCACGGTGTCATCCCGCGTGCGGCTACATGATTTCCTTGAGCTTGCCGCCCATTTTCACGCCCTCTTCGGGGCCCGGCACGGCGGTGATTTTCAGGCCCTGCGGATGCGGCAGCGTCGCATGGGGGTCGATGCCGAGCAGCTCGTACATGCTGGCGATGAGGTCGCAGGGATATACCGGGCGGTCCTTGACGTCCTCGCCGCGGGCGTCCGACGAGCCGACAGCCTGGCCGCCCTTGAACCCGCCGCCGGCCACCACGGCCGAGAACACCCTGCCCCAGTGCCCGCGCCCGCCGTCCCACGGCGGCTGCCAGTCAATCTTCGGCGTCCGCCCGAACTCGCCGGACCACCAGATGATGGTGCCGTCCAGCAGCCCGCGGCCAGACAGGTCCCCAAGCAGCGTGGCCATGCCCTTGTCCAACTCCGGCAGTTTGCGGCGCATGGCCTGGAAGTGCTGCTTGTGGGTGTCCCATCCCTTGTAGTTGATGGTGACGTAAGGCACGCCGCGCTCGACGAGCCGCCGGGCCATCAGGCATGACTGCCCGAACGTGGTCCGCCCGTAGGCGTCGCGAAGGTCGTCCTTCTCCTGCGAAAGGTCGAACGTCTTGCCCGCGTCGCCCATGATCAGATCGTAGGCCTGGCTCTCGCACTTGTGCGATTCCTCGACCCGCTCGTCGTTCTTCATGGCCCGCCCGAGCGTGTCGAGCTTGCCCATCAGTTGGCGGCGGTCCTTCTGCCGCTGATCGGATATGCCCTGCGCGACGACGCCCTCGACGACGAACCGCGACTGTCCGGGGTCGCCGCCCGTGGCGAACGGCTTGCACTTGGACGGCAGGAAGCCCGATTCGGAGAACCGCCCCTGCAAATCGGTAAGCACGATGTACGGCGGGATCAGCCCGCTGTAGGCGTCGAAGCCCTTGAACAGCGAGACCACCGCCCCGACGGCGGGGAAGACCTGCCCGCTGCCCGGCATTCGGCCGGTCTGCACCAGGTACGAGGCCGTCTCATGGCCGTTCTGGCCGTGGGTCATGCCGCGGATGATCGAGTACTTGTCGGCCTGCTTGGCAAGCAGCGGCAGCAACTCGCATATGCGGATGCCCTTGACGTTGGTCTCGATGGGCTTGTCAAACGGGCCGCGGTAATCGTTGCCGGCCTCGGGCTTGGGGTCGAAGGTGTCCAGGTGCGCCGGACCGCCCCACATCCATATCTGGATGACGGACTTGGCCTTGCCTGCCGGCCTGGCCGCCGGAGCCGCCGGAGCGGCCAGGGCGGACAGCCCCCCGCCGCCGACCAGCGCCGCGGCCCCGGCCGCGCCGAACAGGCCCAGCCGAAGCGCCTCGCGCCTGGTCAGAATCAGTTGCCCTTGCTCGCCTTTGCTCATTTTTATGGCCCCTCTTTGCTTCTCATTGGGCCTATAGGTCCTATGGGACCTATAGTCTTCTTCAGTGCCGGTAAAGGAACTCCGTGCTGTTCATGAGCGCCCAGACCAGGTCCACGACGGCTTCCCGGCCCTTGGCGGAACTGGTGGTGGAGTAGTCGCCGACGATCTTCAACTCCTCGGCCGTCGGGAATCGCGAAAGGACCGTCAGGTAGATCGTTGTGACCATCTCGCGCGGGGTGGCCTTGGACCGCAGCAGGGCCTGTATCTTCCAGCCCTGCTCGATCTTCCGCTGAATGTGGCTGGAGTTGAGCAGGTGAAGCCGCTGCGAGGGCGTCGGGCGGTTGTTGCGCTCGGACTCCAGACCCGTGTCCCGCGCGGACCGGCCGTACATCTCCAGGAAACTGCTGGTTATGCTCCCGTCGGCCAACGCGATCGACCGCTGCTTTTCAGGGATGAACGTGAACGGCTCGGGAATGGCGCTGGTGTACTTCTCGGTCGTGCCGGTGATCTGGCAAAGCGCGTCGATGAGCACCTCGGCCTCCAGCCTGCGCAGGCCGTAGCAGGCGAACTCCGCCTCGGCCCGGGGATTCTCCGACGGGGGGATCGAGGAAAGCTGGTAGGTCCTGGAGTTGAGGATCAGCCGGAACACGGCCTTGAGGTCCCACCGGGCGGCGACGAGTTCGCGTTCGAGCAGCGCCAGTAGTTCGGGATTGCGGGGCGGGTTATCCGGGCGGATGTCGTCCGGCTCGTGGATGATGCCCCGGCCGATGAGCCAGCACCACGCCCGGTTGACGATATTGCGGGCGAACCACTGATTCTTTGGGGAGATGAGCCAGTCGGCGAAGACTTCCCGGCCGTCGCGGTCCGGGGCGAGCTGGACCTTCGTGCCGTCGGGCAGCATGGCCTTGCGAGCGGCCCCGCCGGCGGGCACGGCCTTGGTCGGGTCGAAGAATACGATTTCCTCCTTCCACTCGGCCGTGCACTTGTAGCCCACCTGCGCGAACACCGCCGCCATGCCATCCTGGCGGTCCTTGGGCCACTTCTCCAGCCTGGCGCCCATGAACGTGAGCGCCACGGCCTTGGCGATGGCGTTGGGGTCTTTGCTCTGCATGGCCCGGTAGAAGTTTACCTCCGGCACGGCGAAGTTGCTTCCGCTGGCCGTGAGCAACTCGCGGACAAACCGGTCGTAGGGCTTGTTGTCCTTGATGCTCGCGCGAATCCAGCGGTGGTAAAGCTCGGCGGCGTTCGGCCAGAGGTTGATGGGGAACTCCGCCTTCACCCGCAGCAGGTCGCTCCACTTCATCGCCCAATAGTCCGCGAACTCCGGGCGGTCCAACAGGCGGTCGATAAGGGCCCCGCGCTTGCCGGGCGAGTTGTCCTGGATGAACTCGCGAGCCTCCTTGGCCGTCGGCAGCGTGCCGATGACGTCCAGGCAGACCCGCCGCAGGAACACCGCGTCCGAGCATACGTTGGCCGGCTCGATGCCCAGCCGCCCCAGCCGGGCGAAGACCAACTTGTCCACCGGACCCTGCCCATCCGGCGCCGAGGCGGTGGCGGACCCGTCGAACGGATTGCCGGCCGCGGTCTGGCCCGCGGCGCTCGCCGCCCAAAGGAAGATCACAGCCGCGGACAACGCCGTCTTTCCCATGGCAACTGGCCTCACGGATTGGACACGGCACAATAGCGCTATACGCATTGCCGACATCAAGTCTAACGCCTCCAGGCGGCCGATGTTTCCTGTTTTCGCCGGCGGCGGGGGGATATTTGACTGCCTCTTCCGACCGGGCGGGCGGTCGGGAGGATTCGTTAAGAGACATCGGCCGGGCCGCAACCGGGCTCAAGCAACGCCGAACCGCCAAAAGACTGCCCGCGGCTTGGCGGTCCGAGCCGGAGCGAGAGGGAATTCCAACCGGCATACCGACCGACGAAGCCGCGGGCATTCCCAAACCGCCCCGCCTGTTTGGAAAAGGCGGAGAGGTTCAGGTCAAACACTTCCGGCTACCAGGTCTTGCTTAACTCTTCTTGCGAGTAGTGGCGGTCTTGGCGACGATCTTCGTCGCAGGCTTGTCGCCCTCCCGGGTGACGATCACAGACAGGCCGGCGGTCAGATCGCCAACCTTCTTGCCTTCAACGCCGTCGATGGTCACGGCCGTCTTTTCGTCAGTCTTAACGACGACGTCGCCGGTCTTGGTCTTGATGGTCACGTCCGTGCCGGTCACGGAGACGACCTTGCCAGTCACACCCGCGGGGGCCTTGTTGCCCCTGTTGCCCTTTGCCGCCATGGCGAAACCAGCCAGGCCCAGAATTGCCACCGCCGCCAACAGATAAGAAACCTTCATAACTATCTCCTTGCATCATTCCGTCGGATACTTGAGACCGACGAGCCGGTGCGACAATCGCGACCTTATACTCTCGTCCAATGCCCTTTGTTCCGCTTTAGATGCTCGTTCGCACTTGCGCACTTATGGGGTACAACGCCGATTGCGGAAAGTCATTGCGAATTTCCGCGATATTACCTGCCGTGTCAACTCGTTCCGGCGCCGCCGGCGGACGCCGCCGGCCGGAAGAAAGAAACGCCCGCGGCTTGGCGCCCGCCGCCGGAGGTGAGGCAAGAACCCGTCCGGACAGGCGGCCGACAAAACTGCGGGCGCCGCGCCGCCGCCCCGTGGAATCCGCGGGGCAGGCGCGGTTAAAGGCAGTTATAAGCCATTGAAAACTCGAGTCTTACTCGGCCGGCTTGGGGGTGTCCGCCGGTTTCTTGCGCTCGGGCATCTTGGTGAAGGCGGTGATCTTCTCGGCCTTGCCGGTCTCGGGCGTGATGGTGACGAACATGTCAGCCTTCAGATCGGCGACCTTGGCTTCCTTCCCGTCGAGGGTCACGGCCGCGGCCGACGCATCCACGGTGACTTCCTTCGCCTCCCCGCCACCGCGGGCCCTCTGCGAGATGGTCACGTTCGTGCCTTCGACCTTGACGATCTTGCCCCGCAGCCCAGGGGTACGAGTCTTCTTGGGCGCCTCCTTCGGGGCGTCCTGTGCCATGGCGAAACCGGCCATGCCCAGGACAGCGGCCAACGCCAGCAGCTTTGCAACCTTCATAGCAGTCTCCTTGCATCATTCCTTCGGAAACTCGGGGACCGGCGAGCCAGCGCGACGATCGCGGTCTGATATTCTCGTACGGTCCCGCTGTTCCGCTTGCGCTTGAGTAGCACTTGTGGATAAACGCCCCCGGCGGGCCGATATTGCGTTTTCTTGCCCGCCGGAGGACGGGAATCGAACTGCCGCGAAAAAAGGCCCGCGGCTTCGCGTCGCACGCCGGAAGGGCCTGATCGGCTTCTCCGACGGCCAAACGACGAAGCTGCGGGCATCGTCCGGCCGAACCGTTACATCGGGCGGTCCGGCCTCCGATATGGTGGCTTGCTCATGCGAGCAAGGACTTGGGCACTACTCAGCCACCTTGGGCGTCGTGGCCACGATCTTCGCGGCCGTGCCGGTATCCGGCGTGACGGTCACGGCCATCCCGGCCTTCAGATCGGCCACCTTGGCCTCCTTGCCGTCCACGGTTACGGCCGTCTTGTCGTCCGTGACCACGACGACTTCCTTTTCCCCGGCCTTGACGGTCACATTGGCCCCGTCTACCTTGACCACCGTGCCCGTCATGCTCTTGGGGGCATCCTGCGCCGCACAGAAACTGACCATGCCCAGTAAAGCAACCATCGCCAGCAACGTTGCAGCCTTCATCTTGAATCTCCTTGCATCAATACCACGGACACTCGGGAACCGACGAGCCAGCGCGACAATCGCGCCGCGAATCCTCGTACGGCGCCCATTGGTCCGATTGAAACTCAGACACTTCGCCCTCTTGCCGGCCTGCGCCATTGCGGACGCCCAGCCCGGATGATGCAGGACTGGCGAAACCCTTGGCAGAGAGAGCGTTCTCGGTGCCCGAACGACCAACCAAGCGATTATCACACGTCGCGCGGCAGAATCAAGATAAATCGCTAACCAAAAGTAATGCGTGACCGGCCTTCATTTCCGGGTCTTCCGGATATTGCGTAGGTAGGCAGGGGACAAGACAGCCCTTCCGGCGGGCTCTTGGGGGCCCCGCCCCCAAGAGCCCGGAGTTTATCGCTTTACGGCTGCCAGCAGGCGACATATGATGG